>Ga0310695_10000765_pt1 | contig 79458 bp, 64 predicted proteins | sample RumenRJG_04DNA_FD_203882 | JGI IMG/M metagenome (GOLD analysis project Ga0310695, IMG submission 203882) | Bovine rumen microbial communities from Lethbridge, Alberta, Canada - RJG_04 (v2) (version 2) | ecosystem: Host-associated > Mammals > Digestive system > Stomach > Rumen | place: Canada... | reverse complement strand
GCAATAGTCCTGACCGCATATTCAGTCCTTCATATCTACATCACATCGATTACCAACGGAAGGCTCAGCGGATGGTGGGTCGTATTCATCGGTGTCTATGCGATCATCATGACCTTCAAGTTCCAGAAGGCATGGCAGGAGGAAAAAGAATTCGGAGAAGGAGAATAAACAGTTCTATGGATCTTAAACGTTTGCCTTATCAGTTCACGGTTTGCAAATTGAAGTCTGAATCAGATCTTGTACCGGAGAAGGATTTCTGGTTTGCTGCACGCACGGACGAAGAGATATCACTTGTATGCAAGACCTCCGACTGCCCTTCCGACACGCTCGAAAGAGATGACGGATGGAAAGGCTTCCGGATCGAAGGAGTTTTAGACTTCTCGCTCATCGGGATCTTATCGAAGATCTCTTCGATACTCGCAGAAAACAAGATCGGTATCTTTGCCGTATCGACATATAACACGGACTATATCCTCGTGAAGGAAGAAAACTTCGAGAAAGCCTTGAGTGTGCTGAAAGACAAAGGATATAACATAAAGTAAAATGCAAAGCGGCTGTCTCACATACGAGGCAGCCGCTGTTTTTCTCGGGAGCAACGAAAACTTATCTGATCGCGATCTCTATCTGCGGTTTCTCTCCTACGGCATTGTCACCTGCTTCCACCGTTATGACATAGTGATCAGCCGGAAGCGAGACATTGTAAGTGATCATACGGACCAGTCCGTCAGGAACAGGTGCATTGATGATACTGCTGCCCTTATCGCCGTCTATCCTGACCTTATAGTCACCTTCAGCATTCGTGATTACAACGACTACTGTAGCATCGCGGTCTTCCTCGACAGTAAAGTCGATAATGGAACTGTCCTGATGCTCGGCAGAGACCTCATAACCGATGGTTGTGTTGAGAAGCATGTTTTTCGCTGTTGTGACGGTGTTGACAGCGACGCCTCCGGCAAGGAGAAGCGTTCCGAGGATTCCCGCAAAGAGGAATCTGATCTTCTTATGGCCCTCAGGATATACGAGCATAAGTCCTACAGTTATAAGGATAGGAGATGCAAATCCGAGGATCATGTATGTGCCGAGTACTGAAGAATAATCGATCGATGAAGCTGATACCGAACCGGTGTTCCCCTGTCCCAAAAGATATGTGATACTTACCGAGATCATGTTGTTCGTGAAGTGCATGATCATCGACAAAATGATGTTGTTCTTCTTTACTACGACATAGCTTAAGAAAAGTCCGAGAGTCATTGTCGTAAGGAATCTTAAGACTGACATGTGATTGATTCCGAAGAATAAGCCCATGATGAGGACGATTACCCAGTCGTGCTTCATGCCTCTGAAGTTACTCAAGATGGCGCCTCTGTGGATCGCTTCCTCACAGATCGCAGGCATAAGGGCGACGATAAGAACTGCCATAGGGTAATTAAGGTTTCCGTAGATAAACGAATTCAGATCTCCGACCTCAGATGTTGCTGACGGGAAGATGGTCGCTGTGATCGCAACCAGCATTAACGAGAGGGGGAATGCGCCCAGAACGAGAAGGATCGATCCGAAGATATCCCTTGCTTTAACTTTCTTTACCGGAAAGACTTCCCTGATCTTGACTTTGCGTATAAGGCAATAGACCACGGCCATTATCAGGAATCCAAGTTCTGTCAGCACGAGTCCAGGTATTCCGAGGTGCTGCTGGAGCGGTGCGCATACGAATATAAAGAATGCCATCACGACTCCGAAAAGGACAAATCCCATCCAAGGGCGCAGTCTGCCCTGATCACTTAATTTTTCCATAAGAAATTTCCTCCATATTTGCGGATTAATGATTTTATTGAAATGTTACGTTTATTCGTGTATCGCGCGCTCTTTTTTTAGCTTTCCGATATTAACGAAGAGCCTGACTGTTGCAACCGCTGCGAAAATGAAAAGAACAAACACTGCTGCTGCACAGATAAAATTCAGAAGCAGGAAGTGTCCCATTCCGAATGCATACCAGAGATTCAGCATGGTTGCTAAGAGCGTAATTACCATAACGAATAACATGTATCCGGCCATTACTCTCATGCCTTTGATCCTGGAATCGATGTCGGAGAACAGATCGATCCCGTCAGGGTAATCGGCCTTTAATGCCCTTGTGTATATCCAGGTTGTACCGGGATAGTTGATATAGCAGACGACCTTGATCCCCATTTCCTCCAGGAACTTCAAATACTTTCTGTTCTCTTCACTGTCTGCCCAGCCCTTGAGGAAAAGCGTTTTGTAAGTATAGAGGTCAGCTTCTGTTTCTTCAAATTCGAATGTCAGCCTTCCTGCATGTTCAAGAGAATATCCGTGTGAAGCCATCTCATTGATCCAAGCCTGTTCTTTCTCGAGCTGCCAGACCCAAAATATTTTATGAATGACTCTGCGCATTTTCAGTTTCCTCCCAATATCCTCTTGCCGTTTTCGACGAGTTCCGAGAGCCTGTCAAGTTCTTCTTTGAGTACGGCAAGACCATTCTTGGTGATCACATACTCCTTCTTACGGCTCTCAGGATTCTCCGGCAGAGCATCTATCCATCCCTTCTCCACGAGCGAATTAAGCGCTCCGTATAATGTGCCCGCAGCAAGCTTCACACGCCCGTTTGAGAGCTCACCCACATTCTGGATTATTCCGTATCCGTGAAGCGGTTTCTGAAGCGACAACAGTATGTAGAAGACTGCTTCGGTTAACGCTAACTGTGGCATTTCCTTTATCCTCCTTTATATCGGCTTCCGATATATCGTAGCCCGAGTATATCGTCCCCCGATATAGTTGTCAAGAGCCTGTAAAAAACTTTTCATATTGCGGAAAAAGACGCCTTCGCTTAAAGTGTTACAATGTCGTAAGAAAAATAATAAAAGGAAAATACTATGCTTCTCAAAGAACTCAAAAAAGCTAAAGGCGCCATAATCAACTTTCTTCTTCTGGCTTTTTTCCTCATCTATTTCGGAAGGGCTGAGATCGGTTCTTCAAAGACCGCTTATCTGATCGTAGGTGTTTTCGCGATCATTGCATTTGCGGTAAACCAGTTCGTCCGCTTTAAGAATGTTGATGCAACGCCGAAAAAGCGCGATAAGACTGAGCTCATCACGCTTATCGTGGCAGGGGTTCTTTTCGGGCTCATAGTAATGCTTGCCAATTACGCAATGTTCCTTCCTTTGATCATGTGGCAGAGAGTCATCATCGCAATACTGCTCTTCTGCTCATCTTTCGTCGTATTTATCGATATTTTCCTGTTTGTTGAGAATATCCTGTCACAGATAGAACTCAGAAAAGACAATGCTCCCTGCAAGCCCTGGATCTGGTTTGCAGTATTCTTCGTGCTCCTTGCGGGAATCTATCTTACTGTTTTCTATCTCTGCTCTTATCCGGGACAGATCTGCTCTGACAGCTTAAACCAGATAAAGCAGGTGCTTCACGGTGATTATTCCAACCACCATCCTGTATATCAGACATGGCTCATCGGACTGTTCATGAACATAGGCATGAACTGGTTCACAGACATCAATGACGCGGTCGCAACCTATACCGTTTTCCAGGTGCTCTTCATATCTGCCTGCACTTCGTTCATGCTCACGACAATGATCCAGGCCGGCAGCAGAAGGATCTTCACGATCGCCTGGCTCGTCTGGTTCATGCTGACGCCTTGCCATGTGATATTCAGCTTCACGATTTGGAAGGACAGCATCTACGGCGCGATCGTATGCCTCTTCACCGTCGCATTGTTCAGGATCATCAAGAACATCGGCAAAAAACAACTTGCAAATTACATTCTCCTGAGCCTGTCAGGCATCGGGTTCAATCTCTTAAGGAGCAACGGAATGCCTGCGTTCATCCTGCTGCTCGTCATTTTACTTATTGTTTTCTTCGCGAAAAAGAAGAACCGCAAGCCAAGCGGGGAAAAGAACAAGAGGTCCATGATACTCCTCTGCTGCCTCGGTGCCCTTCTCGCAGCCATAATACTCAAGTTCCCTGTCCTTAAGGCAAAGAACATCCCTCAGGCTGACACCATCGAGATGCTCTCGATCCCGGTACAGCAGATCACAAGAGTCGCAAGCGAGAAGCATCTGACTGCAAAAGAGAGAGCCGTCATGGATAGGATCGGCAATATCGAGAAGATGGTCGAGCGCTATAACCCCAGGATCTACGACTATGCAAGAGACGTCATCCGTTACGAGGGACATCAGGAATATATCAAGGAACACCCCATTGAGTGCTTCAACCTCTGGCTTTCCGTAGTCTCAAGACACCCTCTTATCGCAATGGAGGCATGGATCGACCAGACCTCAGGATACTGGAATCCGGGCAACTATTACTGGATGAAGTGGTGGGACGGCGTCTGCGAAGAGGAAGGCTTGTGCCTGATCGTAAAATCGCCAAAGTTCAATGACTTCTTCCATAACTACGTAAAGGCATTCACTGATGACAACTCAGTCCTCATACTGACCTACAATGTCGGCTTCCACATGTGGATCATCCTGTTCTCAACAGTCTACTGCATCTACAAGAAGCGTAAGGATTACATCTTCGCCCTGCCGGCACTCTGCCTTTTGGGCACACTCCTTATAGCAACGCTCATGCACGATGAATTCAGATTCGGCTACGCATTCTACACATGTCTCCCGATCATCGTATTCAGCTGCCTGGGATATAAGAAGGCAGATGATTCTGATGAGGCAGCATCCGCAGCAGAAGGCGCATCAGCCGGAGCAGAGAAAACTCCGAAGAGCCTGAAGGAGAGCATGACAGAGAACGCGTCGAAGCTCTGGGAGAAGATCAAGGTAAAGGTCGATGCGAAGCTCGGTGCAGAGAGCGGTTCTGATGCCGGATCTGTTGTTGCAGCAAACGGCAAGGCTAAAGCTGATCCGAAGGCCGCATCAAAGCCCAAGTCAAAAGCAGAGGCTGATCCTGACATTATAGATGATTAAGTAATTTCCGCGCCCCAAAGCTCACGTGCTGCGTTATAATGTGCTCTAAAAAGTGAGGACATCAAATGAGAGCATTAGTCATTAACTGCAGTCCCGTAAGAAACGGCGCCACAGCCGAGATCGTTAACACCATAAGCACGGAACTCAGCTCGCGTTACGATACCAAAAGCATCTGCATAGACGATTATTCTTTTGCTTTCTGCAAAGGATGCCGCGCCTGCCATAAGACCGCTTCATGCGTAATGGAAGACGCTCAGGTCATCCGTGACATCATGAACGAATTCGACGAAGCTGACATCGTCGTGTCCGTCGCTCCTTCCTACTGGGCAGACATTCCGGGCCAGTTCAAATCCTTCATAGACAGGGTTACTCCCTGGTGCAATACCCACGAGCCTCATGCCACGATCAAGCCCGGCAAGAAGGGCTACGCCGTCGCACTCCGCACCGGTCCCAACATGCCCGAGTGTGAGCGCCTGATCGGCAGCATCGAACACTTCTATGGGCATCTTGAGATCGAACGTGCAGGGCACCTGGGGCTGACATCAGTCGAATATAAAGAGAATGTCGGACCCAGAAAAGCCGAGATCTTAGAATTCTGCAAGACGATCTGATCTTACCTTAGCAAAAGCACCGGCCCGTCACATGCAGACTTCCCTGTCCGCGACTGACTCCGCGAACGTCCTGTCATGCTCAACGAAGAGCATTGTAACATTGTTATCTTTGACCAGACGCTCTATTTCCTGCCTCAGATAGACATCGATGTAGTTAAGCGGCTCGTCCCAGAGATAGAGGTCTGCGTGCTCACACAAGGATAGTGCGATCATGACGAATTTCTTCTGCCCCAAGGACAATGCAGATACGTCGCGATAGAGCATCTCTTTCGTAAAACCCATCTTTATAAGGATCGTCGAGAAGATCGTCTTATCGCATCCGCGGGCATCGGCGATGTCATAAAGTGAACCTTCAAGAGAGGAAGTGTCCTGGCCTACATAAGAGATCTTGAGTCCCGGCGCGATGTATATGTCTCCTTCCGCAGTGATGCCTTCAGCCTCCCCCAGGCCTGCCAGGAACTTTATAAGAGTGCTCTTGCCGCACCCGTTCTTTCCCTGCAGCGAGATCTTGCTGCCGCGCTCAACTGTCAGATCAAAGCCTTTGACGACCGGCTCGCCGTAACGCATCAGTGTCACGTTCTTAAGGATCACCGGAGTCTTGTTGTGGTGCTCGGTGCCCGTGATCTTGAGCGTCTCGGTACGCTCGAGGTCCTTCAGGAGGCTCTGCTTTTCTTCGAGCTTGCGCTCGTTGCGGTGCTCTAAGTTCTTGGCGGCAGACATTAATTTGCGTGCTTTCTCAGCCTCATATGCCCTTCTGAAATGGTCCTCGGCCACCTTTGACGGCGCCTTTGAACGGTTCTTATAGCCTTCAGCCTTCGAAGACCACTGAGCGTTCTTCTTCATGGCGGCGTCTATGGAACTCATCTCTTTCTTGAGCTGGTCATTCCTTGCGCGCTCGCTCTCCATGCGCTGCTCGTTGTTCTCCCACCACACTGAATAGGAAGCTCCCACAAGCTCCAGGCCGGTCTTCGTGATGACAAGGGTGTGGTCGGTACAGCGGTCTAAGAATGCACGGTCGTGTGAGATCAGGATAAAGCCGTCCTTCGACGCGAGATAGTCAGAGACTGCCTCACGTCCGACCCTGTCCAGGTGGTTTGTCGGCTCGTCTATAAGAGGATAGATCCCGTCAGAAGCAAAGAGGTTTGCGAGCATCAGCTTGGTCCTCTCACCGCCTGACAAAGTCTCCATGGGACGCCACATGATGTCGGGATCTGCGCCCATCAGGTTTAGTTCTTTTCGAACTCTCCAATCCTCATTGTCCGGCAGCTCAGTCATCGGAAAGAGGATCGTCTCCGGCACGCCCGTGATGGTTCCGCTGTAAGGCAGTTCGCCTCTTAAGAGCTTAAAGAACGTGGTCTTCCCCCTGCCATTCCTGCCTGCGAGTGCAAGCTTCCAGGAAGTGTCCAGAGTTATCGTGACGTTCTCGAAAAGAGTCTTCTCAGACCCGTCGTATCCGAATGTTAAGTTGTTGATATTAATTGTTGGCATAATGCCTCCTTTCGAAAAGGCCCCATGCCGGATAAATCAAAAGCCGCGACACATGGAAGCGGCCGCGGCTTAAAAAAATGCAATATAAATGAACACACAAAAACAGACTTATCCGCGAGGCAGTTATTAAACTATCAGCAGATTGTCTTCCTCATTGGTGTTCCTCCGTCATTAAGATTTCTGCCGTGATGATACAGCACGTTTCACAAGCCGTCAAGAGATGTCATACGCAAAAGTCCTGAAATAAAATCACACAGCTTTCACTCAGTCTTCACTTAGATTTCGCCACATTAGGTCAGAGGCCAATGCTATACTTCGGTTGGCAAAAGGGAAAGCGCTGTTCATATCAGGAATGCGCTGGAGAAGAATAGCGCTTCCCGGAGTGCCGGTAAACCGACCGGCGCGGCCTGATACCTTTTCCCAACTAACTGACCCCCCATTTAAATCCAGAGCATTCCGCTCCCTGCATATATTTTTATGCTTCCTTTTTTCTGATACAATTATTCAGGCAGCACGGATATTTCGCGGCCACGGAATAAGGGTTTTAAGATTTATCTTAAGGAGTAAGGGTATGGGCAATATTTTCAATACGAGAAGCGATTTTGATAAGCGCGAAGAGCAAGAGAGGATCGATGCGATGAACGTCGCTTACGGCAACGCGCCTGTTGCCAAGGATACTCAGGACACTGCGCCGGTATCAGGCCCTGCAATGATCGATACTGCATCTCTTACAAACCAGACCACATCAGATAACAAGTGTCCGTCGTGCGGCGCTACACTCACTTATGATCCTGCCACGGGCGGGCTTATATGCAACTTCTGCGGCAGCACTGTTGAGCTGAAGACCATGCCTGTTGCTCCGGGAATTGGCTATTCACTTGATGATCTGCAGAATAATGCAGGCCGTCATCTCCTGCAAACGAACAGCAAAGTCCTGATCTGCGGCACCTGCGGCGGTCAGTTCCTTGCAGACAAGAGTTCACTCTCAGGCTTGTGCCCTTACTGCGGATCCAACTCCATAACTGAGTCCGGCAACACATCCGGCATGATGGAGCCTACAGGCATAATCCCTTTCAAGATCAGCAAGGAGCAGGCTCAGAACATCTTCCGGCAGTGGATCTCCGCCAGAAGATTGGCGCCCATGGATCTTAAGAAAAATTCAGAGATCACGGATCTCGTAGGCGTCTATGTTCCCTACTGGGTCTTTGACTGTGATACATATACGCCTTACAAGGGCAAATTCGGAAAGACTTACGGCAGCGGTGACGACCAGTACACGAAGTACCATAAGGCTGAAGGCGTCTGCAAGATGCCCGTTAAGAACCTGACTCTCATGGCATCGAGCAGGCTCGAAAAGGATGCTTACTGGAAATCCGTCTCCAAATTTGATTTCAATTTCATGAAGAAATACGATCCCAACCTTCTCGCAGGTTTCTGGTCAGAGAGCTATACGGTCGACGGAACAACAGCTTGGCAGACAGCCATGGGCAAGATCTACGACATGATCCACAGGAGCATCAAGAACATGGAGAATGCAGACGTAGTTGCCAGGATCGAAATGAAGCCTGAAGCGTCAAACGTTCACGCTAAGTACGTTCTGGCACCGATCTGGATCACGTCTTTTGATTACAACGGCACGATCTACCGTGTCCTTGTAAACGGTCAGACAGGCAATATCGTCGGCACATGGCCGAGATCATTGAAGAGAGTATTTATGATCATCGGTATCGTTGCAGGCGGTCTCTTTGCCTTAAGCTTCCTGCGCGCGCTGATCATGACCATAGTGCAGTGGATCTACTCGCTCGGCGGCTAAAAGGTTCTTGTTTTTTGCCGCATTTTGAAGTTGATAGAAAGCATTAGTCTGAGTTTTAATACTGATGTGCTCATTCGAATGTCGGGAATATATAAACCCGAGGAAGTATTTTATGAAAACACCTATAAAAAAGATCGGGGCTGCTGTTCTGGCGGCATCCTTTCTTGTCTCATTATTCACCGGCGGATGCAGCAGAACATCAAAGAATGCAATTAAAGACGAATCAGGACTTGTATTGAGCGGCAAGATGCCCGACAAGCTCCCGGACGGACTCTCATGGTATGACTTCACCGAAGATACGGCGATCACAGATTACCTGACGGAGACGATCGGCGGATATTTCATATCGGACATCACATGGTTCTCAGACAACATTTGGGTATTCCTTTCGGAGACAGAACCCAAATTGCCTGTTTATCACATAATGTCTTTCGATAAGAACAATAAGGCATCCTGCGATTTTGTGATCAGGAATGAATTCGGAGACAATATCAGCCTCGAGAGTCTGGTCCTTGGAGACCGCCTTTATATCAGCGCTTACGATTTTGCATCGCGCGAACAATATCTCTACCCTGTAGATGAGAGCACAGGAAGTATCTCGCCTGAGAATAAGGTTGTCCTGACCAAAAACTCACAGGGCAATGATGCATCCAACAGATTCTGTTTTGCAGGCAACGATGCCGCTGTTCTTAAGCAAGAGCAGAATACAAGTGTTGAACTTGTTGACCTTGCGGCAGGTACAGTAAAAAAGAAAGTATCCATTGATAATATTTCCAGAGATTTCCATATCAAATTTGCAGAGGGTATCCTTTATGCCGGAGATAACAAAGTCATCGTCTGGGGCAGCACGTCCTCAAACTTCAATTTCGGCCGGATAAGATATTGCCTGGTCGACCTGGAAACAGGCAAGATAAGCGCTCTTGACGAGATGGAATATATCAATATCCCGCTCCGCAACCTCACTTACTGCAACGGCCATCTCGTAACTGTAACAGACGGCGGCGTTTATAACATTGACGTCGATAACGGCACATGCAAAATGGCATTGTCCTTTAATTGCTCTCTCTGCAACAGATATTTAGCCAACAATTCAGAATTAAAGTATGCGGATGATGACACGTTCATCTTCAGTTACACATCAAGTTATTCAGGCGCAAACCGGATTGCTCTTCCGATCTGCACATTCACCAGAACAGACGAATATCCGGCAGCAGGGAAAAATATCCTTACTGTCGCTTCGACTGAAGACTTGGATTACAGCATCTCCGAAGCGATAATGCGCTTCAATCAGGAGAGTGATTCGTCATTTATGCTTTTCGATAACCGGTATAAGACAAACAGCAAGATCGACTATACAAATGCCGATAACACAGACAAAGCAACGCTTGACAGCCTCAATTCTTATGCGTCAGTATCAGACCGTCTGGCAATGGACATTATTGCCGGAGAAGGCCCTGACATCCTGATCACAAACGGTGCGAATGAACAGCTCTCCAGGAAGGATTATTTCATTGACCTCTCTGACTATCTGAAGAATGAGAGCGGTATCAGCGAATCTGATTTTTTCACGAATGCCATTGAAGCTTCGAGATTCAACGGCGCCCTTTACCAGATGCCCATAGGCTTTTATGTTGACGGCTTCCTGGCTCCTTCTGACACAACAGGCGGCAGGAACGGATTAACGTTCGACGAATACCTGGCGATGGTAAAGACAGCCTGCAACGGCGCTGATCCCGTATACGATCACCAGTTGTCTTTCTCGAGAACCGAGGTCGCAACAAAGCTCTTCGCGAACACAAGCGAAAAGTATATCAATGACGGAAAGATCAATGTGGACTGCGAAGATTTCAAGGCGATCCTCGACTACTGCAAAGACCTTCCCTCCAAAGGATATTACGAAGGCAAAGACGTCGATGCCGAATGGGAAGACATTATGATCTCTAAGGAGAACATGCGCGTCCAGCCCGCCGTGATCTACGACTTCTACGAGTTTGAAGCATTTGCCGAGAAGTTTAACGACGCGGTCATCTTAGGCTATCCTTCCGTTGACGGCAGGACCGCAACTATCGGTTCTGACATGGCAGTCTCGATCTCTTCACATACCGGTGATGAGAGCTCCTGCAAGAAGTTTGTGAGCATCCTTCTCTCGGAAGATATCCAGAAGACCCTCTACATGAATATCCCGATCAACAAGAAATGCGCCAGGGATATCGCGCTTATGGAGATTGCCGAGAACAACAAAAATGTTGATGCAAACGAAGGCAACAAGTTTGCAAAAGCAGGAAAGAAACTTGATGCCGCGCTCGCCGACGCTTATATCGGACAGCTCTCCACGGCAACAACTTCCGCCTTTGTCTACCACAGCATCTCACTCATTATCTATGAAGAGATCCCGGCATACTTCGAAGGCCAGAAGTCCTTTGAGGAAGTCACTAAGACGATCAACGACAGGGCTCAGACCGTGCTGAACGAGAGGAAATAGTATCAGCCGTTAGCCCGAAGTCTTCATGCGCCGTTAATTATTGCTGTATCAATAATTAATGACGCATGGGTCAATGGCTTCTCCTGTAATTGCATTTACGATAACAGGATCTCTGTCCGCGCTGTCTAAGCCCATAGCTTTATAATTTGAATGCATATAAAATACCCAGAATGGATAAAGATATTTTTCATAAGTATCACTTGTGGTTTTTTCATCACTAAAGTTCTCATTGCTCATATCATAGACAGTGACCACAAAGTAGACCAGTTCGGCGGCATATATATGTGTCTCTTTGTTCTCTGATAACCGGTCGATTATTATTGGTTTGGCCTTATCAAATGCCTGTTCAACGGATATGACCGATTTGCTCTTCAAATAGACTTCAGTGTCTTTCTCGTTAGCCATATAGCAATGCACTTCATAGATATCCTTGCCGTCATAGAACTCAATATATTGCTCATTATCAATAATAGTTGTCTGCTTCATTACTTTATCGTAACGCAAGCAAAAAAAGTCCGCATTCGCCGGCAAGCCGACGGTTATCCCGTCTATAACACGCCTTGTAACATAGTAGTCAAAAGACCTTCCCTTAATAGTGTCCAGGATGTTATCCCTTCTGTTTTGACGATTTATGTAATTAATTTCATAAAGATCAGTATTAGTCGGCGGGTATGTGAATCTTAATGTGTAGTCTCCAAAAACCGCTTCGGGAAATGCCGATCTGATCTTTGACATTTGCTTATAATCTGCATTATCAAGCCTTACCATCGAATCATTTACACTGTTTCTTTCAGTTCGGGATAAGACCTCATCAGTATCCGTATCACTATTATGACCTATTATGCATGTCAGTGACGAATACGCTTGAAACCAACAATCTGTCCATCCTTCGACCGGATTAAAATGGACTCTCACATCTTCATAAGAAGGAATTATCCGGTAAACATTTGCAGTATCGGGATAATCATATGTAAGCAGTTTTCCATCCAATTGATGCTCTTTGCCTGCTTTAGTATATTTGATCACAAACAAGTGATTATCCTTGTCTGTCTCAATGCGTAGCTGTTCATAGTCAGCACCTGGCATTGCAGAATCTGCCGCAGATGATTCTGTTGATTCTGTGTTTTTGCCGGATAACGGAATTCCGGCAAGCGACTGGTTTGCAGAATTGTTGTCAGAGCATCCTTGTGCTATCAATGCACATAGAACCGCCATAATAACGATTGTTCTTTTAGCTTTATCAAAATGCTTCATTTATAGTTCTCCGATACGTAAAGATCTAATCTGGACTGGAACGTTTTAGCAATCGCCTCCGGGCTTTTATTCTGATAGTAATAAGCGTTGACCTCATCACAAATTATGTTATATAAGCCCCAATCATATGAGATCACAGAATTAATGCTTAAGACCATTTCACGGTAATCAGAAATGATCCGGTCGGGAACGGCTTTCTTCCCTCTTACTATGCTTTTCCAGACAACTTCATTATCAGAAACCGAATCGGGATGAGCCGCATATTTGCAGTGGTCTTCAAACACAGTGTTTATTACCGGATTATTCCCATAGATAATTTCGATCTCCTGGACTTCATCTGTCAGCATGTATTTGATCAATTGCCAACAGGCTTCCTTGTAATTTGAGTCGCTTGATATGGCCACAAGACCATCGGTCTGTGCAGCACGGGCTGATCCGTTAATGGACGGGAATCCCAGATAAACAAAACTGTCATTCAGGCTGCTCTCAATATCTGCCAGATCATAAAGATTGCCCAAATAAGTCCTTCTGCATGTCAAATGCATGCCCTTATGAACTGTATCCATGTCAGCTATGCTATTCTCAATTCCGCCAAATGAAATGCCGTATTTAACAGAATACTCGACTATTTCTTTTAATTGTTCTTCAGATACTATATGCGCACCGGTTGAGTTGTCCACCAAATCTCCCAATGAATAGCGAATGATCTGATCAGCATACTCTGCTGCCTCCATATCACCTCTGACCGGTATATTTTTCTTTTGGGCAAGATCATCAACCATCTTATATGTTATGTTTTCGTCACCAAAATCAGCCTTGCGGCCGAAATCACCATCGAAATAAAAGGCCGGGAAAATCTGATAACAAGCCCCGTTTTTGACTAAAGTGTCCTTTATCGAAGGGAGCAGATCATCCGTGCTGAAATCCGGATCTTTTTCCATGAACGGCATCATGTCTGTTACAAGGCCGGCATTGTACATATACCTGTAATCGAAATTTGCTCCGTAGAATATATCCGGAGCGCCGCCCTCACTAAAATGCTTTATCAGTTTGGCAATCTGCGACTGTGCCTCAATGCCGGATTCATATGAATACTCATTCCAATAGTCATCCAGAAATACTCTGTATTCATTCTGTGAAGTGTTAAATCTATAAACTGCCCATTTAATCGCCACGGAAAAATCAACACCATATCCGCCTATAGTTATTACTTTTTTGTTGGCATTATTTTCTGCAGGCAGATTATTGAAAATGATCAGTTCGATCTCTGAATCTTCATATGCATACAGTCTGCCGAATCTTAAGTTGTCATACGCCAGATTTAATTCATAACGTACCGCCTTGTACGCGGGCTTAATATCAACATAATTCCATTCTGTAACAGGCATCAGCATCTTTGACTTGGTGTCAATGTAATAAACACCTTTGTCAGAAAAGAAAATACCGTTGTTTATTTCAAAGCTTTCCAGATCAGCGGAGCTGCTCTCCAGAATCTTCTCCAGTCTGCTCTTATCAAAATCCGCTTCATAAGAGATTATCTTTCCGTTTTTGTTCGCTATGAGATAATACGTTCCGTCCTTCTGATAGAACGATATGGCATTAGCTATTTCATTTCCTTTTATGCGGCCGGACTCATTTCCTTCTTTGGAATAACGTGTAAGACTTCCGGCAGACATTTTTACATATCCGTCATCAACTGAATAAAAACCCATGGTGATTTCATCAGTGATCTCTTCGTTAATGATCTTCCCCCTGTTAATATCGATCACATAATCGGTATTGGAACTCTGATCCGAACAATGCAATCTGTCATTTTCAATTACCGCCTGATTGCCAGAATGAGCACACTTAACGGGCAATGAAACATTACTTACTTCATTGCCGTCTGAATCTATCTTATATAGCCTGTAATACTCTTCGGGACCATCTGTCTTTTCATCTGACTTCTCCCCATATACTGCCAGATAATAGTAACCATCAGAATAAATGCTAGATCTCATACCCTGTCTGTAACCTTCTACAGCAGGCACTCTGAATGAGCTGCAGCCATACCAGTAACTGTCAGTGCTGACTGACTCGGCATTCCTGTTGCAGGCACATACGCCCATAACAAATGATGCAATTAATACTATAGAGGCTAATGATCTCAATGCTTTTCTATTCATATTTTCCCCATTACATGTGGTTGCTTGAACTCACATATTCTTCGCAAACGATACATAAACCGGGTTGTCATATCAATAGTTTTTCCAAAACTCAGGGATAAAGTAAAAAATCCAGGGATAAAGTAAAATAATCAACTTTTCTTGATGGGATTTATAGCATGAAAATAATGATTTTTTGATATTTCTAATGCTATACTGTTCCTGTTGGTTTGGGGTTTTCGCATATGGCAATGGGGGGCTTTTATGAGTTCACGTGGTACTTTCCGTCTTATCTACATGATCATAACCAGACCGAGAGAGGCACTTCTCGTCGGATGCATAACTTCATTTGTACTTGCAGTAGTCGGTCTATTCTTCGGATTCAGATTTGTAATCGGGGATTTCTCAAAGGTCGATCTTAGTTTCCCGAATGCTGATTACAATTCCATAGGTGATTACACCCGTATTTCCGGCAGTACTTATTCTGCCTGGGGATACTTTGACTACGGCAAAGCCCGCTATTACATTGTCCCGAAATTCGATAACAATTCTGATCCGCAATATATCGAGCAGGCACTCGTTGTAAGGATCGAACCCAAAGACTCTTCTGCATGGTATAAACTTACATCCGTCACAAAGAAGAGATTCACCCATTCGGCTACAGAGCCGGCAACACCCATTCATGTGGACGGATATGCTCACACGATGGGCAATGATCTTAGGGAAAGTGCCTTGCAATATCTGCAGAGCTTAGGTTTTTCCCGGGCAGACGCTGAGAAGACATTAGTGCCTAATGTCGTATATTACGATATGGCAAATAAGTATTCGACGCTCACGTTCGGAGGCGTCTGTGCGCTTTTAACGATAATCTTCTTCTTTGCCTGGATCAGGATGAAGAATTAAGAGATCGTCCGGGCTTGGGCCATTCTCAGTCATCCACGCCGTAACTTATCGCATAATTAAGCGTAACGCTTGTTATGTAATAGTATTTCTCTTCGAGTTCCTTGGCGATCTTCATGAGCTCTTCATAAGTCTTATCCTGTTTGAACTCGATCTGGAAATCGCTTGTGATCTCAAGATAACCGACGATCTCGGCATCTAATTCTTCGCATATCTTTTGTATCTTTTCCTTGTCGTTGGAAGTGCCCATGGTACAACTGATAAGAAGCTGGTTCTTCACATATCTTATGCCTGTCTTCTCATCGGTGACTATGTCATCCTTGCCGGAATCCTTATAGTAATTGTCGCCTATATCGATAAGGCCGTCCGCATTTGTTTCTTGGGCTTCTTCAGCCTTAGGACCCAGTATGAAATGCTTTCTTTCGGTCTTGTTGGTGCACTTTACCGATACCTTATCAAAGCCGTTGTTGGTAGGATAGATCTCGACTCTGAATATGCATCCGTTGACTTCCTTGTATTCGGCATAAGCCCGGTAATTCTTTCCTTTTTCCAGCGGTTTGTGGTCGACCGGATCTCCGAATATCTCCGTGAGTTCTTTTTCGAGCATGGAATAGTATTGCTGCATCTCTTCAAGTGTAAAACCGGTCTCCAGAGTAGACGTCTCATTCTTGTCATTTGAATTGGCAAATTCGACTGTATGAACACACCCGTGTTCCTGATTGGCCGTAAAGAAAAACCTGTTGAACGTAAGGCTGCCTTTTGTTACAGGATACATATTGTAATCGTAATTGTAGAAGTTCTCTCCCTTCGGATCCTCTTCATAAGAAGTCATCCGGCCCATGTGTGAGCTCTCGAAAGACTTCTCATAGTAGTCCTCAACCAACGCTGCAGTCATGTATACTTGCTTGCCTGTAATGCTCTGCATGAATTCACAAAGGTCAGCGACCTCACTGCTGCCATATTCGGCTGCTTCGGTCACTCTTGTCGGTCCGTGCTCTTCTCCATACAAATCAACGGTTGTCTCTGTTGTGCTCTCAGATGGAGTGACATCAGTCTCAGTTATATCAGCAGTGGTGGCTGAGGTTTCAGATCCGCTTGTCTCAGGTTCAGGCTCAGTCTTGTTGCTGCAGGCAGCATTAGCAAAAACAAGGATTGCGGTAAGAAACGCTGCGATCACTTTCTTCATATTATCCCTCCCCTGATCACTTCAGATCTTTTGCGCTAAATGTGTAAACCTTCGTATAATCCGCATCAATGCAGATGCTGACGGTGAAGTCTTCAAGATTATAGACACATGACCATTCGGTTATTTTCTTGTCCTTAACTTTCTTCAGGATAGCCATCGCTTCCTCATCAGTTGTTGTCCTGCCTGTGCCAAGACATGCTTCCATAGTGGGCAGTCTGTTGTCAGGGGTGCCCTTGTTATAATATTTGCCGGGAGCAACTATGCTGTTTGTGCAGCAGGGATGTTCTGTTACGACCATCTCACCGTCAAGCCATTCAACGACAACGTATTTTCCTGATCTGTCCGTGATGAACAGATGGTAGTCTGACTCGAGGCCGGAATGGATATCGTAGGACTTAAGCAGTTCCAGAGCCTCATCAACTGAAGCACACTTGTCGAGGATCGCTCTGATAACGCAGAAGATCATAAGATCAGGCTTGCCTTTGTCCTGATGTGTCTCATCAAGGTCCAGCTGCAGGATCCCGGCGCCTACACCTTTCTCGTTCATTCCGTCTACAACAAAATAAGGAGTCGCTACCATAACAAACCTGCCCAGAGGCGAATCGGGGCTTATAAAGCTGTTCTGACTGACACCGAAAAGTCCGATATCCGCGATTCCTATGGATTCATAAGCGCCTTCAGGGTGTGAATAGATAAGAAGCGTATCTGTCTCCGGGTAGTCGAAATTGCGTCCGAAAAGGTGCTTCCCGTCAGGTGTTACGGATGCAAAAGCAGAGCATCCGAAGCCTAAGCTTTTCTCGTTAATTCCAAAGGAGATACCGTAAAAATGCCTTTTGAATACCCAGCTTAACATGCTGTCGACATCACCTGAACCTGAGTCAAGAAGCCCTTGCGTATCGGTGCATTCCAGGTTCTTTATGGTGTAAAAGCCGTCCGAGACCTTCTTTACCGTAAGCATGGTCCTTATGTGGCCGAAGAACATTACGGAAGGAACGATTACCATGAGTCCGTATGCGACAGGAAGCACGATCCTCTTCTTAAGTCTAAAGACAAAACATATCTCAAGTACAAGTGACAGCAGGAATAAAACAACACCGGCCGGAATGAAGGGCATCCAGTTAAATGAGGATATCGATTCGGCTTCTATGCAGTAAGGAATTACAGGCGCTAAAAGTGTCTGCCGGAGTAATTTCTCAAGATCCTTCTTCTCAGCATCTGTGTAGTTCTTTTTCTTGGCTGCGCGCTCGACCCTGTCCTGAATAAAATCGTCATAGAGCCTGTAAAGGCTTTCTTCGACCTCACGGAATTCAGGTTCATCCACAGCTCTCAGCCGGCCAGTTATAGTAATGTGCTGAAGTTCCTTTGAATAGTAGATGTTCTTGTCCTTTTCGCTGAGACGGGATATATCTAGCAGGATAAACTTGAAATCATCGTTGCTAATGGATCCCAACACTTGCAAAGTCTTATCCTGCAAGTCGATATCATCATAATAGACCACGACGTCAGTCTTAACAGTCCTGCCCAGATCTTCTGGCTTAATGTTTTTGTAATCGAAGTCTCCTGCGAAAAGCCCTATGAACCAGCCACCGAAGAATCCTGCCAACATCAGCAAGACCCCGATGAGCATTAATACTGCCGTGATGATTATCGCTTTTTTGTTTCTCTTCCTCATGCGCTTACCCCATACCGATCAACAACTGCGCTTCAAAGTTCAAACATAGGATATCAAACAGAATATCTTTCAATCAACTGTCTGACCGGCATGATATGATCTTGATATTGATTTTTGAGAAATACAAGGGAAAATATGGATATATTATCAGGAGTGGGGAAAGCTTCGCATACTATGCAGTTTGATTTTGAACATTATCTTAAAGCAGGACATGGCCGTGCATATCTCATGGCGGAAAAAGAGCCGGAGAGATACAGGGAAGCCATATTGAATGCATGCCGTAAGGATTATACGTTTGATATGGTGGCCGAGGGCTCCAGAGCTTTTCTTACCGCTGACCTTATCGATCTTTTCGAAGACCCTGCACCTTTTATCGATGCTGCTAAAGAGAGCTTCAACTCTTCTGATGTTGATGATGTAAAAAACGAGATTAAGTATCTGTCAGATCTTCTTATTGAATTCGGGCAGTGGAAAACAGTACTTCGCAAGTATTTTTCGCTTTGGAAGAAGATCAAAAACACACCATATTCACATCTTGCAGAGCGTTCGTCTCATCTCCTGGCTAATGTTGAATATCTGGCTATAAAGCTTGTTCGGGACCGGTCATGGAAGATCGCCGACAATATCGTTAAAGATATGGGCTCCTGGTATCTTTCGTTGGAAGAAGATGCAGCAAGAAGATTTGCATGGTTCTATTATGTGCTTGAAGATCAGTTTGGCGAAGATGAGACGAGAACACATCTTCTGAAGATGGCTGAATCATCGCCTGAGTTCAAGGCATTCTGTGATAAAGATTTGAGATATGAAGAGGAAATGCCAGAGAAATCTCAGGCCAAAAAGAGCTCATCATCTTCTGATGTGACAGAGAAAATCAAAGCCCGCAATGAACCTGAAGAAACTGATGGTCTGCAAATGCTTATCGAGAATTATAAGCCTTCAGACGAAGAGGCTCTCCTCGCAAAGCTTGAGAGCATTGAGATCAAAGAAGAGAATGAGAAATACTGGCACCACATCGGATGTGTTATTCTTGAGCATGATGAAACTCTGCCTGTCAGCATTCTCATGTGGGTATACGACACTACTCTTTGTTCCTTTTGCCGGCAGTCTGTAGTAGAGAAATTAATCGAATCAGATGCTCTGCCTGACTCCGTTCGGAATGAATGCATGTGGGATGCAAATCTGGAGCTGAGAGAACTGGTAACAGATCACTCTTCCACATTAACTATCCTTACATAGCGGTTTAACGCGTACTCACCGTCATGGCATTCGCCCGGGAAATATGCGCTCATGTCAGAACTCTTCGTAACACGTATCAGACCGCACTGTGTAAGCTTTCCGGCAAGGTATTTTCTCTCATTCTCAGGGCATATGAGACCTGCTGTCTGGAGATGGTATCTTCCTTCGTAAAGGACCTTTCCGATGTTCTCTCTCGGCAGGGGCTTTACCAGGACATTGCACATCATAGGTGATAATTCGAGTTCGCTGTCTGAAGATAAGATCAGGCTGCAGGATCTTCCGCGGATGACATTGTCGTGCCTCTCCTCTTCACCGAGATAACTTTTAAGTCTCTGCGTATAGGATACGAGCGTATCCCTTGCCCTGACGCCGATCTCTTCTGATCTGTTCGCGTTTGCGGCAGCTTCAAGGAACGGCAGGAACCGCTCTGCGAAGGCCTTTACTTCGTTCATGTCAGTTGTGTCGACATAGATCACCTGACAGCTGCTGCAAAGCAGCTGCTTGGTCTGTGCGATATGCTTTGCGAGGCCTTCAAGTTCGCTGTCTGCATCTTCTGTCTCATCGAGCTTGGTGATGTAGCAGAAGCCTAATTTCTGGCCCCATTCGATTATCTTTACACCGGTCGGGGCAAGACCCCTTACGGCCGCTATAGCCATGTCACTTCCCCATACGCTTATCGCATTGGAGAGTTCGGCCATCTTGCGCATGCCCTGTATGTCTGACGACGAGGTATCGAAAACATAGATATAATCCTTCAGTTCCGGACGGTATTCGATAAGCTGCATTATGAGCTTTAACGACAGTCCGTTATCGGCAGACGGGAGCTTTAGGATGTTGATGTTGCCGGTCATGAGTCCTTCTGCAAGAGAATAAGCCGGAAGGAAATCCATGTTGCCTGCAGCGATGTGGAATAACACGCCCAAAGGCATCTTTCTGACCCTGATCTGACCAAATCCGGGGATGTGTTCAGTCGTATATTCGAAGGTGTTTCCAAGCTCTGTCTCGAGCTTCTTATGCAGGTGCTCTTTCGAAAGGAGCGCTTCTGCCTGTTTCTTATATGTGTCGACGACATCAGCAGGGAACGATGCAAGGAGTTCATTGAACTTTCCTGCCAGAAGGTCGTTCTTCAAGCACTCGACGGCTTCGATGACAACTTCAGGTGAGAGCTGCATCTTAGCGAGGATCTCAGGGATCTTGTTTTCGAGTTCTGTAAGAAGGCGGTCCTGCTCAGAACTCTCGTAAGTCTTTCCGTCAAACAGGATCATACCTTCACCCCCTGCAGAATGTCTGCCGCACCGGCGGCACAGGTCTTAATATCTTCAGGTGCAACGCGCCCGACGATCTCCAGGTACGGCGACTTAACGCCGCACGGACAGGTGCTCCCGTCGTGCAGGATGCCCAGATCATCTGTCATTACCGACAGGATCGGAGTGGCCTTACAGAGCGGCGAGATCAGGTTAACAAGGCCTGTCCTGCCCATCTCCAGAGGCTCTAAAGTGTCCGGATCCCTGATAACGATATTGCTGTACACGGGAACGTGAAAGTGGTGCGCAGCGCAGTCCGTATAAAGGATCGGATGCTCTACGGCGCCAAAGAATTCGGTGATGTTCTCCTCATCGATGTTAAGTGTTTTCTTGGCAAGCTTATAGAAGGTCTCCTTGTCGGCAGCCTCCTGATAGAACTGCTTCCAGCCGCCGCCGAGCATAATCCTTGAGTTCTTCGGGAGCTTAAATGACAGTCCCCTTTCCTCTAACAGTCTGAACAGGAAAAACGTATATGAAGGGAATCCCATGAAGCGCACGGGTGCCTTACCCTTCTCATATTTCTTAAGTGCTTCGACTATGCCGTCGAAGTCAGGCTTATAGCCGTCTGAAGTGTGCTTTAAGATAAACTTACGGCTTATGGCAGGCGCCAGGAACGTCGTAAGATAAGCAGTCTTTGCGACTGCGGTCTTATTCGAATGGTGAGGCTTATAGCCCATGACGATGTAGCGGCAGGGCTTAAAAGACATGATGCCGTGATATCTCGTTACCTTTATGGACATACGGAGAGCCGCCATAAGCGCACCGAATTCGAAGCGCACGTGGCTCATCTTTCCGCTCGTGCCTGAAGATGTTGCCATGACCAAGTAGCTGCCCGAACGGAAGTCGTGCTGCTTCATCAGCATCGTAGGGATCACCGGCAGATCTGCCACGCCTGTGATATCTTCAACACCTTTGATTCCAAGGCCTTCGCTGATCTTCTTATAATCATCGCAGTGAGTAATAAGGTGACTGTAATTCTCTTTGCATGCGTCAAGAAATAACTGCTCTCTTGTGCAGTCGTAAGGATCCTTGCTCGCGAAAAGCTTTCTTCTCAGCTTCATGTCCAACACCCCGAAAAAACAAAGCCAACACCGACATTGTTCATTATAACATTAGAATCCGGCATCACGCTGATCAGAAAAAATGCCGTGAAATATACACACAATGTACATGGAAATGTGCTATGCTTTTTTGCAGACGGTATAAGACCAACATGCCGTCTGTGGGGAGAAAGGAGTTGGTAATATGAAATCCCTAAGAAAAGTAGCAGCGGTAACGCTGGCTGCTTCGGTTTTGTTATCGATGGCAGCATGTAACAAGAGCAGCAAAGGTCATGGCGGACAGAAGATCACTGCCGATATGCCCTGGTATGAAGCCAATGCATTTGAGATCGATGCGGGAATAGACCCCGAAAGAGACCTGGAATACAGGTATTCCCAGATAATCGGTTCAGATGATAAGAATATTGCCGTTTATACTTCAGGCAGTTACAAATATCCTGATAATGTTGACTGGAGTACTTTTGACGGCAGCGACTATCAGATCACGGCTGTATCGATAGTCGACAAGACTACAAGGAAGACTGTTAAGTATCTCGATCTTAACACATTAATAGACAGCGGATTTGTCGACAGCGCAACATACGATAACGGCAAGATAACGGTGTCGGCAAACGAATATGATCCTGCGGCAAATACCACATCCAACAAATCCATTGACGTTGACGCAATGACCGGAGAGAAATTGGAGAGCAGAGTTAATGAGGGTGTTAACGCAATTCAGAACACTTTCAAGATCGGTAAATACAAGGTGCAGCTCTGCGCTGTCTGGACCGAATCTACTCCTATCTACTCTCTGAATGTCATTTCACCTGACGGAACCACGAAAAAGATCGATTTTAAAGACAAGAACATAAAGGTCAATTATATCAGCAATGTCCTTCCGCTGACCGATAAGACAGCTTTGATCATCGCAGACGGTGACAACTCTTATGTCTTCTATGAGGCAGATCTTACCTCCGGCAAGATAACCAAAAAAGACAACAAGGATTATGAGTGGCTGGACATCATGTCTGTTTACAGAACAACAAGCTGTTCAGACGGAAATATCTATTCCCTGGATTCGACAGGAATTACCAAGCTGGACCTTAATAAGAAATCCTCAGAGCAGCTCCTTAATCTCAGCTGGAGCGATCTTGACAGAAATCTGGCATCTAACTTATTTATTGCAGATGTATCAGGCGATTCGTTTATTCTCTATGGTGATTTTCCGGTGACACTGCCGTACTCACATAATAATTTCGGGAACTCAAGTGATTTCGTTATGTATGAACTGAAAAAGGCCGATAAGAACCCTCATGCCGGAAAGAGCATCCTGGAATTATATTCTCCTTACGGGATCGTCAACGAAAACATCAGCAATGCAATAACAAAATATAACAATACAAATAAAGACTATTTTATCGAGGTCACAGACCGTTATACTGCTAACACATCTTCACTGTATAACGACGCAAAGAATGATGATGAATCAAACAATATCGCTCTTAATTATATGGCTGACATGAGCAACAGGCTTGCCATGGACATCATGAACGGTGAAGCCCCGGATATGCTCATGAATGTGGACGGTTACGGTGCGCTTAAGAACAGCAATTACCTTTTAGACCTGTCTTCTTATGCAAGCAATATGACAAGTGACAAGTACTTTACTAATGTTCTTGATGCTTTAAAAGTTGACGGAAAGCTTTATAACATGCCCATATCATTCGGTATCTCCGGCATTCAGACAGATCCTAAATATGCAGCAACCACAGGCATAGGATTTACGACTGACGAGTATGTCAAGTTCCTGAAAGACACGCTGAACGGCAAAGACCTGAACAATTCCGGCCAGGCACACTACTTTGCTTCACTTTTCGATAACATGAACGAGAAGTTCATCTCCAACAGAAAGGCGGATTTCACAGGCCCTGAATTTGCTGCTCTTGCGGAATTTGTAAAAGATAATGTTCAGGAGAAGAGCCCTGACTGGACTCAGGATGAGAGAAACATCATAATCTACAGTGATGTGCGTTCTGAGATCCAAAAAGCCATATTTGCCTCTGTAACCGGTTACTGGGATTATATTCAGAACATAGAAAACACCAACGGCTGCTCCTCGATCCTTGGCCTGCCTTCGTCTGACGGCCGCGGGCCTAATGTCTTTGCATACGATTCCATCGCGATATCCGCTCAGGCAAAGAATATTGATGCGTGTGCTGAATTCCTGAAGATGCTGATCTCAGATGAGATGCAGCAGGAACTTGCCACGAAGGGTTATCTGGTCTTGAACCGTAATGCTTTCCGTGAGGCCGGCAATAAGGCAGTAGAGTATTTCAACACCATAAATCCCGGTTATCCCAACGGATATTACGGTAATGGTGCCAAGCCAAAGAACCTTGTAAAATACACAACCGAGCATATTGATACTCTTGAGAAGACGATCGATTCCTGCACAAGCTCCGGTTCGAGTGATGCAGCAATATCTATCATATTGATAGAGGAAATGCCCGCTTACTTCTCAGGCCAAAAGCCGCTTGACGAGGTCATCAGGGTCGCTCAGGACAGAGTACAGAAAGTGCTGGATGAAAGGAAATAAGCTTCTTCGCTTTCAACTCCCGACCAAAAAATAAGGGGTTGCCGGTATAGACCGGCAACCCTTGTTTCATTGTAAATGATGAGTGACCCGACGTGCAACGGGTCACTCAAGTAAGGAGAACAATGAAAACTACACACACAGAAACATGAGGGGGTCATGGGAGGTACATGTTTCTTTTGTTAGTTGGATTATACACGTCCAATGGGGACAGAAATGGGACACAGAATCTGGAATTATCGAACAGTTTTCGGCTTAATTTTCCGAAAAATGTTCCGAAGAGACTTCCGGCCGGTATTTTGCAGAAGGTTGCCGGTATCTTTTTTGCCGAAGCGGAGACCGCTGATCAAATATCCGGCATGTATTCCCATACCGAGAAGCGCTGCGGCTCCTTGTGGATATAATAGCCGCCAACGCGGTATATGTCTTCGCGTTTTATCAGGTTCCAGCCCGGCCTGTCATTGAGATAATAGCCGCTCTGATGATCAACATAATAGTAGAGCTTGATCTTATGCGTAAGCTGCATCTCGAGAAGATTGACGAACAGCTTGAAAGTATCAGTCTCCATCGGACGGTACATGAATAACGTGGTGTAGTCATTGTAATCAAGTCCGAAGGCATCTCCTTCTATGATCTCAACATTTTCGAAACGCGATGTCCAGCTCCTGGCAACGTCCGCGATCGAAGGATTCAGCTCGATCCCGGTGATCTTGCAGGGACAGTTATTACTTAGAAGATATGCGATGACTCGACCTTTGCCGCAGCCGATATCGATGAAGGAGTCTTCAGGCTTCGGATCAAAGTCTTCCATGACCTTCGCAAGACCGGGATAAGGCGCCGACTGGCTTCCTGTAGCGCCGTGGCTTTTCGCGAAAGGCGTCGGAACAAACACACCGAGATTTCTCCCGCTGATCTTCTTGTCCCTGCCTGCATCTGCCATACGGGACAGTTTATTGGATATAGCAACTAGAGGGTTTACCATCTTTTACCGGTTCACTATGAGAATGCTTGCTTTTAAGCGCGAGTTCCGCAGAGCGCTCTGCGCCCGAGGACTGTCCAAAGCGCTAAAGCAAAATTTATCACAGCCATTTTTTCTTCTTGAAGAATATCAGGCTTATGACAACGATCAGGATGCTGAGGGCGATTACAACAGGATAGCTGCCCTTCCATTCGAGTTCGGGCATGTATTTGAAGTTCATTCCGTACCATCCTACGATCAAAGTAAGCGGCATGAAGATCGTCGTAACGACCGTAAGCACCGTCATGATGCGGTTCTGCTTAAGGTCGAGATGAGCCTTGTAAAGATCTCGGAGCTGCATAGTGTAGTCGCGCAGTGACATCGATTCCTCGTGAAGTCTCTCAGCGCGGTTGATGAACAATCTGAAGTATCTTAAGTTCTCGAGATCGAAGAAACCGTTCTCGTTCTCTTCGAATTCTGCGGCAAGATCCATCAGCTGCTCGTAGTGGATGCGCAGGTAACGGATCTCATTTCTTATGTCATTCAGACGTCCGGAAGGAAGGTTCTCGTCGCCGTCGATTATCGCCTGCTCCATGGAATCGAGCTCATCCTCGTATCTTTCCATGAGCCTTAAGTCATCTTTTACGATGTAATCCAAAAAGTCATAGATGAATCTCTCAAGGCTCGGCATCTTCCATTTCTTGGTGCTCTTTATGCCGTTGATTATGCCAAGCGCAGTATCACCGTCATCGATGAACACAACGCCCTTCTCATCAAGGACAAACGCGAATTTCCTGTCATCAGCCGAGAGGTTCTTCCTGTCGGGAATCGCAAAAGTACCGGTAAGCGAATCGTAGTTTACTTCCGCCTTAGTAAGGAAGATCTCCGAGAGGTCCGGATCCATATCGATGCCAATCTCAAGACTGTCCTTCTTCTTCTGCCATTCTTCGAAAGTCATTACCGCAACAAACTGCCTGCCCTTAAGATCCTCACGGTCTACGGCGCGCAATGTCTCTTCAATCGCGAAAAACACTTCAATATCCCTCCGTTATTTCCAGATCAACTCACATTATACAGCGATATTCAGATCCGTAATGCTTATCTTTTGAATTGTAATGCTGCTCATGGCGGGTGCCTCCGTTTTTTCTTAATTATACCTTTTCGCTCCCGCCAGGAAAGGAAAGTACGGCCGTTACTGTAATACAGGCCCCTAAAAAAGGCGGACAATTATATAAAATCGCGTTTTTATATAATTGTTGCCTTAAAAAATGGCCAATTTTACGCACTAAAAAACCTTTTTCGAGGATTAGTACGTAAAATTAGCCAGTCCTAGCGGGTGTTTCTCAAATAATTACGGACTAATAACGTGTTTTCGAGGATTAGTACGTAAAATAAATCATCCCAAGTGGATGTTTCCCAAATAATTACGGACTAATAACGTGTTTTCGAAAATTAGTACGTACTCACCCCACCCCGCCCATAAAAAAACGGCCCTGAAGCGAACCTCAGGGCCGTAATAAAAATCAAAGGGGTCATCTCATTCCTGAGATAACCCCTGTATCAGCTTTTTCGCGTACAGAAAGATCAGATCATCGCCTGATATATCTTCGTGCAGTCGTCCTCATTCAAAGTAACGAAGCCTGAGATCGTGCCGTCACGGCCGTCACCGTAGCAGAGGTTCTTGACGAGCGTGGGGATGTCTTCCTCCTTGCCGCCAAGCTCACCTAACGTGGAAGGCATGCCGATGGAGATGAGGAAGTTCTTAAATGCTTCGATGCCCTCTTCAGCTGTCTCTACGCCCCAGACGCGGTTTGCAACCTGAGTGAAGCGTGCAATATCGTGGTTCATAACATACTTGAAGACTGCTGGCATCGTAACCGCAAGACCTGCACCGTGTGCGCAGTCGTAAAGAGCTGAGAGCTCATGCTCGATATTGTGGCTGTTCCAGTCCTGTGAACGTCCTACGCCGCAGGAATTGGTGTGTGCCATCGTGCCTGCCCACATGATGTTTGCGCGTGCCTGATAATCATTGGGATCGGCGATTACCTTGGGTCCTTCGTTCTTCATAGTGATGAGGAGCGCTTCGATAAGGCGGTCTGTAACTTCAACATCCTTTGAATTTGTAAGGTAACGCTCATAGAGGTGCGCCATGATGTCAGTGATGCCGCATGCTGTCTGGTAAGGGGGAAGTGTCTGTGTGAGTTCAGGATTTAAGATGCTGAACTTGGGCCTTATTCCCTCGCCGCTTGCGCCGCGCTTATACATGCCTTCTTCCTTGGTGATAACGGAATCGCCTGAGCCTTCGCTGCCTGCAGCCGCGATCGTAAGGACCGTACCTACGGGAAGAGCCTTTAAGATCGGCTTGCCGCAGTAGAAATCCCAGAAATTGCCGTCGTAAACAACGCCTGCAGCGATTGCCTTGGATGAGTCGATGGCAGAACCGCCGCCTACTGCGAGAATGAAGTCAACGCCTTCCTTTTTGCAGAGATCGATGCCCTCATAAACAAGGCCGCTCCTCGGGTTCGGCTTAACGCCTCCGAGCTCAACATAAGGAATGCCTTCGCCGTCGAGTGAAGCCTTTACCCTGTCTAAAAGGCCGGATCTTACAACGCTTCCGCCGCCGTAGTGGATCAATACCTTTGAGCCTCCGAAAGCCTTTACAAGCTTACCTGCCTCAGCTTCTGTGCCCTTGCCGAATACGAACTTTGTCGGTGAATAAAAAATGAAATTTTCCATGCATTATCTCCTTTTACTTGATGCTGTTTACTGCTTCTTCCAGTGTCATCCCCGCATAATCCTGTGCGTGGAAGATCCGGCCGTTGATGCTGTCGTCAACAAACGCTCCGACGATGACGCCGGGGATCGCACTCTCAGGTGCGTTGGGAGCATTGGGACCGCCGAGATCTGTCCTGCACCAGCCGGGATCCGTGAGGTTCATTGCAACACCGGTTCCGCCAAGCTTGGATGCCATGTCCTTTGTGATCTTGTCGAGCGCTGCCTTTGCCGCAGAGTAGCCTGCCTGCTCGGGCTCTTTGTCGATGCCGCTCGTTGTGTTTACGATGCGTCCGAAGTCGCGCTCTGTCATCTTCGGAAGGAAGTGGTAGCAGATCATGGCGGGAGCTATCGTGTTTACGTTGAAGCTTACTTCGTAATCATCTGCAGGTGTCTTATAGTATTCGGTCCTGTATGCGATCTGAAGACCTGCGTTGTTAAGGACGATATCGACGTCGACGCCTAAAGTGTCGATCTTTTCGAGCATCTTGAGAACTGATGGAATATCATTAAGATCAGCCGCAACGGAGTGGCACAAAACGCCTTTTGCCTTCAGTTCTTCTTCGAGTGAAGCGGTGTGGGAGACGTCCCTGCTGTGAAGGATGAGGTTGCATCCGCAGTCTGCCATCTTAAGCGCGGCGAGCCTTCCGATGCCCCTTGCGGCACCCGTTACCAAAACCCATTTTCCGGAAAGATCCAACATAAAAGCACCTCGCTTTTTCAATTAGTCAGGTGCTTTCATTGTATCAACACAGGTTGCGTAAATATTCAATTTACGTGTGGTTTTTATTAATGTTTTGTCTTAATGCACCGGGCTTATTTGTCCATCATCTGCTTCCTGTACGGATTATCATCCGTCGCATCAAATCCCGGCAGCAGATACTTGTCGGGCATGTACTCGTGCACATCCAGGTCGAGGAAATAATTGCAGAACACGAGCGCGCAGTATGTGATCTTCGTGTTGCCTTCCTGACCTTCAGGGATCATGGCATATACGAATCCGTTATAATCATCGGAATCCATTGCGACCAGGTCGTAACCTTCAGGCTCTCCGGTAACCGTGTAGATGCCCTTGTAATCGTCAATGCCGATCGCCTGAAGCCTTGCTATCTCCGCATCATACTTATCGCCGTAATCAAGCGTCATGTAGACTACATACTGACCGTCCCACGGATTGTAATAAGTCAGCTGGTATTCGGTAACATCGGCTTCGATCTTCTCCGGCATGACATCGAAAAGCGGGTTCGTACCCATCCTGTATTCGCTGTCCTTGTCCTCGCCGTTATGGATGTACTTATTGAACTCTGAAGCATCCGTGCTGACTTCGATCTTGGCAGTTGTATACCATGAGTACACCACAGCAAAGAGGGCAAAAGCCGCAACCACATAGTGCGTGACTACTGCCATCACCACAATCGTAATGACCTTTACCGCTTTCACAGCCTTCCTGTGCTTGGAAAACCTCTGCAGAAGTCCCGTTACATAGAGCGTTAATATGCACATGACTATAAAGCCTATGAACGTTGCAAATATCGCTCCGGAACGTCTTAAATCAGGCCCATATGCCAGTGTCTGAAGCACTATCGCAACGACCGTTAATCCTGTTCCTATTATCGACAATACCTGAACAAACCTTAAGAGCTTGCTCTTCTCGCCTGTTGCATAGGTCGCCATCTTGTCAGCGACCTCTCTTGTTTCCTGATCCATCATCTCGCTTTTCCTTTCCCCGTCTATGATCTCTCTTACATCGACATCATAGAAATCGGCTATCTCGACCAGCAATGAGATGTCGGGAAGGTTCGTTCCTGTCTCCCATCTGGAGACGGATCTGTTGCTCACGTTGAACTTCTGTGCCAGCTGTTCCTGCGTAAGTCCCTTCTCATTACGTAAGGTCTTGAGAAACTGTCCTGTTTTTTTCTGATCCAAGGTTCGGGCCCTCCTTTCGACCGGTGTCAGGATACGATGTCCGCGGGGAAATTAACACGACACAAAGCGGGAATTGCCGTTTTTTTCGCATATTTGGACACGGTATGTCTATCAGGTATTATACTATTGTCAGGATTTCAGGTGGATTTCAGGTTGCCCGTATAGACTGTTCGAAAAGGAGGATTGATCCATGCGTATCCTAATAGCCGAAGACGAAGTTGCTACAGCTAAGGCTCTAAAGCTCCTGCTCGAAAAGGCCAAATATTCCGTTGATATCGTTCACAACGGCAATGATGCATGGTCCTATATCTCCTCCGACACATACGAAGTCATCGTGTTAGATATCATGATGCCCGGCATGACAGGCCTCGAAGTCCTCTCTCTTATCCGCCAAAACCACATCACCACTCCCGTGCTCATGCTCACTGCAAAAGCTGAGATTGAAGACAGGGTAGCCGGACTCGAGGCCGGTGCCGATGACTACCTCCCCAAGCCTTTCGCCACGAGCGAACTTATCGCCAGGATCAAGGCACTGGGCCGAAGGAGCGAGAACTATTCCGACTCCCTCCAGCAGGTCGGCAATCTGATCCTCGACGGCAACCGCTATGAGATGAGGGCCGGTGACAAGAGTGTCAAGCTCACAAATAAGGAATACCAGCTCATTGAGCTCTTCGTACTGCACCCGGGGTTCGTCTTCTCCACAGAGCACCTGATGGACAGGATCTGGGGCTTCGAATCCGATTCCGACATCGACGTCGTCTGGACTCATATCGGCTTCGTCCGCAAGAAGCTCCGTTCTATCGGCGCCAACGTCGAGATCAAGACCATCCGCGGCTCCGGCTATTCACTGGAGGTAGAAAAATGCTGAAAAAACTTCGCTGGCGCTTCATCCTCGCTGCCATGGGTGCATTTCTCGCCGTCATTTTACTGATAGCCTCCCTGGTCTATTTCATCACATATGCAGTAATAACGGACCGCGTCGACCAGTCCATCGAGACGATCGCTGCTTCGGATTTCCGCACGCCGCGCGATATGAAGCCCGATCACCACAGGGACGATCCGTTCGGCGGACGCCCGGATATGGAAGCCAACTACATGATGCGCTTCTTCACAGTCCGGATTGCAGATTCAGGCAATAAGACTTATATCTCGACCGATCATGTCGCATCGATCGATTCCGATACAGCGGCCGAATACGCAGACAAAGCCCTCGCCAAGCATTCAGACAGGGGCTTTATCGGCAACTACCGCTACGCAAAGATCGATAAAAGCGGTGAGACAGTATTGGTCTTCCTCAACGCCGGACGCGAGATCCAGTTCGCAAGGACTCTCGGTCTTCTCACGCTCGTGATCTCGCTGGCAAGTCTCGTTCTCGTTTTCGCGCTTGTCGTACTCTTCTCCAAGAAAGCGATCCGTCCTATCGAGAACAACATCAAGCAGCAAAAGCAGTTCATAACTGACGCGAGCCACGAGCTCAAGACCCCTCTCACATCGATCTCCACGAGCCTTGATGTCATTACGGCCGAGCACGGCGAAGACGAATGGACCGACAACATAAAAAAGCAGACCGGACGCATGTCCAAGCTCGTCAGCGAGCTCGTCACCCTCTCAAGACTCGACGAGGACACCCCCCTGCCCAACAAAGAGCGCTTCTCGTTGAGCAACGCCGCATGGGAGACCGTCGACATCTACCAGTCGCAGGCAAAGGGCCGCGGCCTGAAGATGAATATCGATATTGCCGATAACGTGGATCTCTTCGGCGACAGATCCGCCATCCAGCAGATGCTCTCCGTCCTCCTCGACAACGCCGTCCGCTATTCCAATGACGGCGGCGAGATCCGCTTCTCCGTCTATCTTAAGAAGAACAAGGCCTGCATCGAAGTCTACAACACCTGCGATTACGATACCCCTCCGGATGTCGACCGCTTATTCGACCGTTTCTACCGTCCCGACAGCTCCAGAAACTCTGAGACCGGCGGCACCGGTGTCGGCCTCGCGATCGCACTGGCAGTCGCCGAATCCCACGGCGGCACGATCAAGGCAATCTGCCCCGACGGCAAGAGCATGACGATAAAAGTTGTGATCTGAACGGCGGTTTAACATTGTTACATTGATTGTTTGAATGGCCCCGGAGCGCTTATCTTTGGGGCTTTTTTCGCGATTATGTATGACACACCCGGTGACTCGTCAGTTATTACGTGCTAAAAATGATTTTTCATAAATTAGTCCGTAAATATCGTGCTTCGATTCGCATTCAATGACCAATTTTACGTACTAAAAAATCATTTTCGAGGATTAGTACGTAAAATTAGCCAGTCCTAGCGGGTGTTTCTCATATAATTACGGACTAATAACGAGTTTTCGAAAATTAGTACGTAAAACAAATCATCTCAAGCGGATTTTCCACCAAATTATTACGGTCAAATAACGTGTTTTCGAAAATTAGTACGTAAAAACGCCACTCCACGCCTTCACAAGCCTCAAGATTTACGTACTAAAAACCAATAATCTAAAATTAGTACGTACTCACCCCACCCCGCCCATAAAAAAACGGCCCTGAAGCGAACCTCAGGGCCGGGAAAATCGAACAAAAACCGGAAGATCAGTCGTCGATCAACTTGTCTGTTGCTCTTGCGAAAATGGCTTCGACTTCCTCGCCGGGAGCCTTGGTGATAAGGGTTACAACAACTGCAACGATGAGACCGCAGATGAAGCCCGGGACGATCTCGTAAACGCCTGTGCTCTTAACAGCAGCCGGCATGATCGTATCGGTGAAGCAGAGGAGCCATGCGATGTCTGCAACTGCGCCTGCGATGATGCCTGCAACTGCGCCCTTATAGTTAAAGCGCTTCCAGAACAGTGAGAGTATAACGACAGGTCCGAAGGATGCACCGAAGAGACCCCATGCGTTCTCAACCATGTTCATGATGTCGGCAGCCCATGACTTGTCGTCATCAAGACCGATGCGTGCGATAAAGAATGCAACAACTGCAACGATAAGAACGACGATACGGCCGAGCCAGAGCATTTCCTTGTCGGATGCCTTGTTCTTACGAATAATGGGCTTATAGATGTCGCTCGTAAATGCGGAAGATGCAACGAGAAGCTGGGAGTCAGCCGTAGACATTGCGGCAGCGATGATCGCTGAAAGCAGGATGCCTGCAATGAAGCCCGGGAAGATGTCGCAGACGACTTCGATGAAGATCCTCTTGCGGCCGCCGGGAAGGAGGAATTCAGCAAGGGACTGGCCGTTGCTCATGATGTAAGTTCTTCCGAGATAAGCGATAACTGCAGCTGCGCCGAGCGTAAGGATAACCCAGATGATGGCAACTGTAGCGGATTTCTTGATCTGTGAAGGCTTCTCGATAGACATGAAGCGTACGAGGATGTGAGGCATACCGAAGTAACCCAAACCCCAGCCCAATCCTGTAACGATCTCCTGCCAGGGAGCTGCGAAAGGATCTGTGCCGAAAGCTGCTACAGCATTTTCGCCTTCGCCGAAAGCGCTGTAGTATGTAGCGTCGAAGTGACCTACGGCGTTCATGACGATCGGCACTGCAAGGAGTGCGATGAGCATCATGAGGCCCTGGAAAAAGTCTGTCCAGCAAACGGCCTTATAACCGCCTAAGAATGTGTAGATGAGGATCAATACTGCGAAGATGATCATGGCGATGTGCTGATGATCATTAAACCACGGCAGTACTGAAGCGAAAACTGTTGTGCCTGCAACGAAAGCAGAAGCAACATAAACCGTGAAGCTGATGAGGAAGATGATCGCGCAAACAACCTTCAAAACAGAGCTCTTACTTGCGAATCTGTTTGTGAGGTACTGCGGCAAAGTGATCGAGTCTCCGGAAGCTTTGGAAAAACGGCGGAGCCTTGTAGCTACAAAGATCCAGTTGGCAGCTGTTCCTAATGCCAAACCGACACCGATCCAAACCTGTCCCATACCGAACGCGAAAAGCGAACCCGGGAAACCCATCAAAAGCCAGCCGCTCATGTCCGATGCCTGCGCACTCATCGCAGTAACAAAAGGACCCATGTGTCGGCCGCCTAAGAAATACTCTTTCTCGTTGCCGCCCTTACTCTTGAAGAAGAAGAAGATTCCGATAGCAAGGACAACCACGAAATAGAGTATGAAAGCAATAATCTTAGCAACTGTGCTGTCCATAACATACTCCTTTGGGGATTGATAACTCCCGTATTATAACAGAAAATCTTTTACTGTATTAAAGTAACCCCGTCCCGATTTAAGAAACATTTAAGAATTATCCAAGGATTATCTCAAGATTTACCTCACCCCGCACGATAAAGTATAGTCAGAAAACTCGAAAAGGCGGCTATCAGAAATGGAAAAGACAAAGAACAATTACGGAAGATTCCTCCTGCTCTGGGCAGGCGAATTCATATCATCAATAGGCGGCGGGCTTACAAGCTTCGGCTTAGGTCTTTATATCTTCCAGAAGACAGGAAGCGCTGCGGATATGGCGTTCCTTACACTCCTTGGATTCCTTCCGGCGTTGATCTTAAGGGTGCCTGCAGGCGTTCTTGCCGACCGCTATGACAGACGACTTCTCATGATGATCGGCGACGGTCTTTCAGGCCTCGGCGTTCTCTTCATCCTGATCTGCATGCTTCAGGGCGAAGCCGCACTCTGGCAGATATATCTCGGCACGACGGTAAGCTCTGTTTTCTCAGCACTACTTGAACCCTCTTATACTGCAACGATCACCGACCTTCTTACAAAGGAACAGTATTCAAAGGCTAACGGACTTGTATCGATGGCAGGTTCTTCAAGATACATCTTCTCGCCCATCATCGCCGGATTCATCCTTGCAGTAAGCGACATCAAGCTGATCCTCATCATCGACATCTGCACATTCTTCCTCACAGTCGTTGCTGCAGCGATCGTAAGAAGCGGCATCAAGACAAGCGTCAAGAGAGAACCTGAGCCGTTCTTCAAGAGCATGAAGGAAGGCTGGGCGGCAGTCACAGCCAAGAAGGGCCTTATCGTTCTGGTCGTAGTATCTTCCCTGATCTGCCTTTTCATGGGCGTATTTCAGGTGCTGGGCGAGCCTTTCGTGCTCTCTTTCTCGGACTCGAAAACATTAGGCATCGTTGAGACGGCAGCTGCTTCAGGCATGCTCGTAACAAGCATTCTCCTTGGCATCAGGGGCATCAAGAAGCATTTCGTAAGAGCGCTCTGGGTGGGCCTTGCGGTATCGGGTGTGGGAATGGCAATGTTCGCTGTTTTCGAGAACCCGGTGATCATATGCTCATTCGGATTCCTGTTCTTCGCAGCACTTCCGTTCGCAAATAACAGCCTCGATTATCTTGTAAGGACCAACATTCCCGATGAGCTTCAGGGCCGTGCTTGGGGCTTTCTGGGATTCATCTCGCAGCTCGGATATGTCGTTGCATATTCACTTAGCGGCGTTACAGCTGACGTGATCGGAAAGGCAACAGGAAAGGGCGTCGGCACAGGATCTTCAATAACGATAATCGGCGCAGGCATCTGCCTCATAATCGTCGCAGTCGCAATGTCCGGTATCAAGAAGATCAGAGAGCTCGAAAACACGGACGAGCCCGCAGCAACACAGGTCGAAACAGTTTAAAGGATCTTTACCATCCAGTAAGAATCGACAGTCGTGCCATCCCTGTATTTCATGCTGTTTGGGAGCACACCACACTTAACAAAACCAACAGATTCATAAAGCGCTATAGCACCAAGATTCTCGGTTACGACCTCAAGCTCTGCTTGTCCGTAGCCGAGTTTTTTTGCTTCGCTCAAAACGGTCTCCAACATCAGCCTGCCGATCCCCCTGCCGCAGTAAGCCTTATACAGGGCAATCGCAATAGTGCATCTGTGCTTATATCTTGTGGAAGTTCCGACACTCATGAGAGAGCAGTTGCCGATATGTTTTCCGTCTTCAAAAGCGAGCAGAAGGAGCTCATTTTCAGACTCGGTCTTGCGCGTGATAAAAGCCTTCTCGTCATCTAAACTCATGGTGATCTCATCGGGCTCGCAGATGAGATATTTCGATTCAGTATTAGTGACCTTAAGATAATTCAAAAGAGCCTCAGCGTCCTTTAATTCAGCGTTTCGGAGCTCTATTTCTTTGCCTGTTTTGTCGGTGACTTTCGTGTTAAATACCATAGATCTATACCTCAGAAATCATTATACACCGACGCCGCATAATCCACGCGGAAATAAAGATATTGCACTTAATTAATAAAATTATGTAAAGACTATGCTTTTGCCCCTGTGTTAGAATTAGGGTACGTTAACGGAGGGCAGCTGATGGAACTTTTTAAGGTTTTTATTTGTGAAGACGAGAGTATCGTGCGCGAGGGACTTCGCGACATGATCCCGTGGGAGAAGTATGGCTTCGAGTTCGTGGGCGACGCGCCCGACGGCGAGATGGCCCTGCCCATGATCAGAAAACTTAAGCCCGATGTCCTCATCACCGATATCACGATGCCATTCATGGACGGACTGTCCTTAAGCAAGACCGTCACGAAGGAATTGCCGAATATAAAGATCATAGTTATTTCCGGCTACAGTGATTTCGAGTACGCCAGAAAAGCTATCGAGATCGGCGTCGAGCAGTATCTCTTAAAGCCCGTCACAAAGACCGACATGATCAATGCGCTTGAAGGCGTGCGCAAGAAGATTACTGAAGAGAACGAACAGAAGGACTACGTTAAGCTCTACGAGCAGGAGTTCAAGAAGTTTGAGCGTCTTACGCACAGGGTGTTTTTCGAGAAGCTCGTAGAAGGATCCTTGTCCGTACAGGAGATATACGAGGAAGCGGATAAGCTCCACCTGAACCTCTCCGCAGACGCATACAACATCGTAATCTTCTCTATCAGAGACTTGGATCAATCGACATATTCGGACAACGCATCGGGCGTTACCGAGAGCCTTTTGAACCAGTTCATGCAGTATCCGGATTACATCATCTTCAGATGCAATCTCTTCTCATATGCCGTCCTCATCAAGGGCGACGACGAGAGCGTCAAGCGCATGGAAGACAAGTGCGTCAAGATGATCAGGCAGCACTGCGAAGAGACTCCGTCGCAGCTCGACTGGCACGTTGCGGTCGGCGCACCGACAAACAGATTAAGCGGCTTGTCATCATGCTATCAGGATGCCAACAGGGCATTTGCATACAGACACATCTTCCCTAACCAGCATATCTTCACGTCCGAGCAATTGAAGACCGAGCAGTTCATCGCAAACGATACTGAGATCAACAAGATCGACGCAGGCAAGTTTGATCCGATGATCATAAGATATTTCGTGCAGACAGGTACGGGAGCAGAGGTCGAGACATTTGCAGACGATTACCTCAAGAGCGTTGAGGCGAGTGTCAATTCGATCCTTTTCCGCTATTACCTTTTGGTAAGCATCAGGGTCAATGTCGAGCTTGCGCTGAAGGAAGCAAATGTTGATTCGGAGCTCATCGCTTCAAGCCTTCCGACGTTCGACACGAACATCCAGGCGGACGAGGTCAAGGGCTATCTCATCGACGCACTTACGATCGCCATAAAGATGCGCGATGCCGAAGCGCAGAAGCGCGGCAACGACATCATCAACAATGCCGTCGACTATATCAACGAACATTATGCAGACGAGGACATCTCGCTCGATTCAGTTGCAGAAGAGATCAATATCAGCGCGAACTATTTGAGCGCTGTCTTCTCCAACAAGGTCGGATTATCCTTCGTCGAATATATCACCAAGAAGAGAATGGCCAAGGCAAAGATCCTCTTGCGCAACACGAGCAAAAAATCAGGCGAGATCGCAAACGAGATCGGCTATAAGGATCCCAGATATTTCTCGTTCGTATTCAAGAAGAACCAGGGATGCACGCCGAGCCAGTACCGCAACGGGGAAATTCCTGAAGAATGAAGCTGCCGCCCGACAGATTAAACCGAAATACGGTACAAGGAAAGATGTACCGTCTTATGCTTCAGATGTTCATTCCGATAGCTGTCATTCTCGTCAGCATCTTCGTTATGCTCCTGACGCGTAACCTCATGTACGCATCGGTATCGGGCAACATCGTCAAGGTATCCGACTTCAACTTAGACTTCAAGAAACAGGTCGACGAGCAGGTCTATTTCTACGTAACAGGATACAGTGATGAGATGCCGTGGGACGACGTAAAGTCAGCAAGAGCCCTTGCCGAGGAACTCCTGAAGAATACTTCGAATCCTGACGGCCGCAAGACCATCAACAACGTCCTCTCACTCTGCGACAAGCTCAGCGGTTATATGGAGAGCATCGAAAAGACCACGAGCTACGACGACCGCATGGACCAGCTCAAAAAGAACATCTATATCAGCACGCAGCTCATCGAAGACTACATGTATTCCTACCTCTACTATGAGGCCGGCGAGATGGCCAGCATCCAGAAGCAGATCGACTTCTTGCTCTCTATCGAGATCGTGTTCGTCGTTCTCGTCATGATCGTCGTGATCCCGCTCGTCTTGAGCCGTGCCGTCAAGCTCTCGAAAAGCATCACCGACCCTATAGTCGCTATGAACGACCGTGTAGAACAGATCGGCAGCGGCGACTTAAGCCCGCAGACACCTGTTGAGACTGACGACGAGAGCCTGGCCCTTCTTTCGACAGGTATCGAAGACATGGCGGCAAGACTTGATAAGCAGATCGAGCTTAACCGCCAGGAGCAGATCAAGCTCAGAGACATCGAGCTCTCGCTTATCCAGGCGCAGATCAATCCTCACTTCCTGTACAACACGCTTGATGCGATCGTCTGGCTCATCGAGATCGGCAAGAACGATCAGGCAGAGCAGATGGTAACGAGCCTGTCGTCATATTTCCGCTCATTCTTAAGCGACGGCCGCGACATCGTCACGATCGCAGAAGAAAAGCAGCATATCCAAAGCTACCTTGAGATCCAGCAAGTGCGCTACAGGGACATCATGGAATATGAGATCAACATCGATCCTTCTATAGAAGGCACGAAGATACCGAAGATGACCTTGCAGCCGCTGGTCGAGAACGCCATCTACCACGGCCTTAAGCCCAAGCGCGGCAAGGGCAGGATAATCGTCACGGGAACCCGTGAAGACAACAGGATAATCCTCAAGGTTCAGGATACCGGTCTCGGTATGAACGATGAGGAACTCGAGAACTTAAAGACCAGAGTCCTCAATGAAGATACGACGAGCTTCGGACTGACATCAGCTTATAAGAGACTGAAGCTCCTCTACGGCGAAGAGTGCAAGTTCGATATCAGGAGTATGCCTCAGGAGGGCACTTCGATAAGTATTGAGATGCCGGGAAAGGCGGACATAGATAATGAAACGATTCTGTAGTTTATTGCTCACTTTAACTCTGCTCTTCTCAATGACCGGATGCCTTGGTTCCAGACGGGCCGAGCCTTCCAACAAACCTTATGTGATCGGCTTCTCACAGGTCGGATCCGAATCAGACTGGCGCGTCGCAAATACCAAGTCAATGACTTCGACCTTTGCCGACGATTCCGGTTATGAACTCATAATGGATAATGCAAGACAGGAGCAGGAGAACCAGTTCGCGGCAATCCGCCGCTTCATACTCGAAGGCGTTGATTTCATACTCATCGCACCCACAGTCGAAGAAGGGTGGGACACGATCCTTCAGGAGATCCGCGATGCCAATATTCCCGTCATCATAATGGACAGATCGGTCGCTGTAGACGACGATAATCTCTACCTTACAAACATCGGTTCCGACTTCCTCCGCCAGGGCAACCTCGCGGTCGAATGGCTCGAAGGCGAGATCCCTGCCGATAAGCAGGCAAAGATCCTTCATCTGCAGGGCACCATCGGCGCTACGGCGCAGATCCTGAGAACAAAGGCTCTTGAAGATGCTGCCGCAAGACATTCGAACTGGGAGATCACAAGCCAGCTCTACGGTGACTTCACGGAAGCCAAAGCGTATGAGGTAATGACTCAGTATCTAAAGACAAACAGGGATATCGATGTCCTCTATTCCGAGAACGACAACATGACTTTCGGCGCGATGAGAGCGCTCGACGAGGCAGGCATATCCTACGGCAACGGCGGACAGGTAAAGATCATTACTTTCGACGCCACCAGGGAAGCTCTCCAGTACTGCCACGACGGCAAGATAAACCTCTGCGTCGAATGTAATCCGATGTTCGGCCCGCAGATCAAGCAGCTCATCGAAAAATACAGGAACGGCGAGGAGATCCCCAAGCACGTTTACGTTGATGAGACCGCATATACGACGCAGAACATCACTCAGGATTTCGTTGATTCAAGAGCGTACTGATCAGCCTTTCACGGCCGTAGGTATAACAAACATCTTTGGCGTGCTGCCTTCCGCAAGCGCGGACACGGTTCTTGCGAGCTTCCTGCAGAAGAAATCATTATCGTAACCCATGGATAAGATAGAATCATTGGAAGAATAATAGCCGTTATCGAAACATGCGACGGTTATGTCGTCAGGAGCTTTTCTGCCGCTCTTATCGAGCAGGCTTACAAGGCGGTGCGCGATCATGCCGTTCTGGCAGATGACAGCATCGCAAAAGCTAAGGACATCCGATGCAAATGAAGCAAGGATACCGTCATTGCCGGAGATGATCTCTTTCTCTTCCTTGTGCGAGATCAGGAGACACCTGCCTTCGTCAAATGCGGAGACAGCGCCGATATAGCCCTTATATTCATCCATGCCGGCAGACGTATCAGAGCAGAAGATGCAGGCGATATCGTGCCTGCCGAGATCTTTCAGGTGATCTGTAAGTATCTTTCCGGCTTTTCTGTAATCGGGTGTGATATGGACCACGCCGTAAGGACCTTCCGTAGAATTCAGATATATGACAGGGATGCGCAGTGCCATGGCTTCTTCTATAAGCACGTCATTGGCGTTGGGGATAAGGTCTCTGACAGGTTCGATGATCAGGGCGGCGGCTTTCTCGTTTATCGCATGCATGACCGCTTTTGCTTCTTCTTTGCTGCTGCCGAATGTGGAGAATGCTCTTAAGACATATTTGGACGATGCGAGCTCTGATCTGAGTCCTGATATGAGCAAAGGACTTAAGTATCTGTCGCGGTCTTCTGTAATAAGGAATACTGTCTTATTCTTTTTTGATTCTTCAACGATATAAGATCCGGATCCGGTCCTCTTCTCGATAAGGCCGGCTTTCTGAAGGATATCGAGAGCTGCGCGGACGGTCTGTCTGCTGCATGAGTTCTGCAGAGCCAAAGACTGCTCGGAAGGGAGCTTCATCTTTCCTTCCGCCCTCATCTTCTTGAGCTCTATCTCAAGCTTGTTCGCTATGACGACATACTTTTCAGCCATGGCCGGACCCCTTGTATTTCTTAGTAAAATTATAGGGTCAGGGACCTCTGCAAAGATACGATAAATATTTGAGGTGTTATTTCAAACCCCCGGAAAAGTAAGGAATCTTATCGTATTCAAAAATACCAAAATAATTATTTTCGGGTAAAAATATTTGATTGGTAAAAATGACAACACGGGTCTCCGGTCCTCTTCTTCCGTCTCACCTTAAAAATTCCGACATCGCTGCATAAGATTTTCGACATCATGGTGCGAAAATGCCTTCGCACGGCAAATCTGTCCGCTTTGAAGGAGAAAAATCCAAAATCTGTATTTAGGCAGATTTACCATTCTTAAATGACCACACGAGATTCGTTGCGGGAATACGGGCTTCGGGTGTTTATTTGGGGCAGAGTACATCGGGTAAGTAAACGGCCCGAGAAATAACCTCAAAATGAAAAGGAGAATCATTATGAAGAAATTTGTAAAGTTGTTAGTTTCTTCCGCTCTCGTTGCAGCTATGGCATTCGGCGTTTGCGCTTGTAACGGCGGCTCAACACCTACGACAGCAGCACCTGCTCCTACAGATGCACCTGCTACAGAGGCACCTGCTACAGAAGCACCTAAGACTGACGAACTCATCAAGGTAGGTATCATCAACAACGATCCTAACGAGTCCGGTTACCGTACAGCTAACGACAGAGACATGAAGGCAACATTCACTGCAGAGAACGGCTATGAGGCTTCCTTCTTCTATTCACTTAAGAATGAAGAGCAGATCGCAGCAGCTCAGAAGTTCATCCAGGACGAAGTTGACTATCTCTTGATCTCAGCAGCAGGTACATCAGGTTGGGACGGAGTTCTTGAGCAGGCACAGAAGGCCGGCATCAAGGTCATCCTCTTCGACAGAACGATCGACGCAGACGAGAGCCTCTATGAAGCTTCCATCGTTTCAGACATGGCTAAGGAAGGCCAGCAGGCAGTTGAGTGGCTCGCTTCCCAGGGTCTTTCTGAATACAAGATCATCCACATCCAGGGCGTTATGGGTTCATCCGCTCAGATCGGCCGTTCCGGCGCTCTCGACGATAAGGTAAAGGCAGAGTCCAACTGGTCAATCGTTAAGCAGCAGACAGCAGAGTGGTCTGAAGAGACAGCTCAGCAGATCGTTCAGGCAGTCATCGACTCCGGCGAGAAGTTCAACGTAATCTATGCAGAGAACGACAACATGGCTAAGGGCGCTGCAGCAGCTCTCGATAAGGCTAACATCTCTCACGGCGTAGGCAAGGACGTTATCATCATCGGTTTCGACTGCAACACATGGGCACTTGAAGAGCTCCTCGCAGGCAACTGGAACTATGACGGTCAGTGCAATCCTTTCCAGGCTTCCTACATCGACGACATCATCAAGAATGGCGTTAAGACAAAGGTAGTCATCATGGAAGAGAAGGGCTTCGACGCTAAGACGATCACAGCAGATGACGTTAAGAACTACGGTATCTGATAACCGGGATAACTAAAAACAACTCTCCAAAAATAAGAGTATTTAGCTGACACAGAGTGTGCGATGCGATGCAATCCCATCGCATCGCACATTTCTTTTAAAGAAGTAAGACAGGAAACAAACAGGAGGACAAGAGGTATGTTAACGGATGGCGCTATTTTGGAAATGCGCGGGATATGTAAGTTTTTCCCGGGCGTGCGCGCTCTTGAGAACGTTGATTTCACATTAAGAGAAGGCGAAATCCATGCTCTGATGGGCGAGAACGGTGCCGGCAAATCAACACTTATAAAGGTGTTGACCGGCGTATATCCAAAAGACGGAGGCGATGTCTGGCTTGCAGACACTCCCGTTCATATCAAGTCACCTCAGGATGCACAGAATAAAGGCATCGCAACGGTTTATCAGGAGATCACTCTCTGCCCCAACCTTACGGTAGCCGAGAACATGTACATCGGCCGTACAAAAAGTCCCTTTACTAATTGGGGAAGCATCAACCGCCGCGCAGAAAAACTCCTGGACGAACTCGGAATTCCCGTAAGCGCTACAGAACAGCTCGGCAACTGCTCTATCGCGATCCAGCAAATGGTTGCGATCGCACGTGCCGTAGACATGGATTGTAAGGTGCTTATATTAGACGAACCTACATCCTCTCTGGATGAGCAGGAAGTTCAGAAGCTCTTCAACCTTATGCGTGATCTTAAGGCAAAAGGCGTAGGCATAATCTTCGTAACACACTTCCTCGAGCAGGTATATGAAGTATGCGACCGCATTACCGTTCTGCGTGACGGTAAGCTCGTGGGCGAATACATAATCGAAGACCTGCCGAGAGTACAGCTCGTTTCCAAGATGCTCGGCAAGGATTTCGATGACATGGCCGAGATCAAGAGCGGCAGCGAGTCTGAGAACATAGACTTTAACGGTACCCCCGTTTATCAGGCAATAAACCTTACCGGAACGACCGGCATAAAGCCGTTCGACTTTGAGATCCACAAAGGCGAAGTCAACGGCTTTACCGGCCTTCTGGGCTCCGGCAGATCCGAGAGCGTCCGCGCTATCTTCGGTGCTGACAGAGTCACAGGCGGCCAGGTATATATCGACGGCGTGCCTGTAAGGATCAGAAAACCTCTTGATGCCATGAAACACGGCATCTCATATCTCCCTGAAGACAGAAAGCTCGACGGTATCGTAGGCGACCTGTCGGTAAGAGACAACATCATCCTGGCCCTCCAGGTAATGAAGGGATTTTTCAAGCCCTTCTCAAAGGCACAGGCAGAGAAATTTGCAGATGAATACATTGAACTCCTGAACATCAAGACAGCTTCACAGGATACACCTATAAAGTCGCTTTCGGGCGGCAACCAGCAGAAGGTCATCCTCGCAAGATGGCTCCTTGCAAACCCCCAGTATCTCATCCTCGACGAGCCTACAAGAGGTATCGACGTCGGAACCAAAGTCGAGATACAGAAACTCGTATTAAAACTTGCTGCGGAAGGAAAGAGCGTCACGTTCATTTCTTCCGAAATAGACGAGATGATCCGTACATGCTCGCGCCTTATAGTCATGCGTGACGGCAAGGTAGTCGGTGAGCTCAAGGGCGAAGATCTCAACCAGAATAAGATCATGGCAACGATTGCCGGAGGTGAATCCTAATGACAACCAATGTTTCAGCACTTAAACCCCAGCCTTCCGCAAAGGAAGTCTTCGGAAAGATAGTCCGCAACCAGCTTTTCATCCCGCTTGTTGCGTTATTCCTCCTGATAGCATTCAACCTTGTTACGGATCCCGGTTTCTTCAAGGTCTCCTTAGAGCCCAACAGTGCGGGAGATCTGGTATTGTCAGGCAACCTGATCACCATGATCGACTATGCATCAGAGCTCGTAATCCTCGCTATCGGAATGACACTCGTTACTTCTGCATCAGGCGGTCAGGATATTTCCGTCGGTGCGACGATCGCGATCGCGGGATCCACGGTCTTAAGGATCGTTAAGACCCAGTCCCCTGATATCTCAGGCGCGAAATTCGCAGGCATCATCATCGTATCGTTCCTCTTATGCGTTGTTGTATCCGCGCTTTTCGGAGCCTTCAACGGCGCACTCGTAGCATTCTTCAAGATCCAGCCGATGGTAGCGACCCTGATCCTATTTACGGCAGGCCGTTCGATCGCAGCGTGGATCAACAACAATGACAACATCTCGATCAACGATAAGCGTTTCGGTTATTTCGGAAACTTCATTCCCGGAATCGCAGTTCCCACACCGGTATTCATTACTGTCATTTGCCTGATAGTGATCGCCATCGTACTGAAGGTCACCAACTTAAGACTCTATTCCCAGGCAGTCGGTATCAATGCTTCATCATCAAGGCTTAACGGTATCAACCCTAAGGTCATCAAGCTCCTCACCTTCATCATCCTCGGCGTATGCGTTGCGGTCTGCGGATTCATCAAGGTATCAAGGACTTCATCGATCACATATTCAGTCATCGCCAACAACATCGAAATGGATGCGATCCTTGCAGTTGCTTTAGGCGGCAATAACTTAGGCGGCGGTAAGTTCAATCTCACTGCTTCTGTTCTGGGTGCTTATGTTATCCAGTTCCTTACAACGACACTTTATAAGTTCAAGGAGATCGACTCGAGCTCGATCTCGGCTTACAAGGCAGTCGTAGTAATCATCCTCATCATCATCTCCGCACCTATCGTACGCAGAAAGATCGATGACATGAAGAACAGAAGAGAAGCTGCAAAAGCAGAGGCCGAGGCATTAAAGGCCGCTGCCGCTGAAGCAGAAAGCAATGAAGCTGCAAGTGCTGAGGCAGGAAAGGAGACTATCTGATATGTCAGTAAATACAAATGCATTGGGAGGCAGCAGGCTCAGAAGACGCGCTTCCTTAACAGATACAAATCTTCTTCTGATCATCACCATCGTGGTATTCATCGTAATGTACATGAGCGCGGTAATATTCCTCCAAAAAGGTTTTACGAAGCCTCAGATGTTCTTCAATATCCTTAACGAGAACGCTTCCCTCCTGGTCCTCTCATGCGGCATGACGCTCGTCATGATCACAGGCGGAATCGATATCTCCGTAGGACAGGTAACATGTCTCGTCTGTATGGCATGCGCCGTTCATCTTCAGAAGGTAAATGACGGTGTCGCAACAGGAAACGTATTCACATCGCTCCTTATCGCTCTTGCGATCGGCCTTGCATTCGGTATCGTTCAGGGTGCCCTCGTAGCTTACATGGAGTTCCAGCCGTTCATAGTAACGCTCGCGGGTCTGTTCTTCGCGAAAGGCATGACCACCATAGTCTGCAGCGACCGTGTTCCCGTCACATACGAACCCTTCGTCAAGCTCGCAAGGACCGAGGTCACGATCCCCTTCTTAGGTTCAGTCAACAAAAAAGGCATCTATATTCCGGCATACGTTGAGGTCGGCGTCATCGTCGCTCTCGCCGTCGTTGTCCTCCTGTTCTGTCTTCTCAGATGGACAAAGCTCGGACGTAATTTCTATGCGGTAGGCGGAAACAACCAGAGTGCAAACATGCTCGGTATCAACGTTAAGCTCACAAAGTTCTTGGCTCACGTTCTCTGCGGTCTTTGCGCAGGCATCGGCGGCTACCTCTTCTTCCTCCACGCATGCTCGGGATCTCCTCTGCACGCACAGGGCGCCGAGATGAACGCGATCGCTTCATCCATCATCGGCGGCACGCTTCTCTCAGGCGGTGTAGGAAATATCGTCGGAACGCTTTTCGGAGTATTGTCACTTTCGACGATCAAGAATATCGTTACTTCATTAGGTCTCGAAGATGCATGGTGGACGAACATTACCGTAGGCGTAATGCTTTGTATCTTCCTCCTTGTTCAGAGTGTTATACTTGCACGTAAGAACAAAAACAAGAAGTAATTCTTTTAAGGAGGCTCCACCGTGGATTTCAAAACTACAGCACTGGGAATCGAATTGGGTTCCACACGTATCAAAGCAGTACTTATCGACAAGGATCATCTGCCTATAGCTTCCGGTGATTTCGAATGGGAGAACCGGTTCGTTGACGGCATCTGGACATATTCTTCCGACATGATCCATAAGGGTCTTCAGGCCTGCTATGCTGCACTCAAGGCTGACGTTAAGGCCAAGTTCGGCGTAACTCTTACTGAGGTCGGCGGCATCGGTATCTCTGCAATGATGCACGGCTACCTTCCCTTCGACAAGGACGGAAAGCAGCTCGCTGAATTCCGCACATGGCGCAACACCATAACCGGTGAGGCAGCAGAGAAATTAACTGAAGCACTGGGCTTCAACATCCCTCAGCGCTGGAGCATCGCACATTACTATCAGGCGATCTTAAACAATGAATCACACGTCGGTGACATCGATTATCTGACAACACTTGCAGGCTACATTCACTGGAGACTTACAGGCCTTAAGGTCATGGGCGTAGGTGAGGCATCCGGCATGTTCCCTATCGATTCTTCCACCAACGATTACAACAAGGATATGGTCGCAAAGTTCGACGCTCTTACGGGCAAAGACTTGCTCTCCATCCTTCCTAAGGTTCTTGTCGCAGGTGAAGATGCAGGCACGCTCACAGAAGCAGGCGCTGCATTCTTAGATCCCGCAGGCGACCTTAAGGCAGGCATCCCGATCGCACCTTGTGAAGGCGATGCAGGCACCGGCATGGTCGCAACGAATTCCGTACGCGTATACACAGGCAACGTAAGCGCCGGCACATCAGACTTTGCAATGGTCGTCGTAGATCACGATCTTGGCGTACACCGCGAGATCGATATGGTCACAACGCCTGCAGGCGCACCGGTCGCTATGGTTCACTGCAATAACTGCACTTCGGACATCAATGCATGGGTAAATCTTTTCGATCAGTTCGCAGGATTATTCGGTGTCGAGATCTCGAAAAACGACCTCTACACAAAGCTCTTTCAGGTAGCCTTAAAGGGCGATCCGGACTGCGGCGGACTCCTTTCTTATAACTACTTCTCAGGCGAAGGCGTAACGGACTTGGACGAAGGCCGTCCGCTCTTTGCAAGAACACCCAACTGCAATTTCACACTTGCAAACTTCATGAGAACGCACCTGCTCTCAGCTCTTGCCACACTCAAGATCGGCATGGATATCCTTCAGGGCACTGAGAACGTCCGAATCGATAAGCTCTACGGCCACGGCGGTTTCTTCAAGACTCCCGAAGTCGGCCAGAAGATGCTCAGCGCAGCCGTCAACGCACCGGTTTCCGTCATGGAGACTGCAGGCGAAGGCGGACCTTACGGCATGGCTCTCCTCGTTTCCTACATGATCAACAAGGAAGAGGGCGAATCACTTCCCGATTACCTCGACAACAAGGTTTTCGCAGGCGCAAAGAGCGTAAGCGTAATGGCAGACGGATCCGACGTAGCAGGCTTTGCAGCATTCCTCGACAAGTACAAGAATGCACTGCCTGTTGAGAGAAAGGCTACGGAGGTGCTCTGATGTTAGAAGAACTTAAAGCAAAAGTCCTGGAGGCAAATCTCCTCCTTCCCAAGCACGGCCTCGTTACATTCACATGGGGCAACGTATCAGGCATCGACCGTGAATCCGGCCTCGTTGTAATCAAGCCCTCCGGCGTCGAATACGACATCATGAAGGCTGAAGATATGGTAGTCGTAGACCTGGACGGAAAGGTCGTCGAGGGCAAATGGAAGCCTTCTTCCGACACCCCCACACACGTCGTCCTCTATAAGGCATTCCCTAATATCGGCGGTGTTGTCCATACACACTCACGCTGGGCAGTTACTTTTGCTCAGGCAGGCATGGCGATCCCCGCAATGGGAACGACACAGGGCGATTACTTCTACGGTGACATCCCCTGCACACGCCCCATGACCGACGAAGAGATCCGCGGCGAGTATGAGAAAGAGACGGGCAACGTTATCGTCGAGACATTCAAGGACAAGGATCCTGATGCTATCCCTGCCGTAAACGTCTTCTCACACGGACCTTTCACATGGGGAACAGATCCTTTCAACGCAGTACATAATGCGGTAGTCATGGAGGAAGTCGCATTCATGGATTATCACGCAATGACGCTTAATCCTTCCGCAGGAAGAATGCAGCAGACTCTGCTCGACAAGCATTATCTGCGCAAACACGGTGCCAACGCCTACTACGGTCAGGGCTAAAATGGCACACCACTAACTTATGTAAACGGTTTCATAATTGTTTGCTTCTTGTTCGAGTAGGAACCCGCTGTGCTTTGTGCGGCGGGTTCTTACTTTGTGTTTTTTTGCCGATTTACCCTGTGGCCATATTTTGGTAACGAAAAATGGAAAATCGTTGCCGAAATATTGATTTTCGGGCTATTTTCCACATTTTGGCAACGAAAATCGAAATATCGTAACCAAAACGTGACCACCCCGTTTTCGCATCCGGAAAAAGACTTCAAACCATTAAACCACTCCAAAAACTCTGAAAGCTGTCTGAATACTGTAAGTAAATGTTTTATTTATTTTTTCTTTACTGCAAAAACCGCGAAAAACGGCCATTTTCGCTTGTCTGGAATTGTCGGAAATTGTCGGAAATTGTCGGGTAAAACCGACAAACATTGCCTTTATAATCAGACCACCGAAAACTACTTCAAAAGGAGAATCAGATTATGGCAATTCTTGAACCCTACATACCAAGAGAATATCTCGCATTGCAGATCAATTACTGTAAACAACAGTTGGCTATGCTGCCGGAAGTAAGTATGACATATCATTCGAAACGGGGAGAACGCATAAGGATCTTTAAATGCAAAAAACATACAATTAAAGCTGACAGTCAAAACGGTAAAGAACTGGAAATTATTTATGAGCAGAGAGAAGAGCTTTTGCGTAAACTGTCAAGACTGGAAGGCTTATGGAACTGTTATTTCAGGGGACTGCCTCCTGCCGGTATTGCACCGCGCAAATTTCAAAGAAAACTCTATATCAGTTCGACCGAATCCGTGATAATTGACAGTAAGTTTTTCGACAGCCTGGAAAATGATGCTGATCCTAATTATCGCGAAGGCAAAACATGTTTTTACAACGGAATTTATTACCGCTCGGCAGCAGAAGTGGATATAGCCAGATACTACACTGAAACCGGTACGCCATTTAAGTATGAACCGGAAATCTGGCTCAAAGGGCTGAACCATCCTATTCATACTGATTTTGTAACACTGATTAGGGAGCTGGATCTTTGTAAGTTCCACGAGCATTTCGGCATGAAAAACGCAGCAGATTACAACCGAAATACTGCTATCAAGTATAATAACTATTCCGGTGCCGGCCTCATTCCCGGTTTGGATACTTATTTTACATACGATGTTCCGGGTATTCCTTTCGATTTAAGGTGTGTGCCTGTCAAACTGAATTCCGTGGTTTACTGTTCATTGTTCTTGCCGGAGCAGGATTTGTAATCATATGCATATTTTGGTAACGAAAAATGGAAAATCGTTGCCAAAATATTGATTCTCGGGCTATTTTTCACATTTTGGTAACGAAAACCGGAAAATCGTAACCAAAAAGGCGAGCGCACTGTTTTTAACGGAGCGTCGGGAAGCCCTCTCCCAAAAATCACGCACTTTTCTAATGCGCGTGAAAATGATTAATGTATACTAAATACTGCATTAATCTTGGGGGAGAGTAGAATGGGTACCATATCAGAGAACATTATCTATGAGATCAAGAAGGTAATCTGCGGTAAGGATTACATCATTGCGCAGGCACTGACAGCTATCCTTGCGGGCGGTCACATCCTCATGGAAGACGTGCCTGGCGTAGGCAAGACCACGATGGCCGTCGCATTCTCCAAGACGATGGGGCTTAATTACGGAAGAGTCCAGTTTACTCCTGACGTATTGCCTTCGGATATCACGGGCTTCTCACTGTACGACAAGAACACCAATACGATGAAATACCAGCCCGGTTCGATATTCCATAACCTCTTCCTCGCGGACGAATTGAACCGTGCTTCGACACGTACGCAGTCGGCGCTCCTTGAAGCCATGGAGGAAGGCAATGTCACTGTTGACGGCAATACATATATGCTCCCGAAGCCTTTTACCGTTATCGCCACACAGAACCCTACGGGCGCATCGGGAACGTCACTCCTGCCGGATTCGCAGATCGACAGATTCATGATCAGATTATCGATCGGTTATCCTTCGGCCAAGGATGAGAAGGCCATGATCGAGAGCCGTAAGAACGGCTTAAATCCTATGGACAATGTAAAGACCGTATGCAACGTGAATACGATCCTGCAGATGCAGGCCGAAGTAAATAACGTCTTCATGCACGATAACGTTACAGACTATATCGTCACCCTGATCAACAAGACCAGAGGACACAAGAACCTCATAAGAGGCGGAAGCCCCCGTGCCACGCTGGCTCTTACATCGATGGCAAAGGCATGTGCTTATCTGAACGGCAGGAATTATGTCGTTCCGTCTGATGTCCAGAAGGTCTTCCTCCCGGTCATCACACACAGACTGATGCTCACTCCCGAAGCTGAGATCAACGGCGTAAAGACTAACGATATAGCGCAAGAGATCCTTAAGGACACTCTTTCTCCCAAGATCTGATCGGCTTATGCTGAAGACCTGGACCCTTTATTCAATATCACTTATATCGACCTTCATCTTCTTTCTGTTCTATAAGATGTGGGTATCGTGGTATTGTCTCATCGTCCTCCTGGTGCTTCCGCTTCTGGCCCTTATCGTAACGGTCATCGCATCACAGACCGTAAACTTCAGTATTGATAATCCCTCGGCAACCGTAAAAGGCAAGCCGGCATTCATAAAGCTTACGATAAAAGGCATCGCCTCCGTTTTCTCTTTCTATAAGATCAAGATGATCTCGACAGATCACATGACCGGAGAAGTGAATAAGAAGATCATAGTGATATGCGACAACGGCGTCACTAAGATCCCTCTTGATACAAAGCACTGCGGCGCTTATTCATTTAAGCTCTCCAAGCTGAAAGTCTATGACCTCCTGGGCTTCTTCCACTTCGATCTGAATGTCAATAAGGACATCGAATTCCTTGTAAAGCCGTCGCCGGAAATGCCCGATTACATGCCTGATATGTTCGGTTTTAAGGCTAAGAACCTTCGAAAATCGAGCAAGCCCAATTCCGAGATCTACGACATAAGGGATTACCAGGCAGGCGATCCCGTAAAATCGATACACTGGAAGATGTCTGCCAAGAAGGATAAGTACCTTGTCAAAGAACCGCTGGAAGAATACGGCGGTTATTCAAGAGTCATCCTGCAGATGACTGACGACAGGGATGAACTGGACCTTCATCTTGGGCAGATCCTCTTCACTTCAAAATTCTTTATAGATCATGAAGTTGCTCACATCATAAGAGTCATACCTCCCGACAGCAGAGAGGTCGCATTTAATGTCGAATCCAATATCGACCTTGAAAGGGCTCTTCACACCATCCTTAATATGAGGATCCCTGAAGAAGCATCGGAAAAGAACAGAACCAGGGAAGAACCGGCAGAAGAACCGGTTCTTGAGGAGGTCTCCGGTGCGGACTAAAGAATACATAATGGTAAATGAGGACTCATATCCGAATGTAGTAAACGGGATAATGGCGGTGGTCATTACTACGCTCTTATGCACCGGATTTGCCTGCATGTTCACCACGGCTTATGAATTCGAAATCGGATTCTGGGGGTTCCTTTTTGCTGCCCTCATCTCCTCAGTTGTATTTTCCATGCTCCACTACCAGAATAAAAAGTGGCTGTCAGCTGCTGTTCTTATCGCTGCGCCGCTCCTTATTGCCCTGGCCGTATACATGGATCTCTTCGATACCCGAAAAGGCTTAAGCGCGCTGCTCTATAACCTTCAGACCTATGCATTCTTCTTCCTTCCCGATGTTTTCGAAGGCGGAACATCGTCAGACGGCGCTTACATCGCGGCATTCCTTAATGCATATAACGCGATTGCAGCCTGTTTTATGACACATGCGCTTATCAGACGCAAAAACATACCGTGGACGCTGCTGTTTTTCGTACCGCTCTTTGTAATCTCCGTTGAGAACACTTCAATGCTCCCTCATACCGCGCCCTGCATTGCTGTGGCAACCGGAGTCCTTCTTCTTGTGCTTGCACATGCAATGCGCAACAAGGATATCGGTGCATCCGGGAAAATGCTCCTGATACTGGCAGTCCCCGTGCTCCTGTTCTCAATTCTCATCGGGATCATCTTCCCCGCAAAAGACTATGACAAGAATGAACTGGCAACTGATTTCCTTACTTATGCACAAGAGATGGCCGAGAAAATATCAAGCTCCTTAAGTGAGAAGTTCGATGTCATCATCAACGGCATCAACAACCCGAATCTCGGCAAAGACAACAGCTTCCTTTTCTCGCTCGCGCCGTCATCTACAAACCTCAGGAATGTCGGTCCTTTCGATCCTGTTGAGGAGCCGGTCTTCAGGATACACAAGATGTATAACGATGATTACAGCGGTCCCATAAACCCCAACAATCCGACCGCGATGTATCTGAAGATCGAATCGCTCGATGAGTATAAAGACAATATGCTCCGCAGTTCAAAGATCAAGGGCAAAGTCTATAAGAACGGGGCTGAACCTGACCCGGTTGAAGCTCCTTTTAAAGTAAAGATCAAACCTTTGGACAACAAGTGGGTGGATATCTCTCCTTACTATACCGACTTCTATGTAGCGGGAAACAAAAGGTATCAGACGGTAAATGCCTTTAACACCACCAAAGACGGCGCTTCCGTCTATGCGTACTGCCCTGTGCCGGTAAAGACAGGCAATATCTATACCGAAGATTATATCGAGGATTACGTCTACGGCACCAACCTTCAGGTTCCGAAGGCGACAGAGATGGCCATCATCAGCAGCGGCGCTCTGCCCGACTGGTATCTGGACGTATATCACGGCTATGTAACGATGTCTGATGCGGAAAAAGTCAGGAGGGTCACTTCTTTTGTCAGCTCGCTTCATCCTTACAGCAAGGATACTGATTATCCTCCGAATGGTGTCGACTTTGTAGCGTGGTTCATCAAAGATGCCGAGACAGGTATCTGTGTCCATTATGCGACTACGACAGTCATACTCTTAAGGATGATCGGAGTCCCCGCAAGATATGTCCGCGGTTATGTCGATTCGGTCAGATATGCCGATACCGATTATTATATCTATTCAACACAGGCGCATGCGTGGTTCGAGTTTTTCGAACCCGAATACGGATGGATCATGGGAGACTCAACACCCGGATCTTATACCAATGCCTCAGATTTTGACATCAACGGTGTTTCAAGCCTGTATCCCGAGATCGAGCAGGCACAGAACGCACGCGGATTTACGTCGATATTCAATCCTGATTACTCCTCAACAACAACGACTACGGAGACAACAGAGACAACGGAGACTACGGAAGAGATGACGACTACTTCTGCAGAGACCTCTGAACCTGAAACAGAACTCACAACTGAGACCACGCTTGAGACTGAACCGGGCGATACTCCGACACCGGCAGATCAGACCGAGCCGTCTGAAGGCATTTCAGCTTCCTCAGCGACAGCTCCTTCAGACACTCCGGACAATAATTCATCAGTTGAAATAACCGGCGGTATCTTCCAGCCTGAAGTGGAGATCTATTTCGGTCCTGACGGCGAAGTCCATGTCAATCTCAGCGAGAATAAGCTCCTTAAAGCAATTGGCACTGTCCTTCTTACGATATCGGCAATCGCTATGCTGACAGATCTGCTTCTCATCGGCTGGACCATCTATTGGCGCCGCAAGCTCGCGAAAAAAGACCCTGCCGGGAGAGCCATCTCCGGTTACCATTACTTCAGCTTTATGAGCCGTATATTCAAATACGCTCTGCCGAGGAAAGCAAGGCAGATCGCCGAGAAAGCGGCATTTGCGGAAGATAAGATAACGCTCCGGGAAGCCGAAGCCTTGATCACGATCTGTTATAAGGATATGACTGAGATCGCCAAGGGCTTTAACAGATTCAAAAAGCTCCTTTACAACGCTCTCGCGGTAAAACCTTAATCGCAGGTATATCCGGGCTTCTTGTAAAGTGCATCAAGAGGCTCTATCTCTTTGTCCCAGACCTTTTCTTTCCAGTCTTCTTTTGCGATCTCTTTTATGTCTACTGATACGCTGGATTCATTGCAGCCCATCGTTTCAGCGATGGCTCTCGTGACCTCTTCGGCACACCTGATCTTCTGTTCTTCAGATCTTCCGGGGAAGCATTTGATAACTACGTGCGGCATGGGATACCTCCTTACAGCTCTGACCTTTCACTTACCGTGCGGGTCTTATAGATATAGATCGATTCGATGAACAGGATGACAGCGGGTATCATCGGGAACACCAGCAGGAGGAACTCGCCTGCTCCGCTTCCGGCACCTGCCCTGGAATACAAGAAAATATTGATCAGATTAACGCTGGCCGAACAGATGAATGTCAGGAGCGGGAAGATAAAGAGCTTTCTCCTTCTCTTTCTTTCATCTGTCTTCAGACAGAGATTGATGACCGCGATAATAGGTACGGCGTCAATGATGATCGCCAGGAATCTAACAGCCACATAGAGCGCGAAAGATACCTTGCCGGTGAAATAGTATCCTGTCGCGATATTTGAGGATAAAAAGGCACCCAGGGATATGGCCTCTGCAATAAGCATTACGATCAGGTGGATCTTGCCAACCTTGTAATTCTTTATGAAGTGAAGGCAGAAAAAGATCGCGAATACTATATCCAGAGCCAGGGCTGTCATGCTTGTCGCTATGCTCAGATAATTGAACATGCGGACTGTATTCTCCGTCATGAGCCTTACTTTTATCATGTTTGCCGGAACACTCGAAAGAATACTGATCATCTGACTTGCAGCCAAAAGGATCAGCGAATATCCGAGAAATGCGGATGACTTGTCTTTCGAAGCCGTTTTTACACCTAAGACTATCGATGTGACCGATGATGCCATCTGAACCAATACCACACAGGCAGCGACCACCATGCCGATCATTAAAATGAATTCTGCAAATTCTTCCATATATCCTTCTCTTCCCCATTTTTTGAGCATAATTATAACACCTCAGGACACCTGCTTTGAGGCATTTTCTTTACATATGCAACAATATGGAAGTCCCGTCTGTATTTAAGATATCAAGCAATACGGAGGCTTAAAGATGGATAAAGGAATAAAGACTGTACTCTGCACGACAATGGTTTTCGCGCTCGTGGCAGGACTTATCTCAGGATGTAATGCAGCAAATAAGGAAAATGCCGCATCCGGTGCGGCTGGCGAGACGTCCTCCACAGGAGATATCAGTATCACGGTGCCGGTCGTTACCGCAGAAGGAACAACAGTATCTTCGTCCTACAGATCAGTAAAGGACAACTATAACGGCGTGCTCCCTGATAAAGGCGTGGCAGGAGATTATGAGTTCGAGTTATATAAGCCGGACTCCTTCGGCGTTATGACTAAAGAACGCGGATATTATGTAGATACACTGGATGAGCCAAATGCGCCTTACTTCATCGTTATCTGCTCAGGCGAGAAGAGCACGGGCGGTTACGGGATAAAGATCACCGATCTGGGATTTCAGGACGACAAATTCCTGATCACCGTTGAAGAGACTTCCCCTGCTGAAGGCGACGTTGTCACTCAGGCTTTCACCTGTCCGTTCTGCGTTCTCAAGCTCGATAAGATGCCTGCCAGGTTCCTTGTCATCAACACAAACGGCCAGGTCTTCCCGGACGTATATTCAGATGATGAAGATATCAGTGACGGCAATGGTGATATCGATCCCAGAACGCTCGAAAAGGATTACAAGCTGCCTGACGGCTGGATCGCCTCATTCCGTAACGGTACAGGCGAGATAATGAACGAGACATTCATCTATAAGGAAGGCACGGGATATAAGTATATCAACGTGGTCGCCATGACAGAATCATGGGGTTCGACCAAGTGGAATAACCACTTCAGATCCGAAGGCACATGCGGGACTAAGGAGGAAGTGATAAAGGCCGCTGAGAAGTTCGGATCTGCAGGCTTCATGGTCCTCCCTGATGACCTCACGAAGACTCATTCCGTTGAAGATTTCATCAAGATGGATCTGTGACAAATACTTAATTTGAGAATTATTCTCAAATCTATTGACAAAGCATCCCCTCCCGACTACAATTGAGAACAATTCTCATATTCGTTTCCGAGCGGATATGAAAATTTTACATATTAGTCAGGGGGTAAACCGTCTTACGGGCGGTTATTCATCAAAGTGAAAAAAGTTTTATCATCAGTTGTTGCAGCTTTCCTGGCACTCGGTTCTCTTACCGCGTGCAGTTCGTCAGGCGCGAAAGGAAATGACAAGCTCAAGATCGTAACCACGATCTTTCCTGAATACGACTGGGTAATGAACGTTCTGGGCGACAAGGCATCAGGCGCGGATGTTACGATGCTTCTCGATAACGGAGTCGATCTCCATAGTTTCCAACCGACAGCAGCTGACATAATGAAGATCTCATCCTGTGATCTCTTCATCTATGTCGGCGGCGAGTCAGACGAATGGGTCGAAGATGCTCTCAAGGAAGCTGTCAACAAGGACATGATCGTCATCAACCTCATGGATGAGTTAGGCAGTGCAGTTAAGGAAGAAGAGATCGTAGAAGGCATGCAGGAAGAAGACGAGCATGATCACGACCATGATGAGGATCACGACGAAGAGCATGAGCATCACCACGAGGAAGGTGAAGTCGAATACGATGAGCATGTATGGCTCTCTTTGAAGAACGCCCAGGTCCTGGTAAAGAGCATCTCGGACGCTCTGCAGAAGATCGACGCTTCCAATGCCGGATCATATAAGAAGAATGCGGATGCATATATCGAATCTCTCAAGGCACTGGATGCAGATTATAAGGCAGCAGTCGATGCCGCAGGCACAAAGACGATCCTCTTCGGTGACCGCTTCCCTTTCAGATACATGGTTGACGATTACGGCCTTACATACTATGCGGCTTTCGTAGGATGCTCTGCAGAGACCGAAGCAAGCTTTGAGACCATCACTTTCCTTGCAAAGAAGGTGGACGAATTATCCCTTCCCGCAATCTTTACGATCGAAGGAAAGGATAAGAGGATCGCAGAGACCATCGCACAGAACACTGCTTCAAAAGACCAGAAGATACTGACTCTCGATTCAATGCAGTCAGTCTCATCAGGCGACATTAAGAACGGTACGACTTACATGTCGATAATGGAAAGCAACCTTTCCGTTCTTAAGGAAGCTTTGAAATAAGCCATATTAATACCCTTTCATAGGCACTGCGGACATCAGGCTTATGCCTTAATGCGCGCGAAAAGTTTATACGGTCCTGAAATCCAGCAGCCACGCAAAGCAGTACAGGATAAATGAGAAGATTGCGACTGCATAGATCGAGACCTTCGTAACGAGCCCCATGAGGTGCGGCGCCTTATCTATCGATTTGCCGGAATAATACGCTCCCGCGATGATCGTCGGAACAATGTATCTGTATGCCATGGTGCATGTATATGGGAAGTCCAGACAGAAATAGACATAGGATGCGAGCTGCGATACGAGAAGGATCGTCATGACGAGATTCATCATATTGCGCTCTTTTATCCATGTGAAAATGAAGTTCAGGGCTATGGTTATCGTAAAGACCGTAAATGCCGACAAGAGGAAATATCCTACAAGTGCAAGCGGCATATAATCGCGGTAATACTCGTCATCAAAGCAGGCAGCATTCAGTGTCTCTGAGATGATGTTGTAATCTACGCCGTCGCCGAATGCCAGAAATCTGTTCCAGACAGGCATAGGGGCTATGAGCTGTCCCGGGCTTGCTTCGATGTCAGGCCTTGCGACAAACGTGATGGGAACCTGCCAGAGGATGTAATTTCTTACCTGATACCAGAGTCCCAAAGGCGCGCAGACTACGATGAATGCCACATACTCAAAGAACATCTTAAGCTTTGTCTTCGATTCGAAGAACGCCTTGAGCATTATGAATGCGACCGGTACTGCAATAAGTCCTGCAGAGAGCTTTGCCATCATGCCAAGGCCGATGCAGAGGCTTAATCCCATCAGCTTTAAGAAAGACTTCTTCTCATCGTTGTACCAGATGAGCGCAAGATAGAGCGCTGCGATCGCGAACATTACCGAGAGAGGGTCGTTATTAAGAGCGCCTGAGAAGTATATGAACTGCGGAAGGAGCGCGACGGTAAGATATGATACTGTCTTTGCCTTTTCAGACAGGTTCCAGAGTTCCGTGAACTTCTTCAGAACTGCCAGGGTCACGAGAGAATAGAACAGTGACAGGCTCTGCAGTGCGTCCCAGTTATGCGCGTAGGAAGGCGCTATTTTTCTGTAAATGCCGAAGAATACCGCGCTGATGATATGTGTGAGCGGCGGATGGTAGAACTGCCAGTGCAGCCTTACGTCTTCGTTAAGGAGCTTATGGTTGTTCAGAAGATACTCGATATATTCGGTGTGGTAATTGAGCTCATGATAAGTCTCAAATTCACCGAGATCGTGCTGCCTCTGCTCGGCGCCCGTATAAAGGACATAAAGAGTCCTTACGCCGATCGCAAGGATCGTGACAACGGCGGTTATCCTCGCCTCTTTCCCCGCGCCTTCATTCTTTAAGATGAGATATGAGAAGCCGGCAAATCCGAGGATCAGGATAACGATCCTTACGGGATTCATCAGAGCGAAGCTGCAGCCGGAAACTATGAGCACGAACAAAGACCATACAGCACAGGCGGCTATATCGACCCAAAGCTTTCCTTTTGTGTTGATCTTCATTCCCATCAATAGAAAGAATAAAACAGTATCAATGGGAATGCAAATCTGTCCTTCTTTCTAGTGCTTACATCTCGTTGGCATACTTGGAGGTACGGTCGTTCAGGATCTTTATGACATCGTCGATCGAACGGTCGCCTGCGTAGTACGGAGCGATCTCTTCCGTAAGGAATGTGGTGATCACCGGATCGTCGTAATAGTATCTCGACAGGGACGAGAGGCTTGCCATGAAGTTTTCTTCCAGTTTTTTGGTAGTCCTCTTATAGCCGTAGATCCTTGCATCTTTTTCGAGACCTGTCAGGTAAGAAGCCACAGCCTCGAACATATCCTGGGCTCGGTTGTTTTGCTCCGTGATGATCGACATGTTCCTGGCCATTATCTCCTTGTTGGTGACGATGTTTTGGAATTCTCTTGCCGAATCGGAATAACCTGCGCCGGCAAAGAGGAAATTTAAGAACTTCTTTGCGCCTTCTTTTCTTGCGGAAGACGAAGTAACCGATATTGTCTCAGAGGCTCTGAATCTCGGTCCGGAAGCATCGACTGAAGGTGTTCCGAGTATCGTATATTCGCCTTCGGTCGTCTTGCATGCGCGGATGAAAGCGACATAACTGTCGATCTTGTCATATCTGCATCCGGTGCGGACACGCTTCTCTTCTTCTGCCCAGGTATAATCCTCAGGCTTTGTGAATCCGTCCTCTGCAAAGTTATCCTTTGCATATTCGGCAGCGGCTCTGAACTGGTCAGTGCCGAAGTCGACCTTGCCGCCTTCAACGGCAGACTTGATATCGATGCAGGAGAGGACAAAATCCTTTTTGTAATAGCTTTTCGACATCGGGTAATCGTAAGGCGAGAAGCCCTCGAGCTTGTCCTTGATCAGCTTATCGAAGTCTTCGAAAGTGATGCCGACATCGCCGGACTTCACAAGGCTCTTATCCGTTACAAGGCCCTCGATCTCTATGGTTACGGGAAGGAAATACTGCTTGCCTCCGAACCTGGAAGATTCGATCATGTTGGAGAACTGCTTGTCCATTACGGACTGGTCAAGATATCCTGTGAGGTCCTCGAAAATATCATCCCTCATCGCATAATACTTCTGGATTCCGACCGCAAGATCCGGCGCTTCAGAACCCTTAAGCTCCTGGATCATCGTGTAGAGCTTCTCGTCGGAAACATTCAGCATGCTCATGTCTCTTCCGACCTTGATGCCCGTCTTATACTTGCTCCAGACTCTTATCAGATACTCGTTGTCCGACTTGTTGAATTCATAGATCGCATTCGAAAGATATTCGGACATTCCCTTATCGATCGGAGCCGCGATCTCTATTACTTTCTTGCCTGCATGAGGATTCTTGTCCGCCTTGGTAAGGATAGTGACAGTCTCGTCCATCCCTGAGAAGAACATCGAATAATCTGACTCTTTGCTCGACACAAAAACAGCTCTCTCGCTGTCGCATGAAATAAGCTTGGTCTGTATCATCAGATCTGAGAAATAAGGTGTATACCAGTTATTGTCGATGACTGTCTTTACTTCCTGGGACTGCATGTCAAATGTCGTGATATTGCCGAGCATGTCTATCTTGCAGAGCTCGCCTGAAGTTACTGCGCTGAAGTCGGCAAGGTTCACTTCTTCACCGTTCTGCACGGTGTATTTCTCGTACTTTATACGCTTGCCGGTCTCAGGATCGAACTCTATTACCACAGCACCGTCGCTCCTCGTATAACCGACGGCAAGTACAGTCTTATGTCTTGAATCGTAAGAGAATCCGTCGATCACATACACGGACGGAATACCCGTGAAATCCAGGTCTGCCTTATATTCCGAGCCTTTGAATACGAATGCATGGGCACCCATCTCCGTTGCATCCACACCTGCGTAGATCACGGGAATAAAATAGTCACCGGCCACAAATACATCTGATACGCCATACGTATCCATGCCGCCTCCCGACAGTTCCAATGTCTTGCCCTTCTCTTTTTCGAGAAATCTGGGAGAACCGCTCTTGCCGCTTTCAATATCGATATCGATGATCGCTGTCACAAAACCACCGGAAGCAAAAGCCGAGATAACGGCCTCAAGAGTCTTACCGTTCTCATCAGGCTTAGCGGAAATGATCCTGTCTATGGAATAGTTCTTCGGATCCGTAACCTTCAAAGAACTCAGCTGATTGCCCTTATCGTCGTAGGTGGTGAGCATCGTTCTTCTGTAATTATCGTAATCGGCAAGATTCGTAAGGCTGTACAGATGGTAGATTTTTCCGTTGCTGTAGCTTACGATGCTGCTGTCGAGCATCTCGGTGGGCTGCTGATCCGTCTTGAGTTCAAGCCTTGTCGATTCATACCACGGGTCTTTCCCGCTAACAGTCTTGTCGCTGCCCTGCTTTGAACATGACATCAGGAGCGGTGCGAGCAGACTGACAGCCAAAAGTGAAGATGCTATTTTTCTTTTCCACATAGATTATCCCTCTTTACTACTAAAATTGATCCTTAAGATCCCCTGACTATACTGTAAAAGAATTTTGCTTTTTGGGAATAGAAAACGCGAAAAAGACACGAAAAATATGCCGAATTGATGCCTTAAGACAAGGTGAAAAGCAAAGAAAAGAGGGTGCCATGACCGGCACCCTCATTCCTTTTGTCTTTATTAATAACTGGTATTAATCAACTACTTCGATCTTTACGTTATCGAGATAGAAAGGATTCATGTCGACACTCTCGAAATAGATCGTAAGGCTCGGTGTGCCTTCTTCGATCGTGTACTGGCCTTCACCCAATACCCACTCGTCTGAACCTGTCTGAACCTCGGCGATCGTAGGCCATGTGCCGTCGATGTCAGCTGTGCACTTACATGTAGGTGCCTTTGACTTGATGGCGAATGTTACCTTGATCGTGTGTCCTACATAGTTGGTTACGTCGATGGAATATCCGTCGTACTCAGCGTAGCCTTCGGAGTTCATGAGGCAGTAATTACTCTCGTAACCGCCTTCAACGATCTTCTGGACTGAGCTGTATCTCGGTCCGCCGACCTTCTTCTGATCTTCGTAATCCTCTACGAAAGGTGTGGAGTCTGTCTTAGGCTCCTGATAGTCAGCAGGCTTAGCGACTTCGCCGCCGTTAATAGCGCACATAACGCCTTCGTAAGCCGGCTTGGGTGAGAGGTTGCCGTAGAAGAGAAGCGGCTTTGTGGAAGACTTCCAGCTCATGTCGTCTGTAAGACCCCATACCGTTACGCACTCGATCGGAACGCCTGCCTTGTCAGCAGCGATGATCGCTTCGAAGAACTTCTTCAAGTAAACACCCTGGTCGTACATAGGGTTGAGTGACTTAGGTGCTGTTACGTCGAGCTCTGTGATGTGGATGATTACGCCGAGCTCATCAGCGTACTTCTTTGCAGCTGCTACATAGTTGTCGATGTTGAGACCGGAGCTGATGTGGCTCTGCATGCCCATACCGTCGATGTTGCCTGCTGCTGCAACGGGCTTTAACATCTTAAGGATGTCTTCCTGCTTGGATGTCTGATACTCGTTGTAATCGTTATAGAAGAGCTGTACTCCGGAAGGTGCGTGCTTTCTTGCGAACTCGAAAGCCTTCTCTACGTAATCGTCACCGATTACCTGCTTCCAGTAGCAGTCTCTCATTCCGCCGTCATCTGCGGCAGCTTCATTTACTACGTCCCATGCGTAGATAACGCCGGGGTAGTTCTTCTCGCACCAGTTCATTACCTGGTCGATGTAGCTCTCCATTCTCTTGAGCATAAGGTCTCTGCTTGCGAGCTGACCGTTGACATCGTAGTTCTCATAGAAGAACCAGGAAGGTGTCTGAGAATACCATACGAGAGTATGACCTCTCATAGGGATGTTGTTCTTCTTGCAGTAGTCAAGGATAGGCTTTGCTGCATCGAAATGAATAGCAGGTGCCTCATTGTACTTTGCGGGATCAGCCTTGCACTTAGCACCGTCAAGAACGGAATCGGGCTTCAATTCATTCTCAGGTGTAACGGAATTGAACTGAGTCTTAAGAAGCTTTCTGAAAGAATCGTTCTTGTTCGTCATTACCGTTGCAGGAGATGCAACGCCGAACTTGAAGTAATCTGCATAAGCAGAAGAAAGCGAAGCTGTCTTGGTGGGATCTTCAAGAGATTCAATGGGTGTTCCCGTAAGATTCTTGAATTCGCCCTCGATGCTGACTTCCATTGCGGATACGGTGATATCCCTTACATCGCTTGCTTCGAGATATACCATAGCGTTCTGTGCATTGTCAGGGATCTCGATAGTGCCTGTGATTTCCGTAATGCCGGATTCGTCAGCCTGGCCTGCAGCAATGTTTACGTAAGATACGTTTCCGTAGAACTCGTACTTCAATGAGAGTGTCATTGAATCGTTCTCGGATGAAGCCTTAACATAAGCCTTTACCGTATTGCCTCTGTAGTTCTCACAAGGAATGGCAATACCCGTATTGCTTGCAGAACGGTTTGTGATAACTGCAGTACCGTCCTTAAGGGTAACTTTGCAATCACCGTATGTGATCCAGTTGCCCTTCTTCTCCTTCTGTGTGAAGTCCGCCTTGATGGTTGTAGGGACCTCAACCGGACCGTTAGATCCGTTAGGAAGTGAGTCACATCCGCTCAGGAGGAATAATCCTGCGAGAGCACAAGCGACTGCTTTGATAAAACCTTTTTTCATGTTACCTCCGCGAAAAAGCCTTCATATTGTTTGTTGTCCGTACTGATAATTCTACAGCAAGAATGGTCAAATTAACAAGCATTCGATTTTGTCGTGAGCCCTAAAAATATTAGGAAAAATCTGTTAATTTGACATTATCATTTTACCATTCTTGCTATTTGTATATGTCATTCGCAATTTATGTATTCTTTCTTTTTGGTGAAACTAACGAACAAACGCATAAAAATTTGATTATCAAATAATAAATTCTTCTGATATATTTACTTTATTAGGTAGGGTCTTGAATGAAATATCTGCTTTGGTTGGTCGTTATTCTCATAGCGCTTTTCTTGTCGTACTGGGCATTCCTTTTCATATGCTCATGCTTCGTCAATACGAAGAAACTCTATGACAAACACAGCAGCTTTTACAGGTGGCTTCTGGTCAGTTCGACCTGGCACCTGATCTTTGTCGGCCGTGTACATTTCCACACCAAAGGCCTTGAGAAAATACCTCTGAACCGCAGATTCCTTCTTGTATGCAACCACCGTTCCAAGTTAGATCCGATCACTACATGGTATCTTCTTCAGGATTACGATCTTGCATTCATCTCCAAGGAAAAGAACTTTCACGTACCCTGCTGGGGCAGGATAATAAGACGCTGCTGCTTTCTTCCGATCGACCGTGAGAACCCGAGAAACGCCATGAAGACCATCGAGATGGCCGCTGACCTCATGAAGAACGATCAGGTATCGATCGCTGTTTATCCTGAGGGAACGAGGAATTTCGGCGAAGGTCTTCTCCCGTTCCACAACGGTATCTTCAAGATCGCCCAGAAAGCAAACGCCCCTGTCGTCATATGCGGCATTAAAGGCGCAGATCAGATGCCAAAGAATTTCCCGCTTCACGGGACCGATATCTATTTCGAGGTCTTGGACGTTCTGACAGAAGAACAGGTCAGGACCACCCGCTGCAACGAGATCGGAGATCACGCAAGAGATCTGATGCTGTCATTTGTCGAAAAGAATCAGGAGGAGGAACACAATGTCAACTTACGTACTGTTTAACATGCTGTCCGGCAACGGAAAGGGCAAGGAAAAGGCTGATGACCTCAAAGTCTTTCTTCGCGGCAAGAAGGCATTATACAAGGACATCACCAAGATCAAGGACTGGGCCGGTTTCTTTTCTGAACTGAACTACCGCGAGGACGAGATCATCATCTGCGGCGGTGACGGTACATTAAATCACTTCATCAATGACACAGAGGGCTTAAAGTACAGTATTCCCCTCTATTACTATCCTACCGGAAGCGGCAACGACTTCTGGAACGACATCGGCAGAAAGCCGGGCGACAATCCTGTCAGGATCGAGCAGTATCTTAAAGACCTTCCTTTTGTCGAAGTAAACGGCATGAAGAAGCGTTTCCTTAACGGCATCGGTTACGGCATAGACGGTTACTGCTGTGAGGAAGGCGACCGCCAGAGAGCAGCAGGCAACAGGAAGATCAACTACACGAATATCGCGATCAACGGACTTCTCTTCAAATATAAGCCCACGAATGCCGAGATCGAAGTTGACGGCCAGCATTTCTCTTATAAGAAAGTATGGCTCGCGCCTTCCATGAACGGCCGTTACTACGGCGGCGGCATGATCGCCACACCTTCTCAGGACAGACTTTCCAAGGACAGACTCCTCTCGCTCCTTCTCTTCCACGGCAGCGGCAAGATCGTAACGCTTGCGATATTCCCTTCGATCTTCAAAGGCAAGCACATCGACCACCCGAAGAACGTTGAGGTTAAGACAGGTCACAGGATCAAGGTAACGTTCGACCGTCCTGTCGCACTCCAGATCGACGGTGAGACGGTATTAAACGTCAAGACATATACAGCGTACAAGGAATAAGTCGTACATATTATGAATAAGGCCCGCCATTTTACCGAAGGCGGGCTTTATTCATAATTTCTTTTGTTGTTCTGTTATTATCCGGCGTACTGATCGATGGCCTTAGCGAGCTGGTCAGCGCAGGATGTTCCCTTCATTCCGCAGGTGTTGCCTCTTAAGATGTCGGCAACTTCCTTGGCGTCCTTGCCTTCGACGAGCTTGCCGATAGCCTTGAGGTTGCCGTTGCAGCCGCCAAGGAACTTTACGTTATGAAGCTTGCCGTCTTCGATATCGAAATCGATCGAGACTGCACATACGCCGCTGGGGCTGAAATTTACGTGTTCCATATCATTTCTCCTTGTTTAACATTGTTACATCACATCGCATGAAGCTGCATGACGTTGATAAGCAAAAGCCAGCTCATGCCATAGTAGCAGCCGACCGCGATAAGGTCGTTGACCGTGGTGATCAGGGGTCCTGATGCTACCGCAGGGTCGATATTGATCTTCTTGAAGAAGAGCGGGATAAGCGTGCCGATGATGGACGAGAATATCATCGATACGAGCAGTGACACGCCGATGCATCCGCTTACCGCGAAGGCAAATACCGGATCCTTGTGCTTGAGGACCATAAGGTATACGCCGATAAGGATCACCGATACAACACCTAAGATGAGACCTACCGAGAGGCCGACCCTCGATTCCTTGAACACCAGCTTGATCTTCTGTGCTGCCGTGAGATTCTCATCCGTAAGGACTCTGATCGTGACAGCGAGCGACTGCGTTCCGACGTTACCTGCCATGTCGAGGATCAGGGACTGGAATGCCATGATTATCGTAAGCTGTGCGATAACGGCCTCGAAAGCACCTACCAGCGTTGAAACGAGCATGCCGAGACACAAAAGGATAAGGAGCCACGGCATTCTCTTCCTGATACTCTGGCCCAGAGGTTCCTTAAGGTCTTCTTCTGCAATAAGTCCGGCGAACTTAACATAGTCTTCACCGAGCTCGTCATCGACTACCTCAACGATGCTCTGCGACGTGATAACGCCTAAGATCTTGTTGTCTTCATCAAGGACAGGGATCAAGTCCTCCGAATAATCCTTGAGCTTCTCGATACAGTCGTCGATCTTCTCATTAGCGTATACGTAAGGGAACGACGTAACTATCAGTGTGTTTAAGTCCGTCGTGCTCCTTGCGGTAATGAGGTCTTTTAACGTGAGAGCTCCGTAGAACAGTCCGTCATCGTCCTCAACGAAGAGTGTCGAGATGTTGTCATTCTCTTCTGCCTGGGTTACGAGCTCTGTCATCGCCTGCTTGACCGTGAGGTTCAGGCCGATCCTAATGAAGTTCGCGGTCATCTTGGAACCGATCTCATCCTCATCGTATGATGCGATGATGCTGATCTCTTTCCTGACCTCGGTATCAAGAGCGTCGATGATGAGGCCGCGCCTTTCTTTCTCGAGCTCACGCAAAACATTCGCAGCGGTATCCGTCTCGAGTTCGGCAACAACCGCAGCGGCGCGCCTGATGTCCATCTCGTTGAGATAAGTGCTTACCTGCTCTTCTTCCAGACACTCGAAAGCCTCTGCAAGCAAAGTCTTGCCGCAGACCCTGAAGAGCTTCTTCCTCTCCTGGTCGGAGAGCTCCTCTAATATCTGCGCAATGTCACTTGCGTGATAATCTTCTAACTTGTAATGAATTACCCTCGGGGAATCGTTACCCCTCATCAGTGAGATTATCTCGTCCTGATAATCTCTTCTTATTTCCTTCTCTGCCATTTGTTCCTCCTGAAAAGTAAACAAACGACGGGAACAAAAAACCTCTGCTCTTCACTTAGACAAACAGAGGAGACGATATATCATTTAGTCCTTAAGGTCCGATACGGTCATCGCCTGGCGCTTTAAGGAACAAAGGATATTTCGGCCGCGTTTCCCTCGTTTGTCGCAACTGTCACCAGCGTCCACCGTATTCACCTCACTTTTATCAATGGGATTGGGGCTTTTGTCCCCGTCCGAAATTTTAGCACGGTAAAATGCATTTGTTAACCCCGTAAATGCTTGTTTTGCTATATTTTTTCGAGTTTTTCCGGAACTGTTCCGGTAATGGTTTTTAAGCCCGCTCCCCGGGAGCTCTCTGAACGATAAGGACCCCGGAAGATCCTGATGTGAAGGATCGGTCCGGGGTCTTTTACGATCAGAGGGGTCTGATTCAGATAAATATATTTGCTACATGGTAAACGATGAACGACAGGATAAGTGCAGCGCAGATATAGAACGCAGCGACTTTTGCCGTCCACTTAAGGGAATGGGATTCCCTGTATGTTGTCGAGAGAGCCATAAGGCAAGGTACATTGAATGTGCAGGCAAAGATAAATGCCAGCGCTTCCGCAGGTGATACGGTCTGGCTCATTACCTGTGCCAGAGCCATGCTGTCTACCGCAGGTTTATTGACATTAAATGCGACGTCCATGACTGAGCTCTGTCCGCAGAAGATCGCATTCAGAACACCGAGTACAGCTTCCTTTGCGAAGGATGAAGCAATGAATCCGGAGAATGTCTGCCAGCCCATTCCGAAGAATCTTGTCACAGGCTCTATGAATGTTCCGACTTTATAAAGAAGGCTGTCATTTACATTTCCGGTTGAGCTGTATGAGAATGCCCAGAACAGGAGAGAGATGATGATTACAGTCTTAAGCGCTCTTACAAAGATGTCACCTGCTTTAAGGAATGCTTCCTTGATGATGTGTCCCAAGTGAGCCTTGTGATAAGGCGGAAGCTCCATCAGCATTCCGGATCTTGTCTCTGCAGGCGCGAGTTTTCTGCTGAAGATCTTAGATACGATCAACATGAGTACGACCATATAAGCCAGTACGCCGATGCATACGAGCAAGGTTCCCCACCACGGGAAGAACATTCCTGAGATTACAGGGACTACAGACCAGATCGATCCGCACGGTACTGCCCAGACGATCGCCATGGCAAGCATCTTCTGTCCCCAGTTGTCCATTACTCTTGTGCCGCATGTGCCTCCGATCGTACATCCGAAGCCCATAAGGATCGGTGCTACAGCCTTGCCCTGAAGGCCCAGCTTTGAAAGCACACCATCGAACTGATAAGCGGCTCTCGCAAGGAAGCCAATCTCTTCAAGGAATCCGAAAACAAGATTTACACCAAGTACAAATGCTGACATCGAGAGCGAGAAGTAAAGAGTATTCGGAATGATCGTGCTGAATATCGATACAAGCCAGGGATGGACATTCCAGCCTGTGAGCAGATCGTTGATGGGTTTATTGAGAATGCCCGGGATCATCTGTCCGATGCTCATGAAAGGAATGCAGATGATCATGGCAACGAGGAATGCCAGAAGGATGATGCCGATCGATATGAACTTACCAAGGACAGGAGATGTTGCCGCCTTGTCAAACCTGGAAAGCTTATAAGTCTTTTGTCCGGAAGATACCACACCGTCAAGGATCTCATTGATCCAGTCGTACTTAAGGTTAGCCGATGACTTAACATCACCATCTGCCTCGGGAGCAGTCTTCAACTTGTGTGGTTCTGCAAGCTCTTTTGCGAACAGATCCTTAAGGTCTTCGTAGCCCTTCTTCTCTGCTGCCGTAAAGAGCATGACAGGGATCCCCAACCGCTCTTCCAGCTTTGCAGTATCTATCGTCTTATGCTGCAGTGCCGCAACATCTGCCATGTTCAGGATCATTACCGACGGAACGTCCATACCGGCAAATTCGGATAACATGTACATGCTTCTCTCGAGCTGCGATGCATCAACGAGCACACAGACGAGGTCTGCTTTTCCTGACTTGATGTAGTCAACGGTTATCTTCTCTTCATCGGAATTTCCGGTAAGACCATAGCTTCCCGGAAGGTCTGCGATCTGATACTTGATGCCCTTATGTGTAAATGTACCTTCTTTTTTCTCGACTGTCTTACCCGGCCAGTTTCCGACATGCTGATGAGCTCCGGTAAGCTGGTTAAATACCGTCGACTTGCCTGAGTTCGGCTGTCCTAATAACGCAATGGTATTCATCTCTTATACCACCTCCACTTCAATCTTTTCGCAGTCATTGCGGTTGACCGCGAGCAGCGTCTCACGCGCATAGATCAGGACCGGCATCTTTTTGTCGTTCCTTACTACTTGAAAGGGAGTTCCCTCCGTGAGACCTATCGACATGATGCGGTTCAGAAAATGCACGTCTTCCCCCAGGCTTTTGATCCGGCCGGTCTTATCCGGTCCCAGTTCACTTAACTTCATTTCTTTCCTCCTTATTTACAGGTGTGATGCAGTGCGGACACTTGCCGCTGCAGCTGCTGCAGCCACAGCTGCATCCTCCCTTTTTATGACTTTTGATTACGCTCCTGACAGCGAAAAAAACGATCAGGGCTACTATTGCACCCGCCACGATCGAACCTATGTTGTCTTTCAAAAATGTAATTATCATGACTGTTCACACTCTCTAATATTTATTAGTTTTAACTAACCTGTATGGCGTAATTAACCCTTTTCCGAATTCATGTTTTTTTAATTCACTCCGAAAAATCTTTTCCAGGCAGGAAGATAGAAATCATCCAGCGTCCTGGCATAATCCAACGCTTCTTTTCTTGTGAAATCGTGTTTTACGGCTTCAAGGATCGCCTCCACATTACCTGTCACAAGAAGATGGAATTGTTTTTTGTTGATCTTATTTAACTTAAAGCCCTTTGCCTTAAGTCCTTCCATAAAGCTTAACGTCGTTGCCTCTTCCCTCAATGCAACATCATGCGAAAATGATTCATATCTGGTGCCCTGTGATCTTGATACGATCAGCTTAAAGGCATCAAAGTTATCGTATATAAAGCGCATTATTCGCTGGGACGCTTCCGTATCGTCGAGATACTCGTTCTTATCAGGACCATCCAGTTCACCGAATTCTTCCTTTTCCCGCTCTTCGTACAACGACCAGAAAGCTTCGATAGCAGGATCCACCAGAGCCGCGAACATATCCTCTTTGCTCGGGAAATGCTTATAAAGACCTGAGGCCGTAAGACCCGCATTCTGCGCGATCCTCCTCATAGAAGCATCGGCAAAACCGAATTCCATGAATTCGTTCTTTGCCGCTTCCAAAACCCTCTTATGACTGTCACTCTTGTCCTTGGGCATGATCCTTACTCTGAATAATGCAATATAAGTGAACACTGTTCGCTGACCAGGTAAGAATACAGTGTTCTCTAAAAACTGTCAATACTGTTTTTTCGCGGAATAATAAGAAAACCCGCCAAGTCCGTCGAAACGGTCTTAGCGGGCCGGATATTCTAGCTTTTAAATCTGTCAGCCTTTCTTCTCGAACTTTTCGACAGCTTCCTGCATGAGGGTTATGATCGGCAGATGCTGCGGGCAGACGCCTTCGCACTGGCCGCATCCGATGCAGTCTGAAGCGTGGCTGTATCTGTCAACAAGACCGTTATAGAAGAACTGCGGCCTCATGTCGCCCGGGAATTTTCTTGCCGTATTGATAGCGCTGATAACATCAGGAATGCTGATACCCATAGGGCAGCCTTCAACGCAGTATTTGCAGGCCGTGCAGCCGATGAGCTCCACGCGGGACATTGCTTCGACGACCTTGCCGATCGCAGCCTTCTCCTCATCGCTCAAGGGCTCGAAGTTCTTAAAAGTGTTCATGTTGTCAGCCATCTGGTCTTCAGTGGACATGCCGCTTAAGATCGTAGCTACACCGGGGAGGCTTGCAACGAAGCGGAAAGCCCATGAAGCAACGGACTTGTCAGGATGAATGGCCTTAAGGATCGATGCGCACTCATCGTCGAGATTTGCGAGCTTGCCGCCCTTGCAGGGCTCCATTACGATTATCGGGATATTCCTCTCAGACAGGATCTTATAGAGCTCGCCTGAATGAACGATCGGATTGTCCCAGTCGATGTAGTTAAGCTGGATCTGAACAAACTCCACTTCAGGGTGCTTGTCGAGGATCTGAACGAGGAGTTCAGGTGTGCCGTGATAAGAGAATCCGAAGTGCCTGATCTTGCCTTCTGCCTTCTTCTGGATTCCCCAGTTGAAGCAGTCGTACTTCTCGTAGATCTCATAGTTGTTTCCATCCTCAATGCTGTGGAGGAGATAGAAATCAAAGAAGTCAACGCCGCATCTGTCAAGCTGCTCATTGAAGAGCTTGTCCCTATCCTCCAAGGAATGTATGAACCACGCCGGAAGCTTTGTTGCGAGCGTGAATGAATCTCTCGGATGACGCTTAACGATGGCTTCCTTTACTGCCTTCTCGGAGTTGCCGCCGTGATATACATATGCGGTATCGAAATAAGTAAAACCTGCTTCCAGATAGCTGTCCGCCATCTTTGAGACCTTGTCGATGTCGATAACTCCGTCATTTTCGGGAAGTCTCATAAGGCCAAAACCGATCTTCGGCATCTTGCTCAAATCAATGCTCATAGCAGCACCTCCTGACTATTTTTCATAGGATTATAACTGCATTATAAATGAACAGATTTGGTGAGTATTGTCTTATTTGGTTGAAAAATGTAAATATTTTTTGCAGTGTTCGGGGCGTAAGGGGTGCGGGTTTATAGACAGATTTTCACTTTGGCCGCCCCATAAGGCTGTTGCCTCAAATGTTGCTTCTTTTGTCCGCTTAGAAGGCAACAAATAAGGCAACATTGGCATTGTTGCTCTAAATGTTGCTCTTTGTGTCCGCCCGGAAGGCAACAAATCCTTAACTGAGGAATCCCGTCCGGATTGATGCAACAAATCCTTAATCGGCACTCGAAAAAAACATCCGCCCTCATAAAGAGAGCGGACGCTTTGGATTTATAGGCATATGTACTATTTGAATTAATCCTGGAAAAGCGGTGTAGAAAGATATCTGTCACCGGTGTCAGGGAGCAATGCTACGATCGTCTTGCCCTTGTTCTCGGGACGCTTAGCGAGCTCGATAGCTGCCCAGAGGGCTGCACCGGATGAGATGCCTACGAGTACGCCTTCGCTCTTGCCTAAGAGCTTGCCTGTGGCAAATGCATCATCGTTAGTAACAGGGATAACTTCATCATATACTGCTGTGTTGAGAACATCAGGTACGAAGCCTGCGCCGATACCCTGGATCTTGTGTGCTCCGGCAGTGCCCTTACTCAGAACGGGAGAGTCAGCCGGCTCGACTGCTACGACCTTTACAGATGCCTTCTGTGACTTTAAGAATTCACCTACACCTGTAACTGTTCCGCCTGTGCCTACGCCTGCAACGAAGATATCAACTTCGCCGTCTGTGTCTTCCCAGATTTCAGGACCTGTAGTCTCTTTGTGAGCCTTCGGATTTGCGGGGTTAACGAACTGGCCTGCGATGATGCTGTCAGGGATCTCCTTCTGGAGCTCCTCAGCCTTTGCGATAGCACCCTTCATGCCCTTGGAGCCTTCGGTGAGAACAAGCTCAGCGCCGTAAGCCTTGATGAGCTGTCTTCTCTCAACGCTCATCGTCTCAGGCATTGTGATGATAAGTCTGTAACCCTTAGCAGCTGCTACAGAGGCAAGTCCGATACCCGTGTTGCCGCTCGTAGGCTCGATGATCACGCTTCCTTCCTTAAGTCTGCCGGTAGCTTCTGCGTCCTCGATGATCGCCTTAGCGATACGGTCCTTGACGCTTCCTGCGGGATTGAAGTATTCGAGCTTTGCAACGAGCTTTGCCTCAAGGCCTAAAGCCTTCTCAAGATGTGTGAGTTCGAGCAAAGGTGTCTTGCCGATAAGTTGATCTGCTGATGTATATATTTTAGTCATGGTGATTCTCCTCCTGTAGCGGATGCTAAATTAGATTATATCAATTTAATCGTGTGGTGTTCAGATGGCAGCGAAGCCCTTTTCGAGGTCGGCAATGATGTCATCGATGTGCTCTGTGCCGATAGAGAGACGGATCGTGTTCTGATAGATGCCTACGTCGTTGAGCTCTTCCTCGGAAAGCTGTGAGTGTGTTGTGCTTGCCGGGTGGATAACAAGGCTCTTAACGTCAGCAACGTTAGCAAGAAGTGAGAACAGTTCGAGGTGGTCGATGAAGTCGAATGCTTCCTTCTTGCCGCCCTTTACGTTGAATGTGAAGATGGAGCCGCCGCCGTTAGGGAAGTACTTCTGATATACTTCGTGATCCGGATGATCTGCAAGTGCAGGATGGAATACCTTCTCTACCTTCGGATGATTTGTGAGGAAGTCCAATACCTTCTTTGTATTCTCGATGTGACGCTCAAGTCTCAAGGACAGAGTCTCTGTGCCCTGGAGGAGCAGGAATGCTGCGAAAGGTGAGATGGAAGAACCTGTATCTCTTAAGAGGATAGCTCTGATATAAACTGCGAATGCTGCCTTGCCTGCTGCATCTGTGAACTTAACGCCGTGATAGCTGGGGTTGGGTTCAGAGATCCAGGGATACTTGCCGGAAGCTGCCCAGTCGAAGTTGCCGGAATCAACGATAACGCCGCCCAATGTTGTGCCGTGACCGCCGATGAACTTTGTAGCAGAGTGAACTACGATGTCTGCACCGTACTCGATAGGTCTGATGAGGTAAGGTGTACCGAATGTGTTGTCGATAACGAGCGGGATGCCTGCCTCGTGAGCGATCTTAGCAAGTGCTTCGATATCCGGGATGTCAGATGAAGGGTTACCGAGTGTCTCTATGTAGAGAGCCTTTGTATTAGGTCTGATTGCAGCCTTTACTTCGTCCAGATCATGGATGTTGACGAATGTTGTCTCGATACCATAAAGGGGAAGTGTGTGTGCGAGAAGGTTCTCGGAACCGCCGTAGATCGTCTTCTGAGCTACGATGTGCTCACCCTTAACTGCGAGAGCTTCGATTACATATGTGATTGCTGCCGCGCCGGAAGCAACTGCGAGACCTGCAACGCCGCCTTCAAGAGCTGCGATTCTGTCTTCGAAAACGCCCTGTGTGGAGTTTGTAAGTCTGCCGTAGATATTGCCTGCGTCTGCAAGTCCGAAACGTGCTTCTGCATGAGCTGAGTTATGGAAAACGTAAGAAGTTGTTGCGTAGATCGGCACTGCACGTGCATCGGATGCGGGATCGGGTTGTTCCTGGCCTACGTGGAGCTGGAGAGTTTCAAATTTATAGTTAGACATATTGTGTTATTCCTTTCTTAATTCAAATAGTTATAGTTGTGCTGACAGAACAGCGGCTGTTTGAACAAGAACAACACATTCGTCCACAACGGAAGTTAGCGCGGACAAGTGATTGAAAATAGAACTTATGGTCGTACATAACTTCCGTCCTCCTCTCTCTTTGGAATTTTCGCTTATGATAAATGCTTTTACCTACTATGTCAATGGGTTTATTAAAAATTTTTTTGGAGCCCGCGAAAAATGTTTATTTACTGCATGTGCGGCTAATATAAAGAAGCAATATACTATATAAATAGCCAAATAGCCGGGATTTTTTTTACCCGCACTTTACGTGCTTCAAAACCGTGCGATTTCAGGGCTCAATTTGCAAGACACCAAATCGTACGTTTTTCGATGCCAAAAACGTACGAAAAAAGGCCTTGCACCGTGCAACGAGAGTTTTCGTACTCTTTTCGAGGTTAAAAAGGTACGATTCTACCCTTTGCAATTGTCGAGCCCTGTAACTGCATCAGATCTTGTGATTCCCGGTGCCGGTTGTGTCCTTGTCCTTCAAGCCCCGAATAAACTCCTCAAGGTATCCGGTCTGCGTCGGCATGATGTTGTCGGGAAGCGCATCTATGCTGAACCACTTAAGATCAACGCTTTCCTCATCATGGAAGAGCTCGCCGCTGTACTTCGTAACGACATATACGAGATCCGTATAATACACTTCATCCTGGTTGGGATAGACGAGGTGGACATTGTTTTTTACCGTGAAGAAAACGGGATCTTTGATCTCAAGATTTGTCTCTTCCTTAACTTCCCTGTAAAGGCCTGCTTCTGGCTCTTCGCCGAGTTCCAGAGCGCCTCCCGGGACACACCACTCGCCGGTATCAGTCCTCTTCTCAAACAGGAGGCCCTTATCCTCATCGTAAAGGATGCAGACAACTGCTGCGGACATGATCGGTCTGTGGCCTACCAGTTTTCTAAGTTCGGAAATATAACTCATTTTGTTTTCCTCATAAACTTAATGACACAACATGAGACTTAGTACATAATACAGCACGGGAATAAACAAAACCTGTATAACATACAGCAAAGCATACCATTTATTCTTTACCAGGAAAAACGTTACAAGAGAACATATCAAAATGCCACACAGGATCGTCGCTATTCCCGGGCCTATGTTCTTTTTGATGACCATTTCGCGGTCTTTGTTATAGATCTGCTCCGCCTCCGCTCTCAGTTCTTCAAGCTGAGCCTGTTCTTCAAAATCCTCATATGAAGCACGGAACGAAGCAAATTCATCCGAATAACTAAAAACAACCCCATCACGTGAGATGTGATTCGGCTTAACAACCGTTCCCGCAGGAACCGTAACTGTCTTATCGCGTAAAGTCTCGGTAATGTCTTTGTTCAAGGTCAGCTGCATATCATCTGGCCTGTTGATTAGTATTCCGTAATGATGCAGCTCGTTTTCTATGCGGTAATAAACAAACCCGCAAATAGCAAGAACATCAACTATCAGTAATAAGACAGCGATCACTGTTTTTATGCTGATCTCTTTAGTACTCATACGTCCCGGTCTACCTCGATCAGATATGCCTTATTGCGCAAACCACTACTACAGATTATATCAGTAAAGATCCCGGAGTACGCACCCCGGGATCCTGCTTAGATCGATTGTTTTTGCTCTGATCATTTCAGATCCACAGTGCAGATAAACAGGTCATTTTCTGTCTTGATATTGAGCTTGTATCCGAGCATCGCAAAATCATTCTCTGCGATCGCAAGACCTAACCCCGTTCCGCTGTTCTGCCTTGATGAACTGCCCTTTACAAAAGGCTCTTTAAGCTTGCTTATGTCCTCTATCGGTTCTGCCATCACGTTCGTGATCGTAAGCCTGTTCTGATCAAATCTGATAGTGATATCAGTATTCTCTTTCGAATACAGAACTGCATTGTTTATCAGATTTCCCACAGCCTGGCGGAAGAGTTCGGGATCCGTATTAAGCTCAGGTGCGCTATCCCCGTCGAGCAGCACATTAAGGCCCTTCATGCTTATCTGATGCTCATTCTCACCGATGATATTCCTGATGATATCACCGGACTTTACATCGCTCTTATTTACAGGCACGGCCGCATTCTCAGAGCGCGAAAACATCAAGATGCTGTTCACGATATTGTTCATCTGCGCCGCTTTCTCGCTGATCTTTGCCAAATAGTGTTCGCGGTTGGCCTGATCGATATTGTTTTCGAGGATCTCGGTATAAGCAACTATGGATGCTATCGGTGTCTTGAGATCATGCGCCATAGCATTTGTTGTCTGACGCCTGTATTCGAAAATCTCATAATTGCGTTTGTTTATGTTATATCTGATGGTTGCAGGGACCAGAGCGATGATCAGGACACCAAGAAAGAGGACGACTATTCCGTTTATTATGTCGTAACCATGAGCCTCAGTGAAAGTTCTATATGAAGGAGGTGTTATCTTGTAATACCTTTCGCTCCTGTCATAGGAAGACGAGTAATCATAGTTTATGGCAAATTCACTTTCATCAGGTCTTTCTTCATAGCCGATCTTCGTGCCCATGGCATAGTAACCGCCTTCAGAAGCAGCATTATCGCCTTTGAATAAAGTCATTCCTTCAATATCTTCCGGATCAGGCGTTATCCTCATTCTCATATCAGTAACCGGGTCAGAATCAAATGACGTTACAGATACTGCAACAGGTATGAACGTGCAGTTCTCAAGATCCGCATAAAACTCATCGCAATAGAAATTTATTACAGGTTGTGTTTTTAATCCTTCGAGGTAAAGCAGGTCCGTGTTGGTGCCGCCGAAATTGCAATAGCTGTTTACTTCAGGTGTATTAAAGTACTCAAGGTATTTCTCATCAGTTATCTCTAACGTGTAATTCCTGATATCCTTTGCCGAGAAATCAGTATAGTTCAATATGAGCGTGGATCCGGCATCGGCAATAAGTTCGTTGTAGTAATAGACTTCCGCACATCGACCGGTCTCGGAATAATGATTAAGAATGACCCACTTGAGCCATACTATTTTCTCTCTTGTTATATCTTCCCTATCCGTACTGAGAAAGTTACATATTTCAGTCGTCAGATCAGCATCAAGACCCACCATATTGCCCCAGGCCCGTTCATAAAAAAGGTAATACTGGCTCACACCGATAGCCGCGCCGAAACCTCCGACGATTATTAGTGAAACCAACAAGCAGACTGCGTATGTGATTATAAAACTGGGTTTCTTTATCTCTTTTTTACGGGTTGCCATATTATGCCTCCGTGATCTTATAACCTCTGCCGATCACTGTGCGTATCTGTCCGGAAGCTTCGCCCAAAGCGCTTCTGAGCCTGCTTATCGTAATGTCGACGATCCTGTCGTTGACATCAAGATTATCTCCCCATACCCTGTTCAGGATGCGTTCGCGCGATAACGTTGCGTTCTTGTTTTCGAGCAGGAAAAGAAGAAGAAAATACTCCTTCGAATTGATCTCAGCTTCCTTGCCACTCACGGTGACGGTCATCGTAGTTTTGTTGAGTGATATGGCACCGCAGGACAATACCTCTGCGCTGTTCATGCCCTTAGCGCGCTTTAGAAGGGCAAGGCTTTTCGCGTAGAGATGACGGATCGAGAAAGGCTTTACCATATAATCGTCGCAGCCTGTCTCATACCCTTTGATTATCTCGTTCTCGGCGCCCAAAGCCGTCAGGAATATGATCGGACAGTCACCCTTTTTGCGCGCTGCCCTGCAGATATCAAAGCCTGACGCACCCGGAAGCATTATATCGAGGATCATAAGATCGAATTCTTCAGAGTTGACCTTGT
>Ga0310695_10000764_pt1 | contig 79514 bp, 58 predicted proteins | sample RumenRJG_04DNA_FD_203882 | JGI IMG/M metagenome (GOLD analysis project Ga0310695, IMG submission 203882) | Bovine rumen microbial communities from Lethbridge, Alberta, Canada - RJG_04 (v2) (version 2) | ecosystem: Host-associated > Mammals > Digestive system > Stomach > Rumen | place: Canada... | reverse complement strand
GCCGTGTCGCTAAGCTGGCTCAGCATTCGCAGCTTGCTGTCGGGCTGGAAACCCGGCAGCACTCTGCTTGCATGATGGTCGTCGAAGAGCTTTCCGCCGAGTTCGAGATACAGCTTGTTGCCGAACTTGGCGATGCGCTCTTTTATGTGCTCCGACTGTATCTTCAGATACTTGTCGTTGTCAAATCCTATTCTGTTCATTTGTTATTGGTTGATTGTTTTTTTCTTTTGATTCAGTATTATTCGATACCCTTCATCATTTTCTTAAGCAATGGGCAGAGGGCGAACAGCAATACTGATGCAACACCTGCCATCACGGCAAAGAGTGTGAAGAAGTCGGTAAGGTTTGCAATCTGGATTCCGCAGAAACTCTTGGCTGGCTCGCCTGCTACAGGCAGAAGAGTTGCCAACTTGCCGGCAAGGATGTTACTTGCTGCGTTGCTCATAAACCAAACGCCCATCAGCAATGATGCAAGGCGCGCTGGAGACAGCTTGTTAACCATTGAGAGTCCGATAGGAGAGAGTGAAAGCTCGCCCAGTGTGTGAATGAAGTAGAGGGCAAACAGCCACCACATTGATGTCTTTGCACCGTCAGAAACGCCAGATGTGGCGTATGCGATTACGACATATCCCAAAGCCAGAAGTCCCAAGCCGATAGCCTGCTTAACAGGTGATGCTGGCTCGAGCTTGTGCTTTGCAAGAGTCTCCCACAATGTTGCCATTACAGGAGCGAAGCAGACAACAACGATAGGGTTGATGCTCTGGAACCATGTTGTAGGCATCTCCCAGCTGCCGATGTGGCGATCGCACTGCTTGTCGGCAAAGATTGTGAGCGATGAGCCTGCCTGCTCAAACGCGCTCCAGAAGAAGATTACGAACACGGCGATGATGTATATAACGCCGATGCGGCACTTCTCTACGGTTGTAAGACCTCGGTCGGTGATGATGAAAACAGGCAGAGCGACAGAGATAGCGTAGATTGCAGCCGAAATATAGTCGTTGAAGTTCTCGACGTTAAGCGAGAAGAGAACGAACAATGCCACAGCACCTGCGATGCAGCCCCAAAGACGGATAGGAGAGTTCTTCGCATCCTCGTCAACGTGCATCTCGGCAGCCTTCTCTGCTGCCTCTGCGTCCTTCTGGTGGCGAAGTTCGCTCTTTGAAGGAGCAAGACCGATAGCCAAGCCCTCAGGAGTGTTAAGATACTTGTCCTTACCGATAACGAACACAACGATTGACACAATCATGGCAACGCCAGCGCAGAAGAATCCCCACTTGAACGCACCCGGATTGAACCAGTTACCGTCGCTTGCCAACGAACCGCAGATAAGCGGAGCGATGAGCGCACCAGTATTGATACCCATGTAGAATATAGTGAAGGCAGAGTCCTTGCGATGGTCTGTTGGCTCGTAAAGGTCGCCCACCATTGTGCTGATATTTGGCTTGAAGAAGCCGTTACCGATGATGAGGGCAGCCAGACCGGCAAACATCAGCCACAGAGAGAAACTGTTGTCGATGGATGGGTCGATTGCGCCGCCATCTGTTGTGATGCTCTGCTTTACGAAGCATGCCGATGCGAACATCAGAAACTGACCGAGAGCCATCACCATTCCGCCGAAGATGATACTTCTGCGGTTACCCCAATAGCGGTCGGCAATGTATCCGCCAAGCAGCGGAGTAAGGTAAACAAGTCCGGTGTACGAACCGTAAATCTGACTTGCGTCTGCGCTGTTAAAGAAGGCAGCCACAAGGTAAAGTACAAACAGGGCGCGCATTCCGTAGTAAGAGAAGCGCTCGGCCATCTCTGTCACAAACAACAGGTACAGGCCTTTTGGATGTCCATTTTTTGCCATATAATCTAATCTTTCTATTTTATTATAATCATGTTGTGTTTTATTTCTTCAGCCATTTGTCGAGCCAGCCGAAGAATGTGCGCTGCCACAGAACGCCGTTCTGTGGTTTCAGAACCCAGTGGTTCTCGTCGGGGAAGAGCAGAAGTTGGGCAGGGATTCCGCGCAACTTAGCCGCATTGAATGCCGCCATGCCCTGCGATGCAAGGATGCGGTAATCCTTCTCGCCGTGGATGCAGAGGATAGGAGTGTCCCACTTGTCAACGAAGAGGTGTGGCGACTGGGCGTAGCTTCTCTTTACAGCTTCGCTGTCCTTACGCCAGAATGCGCCACCCAAATCCCAGTTTGTAAACCAGAGTTCCTCTGTCTCAAGATATTGCTGCTCCATATTGAAGAAGCCGTCGTGTGCAATAAACGCCTTGAATCGCTTGTTGTGATGACCAGCCAGCCAGTAAGCCGAGAATCCGCCGAAACTTGCGCCAACACAGCCCAGTCTGTCCTTGTCAACATACGATTCCTTGCAAAGGTCGTCGATGGCTGTAAGATAGTCGTTCATGCAGTTGCCGCCGTAGTTTGTGCTTATCTCCTCGAGCCATTCCATTCCGAAGCCCGGCAGACCGCGACGGTTTGGCGCGATTACGATGTAGCCGTTTGCCGCCATTATCTGGAAGTTCCAGCGGTAGCTCCAGAACTGGCTTACAGGGCTTTGCGGTCCGCCCTCGCAGAACAGCAGAGTAGGATATTTCTTTGTGCTGTCGAAGTCGGCAGGGTAGATAACCCAGCTGTGAAGCTGCTTGCCGTCTACTGTCTCGACCCATCTTGGCTTAACATCGCCAATCTTCAGTTGCGACATAATATGGTCATTCTCGCGCGAAACCTGAGTCATCTTGCCCTTGGCATCAATCCAGAACAATTCTGTAGGGTTCTTCATGCTCTGCTGCTTGCACAAGTAGCGTTTGCCCACGCTCTTTACCGAGTTCAGGTCGAACTGGCCGTCGGTAATCTTCTTAACATTTCCCTTCAAGTCGGTAGTGTAAAGCATTGTGCATCCGTGCCATACGCCGGTAAAGCACAGACTCTTGTTGCCCGGCAGCCAAGCAAAGTTATCAACTCCGCTCTCGAATTTCTCGGTAACGTAGCTCTTCTTACCTGTTGCTATCTCGTAGACACACAGTCTGTTGCGGTCGCTCTCATAACCGTTGCGAGCCATGCTAAGCCATGCAACGTATTTGCCGTCGGCACTAAACTGCGGATTTGTGTCGTAGCCCATGTTAAGGTCGCCCTGAGCATTTACTTTCTGCTCTTTCATAGAGATTGTAGGGTCAATCTCCGGCTCTTTGTAATCGGCAGGTTTGCAGAGGTTTGTAATCTGTCCCTTTGCCGTGTCGTACAGATAGATGTCAGAATCGGTAGAGATGCTGTATGCCAAGCCTGTCTTCTTGCGGCAAGTGTAGGCAATCTTTCTCGAATCAGGACTCCAAGCCAGTTGCTCTATGCCTCCGAATGGCTTCATCGGACATTCAAACTGCTCGTTTTCAAGAATGTCGTTGGCATCGTGTATCTTGCCGTCTGTAACCTCGGCTATGAATGGGTGAGGGATTGACGTTACAGTCTCGTCCCAATGGCGGTACATTAGGTCGTCTATCACCATTCCGCTTGCCTTTTCAAGGTCTGGGTAGATGTCGGCGGTAGATTTTCCGTATTTAACTTCCTTTATCAGAATGATTTTTGTCTCGTCAGGCGAGAATATGAAGCCCTCAACGTCGTCTGGCTCGTTAGACATCTGCTGCTTGTTGCTTCCGTCGGTATTCATAGACCAGACCTGAAGTTTTCTGTTTGTTCCGACAGAAAGGAAGGCGATGCGCGTGCCGTTCTGAATGAAGACAGGGTCGCTCTCGCTCATAGCCGATTTAGTGAGTTGCTTAACGTCCGAGCCGTCGAGTCTCATTGTCTTGATGACGTGCTGGCTTTTGTTCCTCTCAACACTATAGTAAGCTACGTCCTCTACAATGAGACCAGCCTTTTCCGACACGTCGTACGAGCCTATGCGTCCCATAGCCCAAAGCACTTCGGGAGTCATCAGACCGTCGGCAACCTTAATGTCCTTTGCTTTCATTGCTGTCAATAATGGCTGTCTTTTCTTCGCGCCGTCGTGCTGTGCCATGGCACCAATTACAAGGCCGCCAAGAAGGACTGTTAGAGTTAATTTTTTATACATATTTATACGTTATAGTACCAAAAATACACACAACCTTAATAGATTGGCTCTACAAGGTTGTGTGTAACGTGTATTATTTATTTTCTGTTGTTCTGCTGCTGCATTCTCTGCTGCTCTTGCAGTTGTTCCTGCATAGCCTGAAGGCGTGCCATCATGCCACTCTGCTTCTTTGGGTTGTTTTGGTTCTCCTTGTAGTATTTCTCAAGTTTTGCCAAAAGTTTCTCGTCGTTTGTTGTCTTGCGCAGAACCCAAGTTATGAGTACGCTGAACAGCAATGAGATGAAGTAGTAGTAGCTAAGACCGGCAGAGTAGTCGTTGAACCAGAAGAAGAACATCACAGGCATGATGTACATCATCCACTTCATCATCTTCATCTGCTCGTTCTGTCCTGGCATGTTCGACTGCATCTTCATCTGTACCGATGTGTAGATGAGGTTAGTTGCGCTGAACAGTATGCAGAAGAGGCTCAGGTGGTCGCCGATACCGATGATATGGAAGCCCCAGTTTACAACGTCGTCGTATGTAGAGAGGTCGTCAGCCCACAAGAAACTCTCGCCGCGCAACTGGATGGCGTTAGGAACGAAGTTGAACATCGCAATCCAGATTGGCATCTGAATGAGCATTGGCAGACAGCCGCCCATTGGGCTAACGCCGTACTTTGAGTACAGAGCCATCATCTCCTGCTGCTTCATCATTGCGTTGTCGTTGTCCTTGTACTTCTCGTTTATCTCGTCCATCTTAGGCTTCAGAACTCGCATCTTTGCAGATGACATGTAGCTCTTCTTTACCAGCGGATAGGTGATAGCCTTAAGCAGAAGGGTGATGAGCAACAATACGATACCCATGTTTATGCCCCAGCTTGTAAGCCAGTCGAACACATACAGAGTGAAGAATCTGTTAATCCAACGGATAAGAGGCCAGCCCAGATATACAAGTTCCTCAAGATCAAGGTCTTTCTTACCGTTTGAAAGGTCGTTGTGTGCCTGAAGTGTCTTGAAGTCGTTAGGGCCGATGTAGAACTGCAACTTTGTTGCTTCCTTGCCAGTTGCGTCGAACTTCGTCTCCATATTAGCCTTGTACTGCTTTAAGTAGCCGCTGTTCTGGTTCTGCAACTTGCTTTCGAGCTTAACGTTGTCAAGGTCTTGCTGACCAATCATAACGTAAGAGAAGAACTGGTTCTTGAAGGCAATCCAGTCGAGCGATTCCTCAGGATTCTCAGTATCGTCCTTTGTCTCAGACAGATAGTCAGAGCTGCTGTCCTTCTCCTTGTAGGTGAGCGACGAACGCTGGTTCTCGAAAGTGTAGCCTTTCTCCTGCTGGCGTGCCATCTCCATCCACTCAAGACTTACCGACTTTGTTGAAGGAGCGAAGAAACCGTCCATTCCAACAGCCTGAATATCAAGGCTAACCATGTATTCGTTCAACGTATAGTTGAAGTCGATATGACCTTTGGCTGTCTCGATTCGGAGTGTAGCGGTGCTGTCCGAAGCGTTTACTGGAGTAAAGAACAACTCGTTTGTGCGGATATTCTCCTCCTTGCCTGTGAAGGCGAAGTTGAGCGTTGTCTCGCCCTTCTGTGCGTCGAACAAGGTAAGGTCGGGATTTCCCTGCTGGTCCTTGTAGTTCTTCAGAACCGCTTTCTTGAACACGCCGCCCTTTGTAGAAAGGGTAAGTTCAACCTTGCTGTTTTTCAGCACTACGTCCTGTTCCTTGCCGTTTCGTGCGGCAAACAGAACCGAGTTGGTGTCGGCAGCGGCAGCGGCGGCAAGTGCTTTCTGCTGCTGTGCAGCCTTCAGATTTGCGTCAGCCTCATGCTGCTTTGCTAATTCAATTGAGTCTTGCTGTCTCTTGTATCTTTCTTGCTCTTCCTTGCTTGGCTGACCCCAGTAGGTGAAGCCGATGAAGACAAGTACTATCAGAACAAGTCCGATGGCAGTATTTTTATCCATATTTTAAATTAAATAATTACTTCTTGCTCTCTTTTGCTGCTGCCACGAACGACAGGAACAAAGGATGCGGATTGAGCACCGTGCTGCTGTACTCTGGGTGGAATTGTGTTCCGATGTACCACTTGAGCGATGGAATCTCTACGATTTCCACGAGGTCGCTCTCCGGGTTTATGCCCACGCACTTCATTCCGGCGCGCTCATATTCCTTTTTGTATGTATTGTTGAACTCGTAGCGGTGGCGGTGACGCTCCTGAATGTGAGTCTGCTTGTAAGCCTCGAAAGTCTTGCTGCCTTCTTTCAGGATACACTCGTATGCTCCGAGTCGCATTGTGCCGCCCATGTGCGTGATGTTCTTCTGCTCCTCCATGATGTCGATGACGTTGTGCGGAGTCTTTCCGTCCATCTCGCTGCTGTTGGCGTCGGCATAGCCAAGCACGTTGCGCGCAAACTCGATACAAATCATCTGCATACCGAGGCAGATGCCGAATGTAGGGATGTTATGCTCGCGCAGATACTTGCACGCTACTATTTTTCCTTCTATGCCTCGCTGTCCGAATCCCGGGCAGATAACTGCTCCGTCCATTCCTTCGAGCATCTCGGCTATGTTGTCTGAAGTCACCTTCTCGCTGTTCACGAAGTGTGTCTTCACCTTTACGTCGTTGTATGTTCCTGCTTGCGACAAGGCTTCGAGGATTGACTTGTAGGCATCCTGAAGGTCGTACTTGCCAACGAGGGCGATGTGAACCTCTTCTGTTGCCTTGTGTCTGCGTTCAAGGAACTCTCTCCAAGGTCCGAGTTGTGGGGTAGGACCTGCCGGCACGTTCATTTTTCTTAGGATGGCTGTGTCGAGTCCTTCAGCCTGCATCTGCACAGGAACTTCGTAGATTGTAGGAAGGTCGTTGTTTGGAATTACGCAATCCTCGTCTACGTTGCAGAAGTTGGCAATCTTGCGGCGGATGTCGCTGCTCAGTTCGTGCTCGGCGCGCAGAATCAGAATGTCTGGCTGTATGCCTACTCCCTGAAGCTGCTTTACCGATGTCTGCGTTGGCTTTGACTTCAGTTCGCCTGCCGCTGCCAGATACGGAACGTATGTAAGATGTATGTTCAGCGCGTCCTTGCCAAGTTCCCATTTCAGCTGTCTGATGGCTTCGAGGAACGGCAGCGACTCAATGTCGCCAACGGTTCCGCCAATCTCGGTAATAACGAAGTCGAAGTTGTTCTTCGTGCCCAGAAGACGGATGTTGCGCTTGATTTCGTCTGTAATGTGAGGAACTACCTGAATAGTCTTTCCAAGATAGTCGCCCCGTCTTTCTTTCTCAATCACGCTCTTGTATATGCGGCCGGTGGTGATGTTGTTTGCCTTGGTTGTCTGTATGCCGGTAAAGCGTTCGTAATGACCAAGGTCGAGGTCTGTCTCCTGTCCGTCCACCGTTACGTAGCATTCGCCGTGCTCGTAGGGGTTGAGTGTTCCTGGGTCGATGTTGATGTAAGGGTCGAATTTCTGGATTGTAATCTTGTACCCTCTAGCCTGTAAAAGCTTTCCAATTGAAGCGGAGATGATGCCCTTTCCTAAGGATGATGCCACACCTCCTGTGACGAAAATGTACTTAGTGGTTGCCACGATTTTATATTTTTATTTTTGTGTTGTTTTTTTCAGAAACATTCAAATTGCAAAAGTAAAGCAAAAATTGCAGAACAGCGAATTTTTATCCAAAAAAAATAACATAATCGTGCTTATTTCTCTTCCAGAAGGTCGGGACGCAGACGTTTTGTTCTTTCGAGTGCCTGCTCAAACTCCCAGTTTCTGATGTTTGCCTCGTGCCCGGACAGCAGAACCTCAGGAACTTTCCAGCCCTTGTATTCTGCCGGGCGAGTGTATACCGGCGGCGCAAGCAGATTGTCCTGAAAACTGTCTGACAGCGCGCTCTCAACGTCGCTTATCACTCCCGGAACGATGCGCACTATGCTGTCGGCAATAACCGCCGCAGCCAGTTCGCCGCCTGTAAGAACGTAGTCGCCTATGCTTATCTCCTTGGTTATGAAATGCTCGCGAATGCGGTAGTCAATGCCCTTGAAATGTCCGCACAGAATGATGATGTTCTTTGCCATGCTAAGGCTGTTAGCCATAGGCTGGTCCCATTGTTTGCCGTCGGGCGTTACGAAGATAACCTCATCGTAGTCGCGCTCTGCTTTTAGCGCAGAGATGCAGCGGTCTATAGGCTCAATCTGCATAACCATTCCGGCGCATCCGCCGTAAGGATAGTCGTCCACGCGCTTGTGCTTGTCGAGAGTCCAGTCGCGCAGGTTGTGCAGATGAATCTCAGCCAGTCCCTTCTTCTGTGCCCTTGCCATGATTGAGCAGTTGAAGAAGCCCTCAATCATCTCGGGGAATATTGTTATAATGTCGATACGCATCATAAATGTGTAGTGAAATAATATTAAAACGGCTGCAAATTTACTAAATAAACCTGAATTATGAGCGAGTTTTTGAAAAGATTGTAATGCTTTTCAGAAACGCCTTGTGGCGTTTTTCTTGTTTCTGACGATTATTTTACTTATATTTGCGCTTGGTATTCTAATTTTACGAAAAGACAGAATTATGAAAATATCTAATTTAGCATTTGCAGCCCTTGTGTCCTTGATGATGCGTGTGCCGATGGCTGCGCAGACTACTACCGTTGTAACGAAAACCGTGATAAAGGACGGAAAGGTTCTGCTCGACTTTGGACACGGCAAGAAATTCCTCGTCAAGAATGTCATTCTCTTCGACGAACTGGAATATTATCTCAACTATTACCTGACGGATGTCAGCAACGAACAGGAAGTGACGTTTGCCGTAGCCAACATGCCGCGATGGAATCATAAAAACAGTTGGATGCCTCTTTACAGATTTTCCCGAGACACGAAGAAGCGTGTCAATCTTATCCTGATAGGCGGACCGCAACTCACATCGTTGGGCGGCAACTGTTTTGAGGGTTGTACAGCCATTCGAAGCATCTACATTCCCGAGACGGTTCAGAGCATCAGCGGAAAGGTATTTAAGGATTGCAGCTTCAGCAGCATAACAATCCCGAAGAGTGTCAGCAGCATCGGAGCCTATTGTTTTGCCGGTAACAACGCGCTCGAAGAGGTGGTTTTCGAAGGAAATCCGCGGATTGCAGACGATACGGTTTTCAAGAATTGCAGCCCGAGTCTGAAAATCTATGTAAAAAAGAAGTATCTGAAGGAATATCGCCAGAAATATCCGTATCTTGATTTCTTGGTTCGCTAATGAGGAGATTTGAAACTTGAAAATTGAAAAAACTTATACAATCCACAATTCACGATGTTTTTTTGAAGGTCGAAAGCGTCAAGGTCTATTCTAATATTGAACGTAGGGATAGCGAGGGGATAGTAAGGGGATAGCAAGAGGGTAGCAAGGGGGTAGCTTCGAGGAAGGTTCGATGAAGCGTATATTGCAATTCACAATTTGCAGTTGACAATTTTTGAACTTGAAAATTGAAAGTTCTGAATTTGTGATAAATTGTGTGGAAAATATTCTTTTGGTAAATACAAAATAGTAGGTAGAAAGAAGGTAGAAAGAAAGTAGGAAGAAGGAAGGTAGATTCAAGATAGATTCAAGTAAGCCGGAAGGTACGTTCAAGGTATAGGATGGGTAGGTTGAAAGTTTAGAATCCCTCTTCCTAAAAAAACTGCCGTTGTTTGCGAAATCCCGAACGAATCCCGAAGGCATCCCGAAGGAATAGGGCATCTTGTATAAGTTAAAGTTTTGAACAAACAAGCTGTATGCAAACAAAAAGCCAACTCCGAAATTGCGTATGCTTGTTGAATTGAAATGGTTGAATATCAGAATATTTGCTGCGGCATTGTATTTACTTCGTAAAAATCTTTGTTAGTTCAAGTAAATGTCTTATTTTTGCCATCATAAATATCAGTATGTTGATAGTAAGTGTGGATATTAATATATAAATATCACTTTAATGATAGTTAAGATATATGGAAGATCTGTATGAGTATTCTACGCCCGAACTTGTTCGTTTGCTTGGCTCTCGTTTCAAGGAGTATCGTATGCGTTGTAACCTCACACAGAAGGAGGTTGCTGATTTGTCGGGCATTGGTCTGACAACAATTCATAAGTTTGAAAACGGCTCTGCTGGCAATGTGTCTTTGTCAACGTTTATTCTTTTACTGAAGGTTGTCGGTCAGATAAATGCCTTGGACGAGCTGCTGCCAGAGCTGCCAGAGTCGCCTTACCTCATGCGTAAGGATGAGAAGAAGGCGCAACGTATTCGTCACTCGAAATAACCAACAAGAATGATAAAGTCATTAAAAGTAATTCTATGGGGTGAAGAAATCGGGAGGTTGGCTTGGGACGAACGTCGCAGACTATCGTACTTCACCTACAATCCAGAGTTTGTCAAGAAGGGACTGAACGTGTCTCCTCTTGTTGCGCCTGTAAGTGGAGTAAGGGCACTTGCTCCAGTTTGGGGTCAGGATGCTAAGATTTATCAGAGACTTCCTTCCTTTCTTGCTGATTCTCTGCCTGATGCATGGGGAAATCAACTCTTCGAACTTTGGCGTCAGCAAAATCACCTTGCAGGTTCCGAAATCACTCCACTTGATAAACTGTCATTTATCGGTAAACGAGGAATGGGAGCTTTAGAGTTTATGCCTGAGACCAGCCATGAGCGTAGGGCTGAGAAGATAAATATGAAATCGCTGGCAGATTTGGCAGAACGTATCTTTGCAGAACGAGAGAATGCACGTATTTTGCCTGAAGAATCTATCACCATGCAATCGTTGCTAACTGTTGGAACTTCAGCCGGTGGTCGTCAGCCAAAGGCAATTCTTGCCATAAACAAAAATACTGGCGAGATTCGTAGCGGTCAGATTCCGGGATTGGAAGGGTTCGACTACTATATCTTGAAGTTTGGTAATTCTGATTACAGTTCCGCCGAACTTGAGATGGCATATTATGAACTGGCTACGCTTGCTGGCATCACTATGATGCCGTCCGAATTGTTTCCGGTAGGAGATAGCAAGCATTTCATTACCAAAAGATTTGATCGCGATGGGGAGAGAAAGGTTCACACACAGACTCTTGCTGCAATCTGTCCTGATGCCGACAGCTACGAACAACTTGTTGCTGTATGTCGTAAATTGCATTTGCCTGACTCCGATTGTCAGGAGGTATTCCGCAGAATGGTGTTTAATATTCTGTCGAACAATACAGATGACCATAACAAGAATTTTTCTTTCATCATGGACGAGAATGGCTCGTGGAGGTTGTCTCCAGCCTATGATGTTACATATATTTTCGATAGGGGAGGTTTCCTGCCAAACGAAGAGCATTGTATGTTTGTCCGTGCAAAACTTCGTGATATCAGCCGTAGTGATGTGGTAGAATTTGCTCGTGACAATGGTATACGCAGACCAGACGAAACAATTCGTTGTGTTGTAAATTCTTTGAAGCGGTTTCGACCTGTTGCCGTAAAGCATGGTGTGGCTGATGAGTGGATAGGTAGGGTTGAGAAAACTCTTATCGATAATCTGAAATCGTGGGGCGAATGGGACGATAAATCTCAGTTTTCAACAGCCGAAATAAACGGTCATGTAGTAGAGAATATGCGTATTGAGGAGACATATAAGGGCAATTATCATCTGTACGCAAATATTGACGGAAAAGAACGTAAGTTTGTCGTTAGTAAGAACAAGGATGAATTTTCTTTAATAAAAGAGACTGGTTTGGCAAATCTAACTAATGACCAGCTCAAAGCAATGGTTATAAAATATTTTAAGATATAGATACACCAAAGAAAACTTCTTGGAGATTCTGAAAGAACTTTGATGGTATAAAAAAGCAAGCACGAGTCGGCAACTGTCAGATTCGTGTTTGCTTTTTGTTAATTCCAAAACGGTCATTAGAAAAAATAAGTAGCAAAATGTAAGTTGGTTTAAATATTCAGAGTCAATCATTGGCACTTTTCGCTTATATTTTTATAGGCTCCGAATACTTATCTGAACATTATGTAAGGCAAAATTTCTAATGACCGATTTGGGTTCAAGGTACGTTCAAGGTACGTTCAGAGTTCGTTCAGGTAAGCCGATAGTAAGCCGATAGTAAGGTAATGACAAGGGGATGGTAAGGGGGAAGTAAGCCGGAAGGTTCGGAGTAGGTACGGGGTAGCAACGGAGTAGCTACGGGGAAGGTTCGGGGAAGGTACGGCATGGATAAATTGAAATTTGAAACTTGAAAGTTGAAAATTGATAAGGCTTTTCCGAAATACAGATAAGAAATAAATTTAAGACTGTTTCCCTGATTTTTGAGAGGCTCTGCGTTTATAATGATTATTTTTTGTAACTTTGCTTTCTGATAATAGAAATCTGTCACCGTCTTGGTGGAGTAAAAATATATATGGCAAAGAAAATAATAAAAGAGAAGTCAATTGAAGAGGCACTTTGGGAGTCGGCGAATAAACTGCGTGGCTCTGTAGAGCCATCGGAGTATAAACATGTAGTGCTGAGCCTCATCTTCCTAAAATACGCCTATGACCGATTCACAGAGCGGCGTAATGAGCTTGTGGCTGACGGCAAGGAGGCTTTTGCCGATAATCCTGTATTCTACAATGCCAAGAACGTGTTCTATCTTGAGCCTGAAAGCCGTTGGGATTTCCTTATTGAGAATGCCAAGCAAAATGATATTCCTATCAAGATAGACAAGGCGTTAGCGAAAGTAGAGCAGAGCAACCCTACGCTGAAGGGTGCCTTGCCAAGCAACTATTATGCAGGTCTGTCGCTCGACCGCACCAAGCTCGCTGCTCTGCTTGATGAAATCAACAAGATTGACACGCTGAAAGACCCAGAGCATGATGTGATTGGTCGTGTTTATGAGTATTTCCTTGGTAAGTTTGCCATTGCCGAAGGTAAGGGTAAAGGTGAATACTATACGCCTAAGACTATTGTCAACCTTATTGCCGAGATGATTGAGCCTTATCGTGGTAAGATATATGACCCTTGTTGTGGTTCTGGTGGCATGTTCGTACAGAGCATGAAGTTCATCGAGGCACATCACGGTAACAAGCGCGACATCTCTGTCTATGGACAGGAATATACCAATACCACTTACAAACTGGCGAAGATGAACCTTGCCATTCGTGGAATTGCCTGCAATCTGGGTGAGATGGCTGCCGATACGTTCCATAACGATCAGCACAAAGACCTGAAGGCAGACTTCATAATGGCTAATCCACCATTCAACCAGAAGGCGTGGCGTGCAGAGAACGAACTGAAAGATGACCCACGATGGGCAGGTTACGATGTGCCTCCTACAAGTAATGCCAACTATGGTTGGATTCTGAACATCGTTTCTAAGCTCTCTGTCAACGGCACGGCTGGTTTCCTTCTTGCCAATGGTGCATTGAGTGGCGACGGCACAGAACTGGCTATCCGCAAGCAGCTTCTTCAGAACCATTTGGTAGAGGCGATAGTAATTCTTCCACGAAACATGTTCTATTCTACTGACATCAGCGTTACGCTCTGGATTCTCAATAACAACAAGAAGGCCCGCACGGTAGAGCAGAACGGCAAGATGGTTCGCTATCGCAATCGTGAAGACGAGGTGCTGTTCATAGACTTGCGCCAATGGGGAGAACCATTCGAGAAGAAGTATATCCAGTTCTCGCCAGAACAGATACAGCAGATTGCCGTCAATTTCCACAACTGGCAGCGTGTTGGATATGAAGATACCTATCACGACGAGCCAGAATATTGCTACTCTGCCACCCTCGACGAGATTGAGAAGAAAGGTTGGAGTCTTGTGCCAAGCAAATATATCGAGTTCCGCAACCGTGATGAGCAGATAGACTTCGACACTAAGATGAAGCAACTGCAATCTGAAATGCGCGACCTCTTGCAACAGGAGGAAGAGAGCAAACATCAGCTGAAAGAACTATTTAAATCATTAGGCTATGGACTTGAATAACCAAATCATAATATATCAGACAGAGGACGGACAGACACAAGTGGATGTCCGTATGGAAAACGATATGATATGGTTGACTCGTCAGCAGATTGCCGTTCTTTTTGGGCGTGACTATAAGACAATCAGCAAACATATCAATAATGCGCTTAAAGAGGAATTGGCAGATTCTGTGGTAGTCGCAAAAATTGCGAATACCACTCAGCATGGTGCGATAGAAGGTAAAACGCAGACTCATGAGATAGACTATTTCAACCTTGAGGTCATAACTTCTGTTGGCTATCGAGTCAAGAGCAAACGAGGTGTGCAGTTCCGTCAATGGGCGAACAAGGTCTTGAAGCAGTATCTCATCAAGGGTTATGCCGTAAACGAGCGTATGCGAAAGGAACAGATTGGAGAGTTACGTCAACTGGTGGGTATGCTTGGGCGTACCATTCAGAGCCAGCCACTACTGTCTAATGACGAGACCAATGCCTTGTTTGAGGTAGTGACAGACTATGCTTACGCTCTCGACACCCTTGACAACTACGACTACGAGCGGCTTACTATCAATAAGACCACAAAGGAAGAGCCATTCCATGCTACTTATGAGAACGCCATGGAGGCTATCGATGGCTTACGTGAAAAGTTTGGTGGCTCTGTTCTCTTTGGCAACGAGAAAGACGACTCCTTCAAAAGCAGCATAGGACAGATATACCAGACTTTTGGCGGGGAAGAACTCTATCCCAGCGTGGAGGAGAAAGCAGCTATGCTGCTCTATCTCGTTACCAAGAACCACTCTTTCAGCGACGGAAACAAACGCATTGCCGCTACGCTGTTCCTTTGGTTCCTTAACAATAACCACATTCTCTATCATCCAGACGGCACCAAGCGTATAGCGGACAGCACTCTCGTAGCTCTCACGCTGATGATAGCCGAGAGCAGAACTGAAGAGAAGGATGTCATGGTAAAAGTTGTTGTCAATCTAATAAACAAAAACAACGATGAGTAAAGCGGAATACAAACGTTTAGGTGACTATATCGGAGAGGTGAATGTTCGTAATCGGGATTTAAAGGTTACGAACTTTCTGGGTGTGAGCATCTCGAAGGAGTTTATGCCTTCGATAGCTAATACCATTGGCACGGATATGTCCACCTATAAGATTGTGGAACGAGGACAGTTTGCTTACGGCCCTGTCACCTCACGCAATGGCGATAAGGTATCTATTGCCTTGCTGGATGAATACGATAATGCCATTATATCTCAGGCTTATACTGTTTTTGAGGTTATTGACCACGAACAGCTATTGCCAGAGTATTTAATGATGTGGTTTCGTCGTCCGGAGTTTGACCGCTACGCCCGTTTCCATTCTCATGGAAGTGCTCGTGAGATATTCGATTGGGAAGAACTTTGTGATGTCATGCTCCCCATCCCCTCCCTCACTCGCCAGCGTGAAATCGTATCAGAATACGAAACGCTATCCAATCGTATCCGTCTCAACAATCAAATGATTCAGAATCTTGAAGCCACCGCCCAGGCCCTCTACCGCAAAACCTTCGTCGATAACATCGACAAAGAAAACCTCCCAGAAGGCTGGAGGATGGCAGAACTCGGCACATTAGTTGATATTAAAAGAGGAGCCTCACCACGTCCAATAGATCAGTATATGGCGACAGAAGGACTTCCGTGGTTGAAAATATCAGATGCCACAAGTGCTAAATCACCATTTATATTTGAGGTTAAAGAATTTATTAAAGAGGAGGGGCTCTCTCACACGGTTTATCGACATGCTGGAGATTTGGTATTGTCAAATAGTGCTAGTCCAGGATTACCTAAATTTTTAGAGATAGATAGTTGTATTCATGATGGTTGGCTTTATTTCGATAATTCCACACTACCCTTGACTTTTTTATATCTTTCTTTCCAATATATTAGAAAAGATCTGGTTGCGGAAGGTAATGGCGCTGTCTTTATTAATCTTAAAACAGAGATTCTTAAAAAATGGGAAATAATATTACCCCAGAGGGATAATTTAGAATCATTTTGCGATCACGTTAATACTCTGTTTCTATTGATGAAAACAACTGCATTAGAGAACTCAAAACTAACCGAATTACAGTCTTTGCTATTGGCGAAGATGGGGCAATAATATAAAGATATAATGACAACATTTGAAATGATAACCCAATGGGCAACAATATTAAGCCCTGTTATTGCTGTAATAATTGCAATATGGACTTATCGTGATAGTAAAGAAAGTACACGCAAACAGGTGATGGCTATGAGGATAGTATGCCGTCAGCAGATAAATGTGCAACTAACCATGCTGGAAATAGAGTTGCAAAAGATGGCTATGGAGCGTTTTGAGAATCAAGATGAGATAACACAACTTTCAAAGGAAATAAACGATTTGTTCCAGAAGAATGCCGACAAGGCTGAAATAGAAAAATTACAAATAAAGATTAACAGTCTTCGCAAGCAAGTCGGGTTTAAGAGTAACAGGGAATGGCAAATAATAAATACTCAATTCACACTACTCCAGCAGAGTAACAAATTAAAGAATTATGACTTTTAGTTTTGTGGAGCAAGTGATTCATACCGACAACCCAAAACGTAATTAGAGTAGTTTTTTGAAAAAATAAAAATATACTATGTCAAACTTCAACGAACATGCCTTGGAAATGGGCTTCATGGAGCTGTTTGAGCAGCAAGGATATAGCTATCAGAGTGGTAAGACAATTCACAAGGAACTGTCGGAAGTCATTCTTAAGGATGACCTGAGGCTGTATCTGATGGACAGATATGCCCAAGAGGGAATCACGCCCTTGGAGGTGGAGCGGGTCATTGCGAAGCTGACGGCAGACAATGGTGCTCCGCTCTATGAGCAGAATGCACAGACTTACAGGTTGATGACGGAGGGTTTCGCTATCAAGCGTGAGGATGCCTCTTTGCTAGACTTGTTCGTTGAAGTGATAGACTTTGACGATACCGAGAGAAACATCTTCAAAGTACCCGAACAAGCACCCGAACAAGTAAATGATTTGTTGCATACAAGTAATACTTATATTATTAGATTAATAAAAGAAAAAATAGCTTATGTCACACTTCAACGAACACGCCTTGGAAATGGGCTTCATGGAGCTGTTTGAGCAGCAAGGATATATCTATCAGAGTGGTAAGACAATTCACAAGGAACTGTCGGAAGTCATTCTGAAGGACGACCTTAGGCTGTATCTGATGGACAGATATATCCAAGAGGATATCACACCCTTGGAGGTGGAGCGGGTCATGGCTAAGCTGACTGCTGACAATGGTGCTCCGCTATATGAGCAGAATGCACAGACTTACAGGTTGATGACGGAAGGTTTTGCCATCAAGCGCGAAGATGCATCGCAGCCAGACTTGTTTGTTGAAGTAATAGACTTTGACGATGCTGAGAGGAACATCTTCAAGATTGTAAACCAACTGGAGATAAAAGGCAAAGAGAAGCGCATACCCGATGGGATAGTCTATGTGAACGGCTTGCCAGTTGTCGTGCTGGAGTTCAAGAGTGCCGTCAAGGAAGATACCACTATAATGGATGCCTATATGCAACTGACGGTGCGATATCGAAGAGACATCCCAGACTTGTTCCGTTATAATGCCTTTGTTGTGATTAGCGACGGCGTGAACAACAAATACGGCACGCTATTCACGCCATACGAGTTCTTCTACGCATGGCGAAAGGTGGAGCAAACAGACAAGGCAAACGACGGCATAGACTCGCTGCACACAATGATGCAGGGGTTGTTCAGGAAAGAGCGTCTGCTTAGTGTGATGAAGGACTTTGTGTTCTTCCCTGACACATCGAAGGGCGAGCGGAAGATAGTGTGTCGCTATCCGCAGTTCTTTGCTACCCATAGTCTGTATGAAAACATATTGGAACATTCCCATATCAACCTGCACGGCGACGGTAAGGGCGGAACGTACTTCGGGGCAACTGGCTGCGGCAAGAGCCTCACGATGTTGTTCCTTTCGCGTGTGCTGATGCGCAGCCGTCATCTGGCAAGTCCTACCATCGTACTGATAACAGACCGCACGGACTTGGACGACCAACTGTCGGCTCAATTCGTGAATGCCAAGCAGTTCATAGGCGACGAGACGGTCATCAACGTGGAAACACGCAAGGAGCTGGGTGAACTGTTGAGGGGCAGAAAGAGTGGAGGTGTGTTCCTTACCACTATCCATAAGTTCTCTGAGGACATCAACCTGCTTTCAGACCGCGCAAACATAATATGTATATCTGACGAGGCACACCGCTCACAAACAAATATCTCACAGAATGTTACAATCACGGACAAGGGCGTGAAACGTAGCTACGGCTTTGCCAAGTATCTGCATGATTCCCTGCCAAACGCAACTTATGTCGGCTTTACGGGAACACCTATTGACGCTACAATTGATGTGTTTGGAAACGTGGTGGATTCCTATTCCATGACGGAATCGGTTGCCGATGGCATAACACGCCGCATCGTTTATGAAGGACGTGCAGCCAAGGTGTTTGCCAACAATAAGCAGTTGCAAGAGATTGAGAACTACTATAAGAAGTGTGCGGAGGAAGGTGCTAACGAATATCAGATAGAAGAGAGCAAAAAGGCCGTTACGCAGATGGACAAAATCATAGGCGACCCGAAACGACTGGCTGTCGTAGCCAAGGATTTTGTGGAGCATTATGAAAAACGTATCGAAGAAGGTAGTACTGTCTGCGGTAAAGCCATGTTTGTGTGCTCAAATAGACAAATAGCATACGACCTATACAGACAGATTATAGCCCTACGCCCAGAATGGGAGGCTGAGAGGGTTAAAATGGTTATGACTCGTTCGAAGGATGATAACGAAACGCTGTATAACTTGTTGGGTAATGATGAGGACAAGAAGAGACTGGACTTGTCCTTTAAAGACCCAGAATCAGAGTTTAAGATAGCCATCGTTGTGGATATGTGGATTACTGGATTCGACGTGCCATGTCTCGATACGATGTATATCGACAAGCCATTGCAGAGACACACGCTCATACAAACCATTTCGAGGGTAAACCGAGTATATGAAGGCAAGGACAAGGGATTGGTGGTGGACTACATTGGCATCAAGAGCAACATGAACAACGCCCTGAAACAATATGCAGGGGGCGGAGACATGGACGACAACGTGGAAACCATTGAGAAGTCGCTGACTATGGTAAAAGACGAACTGGACATTCTGCGCAGAATGTTCGCAAAGTTCGATTATTCAAAATTTATCAATGGTTCGCCTTTGGAGCAGCTTGACTGCCTAAAGCACGCTGCTGAGTTCGTACAGTCGACAGAAAAGATGCAGAATCTCTTTATGGGGCATGTAAGGAAGCTGAAGTCCGCATTTAATCTGTGCTCGAATCATGATGATATCAGCGATAAAGAACGCGAAGACATTCATTTCTTTACAGGTGTCCGCTCCATAGTATATAAACTGACAAAAGGCGATGCACCTGATGTAACACAGATGAACCAACGGGTAAGCAAAATGCTTCAGGAAGCATTGCAGTCGGAAGGAGTGGAGGAGGTTGCGCAGGTAAACGCTGATTCCAAAGACCTTGACCTCCTGAGTGAGGACTACATGGCAAGGCTCGAAAGGCTTCAGTTGCCAAACACGAAGGTGAAACTCATGGAAAAGTTGTTGCGCACGGTCATTACTGAGTTTAAGAAGGTAAACAAGATGAAGGGCGTGGACTTTACCAAGCGACTGAACGAGTTGGTGAACAGGTATAACGACAGAAGCGACAACGCCGTTTTTGCCCAAGAGGTACTCGATGAGGTGGCAAAGCAGATGGCAGAACTCCTAAAGGAGGTGAACAAGGAGAAGAAGTCATTCAAGGAGCTTGGTATCACCTACGAGGAGAAGGCTTTCTATGATATACTTAAAGAGATAGCTCATAAGTTTGGCTTTGAATATCCCGAAGATAAACTGCTGACGCTTTCTGCTGCTGTGAAGAAAATGGTGGATGACAAGTCGAAATATACCGACTGGGCAAATCGCTCTGACATCAAGGCTGAATTGCAGATGGACTTGATCTTGATATTGGCAGAGCATGGTTATCCTCCTGTTCCGCAGGATGAGGTGTTCAAGGAGATATTTGAGCAGGCAGAGAACTTCAAGAAATACGAGCAGGCAGATGAAGACGATGCAATGAAAGATGCAAATGTCATATCTATGTATCCCTCATTTGAAGAAGGTGAAAAAATGGTTGCTGCTGAAGATATCTTCATCTATGGAAGTATTCCTGTTGACTTGCCTAATACGAAACGCGAAGAGCTGGCTAATGGAAAATTGGATTTGGTTCTGATGTACGCTATCGGCAGTGGTGCTCGTCAGAAGACGGAGGCAGCTGGCAAAATAGCATTGGGTATTAAAGAGGGAATGTTAAAGGAAGAACAGATGGCTGCATACAAGGGTGTCAAATATTTGATATTCCATTATTGGAGTAATCCGAAGGCTTATCAATTGACCAAAGAACCTGTATTGGTTGACAAGAATGCTGTTCCATCTGAATACTTGGTCAGAATGGATAAAGATGCGGTTAAATATCTGTTATTGGATTATATGCCACAGCAATCTGCTGATTTAGGGAATATAAACATCTTGAAAACTCAACGTAAAGGTGAAATCAGATACCTCCCATTTGTAACAACATTAGAAAGCATTGTAGATGAATAAAATAGTTCTTATAGGAAACGGCTTCGATTTGTCACGGTCTAAAAAAACAGCTATAAAGATAACGGACTTGTTTTTTTAGCGGACGCTAATAGAACTTTAACATAACAAAAGCACGAGTTTGACAGATTTAGTCAGACTCGTGCTTTTGTTATTTGGATATTTATAATGTCCTGTTTAACCCAAATCGGTCGTTAGAAGTACATAAATCCGTGGTTAAGTTTGTAAAGCCTTGAAAGTAAGCCACTTGTAAGCTCGTTTTTCTAATGGCAGTCATTAGAAAATTCAATTTGTAAAGTGTTTGTTATCAAACGATTATGAAAGTAACCACGAAAATAGCCATCCTAATAACCGATTTGGGTTTAACAAAAGGATTTAAGAGTGAAAGGACTTTACGAACAAATTCGCTTTATGCCTTTTGCTCTCATTGCATAATTCTGAACGCCTCAACTTCGGCGGCAAACTCATCCAGCAGGCTGCTGCAATAAATCTTCTCTCGTGTCGAGGTGCGGACAATCTTCCACAGAACAGAGGCAGCTTTCAGCTTGTTGGAAAACTGCGAACTCCTTTCGTCGGCGCAGAAATCCTTCAGGAACTTGTTCCATTGGCACGACGAGTTGTCGTATTTAGCGTACGTTTTTGTGCCGTGGTAGATACCGAGCATATCGCGGAGAGTGAACTCCGCGTCGTTGTCCTCCTTCACCTTTTTGGCGGTCGCCACCATGTCGGCGTTGAACTTAAAGTTCTTCGTGCCAGTCTGCTGTGCAAAGAAGTCCCTGAATTTCTGACTGAAACGGAAGTCACATTCAAGTAGTTTTGTATCTAAAGTAAGAACCGTAGCAGTTGCTTTTGGACTTTTCTTAATCTCTTTGCTTCGAACGATATTGCCTTTGAAATACTCTTCAATATTTCGGTTTAGCTCGGCTTTCGTTCCAAATGACGATATGCCGAGCTGCTTGCAAATCTGTTGCAACTCTTCTCTGTACCAGTAGAATTTTGAAAAATCCTCGAACGATTTTATTTCGTTGAAGTGTGGGCGGATTGTCATTTTCTGTGAGCCGTTATAATTGTGTAACTGTTTGCGTTTACGGTAATTACGATGCTATCGGTTTCGCAATACCAGTTTTTGCCGTCTCGTGAAATCTTACATTCTCCTGATGCGATTTTCTGTTTGCAGAAATCAACGGCGTCGATGCCGGCGAGTTTCAGATTACGGCAGATGCGGTCGGCTCCAAGCGGAGTGGTGTGGATTTTTTCGAGATTCTTCAGCAGAATTTCGGGATTCGATAAGTCGTTGGTTTTCAAGAACTCCTTCATCTCCATCTTGATGAATCCTGCAATCATCTCGCGATAGATTCTTTCCACCATATCGGGATTTGCGCCGTATGCTTCAGCCTTGGCGCGAACCTTCTGAATAACCTTCTCTACGCGCGAACTGTCCTTCACGCCCTCCTCGTTCTTCTTGAACCTCGAAGCCTGCGACACGAACGTGCCTCGCTCGGCAATCAGTCTGATTATGCCGTCGTCTATGCGGTCGATGTTTGAGCGAACCTCGTCTAGGCTGCTGCATGATATTGTACTCATATTCTGTCTGTTGTTAATAATTATGTAATGAAAGAGGCATCGTTGCCCTTGACGAATCCGCAGTTTCTTCATCGTTCTCGGCTATGACGGCAATACACATAAAGTCCTTGTAATGCTCTTTACCTGTCTGTTCTGCCATTTTACGATATTTTTTGCAATGTAGCTTTATCTTTTTTATTGCCCAGTCGTAGTGGCTCGATGTTGAACTTACGAAGTATGAGCCCAAATCGGTTGTACCTGTCCACGGAAAATATTTCTTCGTGAAGAGTTCTTCGTTAGAGAATGTCTCTGCCAATGCGATTACTTTCTGATGCGTGTCGGCAAGCAGACTCATGGCATTGTCGAGGCTGGTATTCTGATGCCGTTTCCATATCTCAACATTCATTTCGCCGTAAGTCTTCCACGAATATCCGGTAGGCAGAAACTGGAATGTGATTGCGCTTTTGGTGTTCGTGTTTTTCTCTACGAAGTCGAGCAGCAGCAACTGCCATTCGTAAAGATGGACGAGCACGTCGCGCACGTTCTTGTCGCGTCTCCAATGCGCCTCTTTCTTCTTCTCGTCGTCAGAAAAATCGAACGGAGTGTTCATCTGGCTGTCAGACATCTTGTTAATCAAATTCATCAGATTTGAATAGTTCTCGCTTGCAAATTTCAGCAAGTCTTCTTTGTTTCGTGCTCTTGGCATGTGTTTTGGTTTATTAGTTTTCGTTTGCAAAGATACTAATTTGAAAGCAAATCACAACACAACCTTATATAGCGATTGAGGAATAAAAAAAGCGCCACCTCAAACCGAAGGTAATAGGTGGTGGCGCAGACAGAAAGCGGTAAAGACCAACAATCCATCTTTTTGGCAAATATAGCCACAAAACACTCAAAAGTCAAATTATTAACAGAAAATTTTGAGTTATTCAATAAAAATGACTCATTATTCACAAAAGAAAGGAGATTTCAACAAATAAAGAGCAAAAAAACACCACCCGAGCTGTATTTCCGGCTGCAAAGATAACATTTTAGCGTAACAAAAGCGTCATTCTTCTTCATAAAAAAGGAGAAGAAACCGCCGTGGCTTCTTCTCCCTTAATATTTCGTATCCGTGAAATCCTTGTCTATCCGAGGATTCCTGTCTTTCCGATGAAAATCAGCATCGTATATCCAAGAACCAGCGAGATTACGCCGATAAGGACGCCAATCTTTGCCATCTGCGAAGTCTTGACAAGTCCGGTTGAGTAGGCAATGGCATTCGGAGGCGTTGAGATAGGCAGAGCCATGGCGAAAGATGCCGACAGAGCCAGTCCGATGATAAGCGTAGTAACGCCGCCGTAAGGCGCAAGCTGCTCGGTCATTCCCTTGGCAACAGCCGACAGGATTGGAACCATGAGAGCTGCCGAAGCCGAGTTGCTGATAAATGTTGAGAGGAACCAACAGATGATACCGCTGCCCACAAGGACGAGCATCACGTTCCATGTGTTGAACGGAATAGACTCAACCAGAGCCTTTGCCAAGCCTGAGTCCTTCATTCCAACGCCGAGGGCGAAACCGCCGGCAACCATCCACAGAACAGCCCAGTCAATCTGCTTCAAATCCTGCGAAGTGACGATGCCGAGGGCGCAGAATGCACCGACAGGGAAGAGGGCAACAACGTATGAGTTAATGCACACAATCTTTTCGAGCATCCACAAGGCGATGGTCATTGCCATAATGATGTAGATGGCTGTTGTTTCCCAGCCCTTCTTTGCGCCGCCTTCAATCTTGAACTCAATCTTGTCTGAGCTGAATTTGTACACGTTCAGCAATATGAACCATGAGATAAGAAGGATTACGAGCATCAGCGGAAACATAACCATCATCCACTCGGCAAAGCCTATGTCCACGCCAATCTCCTTCAGTCCGCCGATGGCGATGCCGTTTGGAGGCGTTCCGATTGGGGTGGCAATTCCGCCCACGTTGCAGCCGATAGGGATGGCAAGTGCCAGACCGATGCGTCCGCGTTCAGACTCAGGCATGTTCTTTAGAACAGGGGCGAGGAAGGTGAGCATCATAGCCGCCGTTGCCGTATTCGATACGAACATAGAGAAGATTGCCGTAACGAGGATAAAACCAAGCAGAACGGTCTTAGAATTTGTGCCGAAAGGCTTCAGCATCACTCGCGCAAGCGAAACGTCCACGCCGCTCTTTGAGGCTACGAGAGCCAGAACGAATCCGCCCATGAAGAGCATTACCGTTGGGTCGGCAAAGCAGGCGATGATAGACTTGTAGCTGATTAGTCCGACGGGCTGCATCGCACCGGTCTTCGCATTCTCTACAAGCTGGTCGGCAGGGAAATTCGAAGGGTCGATAAGCTGCACAATGGCGCTGTCGCTCACGGTAAACAGCATGACCACAATGATGAGTACCGACGTAACCCATGCCGACACTCCTTCGAGTATCCACATAAGGGCGGCAAAAACGAAAATAGAGATCATGCGCTGCTGGATAATTGTGAGTCCTTCAATGCCGAAAGATTCAGATGGTAGCAACCATAAAATCAACGTAACAATGATAACAAAGGATATTTTTAGTCCCTTGATCATAACATCATTTAATTTAAAATCCATCTTATCTAAGTTTTAATTATAATATCATCCGTTGGATTTGAGAGTTAACACAAAGGTAGTAAATTTATTTTTTCAGCCAAAATATAAAGATAAAAAAAGGCTTTCTCACAAAGAAAAAGCCTTTTTAATATTTTTTATGAGTTCATGCTTGCAAGGAATTCCTCGATGCTTCGCGATCTGTCGAGGCGGTCTCTTACGAAACTCATAGCCTCAACCGGGTTGCGGTCGCTTATGAACTTGCGCAGAATCCACATTCTGTCGAGCGTTGTCCTGTCATGCAGCAGGTCGTCGCGTCGTGTGCTTGATGCCATAATGTTCACGGCTGGGAAGATACGCTTGTTTGCAAGGTTGCGGTCTAGTTGAAGTTCCATGTTACCCGTACCCTTGAACTCCTCGAAGATTACGTCGTCCATCTTAGAGCCTGTATCAGTAAGAGCCGTTGCAATGATGGTGAGCGAACCGCCGTTCTCGATATTACGAGCCGCTCCGAAGAATCGTTTTGGTTTCTGAAGCGAGTTAGCCTCAACACCACCAGAAAGAACCTTTCCTGATGAAGGCGAAACGGTATTGTATGCGCGTGCCAATCGTGTGATAGAGTCGAGGAAGATAACCACGTCGTGACCACTCTCAACCATTCTCTTTGCCTTCTCCAGAACGATGTTGGCAATCTTAACATGGTGCTCTGCGCTCTCGTCGAAGGTAGAGGCGATAACCTCGGCGTTTACAGTGCGCGCCATGTCGGTAACCTCCTCAGGACGCTCATCTATGAGCAGCATCATAAGGTATGCCTCCGGATGATTTTCGGCGATGGCGTTGGCGATATCCTTCATAAGGATTGTCTTACCTGTCTTTGGCTGAGCCACGAGCAACGCACGCTGACCCTTACCGATAGGGGCGAAGAGGTCGACAATACGTGTCGAGATATTCTCTGTTCTACCACCGCAGAGGCGGAACTTCTCTTCTGGGAACAAAGGTGTAAGATGCTCGAATGCCACGCGGTCGCGAATCTTCTCCGGCTCCTGACCGTTGATAGACTCAACCTTGACCATAGCGAAGAACTTCTCGCCGTCCTTTGGTGGGCGGATTGTTCCTTCAACAACGTCGCCGGTCTTCAAGCCCTGACTCTTAATCTGCGACACGCTCATATAGATGTCGTCTGGCGAAGGCAGGTAGTTGTAGTCGGATGAGCGTAGGAAGCCGTAGCCGTCTGGCACAACCTCGAGCACACCTGTGCCCTTGATGATGTCGCCAAAGTCGTATGGTACAAATTCCTGAGCCGCAGCAACCGGCTGATATGGAGTCTCAGCCTGATATTCCGGCTGTGCGTTGTTCTCAACAAGATTCTCGAAGCGAGAGAAGTCAACCGGCTCGTTGGCTGGTCTTGCAGGCTCGCTGTACTGCGAGTAACTTTCTTCTGGCTCACCGTAAGGATTCACCGGCGCAAGACTGATGATTCTGAATGTAACGCCATCGTCGCCAAGTAGTTTCTTAGGCTTGTGGTCTGGGTTGAACTCAGACTCCGGAACGACGTACTCTTCTGATGGCTTAGCCGCCTCTGGGACATTTACGTCGATAGGCTCGTCAAGCTCGTCGCCCGATGCCTTGTCCGATGTGCCGAACTCAGCCTCAGGAACGCCCGTGAAGGCTGTCTGCTCGTCCTGTGCTTTGGCAGGCTGCTCAACGATGTCAGCCTCGGCAGCCTCTGGAGTTGCCGAAACAACGCTCTCGGTAGCGGCAATCATTGCTGCTACTGCCTCCTCAACCTGCTTTGCCGATTTCTTTGGGGCTGATTTTTTTACTGTAGGCTTTCCTTCCTGTTTTTCCACAGAATCAGAAGTTTCTTCGTTAGACTGTGCTGGTTCTTCGTCGGCTTTCTTAGCCTTTGCGGTTGTAGCCTTCTTTGTTGTCTTTGCGGCTGCCTTCTTCTTTGCAGGGGCTTTTTCAGCCTTCTGCGATGCAGTTGCTACCGCTTGCTCATCAATTATCTTGTAGATGAGGTCTTCTTTTTTAATTTTAGAAATCCCTTTCAGACCGAGTTCTTTTGCTATCGTCTGCAACTCTGTAAGATCTTTCTTTTCAAGTTCCGATATTATATACATAAGTCAATAAACCGTGGTGCTGAAATCAGCCCCTACGCGTTAAGTATTTATGATTAAAATCAAATTATTTAAATGGAAATATTTATTGTAAAGTTTAGGGCGTAGAAAGTTTCCCTTAACCAATAAACGATGCAAAAGTATAAAAAAAATCCAAACAACCTACTTTTTCTTTGCTTTTTTTGGTTATCTTCGCACAACTTTTAACAAAAAGCATCTATTTATGGCAGCAGTAAACCCATATTTACAAGTTGAGAACCTGACAAAGTCGTTCGGCGATCAGGTATTGTTCGAGAATCTGACCTTCGGTCTTGCCGAGGGACAGCGTGTTGGTCTGATAGCCAAGAACGGAACCGGAAAATCCACTCTTCTGAGCGTTCTTGTGGGCAAGGAGGGAAAGAACAGCGGCTCTATTATATATAGGAACGACCTCACGGTTGGATATCTCGAACAAACTCCTACTTATCCCGAAGGGCTGACCGTGATAGAGGCTTGTTTCCAGAACGGTAATGCTGTTGCCGAACTCGTAAGGGAATACGAGAAATGTATTGAGACACCCGGAAATCCGGGACTCGACGCGCTCATATCGCAGATGGAGCAGCACGATGCGTGGGACTACGAGCGTCGCGCCAAGGCTATTCTGTCGCAACTGAAGATTCGCGACTTCGACCAACCAATCTCGCAGCTCTCGGGCGGACAGGTTAAGCGTGTGGCTCTTGCCAATGTGCTGATAAACCGTCCCGATCTGCTCATTCTCGACGAGCCTACCAACCACCTCGACCTCGACATGATTGAGTGGCTCGAAGACTATCTGAACCGTGCCAAGCAGAGCCTTCTGATGGTTACGCACGACCGATATTTCCTCGACCGTGTGTGCGACACGATTTACGAGCTCGACGATAATGTAATATATTCATACAAAGGAAATTACAGTTACTATCTCGAAAAACGTCAGGAGCGAATCGATGCTCACAACGCCGAGATTGCACGCGCCAACAATCTTTACCGTACCGAACTCGACTGGATGCGACGGATGCCGTGCGCCCGAGGACACAAGGCGCGCTATCGCGAAGAGGCTTTCTACGAGCTCGAAAAGGTTGCAAAGCAAAGAACCTACGACAAAAAAGTCGAACTGAATCAAAAAAGTTCGTACATCGGCAACAAGATTTTTGAAGCAGATAATCTGTGTAAGTCGTTCGGCGACAAGAAGATACTCGATAACTTCAGCTACATCTTTTCGCGCTACGAGAAGATGGGCATCGTAGGCGAGAATGGAACGGGAAAATCAACCTTCATAAAGATACTGCTCGGCTTGCAGACCGTTGACAGCGGTACGCTCGACATTGGCGAGACCGTTAAGTTCGGCTACTACTCGCAAGAGGGAATGAAGTTCGACGAGCAGATGAAGGTTATCGATGCCGTGCGCGAGATTGCCGAGGTCATCGACTTGGGCAACGGCAAGAAGCTTACGGCGAGTCAACTTCTCAACCATTTCCTCTTTCCGCCCGAAAAGCAGCACAACTACGTCTACAAACTTAGCGGTGGCGAGAAGCGCAGACTCTATCTCTGCACGGTTCTGATGCAGAACCCAAACTTTCTGGTGCTCGACGAGCCTACAAATGACTTGGACATCGTAACCCTTCAGATTCTCGAAGAATATCTGAAGAGTTTCGGCGGCTGCCTCATTGTCGTGAGCCACGACCGATATTTCATGGATAAGGTGGTTGACCATCTGCTCGTGTTCAACGGTCAGGGCGACATTCGCGACTTTCCGGGCAACTATTCGCAATATCGTGAATGGAAGGATGCCAAGGAGCATTTTGAGAACGAAAAACAGAAAGCTGAACAACAAAAAGAAGCTAAGACTCAGAAAGTTAGGGTTGAAAGCAAACGTAAGCTGTCGTTCAAGGAGAAGAAGGAACTCGAACAACTCGAAAAGGACATCGAGCAGCTCGAGGCCGAGAAGAAAATGCTCGAGGAAATGCTTTGCAGCGGAACGCTTTCTGTCGACGAACTGACCGAGAAATCGAAGCGTCTGCCTGTACTTAACGATGAGTTAGACGAAAAGAGTATGCGTTGGCTTGAGTTAAGCGAATTTGCATAAATGAGTGTCGTTTTATTGCATTTTAAGAAATTTATATTACTTTTGCAGTAATTAACACAATTTTAGAAAAGCGTATAAAGCCAATATTCAGTAATTTATGAAAATGTCAGGTGGATTATTCTTTGAAAAACTCGATAGAAGGGTAGACTCAACCGTCTCGGGTTGGGCCCGATATATAGACAATGGCAGTTTCTTTAAAGACCCTATTTCAATTATATATAGACTGATTGCTTTTATCACGATGATTTTTCCGCTCTACTTGCTTCTCAAGGCATACGACAGCGGTTTCTTGTCATCGCATACCGAAGGTAAGCTACTTGCTTTGGCTTTAATGCTCATCTTTCTGGCAGTTCCTATCTGCTGGGTGGCTGGAAGCATCTGGTGGTATCGTTCAAGAGAACTGAGCACGATAACAAAGGGTAATTCATACTTCGTTACCACTCCAATCTTTGCCCATCTGCTGCGTACATGTGGCGAGGCGTACGGAATGTTGTTCTGCGTTCTGGGCTGTGTGGTAAACGTCTTCCTTTCAATTTTTGATGTCGATTTATTCCTGTTCCGCTTTATCGACTACGGAACGAAGGGCGTGATAATGTGTCCGCTCGTGGGATATTTCATTATAATCATAACAAGATTCTTGTCCGAACTTATTCAGGCGGCGGTAGATGCTTTGTCGGCTAAGTTGCCGAATGTATCGGAAAATGCCCAGCAGGTTGCTTCTGATGCGCTTGCTGCCGATGTTTCTGCCAACGTGGCTGAGAACTACGACAAGGCAGAGCGTTCGTTTTCCGAACAACCGATTAACCGTCAGACAGGCAACGCCGCCAAGCGCAGAGTGCTGAATCTTAGGGTTCTGGCAATCCTGCTTATTGTTGCTATTTGCAGCATCGCGGCAATTCTCGTCTTGTCTGGTCATCAGCGCGAGGCTTCGCCAAAGACCGAGGAGGAACTCTTGTATGAGCAGGCAATAGGCAAGGGTGAGGGTTACGATTTCTCTGGAGAAGTAGAAGAAAATCAAGACGAACAGAAATCGAAAAAATAAGGTCGGAAATCACTCCCGACGAATAATTAAAATATTGCAGAAGATGCGACATTTTAATTATTTTGATATTTTGTGTGCGCACACTATTTGATATTTCAAAAATAAGTTGTACTTTTGCTGACATAAAACAAAAATGCATACAAACGTGAAAAATCAGATTGTTACTTTTGGAGAGATTCTACAGCGTCTGTCCAAACCGGGATGTTTAAGATTCCCTCAAGGCGTGTCTTACGATAGTATTTTCGGTGGCTCGGAGGCAAATGCAGCCGTTTCTTTGGCAATCTTCGGCAACGACGTGCAGTTTGTAACCCGTCTGCCTAAAAACGGAGTGGCAAAGGCTTGCTGCATGGAACTTCAAAAGTACAATGTAAAGACAGACAATATTGTGTATGGTGGCGACCGCTTGGGCATCTACTATCTTGAGCAGGCTGCGGCAATGCGCAACTCGTCGGTTGTGTACGACCGCAACGACTCGTCGTTCACAACGCTTACAACTGGCATGATTGACTGGAACAAGGCTCTTGCCAACGCCAAGATGTTCCATTGGAGCGGAATTGCCTGCGCCATGTCTTTGAGTGCTGCCGATGCAACGTTCGAGGCGGTTCGCGAGGCTTCGTCGCGAGGCATTACCATCTCGTGCGATATTAACTTCCGCAAAAATCTCTGGAAATACGGAAAGAAAGCCGAAGAGATATTGCATCCTATTCTCGGCTACAGCGACATAATGTTCGGAACAGAGCAGGAATTCGAGATTGCAACAGGCGTTAAGCCAGTTGGCTTCAAGGCGCAGAGTGCCGATGAGGAGATAGACGTAGAGGCTTACAAGGCTTGGGGCGAGAAGGTGCAGAAGGCTTATCCGCGCTGCAAGGTGTTCGTGCTGGCTCTTCGCAACCAGATTACTACGAACCATCATCTGCTCACAGGCTTGATTTATCAGGAAGGAAAGCTTTATACAACTCGCATCTACGACATCGAGCCTGTGGTTGACCCGATGGGAGTGGGTGATGCTTTCATTGCGGCTTATCTACATGCTCAGTACAGATATCCAGACGATGCACAGCATTGCTTGGAGTTTGCGCTTGCGGCTTCGGCTCTGAAGAATACCATTCCGGGCGATTTCAACCTTATTTCCGAAGAAGAGGTTGAGAACTTGCGAGGCGGTTCGGCCAACGGTCGCATTCAACGATAAACAAGGACAACAAACAACCAACGCAAACATACACCATAGATTGGTCGCGGAATTAACAAGATTTCCGTGTATTTTCGAAACAAAAGTGTTGCATCGGTCGTAAACAGACGATGCGGCACTTTTTTTGTTTGAAAAAACTTTTCTGCAATAACCTAAATTTAAGATTTTTTTGATTATATTTGTCTAATAAATTATCAAATTAAAACTATGACAATAGACAAGGAATATCCGGCAACTCACTCAATGGATACAGCATGGTACGTTGCCGATGAGGATGGTAATGTGGCGATAGTAAATTACAACGAAAACGGTCCTGTGCCTTGCGGTACAGAAGAAACGGTTATAGACAGTATCGTTTTGGGTTCGTGCGACGAAGAGCCGACAAGACCTTCAGTTTCCTTGACCGACGACCAGATTGACGAATTGATGGAGAATCGTCACAGTCCGGAAGCCGAAAAAGACTGGAGTTATAACTGTATTGTACAGATAGATACGGCAAAGGAGAGCGAGTTCCTCGAACTTTCAAAAAACGAGGGCTTTAAAATAGAAAAGTGCTTGTCGAAAGAAAGAGGCTTGTATATGATTGATGCGCTTGGTTGTCTGCAAGACAAGGATTTTGTGCACAAACTGTTAGTCAGGCTGCATCTATCGAAAGATGCTCCAAACGCCTTGCAAGAGATGCTCAAACGCAATATTATCGTCTGGGTCTATAGTCTGAAGGATATGTTTGTAGAAAGTGTCTGGGATGATGATAAAGAGACTTTCGAAAAGCATTTCGACAATCTGCCTTATTTTGTCTTTTCTCAGCATTTCGATTCTAATGTGCTTTCCGAAAGACTGAATATTCCGAAGAATCCAGTCAAACTGAGCCAGCTTCCCGAATCTTTGCGGAGAGTCACCCCGGTTCTTCCGATAAAGTTCAGCGAGAAGGATAAATTTCAGATTGCAGAATGGACTCTGTGCAATTTTGCTGATGCCGAAACCGAAGAGATTGACGGCTGCGAGTATGCGCTCACAAGTCTGACCGACGGTTCGAAAGCGTATGTTCTGACAAATATTTGTGCAAAGAATTTCATAAACTATTGTCCAGAGAAAGAGGAATTTAAGTGCGATGAGTGCCGTGGCTTTTGCTATACGGGTGCATCATTTCAACGAATGGGCAACCCTACGGTTTTGCAGATAATAAATCCTTTGGGAAATATCGACAATGCAATTCGCGAGGACATCGGCGAGATTGCCCTACATTCAATATGGCTTCCGTTTTTGCCGAAAGTTCCGTATAGAAAGATGGAAGAAGGAACATTCTTCCCAGAGGATGTTGAACGCAAGGTATCCCGAAAGCAACTCGAAGAATATTATCTGAAGAGCTATCGCTATCTCGAAGACAAGATTGACTGTTTTAAGCCTCGCGTTCTGATTCTCGACGAACTGTCTGAAGAGGTGATGTCGAAGAAATACGGCATCAGCAACGGCAGAATGACGATTTGTGGAGTCGAATATCCAGTATTCAAGAGTTCTGAAATCGAATCTCGCAGGGCTGAAATCGAGGCTCTGGCTCTGCTGCCGTATCGCGGCAAGAAGATTCCGCACATCATCACGGTCGAGGAAATGAAAAAACTGAAAGGAGAATGATTTTGCAAATCGCGACGTAGAAGGCTCTGAAAGAAGAATAAAAACGCGAAAAAATAATTATATTTGCTTATCATTTTATTCTCAGACAATGATAACAGACAAGGAATATCCTGCAACTCATTCTATGTCGACGGCGTGGTATGCTGCCGACGAAGATGGTAACGTGGCAATCATCAATTACAACGAAAATGGTCCTGTGCCTTGGGGAGCTGAGACGGATCTTTGCATAGAAAATATCATTTGGGGTGATGACGAAGATTCTAAAGACTTGTCAATAACCATGACCGACGATCAGATTGATGAGATGATTGAAAATCCGCATCACCCTAAGACAGATAGTAATTGGTGGTATAATTGTGCAATACAGATTGACACGGCAAAAGAAAAACTCTTTCTTGAACTTGCAAAAGGAAGAGGCTTTACACTAAAGAAATGCCTGTCAAAACAACGTGGTTTGTATTTGGTTGACGCGGACATGCATGTGCGTGGCGTAAAAAGAACGTCATTGCAAAAGATGCTTGATAATGAAGTAATTATTAAGGTCTTTGACTTAAAGGACATGGATAACGAGGAAGATTGGGTTGATGAGAAAGTGGTGTTTAAGAAGAACTTCGATAATCTTCCATATTATATTTATGGTCAGCCTTATAGTATTGATTTTCTGTTAGAAAGGCTGAATATCCCGAGAAATCCTATCAAGTTGAGCCAGTTCCCCGAGACGTTGCGCAGAAGAATACCGGTTCTTCCAATAAAATTCAGCGAGAAGAAGAATTTTCAGATAGCGGAGTGGGTTCCGACTAATGTTTATACCATAGAAGAAAATATTGTAGACGGAGTTGAGTATTCATTGCTGAAGTTAACCGATGGGACGGAGGCATACGTTTTGACTGACTTAAATGCGGATGTATTCGTGGAATATTGCTCTGAAAAAGAGAAATACCAATGTGAAGAAAATGGAAGGGGATGTGATAATTGCTGTAGATGCCTTTCTTATCAGCGTACGAGTTCCCCAACCGTTATGCAGATATTTAGTCCGTTTATCGATAGTTTTCGTTTTTGGGACTACATGGGGTACGATGAGATAAAAATACATTCGGTCTGGTGGGCTTTTTTGCAGAGAATACCGTATAAGGATTCCCAAAATTATTATTTATTCCCGAAGGATTTAGAACATAGGATATCCCGAAAGCAACTCGAAGAATATTATCTGAAGAGCTATCGCTATCTCGAAGACAAGATTGACTGTTTCAAGCCTCGTGTTCTGATTCTCGACGAACTGTCGGAAGAGGTGATGTCGAAGAAATACGGCATCAGCAACGGCAGAATGACGATTTGCGGAGTCGAATATCCAGTATTCAAGCGTTCTGAAATGGAATCTCGCAGGGCAGAAATCGAGGCTCTGGCTCTGCTGCCATATCGTGGCAAGAAGATTCCGCACATCATCACAGTCGATGAAATGAAAAAACTGAAAGGAGAATGATGATTGAACTGCTATCTATTGATTTGTCGAACTTTTGTTCGAAACAATGCTCGTTCTGCTACAACCATAGCACGCGCGAGGGAAATACCGTATGGTTGCCCGACGAGGTGATTCGCTTTGCCTCGGATTGCGTCAGTCACGGCATAAAAGCGGTATCTCTTGGCGGAGGCGAACCATTTGAATATGAGGGCGTTTTCGAAGTAATTGATGCGTTATTTACGCGATGTTATCTGTCGGTAACGTCAAACGGTCTGCCGCTCGAAAAGGCAGATGTTTGGGAGCAACTCTGTCTGCACAAGCCAGACAAAATCCATCTTACAATTCATCAACCCGACAACAAGGCCGAGGTTGCGAGGGTGGAGCGGCGTTTGCTGAAAATATCGGAAATAGGCATTAAACCGGGATTGAATCTGTTTGTCGGAGCAGACAAAATCGAGGCGGCAAAATATGTATATTCACGCCTCAGCCAGACGTTGAATAGCGACCAGATAATCCTTGTGCCTCAGCGATTTGCAAATACTCCAACGCCGCGACAACTGGCTTCCGTAGCTGGCGGAAAACCGTTCCAAAGTCCGTCGTGCTTGCTAAAATGCCAGCGTCCTTCGAACTTCTGCTCCGTTTCGTGGGACAAGAAGGTTAATTCGTGCAGTTTTGCCCCCGGCAAGGTTCGCATGGAATCGCTCGACTACAACGGACTCGTAAAAGCGTTGGATTCTGTAAAATGGGGTAAATGTCAGTAAGATCGTGGTTTACAAATCGGACTTCGCAACTCCATCTTGTTCTATTTCATTTCTTCAACTCCAACAAGCAAGTCGTTGGCATAGAATGAGTTGCCGTCAGAAAGTTTTGTAATCGTGTATGTTGTATGCGATTCTGGAGAAACCGAAGTTGAGACAAGTGTGAGCATGCCCGAATTTGTTACGAATTTGTCGCCCGATTTTATCTGGCTGCTTCGCTCGAATCCCTTGTATTTTGCTGATTTAGAAGGATTCATGGAAGCCCAGCCGCGTTTTGTCATAAACGGATGGTCGTCGGTGGCGGTAATCGTCTTGCCGTCCTCGAAAGTGTATGTTACAAGGTTATTATGCTTAACGGAGGCTGTTTCTTCAACTGTTGCGACTTCTTTCTTGTTTGTTAATTTGTTAAATGTCAGAATCTTATCACCTCGTTTTATCTCCTCGATATTTTTTGTTGAGTTGTCGGACATCAGAATTTTTGTGCCAGCCACGAAGCAATGCACGTCCAAGCCGTCGAAGTAGATTTCGGACAGCGCGGTATCGTCGTATTTTTCGCCTTTGTAAACCTCGACAATTTCAAATTTCATTGTCCATTGCTTCTTTTTGTCGGTTAGTGGAGCGATTTTGAAAGTCTGTTCGCTGCGGCTGTCTTCGAGATTAAGAAATGCATACGGCTTGTTGTTTACATAGACCTTCAGTTTCTTCACGCGCGAGTTGTTCTGCCAAGCCGTCAGACTCTTCACATAGCCGTTAGCTATGCGAATTTCAGTAATTCGCGGACTATTAGCTGTGAAAGTATATTCAACCCATTCGCCCTCGCCGTAGCCATCTGCGCCCTCGACCCAAGGCGTTTTGTATGAAAAGTCGTGAAGATTCTCTTCGTTATAACTATTCTTTCCTTGACTTTTTAGTCGGCTCGATGCCTTAATCTTGATTGGACCGCCATCGCCGCAGTACCATGAGCAGTCTCCATCGCCAATGGTCTGCCAATAATCTCCGCCATACTCATCGAATCCGAGTTCGGCAAGGTATTCCCAATCGGCATCGGTCATATTAACACCTTTTTGTTTTATGAACTGCTCGCCTAATTTCTGATTCTTTTCGTATTCGGCTGCAGCTTTATCGCTTAAATATATTTTGTTCTTCTTTGGAAAGAGATTCTTTATCTGTGCCCGACAAACCGTCGTCTGGAATGCGAGAAACGAAAGTCCTAATAGTATTTTCTTCATGATTTTTTCTGATTTTGTTTGTGCAAAAATAATAAAAAATCAAAATGCATAGCCTGTAATGAAAGAAAAATGTCTGCCGAAATCCCGTGGGGGAGATGGCAGACATCGTGATTTTGATTTTAGTGATAGTATGCGTTATGTTTCAGATTTTTCAGCATTTTATGCTTTCTTACGCTCAAGTTCCTGAAGATTTTCCATCTTCTTTGTCTCGAGGAATTCGTAGATTCCGCACAGATGTTCGCGAACCTTCTGATTACCAAATTCGTACACCTTTGTAACAAGTCCGTCGAGGAAATCGCGGTCGTGGCTTACCACAATCAGCGTTCCATCGTAGTGGATAAGTGCCTGTTTCAGAATGTCTTTCGTCTTCAGGTCGAGGTGGTTCGTAGGCTCGTCGAGGATGAGCAGGTTTACAGGCTCGAGCAAAAGTTTGAGGATTGCCAGTCGAGTGCGCTCTCCTCCCGAAAGGACTTTCACCTTCTTCTCACTAATCTCGCCGCCAAACATGAATGCGCCGAGAAGGTCGCGAATCTTGGTGCGGATATCTCCCTTCGCAATATCGTCAATCGTCTGGAAGATAGTGAGTTCCTCGTTAAGAAGCGAAGCCTGATTCTGCGCAAAATAACCGATTTTCACGTTGTGACCGATGGTGATAACGCCATCGTGCTTCAGCTGTCCCATGATGCACTTTACCAAGGTCGATTTTCCTTCGCCGTTGCGTCCTACAAAGGCAATTTTGTTGCCTCGTTCAACGGTCAGGTTGCAATTCTTGAAGATAACCTTGTCGTCGAAACTCTTTCCTACGCCCTCCATCTGCACAGGATAAGTGCCGCTTCGTGGCGAAGGTGGGAACTTCAGATTAAGTGCCGATGTATCCTCCTCGTCAACCTCAACAAGTTCGAGTTTCTCGAGCATTCTTACGCGGCTCTGAACCTGATTTGTCTTTGAGTATGTGCCCTTGAAACGCTCGATATAGTCTTTTGTCTCGGCAATCATCTTCTGCTGCTCCTCGTACTGCTTTTGCTGCTGTGCGCGGCGTTCTTTTCTCAACTCAAGATACTGCGAGTAGTTTACCTTGTAGTCGTATATGCGCTGGCACATAATTTCGATGGTGCGGGTTGTGATGTTATCGACGAACTTGCGGTCGTGACTGATTACAACAACGGCTTTTCCGCTCTGCATGATGAAGTCTTCGAGCCATCCGATACTCTCGATGTCGAGGTGGTTTGTAGGCTCGTCGAGCAGAAGCACATCGGGGTTCTGAAGCAGAAGTTTTGCCAGTTCGATGCGCATTCGCCATCCGCCGCTGAACTCGCTTGTCTGTCGGTTGAAATCCTTGCGCTCAAATCCCAGACCGATGAGTGTCTTCTCAACATCTTCCTCAAAGTGAGTCATGTCGATAGCATAGAATTTCTCGCTCAACGCTGCAACTTTCTCTATCAACTGCATATAATCATCGCTCTCGTAGTCGGTGCGAGTGGCGAGTTGGTTGTTGAGTTCGTCAATCTCTTTCTCCATCTCTTTCAGATGCGAGAAAGCCAGCGATGCTTCCTCAAAAACGGTTCGTCCGTCCTCAGTCATCAGATGCTGCGGAAGGTACGCAATGTTGCAGTCTTTCGGAGCAGAGACCTTGCCTCGCGTAGGCTGTCTTACTCCTGCCAGAATCTTCAGCATCGTGCTCTTTCCGGCTCCGTTTTTGCCCATTAGGGCTATGCGGTCTTTCTCGTTAATCTGGAATGAAACGTCTTTGAAAAGGCATGTGCCTCCAAACTCAACTGTTAGTCCGTCAATACTTACCATATATTGTTTTTACCTTATTTTCTTGATTTTATGCCGCGCCGCCGTGTAGCAACAGGTAAGCCACAACTGCGATTATTACGATTATTATAGCCCACTTTATTATTGCCTTTGCAATCTTCCAGACAATAAACAATACAAGCAGGGCAAGTGCGATGATTATTAAATTGCTCATGATTAAAATAAAATTTCGTGCAAAAATAACTCAATAATTGCTAAGCACCAAATAAATAGGTGTTTTTGTGCCGGAGGATTATGCTTTGCAAAACATTTTGCGCGATGAAGATTTCTGCAAATTCTCTTTGCCATAATATCAAATTGCGATATATTTGCCGCACTAAAAATGAGAGGATAGGGGAATAGGAGAGTCCTCTTTTTTCGAGATTGATTTTAACAACCATACAAACGCAAATATAACGAGGTAAAAATGACGTATTTAGGTGAAATTATATCGATACTCGTAGCGGTATCGTGGACGGCAAGCGCTATTTTTTCAGAAATGGCATCGAAGAAAATCGGCAGTCTTACGCTGAATGTAATAAGGATGTCGATGTCGTTATTCTTTCTGGCTATAATCCTTTGGATTACAGTAGGGAAGCCATATCCAGCGTATGCCGATGCAAACACATGGCTGTGGCTCAGTCTGTCGGGTTTTGTAGGCTATGTTTTGGGCGATTATTGCCTGTTTAAGTGTTATATATCAATAGGTTCGCGCTTCGGACAATTGCTTATGACCGTTGCTGCACCAGTTGCGGCTGTTGCTGCTTGGGCTATCCTCGACGAGAAGATGTCTGACACGGCCATCATTGGCATGGTTGTTACAATTGCCGGTATTGCCATGTCAATCTTCGGAAAGAACGAAAATAACAAGGTGAAACTGAAACTGCCTTTGATAGGAGTGCTTTACGGATTGGCTGCTGCAACAGGACAGGGCGTGGGCTTGGTGTTGAGCAAGTATGGAATGCAGTTTTATCAGCAGTCGCTCGATGCCAACAATGTTTCAATGGGAATGATGATGCCCGTTGCATCAACCATGATAAGGGCAATTATGGGATTTGCTGGATTTACGGTAGCGCTGTTCTTCTTCTCGCGAAGCGGATATTCGCGCATCAACAATGCCGTGCGCAATGGCAAGGCAATGATTTTCACTTTCTCGGCCTGTATGTTCGGACCTGTAATCGGAGTTAGTCTCTCGCTCATGGCAACCTTATATACAAGTACGGGAGTGGCTCAGACAATCATGGCTCTTGCGCCGGTTTTCATTCTTCTGCCAGCGTATCTGCTGTTTAATCAGAAGATTACGGCACTCGAGATTATTGGAGCGGTGGTGAGTGTTATAGGCGTTAGTCTGTTCTTTATCTGATAACAAATTAGTAAAAAACAAAGACTCGCAATCGCATGAATTTCAGCGCGATTGCGAGTCTTTCTGTTTTATTTGTTCTGCTTTACAAAGTCGATAACTTGCTTTGCAAATGCCTTCATTCCGGCTTGTGACGGATGACCGCCTTGCTTGTCGATGTCGTGAAGCAGAAGACATGGAACGCCGTAGTGCTTGCTTATAACTTGCATTGTTTCAGTATGTTCCGGCTTCAACTCGCTGTTAATGATGATGTAGAGTTTTGCGGTAGGGTAGTTCTGGCGAATGTTGCTAACCATTCTTGCAAATGCCGGACGGAAATACCACATGTCGCTCTCTGTCCAGTTGGCATATTTGTATTCGCCGCAAAGTTCGCCAGTCCACGAGTCGTTTGTTCCGCAACAGCACAGAATGATGTCAGGTTCGCCAAGATAAGGAACGCGCGTGTTGAACGAGCGATAATCGTAGTTCTCGTTTCGGTAGCCGTAATATCCAACGGTGCTGCCGCTCCACGAATTGTTTATTTCGAGTTTCCACTTCATCTGGTTTATAACCTGCCACCACCAAGTCTGCTCAACCTGCTTGACGTCGTTGTTCTTCTTGTGCCATTTGCTGCCTTCGGGAGCGTACCAAGGCTCGTGCGTTGATGGAATGTAGCCCTCGAAAGTCGAATAACTGTCGCCAAAAATCGTAACTCTAACCGAATCTTTCTGTGCACTTGCCGAATGTGAGAACGCCAGCATGCACACGCCGATTGCTAATGCTGAAAAAAAATGTTTCATCTTTTCTGTTTTATTTTATATAGTTTAAGATTTTTATTTCTGATTACAAAGATAACAACAAAACCGTTACGACATTCCTAAATTCAGCGTTTTATTTTCTTTTCTGAAGAAATATGCGATTCCTCGGCACGGGGAGAAAGAATTTGCTACAAATCCGATTTAACATAATCGTGATTATATCAGAATAGGGATAAGTAAAAAAGATGGTAACATGAATTACCATCTTTATATTTATTGCGTACGTTTTTTCAGAGAACTGCAATAACTTCGACTTCGCACAGCGCATTTTTCGGAAGCGACTTAACTGCGACTGCTGAACGCGCCGGAGCTTCGTGCTCGAAGAATTCAGCGTAAACTTCGTTGAATGCTGCAAAATCGTTCATGTCGGCAAGAAAGCATGTTGTCTTGACTACGTTCGACAAACTGTAGCCTGCCGATTCGACCAAAGATTTAACGTTTGTCAAAGCCTGACGTGCCTGAGCCTTGATATCACCTTCAACCAATGTTCCTGTCTTTGGATCCAATGGAATCTGACCTGATGCAAACAACATTCCGTTAATTTCGATAGCCTGACTGTACGGACCAATGGCAGCAGGAGCATTTTGGGTTGTAACTACCTTTTTCATTCTATTTTTATTTGTTTTTAATTATCCTGACGGGAAAAGCTTTTGTTTTTAAGAAAGAAACTAAATACAACGCAAAAATACTAATTTTTTTTGACAAACAAAAAGATTATACTATTTTTGCAGCGTTTTCATAAAAGGAAAACAGGAAAATGAAAAAAACAGAGTCTAACAACCCAAAAGTTTTCACTTTTCATCAGTTCAGTAAAAAAGGCTATTCTGCCTTTGCAAGTCTGGGAAAGCAGATACATATAGGTGTGCTCAGCACGCTCACCTTGACTTATGCTTGTCCGCAGACGGCAACCGCCATGATGAGCGTGGCTGGCATTGAGTCTGAATCTGCCGATGAAATGGACGAATTCGATTTGGAAGAAGAACAGACAGGTCTGTGTCTTCTGGCAGAGGAAGTTCTCCTCTGCAACAGCGTTGCAGAAGTTGCGCAACGCCATTCGTATATTAAGCAAAAAATAAGAGATGTTGATATCGGAAAACTGCTTTCAACACACGAAAGACAGGCACGATGCGGTGTAGAGGTGTCTACCCTATCTTATTAAATATCAATTTTTTACTTAATATACAAAAGAACTAAATGAAAAATAATTTTAAGTTGGCGACGATTCTTATAGGATTGTCTCCCCTATCTGTTGCTGCACAAAATGTGGCAGAGTACAACATCGATGAAATTCAGGTAACAGGAACGCGAGCACGTATGGATATGAAAAATTCCGTAAGAATGGTTCAAGTACTTGACCGTAAGCAGATTGAGGCTTCGTCTGCTCAAAGTGTGAACGACCTTCTGAAACTTGTGGCAGGTGTAGACGTGCGTCAGCGCGGCGCATGTGGAGTTCAGACCGATATTGGCGTGAATGGCGGTTCGAGCGACCAGATGACGCTCTTGCTGAATGGCGTGAACATCAGCAATCCGCAGACGGGACATCTTACCGTAGATTTGCCTGTTTCGGTTGATGATATCGAACGCATCGAGGTACTCGAAGGCGGAGCGTCGCGTGTGTATGGTTCGTCGGCTTTCTGCGGAGCGATAAACATCGTTACAAAGCAAGAAAAGCAGAGCAACGTGGGCGTAAATCTGAGCGGCGGTTCGTTTGGCACAATGGCTGGTGGTGCACACGTCAACTATGTTTCGGGCGGCACAACAAACCGATTGAGTGGTGGATATTCGCGTAGCGATGGCGGAACGGACAACAGCGACTTCAAGAAAGGTCAGTTGTTCTGGAACGGTGGCTATCAGAGTCGCGATTTCGATGTTAAGTGGCAGGCTGGCTTCAGCAACATGCACTATGGCGCAAACACCTTTTATAGTGCAGCTTACAACAATCAGTACGAGGAAAACAAGCGTCTGATGATGTCTGTTTCTGCCGAGACGAAAGGCAAGTTGCACTTCATGCCTTCGGTTTACTGGAATCGTTCGTACGACGATTATGTACTTATCCGTACGAATCCTTCGGTTTACGAGAATTTTCATCAGGTAAATGTCTACGGAGCCGATTTGAGCGCGTACACCGATTGGCGATTGGGTAAGACTGCTTTCGGCGTGGAAATCAGAAACGAGGGCGTGCTGAGCAGCAGTCTGGGTAAGCCGCTCGACGAGAAGATGTACGTCCGAATTCCTGGAAACGACGGCTTCTATACGAACGGCGACAACCGAACGAACATAAGTTATTATCTTGAGCACAACGTTATTTTCGACCGAATCACAATTTCTGCTGGACTTTTAGCCAATATGAATACGGCACTCGATTATCGCTATCGCCTTTATCCGGGCGTTGATGTGGCTTGGCGACCAGTTTCGGGACTGAAACTGTATGCTTCGTTCAATCAGGCTCTGCGAATGCCTACGTTTACCGATTTGTATTACAAAAGTCCGACAATCAACGGAAATATCGGTCTGAAACCCGAAAAGAACTCCGATTTCACCATTGGAGCGAGTTATTCCGTCCCAGCCTTTCAGATGCAGGCAAAGGCATTCTACCGTCATGGCACGGACATGATAGATTGGGTTAAGTACAATGCCGAAGATTCGTATCATTCAGCCAACTTCAACCTTAATAATATGGGATTTGAACTTGCATCGGCTGTGAATTTCGGCGAGATTTGGGGCGAATCGTCTTTTCTGAAGCGATTTTCGGCGGCATATTGCTACATTCATCAGGAGCGAAAGGATGATGCTGGAGTTTATCGCAGCAACTACGCCATGGACTATCTGAAGCATAAACTAACGGCATCTCTCGCCCATCGTATCGTCGGCAACATCGAGGCTCAATGGGATTTCAGACTGAAGAACCGAAACGGCAGTTTTGAGAAGTATGAAGGCGGAAAGACGACAGGTGTTCTTACTCCGTTCGGAAGGTATGCCGTACTCGACCTGAAGGTTCAATGGCAGCATAGGGATTGTAGCGTCTACGTTCAGGCAAGCAATCTGACAAACCACAAGTATTACGATTTGGCAAATGTAGAGCAGCCCGGCTTGTGGCTTATGGGTGGTGTAAAGTGGAATTTTCAGTTTTGATAGATGAATCTGCGATTATTTAATACATATAAGTAAAAATAATCGTTAAATTAGAATAAGACGTCTCGTTTTTATCCGAAAATAGGAAAGCGAGACGTCTTTCTTATGTTGTGCAACATCTTTGATTGCATCATCGACTTTGCATTTTTCAATGCCTTTATCATTGAAATGTTAAAAAGTGACGATTTGAGTTACAAGAGCGTAAAACTGAGAACTTTAAATTGTGGTTGGTTTCCGTTTTTTCGTATATTTGCAATATAATCTAAGAACCATAAATTATTTAGCGATGATCAACAAAATTAAGCACACTCGATGTGGTAACGAATTACTGCTTCTATTTGCTGTGTTTTGTAGTACTGCAAATGCTGAGAATTTCACATCTACATTTCCAAACACAAATACATCCGCATTGTACGATGGCAACAATTCTACTGAAGTTACTAAGGAAGATTTAGAGAATGGTGTTAAGGACGAAAGAGGAGTTTTGTATAGCAAGGATGGTAAAAGGCTGCTCAAAGCACCTGCCGACTTGCGCGAGTATCGCGTGAAAGACCGCACCACGGTTATCTGTGACAATGCTTTTAAGATGGAGGTTGGCTTCGGTTCAAACTCCGAACTTCGTAAGGTCGTCATTCCGCCGAGCGTTACGACTATCGGTAACAGCGTTTTTACTTCGTGCAAGAATCTTGAGAACATCGAAGTTGAGACATCAAATATGTATTTCATAAGTGATGGCGGAATACTGTTCACGAGCGATAAAAAGACGCTAATCTGTTTCCCAGCCGGAAAGCAGATGTTGAAATATGCTATTCCCGAAGGCGTTACGACAATAGAGAAGGAAGCCTTCTGCAATTGCGTGAGCCTCGAATCGCTTACGCTTCCAAGTACGGTTACGACAATTAAGGAGAAAGCCTTTTTCGATTGTGCAAGTGTAAAGGCATTTGATATTCCAAGTCGTGTCACTACAGTCGGAAAGAGCGCGTTCCGAGCATGTATCAACATAACGAGCATTACCGTTCCGCAGAGCGTTACAAGCATCAGCGACGAGGTTTTCCTCGGTTGTATGAGTCTGAAGACGGTAAAACTTCCGCAGAGCATCGACAGCATCGGCCTGAAGGTCTTTGCAGGATGCCGAAGTCTGGAAAGCATCGTCATTCCGAGAGGAACATCGGAAAAATTCCGCAGTATGCTTGCCGAGAATTTACATTCGAAATTAAGAGAAGAATAAACATAAATAAGGCGATGAACATTTTTTGATTTCATCGCCTTATTTTTTTGAGAGAATCTTTTTATTTCTTGTCGCCGTTCTCGATAATCTTCAGCAACCGCTCGTTAATTGCCTCGATTCTTCTGAGGTGCTCCTTCAGAATTCTGTTTTCGAGTTCGAGGTTTGACTGATAGATTGCCTGATTCTGGTCGTTTGTAACGGCTGCAACCTCCTTTGTTTCTTCCTCAACGTCTTCTTCGTGGAAGACTGTTACCGGAACGTCGAGTGCCCTTGCAATTCTTTCGAGCACTCGTGGGCTTGTTGTGTTCAGTTTAATAATTCTCGATAGCCTTGTAGGAGTTATTCCTGCGTCAACGGCAACCTGTTTGAGAGTAATTCTCTTTGTTGCGGCTATTGATTTTATTTTTGTCAGATTCATAAAAAAATGTTTTATATATTTACGTTTCTTATTTTTGTCGGCACACTATGCACCGTTCTCTCCTATTCTATTTCCAGTCGAGTTTCAGACCCTTTATCACTATGCCCGAACCACCTATCGAGCCTGTGTACTGAAGTCCGAAGCCTCCGAATGTAGATGGCTCAACCACAGCCGTGAGCGATGCTTCTGCCGGTATTCCAAGGGTGTCGTACGGAACTTGAACCTTGTTTGTAAGGCTTGCCGTCAGTTTTTTGCCTTTCATCTCTACGCTTATGTGGCATCCTCTGCGGAATCCTGTAACTGCAACAGGCTCGCAAACCTTTTCGTACTCTCCGTTTGTGTACTTCAGGAACACCATCTTTACGGCATGGTCGTAATCCTTATCGCGGAATATTCGGAGTGCGTATCCGCTGTTTGTTCGGTTGTTGTACATTATGTACAAATCCATGTACTGTCCGTTGTTTCCGGCGAATCCCTGACCAATCTCCTTGCAAGGGTCAACATCAAACTGAATGGACATTGCCTTGTACACGATGTGGCTTTCCGGAGTGAACATCATTCTTGCGCCTCGATGTGCCAATGTCAGTCCGTATGAGTTTGCCGCGCCGTCGATTCCCATGTCGTAGAGCCATACGAGCGAGTCTTGGCGTTCAACAGGCCATTTGTACTTCTTTGTGTCGGCAGGCTTGTTTACGGTCATAGTCCAAACGCCGTCTACGATGTCGGGCTGCACCTGAGTTGGCAGATACTTCACGTTTACGTCGTAGCTAATCTGCTTTGGCGCGTTGCGTATAACATCTGATGTGTAGCTCCACACCTGAGGGTTGGCTTCGCATCGCTGGTGCTTGGTTGCAATCGATGCCTTGATGATGTAGCCTTCGTCGGCACGGGTAAGTTTGTATCTGTTATGCGGTTCGCCCACCACGTTTGTCGTGGCTGTCAGATACCACTTGTCCTTTACCGGATTTCCATCCTTGTCTTTTACGCATCTGTACCATTTAATCACGCTTTCGTCGCGCAATCCGTTTTGCAGATCCAGTTTATAGTTTAGAACCAGCTCGTCTTTTACTCTCTTCAGCTCAGGAGTTTTGGTAAACTCTGGCGGAGGAAGTTGTCGCGGATAAATGTTGATTCGTGATGAGGATTCGAGTCCGTTTGCCGATGTTACCTTAATGAAGGTCACATTCTTCTCGTTCTCGTTCTCCTTTATTCCTTTTACGGTACATCTGCCTTGGTCGTCCTGCGTAATACGCAGATATTCTTTGTATGAAGGTTTTTCGAAATCCCATGTCAATTTTGCTGGCACTGGGTTATTGAGGTCTGAGAACATATAGGCTTTTGCTCCGATGTTAACCTCGTCGACCTCGTTTTCCAACTGTATACGTCGTTGTGTTACAGACAGTAGCGTTGGTATTTTCTTCAACCCCTCTGTATTCTGCTTCGTTGGATTCCAATCATCCTCTCCGCGCATCAGGTTGAATATGTTGTATGTGCCGTCTGCCAGTTTGTATGCTCTTAGCAGAGGTTTGTTTGTTATGTCGACCGGAATCCATGGTCCAACCCACAGTTTCATCGAGTCACCGTTAACTGTATTGTTAGACAGATATGCGCGCATGTCAATCTGTCCTGTCTGAGTCCAATATATAAGTTCGTTTCTTAGGTGCGAAACCTCCCATCGGCAGTCAATCATCGTTGCCGGACCGCCCTTTCGCATAACGTATGGCTTGTACTCGTTGGTGCTGAAGTCGCAGTTCAGGAACACTACTCCAGTCTGCATCGGGCTGTACAGCGGTTTGTCTGTATTGAACGTGAACTTACAGTTCAGGAATACCGCATTGGCCGGGAGTGAGTTTTCTCCGCAGATGATTGTGCAGTTTTCGAGAAAATGTCTTCCGCCGTTTATGATGTTAAACGGACTCGTGTTCTTTCCGCCCTTGAAGATGCAGTTCTTCAGGTGAATGCGGTCGCCCCTTACAATCGCAATCTTTGCGCCAGTAACCCTATCTGTTCGCTTCTCGTGGTCGAGGTCGGGGTTACGTTTGTATACGAGGTCGATGGAACAGAAGTTTCCGAAGGTCAGATCCTCCATCGTCAGGTCATCGCCTACCCAGTCGAACATAGTGTACATTCGGTCTGCGCCATATTTTTCTCCACGGTTTCCGGCAATTACAACGTCTTCCGGATTACCTGTCAAACCTATCATATTAATATTCCCGGCTTTTATCTCTATGCCGCTCGCTACTCCGCTGTTTGGGTTTTCAGGCATTACAATCTTGTTGTCGTCCTTGTCGTCTACCCAGTAAACGTTTGGCGAGAAGAATATCCTTATTTTCCTTTTCAATCCGTTCGCACGGACTTTCTCTGCCATCTTCAGAGCATCCCTCACGTTGTCGAAGACGAATTTGTTCGCCTCGTTGTCGAGTGAAAGGTCTACAAGGAAGATAGAATCGCATGTCGTTAGTTTTTCTGTTCTGTATGTAAATTTATGTTGAGCCGACACGCTATTTAACAGTAGAAAGTTTATAAAAATTGCAAAAAAAAGTCTTTTCATATTATCACACATTTGATGTTACTTTTATCGTGGTTTTTGATTCCTTTTATCTAAACTGCACAAATATAAAAATTATTTTGAAATAAAAAGTTAAAAAATGTGAAAAGTTGATTTCGGAACCTTATTTTTATTGAAAAAGACCATTTTTGCAATCTAAATATCACCTCGCGGCTAAGAAATAATTTGTCTGAGCACCTCAACTGCCTTCTCGACAGTAGGGATGTTCTTGATGACGATGCTGCGCTTTCCGGCACTCGATTCCCTAAGTTGGCATCTGCGCGGATTGACTGTAATGTAATTGATAATCTTTCCGAACTCCTCGCTCTGGAAGTAAGGACTTTCTGTATTGTTTACGAAGTAGAGGCTCATGCTGCCTTGTTTTAGCAGGATGCGCTCTATGCCGAGTTGTCTGCCAATGCGCTTGAGTGCAACAATACGCAGCAGTTCCATGCCTTCCTGAGGCACTTGTCCGAATCGGTCTTCCAGTCGGCTTTTGTAGGCATCTACCTGCTCGTCGGTATCGAGTCCGTCGAGTTCGCGGTAGAGCAGCATACGCTCGCTGCTGCTTGGAATGTAGAGTTCTGGGAACAGCATCTCTATGTCGCTCTCAATGTTACATTCGGTAACGTATTCCGAAGCCTTGATGTCCTTTTTCGCCTCTTCGGCATAAAGGTCGGCAAACTCGTCGTTCTTGAGTTCCTTTACCGCCTCTTTCAGAATCTTCTGATAAGTCTCGTATCCAAGGTCGGCAATAAATCCGCTCTGTTCTGCGCCGAGCATGTTGCCTGCTCCGCGAATGTCGAGGTCTTGCATGGCGATGTGTATTCCGCTGCCAAGGTCCGAGAAATTCTCGATGGCCTGAAGACGGCGGCGCGATTCTTGCGGAAGTGCGCTTAGCGGCGGTGCAAGAAGATAGCAGAACGCCTTTTTGTTGCTTCGTCCCACGCGTCCGCGCATCTGGTGAAGGTCGCTAAGTCCGAAGTGCTGCGCCTGATTTATAATTATGGTGTTGGCGTTCGGAATGTCGATTCCGCTCTCGATTATTGTGGTTGACAGCAGAACATCGTAGTCGTAATTTACGAAGTCGTAGATTATCTGCTCCAGTTTTTCGGGCGGCATCTGTCCGTGTGCCACGCATACTCTCGCCTCGGGCACATACTTGTTTATCAGTTTCTCAATCTCAACGAGTCCGTTTATTCGGTTGTTTACGAAATATACCTGACCGTTTCGGCTTAGTTCGAACTTTATGGCATCGGCAATAACCTCGTGCCCGTAGGTGTGAAGTTCGGTTTGGATAGGATAACGGTTTGGCGGCGGAGTCTGGATTACCGACAAGTCTCTTGCGCCGATGAGCGAGAACTGAAGCGTGCGCGGAATTGGCGTTGCCGACATCGTAAGCGTGTCTACATTCGTCTTTATCTGGCGGAGTTTCTCCTTTGTGCTTACGCCGAATTTCTGCTCTTCGTCGATGATTAGCAGTCCCAAATCCTTGAATTTTACGTTTTTGCCAATCAGTTTGTGTGTTCCGACAACGATGTTCACTTCGCCTGTTGCCAATCGCCTGATAATATCTTTTGTGTCGGTTGCGGTTCGTGCCCGACTGAGATATTCGATGGTTACAGGAAAATCCTTCATTCGCTTCTTGAACGACTGGAAATGCTGATATGCGAGTACCGTTGTAGGCACAAGAACGGCAACCTGCTTGTTGTCGCAGCACGCCTTGAAGGCTGCGCGCATCGCCACTTCGGTCTTTCCGAAACCAACGTCGCCGCAGATTAATCTGTCCATCGGGGTGTCTTTCTCCATGTCAGCCTTCACGTCGTTGGTAGCCTTTAGCTGGTCTGGCGTGTCTTCGTATAGGAAACTTGCCTCCAACTCGTGCTGCATGAAGGTGTCGGCACTAAAGGCGAATCCTTTCTCCTCCTTGCGCTTTGAATACAGTTTTATAAGGTCGCGCGCGATGTCCTTAATCTTTGTCTTCGTCTTGTCCTTCAGTTTCTCCCATGCGCCTGTTCCGAGTTTGTTGAGGCGTGGCGGCTCGCCGTCCTTGCTCTTGTATTTGCTAACCTTGTGCAACGAGTGAATGCTGACGAAAACCACGTCGTTATTGCCATACACAAGTTTAATCATCTCTTGTGTTTTGTCGCCATTTGGAACGCGAACCAAGCCGGCAAACTGTCCTATTCCGTGGTCTACATGAACAACGTAGTCGCCTGGTTCAAACTGATTTATCTCTTTCAGCGAAAGTGCAACTTTGCCGCTTCGTGCCTTGTCGCTTCGCAGGTTGTACTTGTGGAATCGGTCGAAAAGCTGATGGTCGGTAAAGAAGCAAGCCTTTATAGTGTTGTCGGCAAATCCCGAATGGATAGTCTTGTTGATGGCTGTGAACTCAATCTTTCTGCCTCGCGAACTCAGTTCCTCGAAGATGCTGCCAAGACGTTCAATCTGCTTCTGGCTGTCGGCAAGAATATATATTGTGTAGCCTTTGTCAAGATATTCGCTAAAACACGAATATACAAGGTCGAAATTCTTGTGGAAGATTGGCTGTTCGGTAGTATCGAACGAGATTATGGCATCGTAGAGTTTCGTCTTTGTCATGCTGATGCCGTATTCAATCTTGCGGAATCCGAGCATATCGTGAGCCAGTTCCGAGCCTTTCAGAAGCAGTTTGTCCTTGCGTATGTCTTCGCCCTGCTCGATTACCGCCTGTTTTACGAATCCCTCTTCGTAAATCTTGTCGACAAAGTCGGTTACGAAAGCATCGTCGCGCATTACGAGCCACGAATTTTCGCCTGCGAATTTGAAGAACGATATTCCCTCGGCATCACATTCGTTAAGTTCGGGAACCACGGTTACAGAATCGCGTTTCTCGCTCGAAAGCTGACTTTGAACGTCGAACACGCGGATGCTGTCCACCTCGTCGCCAAAAAAGTCTATTCGGTATGGATATTCCGAAGAAAAAGAGAAGATATCGAGGATGCTTCCGCGGACGGCAAACTGCCCCGGCTCGTAAACATAGTCGGTTCGCTGAAATCCGAAGTTGATGAGGCTTTTCTCAATCTCTGTCATGTTATGATTCTCGCCCACTTTCATCACGAACATCTGCTGCTGCATATCAGCCTTAGAGATTACTTTCTCGGCAAGAGCTTCGGGATAAGTCACAATCATCAGATTGCCGTTCTCGTCGGCTTGCAGTCGGCTAAGCACATCGGTGCGCAGAATCTCGTTTCCGGCATCTTTCTGATGATACTTTATTGCCTTTCGGTATGATGAAGGGAAGAAAAGAACGTCCTTCTCGCCCAGAATCTGTGTCAGGTCGTGATAGAAATAGCCAGCCTCCTCGGCATCCGACAGAATAAAAACGAAGTTATCCTTTATGCCTTTCGTTCCTTTAAGGCAACTAAGCATGACCGAAACCGACGAAGCACACACGCCACTTGCAAAAATCTTCTTTACCGAAGGTTTTTGCATGGCATCAACCAGCGCCTTGAATCCGCTATGCTGCTGGTAATGATTGCTTAATTCACTAATATTCATAACTCGTGCAAAAATACAACATAAATTTCGTAAAAATGAAAATTATTGTCTATTTTTGCAACCTATTTTGTGAACATTATGGATGATTTGAACAAGATTGACAGTGTCGTTATTATCCCGACCTACAACGAGAAGGAGAATGCGGAAAACATAATTCGGGCTGTTTTTGGCTTGGATAAGAAATTCAATATTCTTATTATCGACGACGGGTCGCCCGACGGTACGGCACAGATTGTTAAAAACTTACAGAAGGAATTTACCGACAGACTATTTCTGATTGAACGAACTGGCAAACTGGGACTTGGTACAGCATACATCACCGGCTTTAAGTGGGCAATAGAGAATGGTTACGACTATATTTTTGAGATGGATGCCGATTTCAGCCACAATCCGCAAGATTTGCCACGACTTTATAATGCCTGCGCCATCGACGGGAACGATGTTGCCATCGGCTCGAGATATGTGAGCGGCGTGAATGTGGTAAACTGGCCTATGGGCAGAGTGCTGATGTCTTATTTCGCATCGAAGTACGTCCGCATAGTTACGGGAATGAAGATTAACGACACGACAGCCGGATTCAAGTGCTATCGCCGAAAGGTTCTCGAGACCATCAACCTCGACAAGATTCGTTTCAAGGGATATGCGTTCCAAATTGAGATGAAGTTTACGGCATACAAATACGGCTTCAAGATTGTAGAAGTACCAATCATCTTTATAAACCGAGTTCTCGGCACAAGCAAGATGAGCAGCGGAATATTTGGCGAGGCGGTATTTGGTGTTATGCGCCTGCGTCTCGACGGATGGTTCAAGTCGTACAAAAGACAATAATCAGAGGTGATATATTTTTTTAAGGCACAAGAAGGGTTATTCCTTTTTGTGCCTTAATGTTATTACCACAATCTCGGGCCAAGCCCCGAAGCGGAATGGATAGACAACTCCGCCAACGCCTGTGCTGACGTATAGCCATCGTCTGCCCTCGTTGTACCATCCGCCCCAGTCGGGATAGATGAACTTGGCTGGCGACAGGCCGAACAACTCGAGTTGCATTCCGTGGGTGTGTCCCGAAAGTTGCAACTGAATGTCGGTGCTGTCGAGCACCTCTCTGCGCCAATGTGTAGGGTCGTGACTTAGCAGAATCTTGAACATCGGCCTTTCAAGTCCTTCGGTAGCCTTTGGAAGGTCTGCCAGAGCCGGGAAATGCGGATTGCCATCGTTCTCCACTCCTATCAGGGCGATTGAGTCTTGCCCTCTTCTTATAATCTTGTGCTGATTCAGAAGCCATTTCCAGCCCTGCGCACTCATTCGGTTTTGTAGGTCGCGGATGTTCGCTTTTCTCTTCTCTGCCGACTCCCAATAGATGTATGTTGAATAGTCGTGATTGCCCATAATGGCGTAGATGCCGTCTTTCGCCTTCATGCCTTTCAGTTGGTTTTCAAAGCCGTCGAGTTCGTTTGCGCGGTTGTTCACGATGTCGCCGGTAAAGACAATCAGGTCGGCGTTCACCTCGTTTATTCGGTCTCGGAGTCGTGCCGGAACATCTTCTGCATAAACCTTGTAAGTTCCAAGATGAAGGTCGGAAAACTGGGCAATGCGGTATCCGTCGAAACTCTCGGGAATGTCTTCGTGGCAGATTTCCACTTCTTTTATGACGATGTGTCTGAAGCCGTAGACAACTCCGCCTATTATCATGCAGAATCCTATGAGCGAGGGAATGGCGGCACAGGTGCAGGGATGCCACCAGCGGCTGCCCCTGATGCACGGCTTGTAGTTGGCATACCATTGCTGAAGTGCGTAAAGCAGGCAGAAGCATATCTTAGGTCCAAAATCGGCAACCCACAGAATGGTGAACGTTTCTGAAAGAATCTGGTAAGGCAGCAGCAGTCCCCTTTCCTCCCAGTCGATACGGCTTATCAGTACGAACAAAGCGGCGGTGAGCAGTATGCTTGGCATCCACCATAGTGCACGCACGAGTGAGTTTTTGGTTCTGCGTTTTACGAATATTTTGTATATGATGATGTCGGGAACGAACAGCGAGGCTAAAACTACGGGCAATAATGTATATAGCATGTGTTGTGTATTTTTTCCGTGCAAAGGTAATAAAAGTTATTCTGAGACTCAGACAAACGTTGTATAAATTTTTAGAGAATCCGCAACTTTGTTCGTTGTGCTGATTTGGTTCTGGTGTGGTTGGCTGGTGTTGTTGCAGAATGTCAAGGAGCGATTTGGCTTGTTGTAACCATCGGAATCTTGTAAGCCTTCGGGATTCGTTCGGGACGCGCGCCTGTCTCTTGGTTACGATGCAAAGATACGGCAAGGTTTTTTGGCAATTATGCGTTAGCGTACGTTTGTAGGAGTTGCGTACTTTTTTAGGACATTTGTTTGAATGTGGTTTGGAATTGTTCTTGCCTGTGTCTCTTGGACTTTCGCTACATGGCTTGCTTGGATTTATGAATCAAGATTTTGTGATAATCTCTCATAAGCAAAATTGGTTACTTATCCACGAGGGGTGGACTGTCATTTGTCTTATTATTTTTGAAATATAATTCATCATTTATCTCCATTCGAAAGATTATCTTTTCTTTCGGTTTCTCAACATAGCCTTACGACGTTTCTTCTACTTTTGGCTGGTACAATGATTGAAAGGGTGTATTAACGTTTTAGCAAAGGATTCGCTTTGGCAGACGCTAGTACAAAAAAATAAAAAGTGCCAACTTCACAGCCGACACTTTACTAAAAATGAGAGGTTAAATTATAACGTAAAAATGAACATGTATACAATTTTTTGTGTGTATCAGTTTAGAAACTGATGTCAAATCCTATTCCGAGCACGCGGTTTGTGCGTGTGAAACTGTTTGAACCTGCAAGCGAGCCAGAGTTTACAAGGGCTGTTTTTGCAGCCTGTGCTGCCATTGTTCCCATTTCCTCGCTTTCTGTAAGTTTGGCAACTACCGGGGCGATGATGCCGGCTGCTACTGCCGACTGGTTGTTGAAGTCGTTAGTTGTGGCAGTTGTATAGTCGCCGTAGTTTGTCTGGAAGTATGCAAGGTTCAACTTCATATTCTCCTTCAACTTTATTCCAACGCCAACTCCAAAAGTCCAAGAACTTACATTGAAACTGATGTCTTCCATGTAGTCGTCGGTAAAATCGTAGCAAGTCTTCTGAAAACCGCAACTTGCCTGAATAGCCTTGTTTATGTCGTACTCAACACCAGCAAGATACTCGTTTGTATCTCCTCCGAGTTTCTGCTCGTGATGCTCGTACATGTGTCCGGCCTTGTCGAAGAAGTGATGCCATCCGGCAGATACTCTGAGCGACGGGATAATCTCCCATTGTGCTCCAACTGTGAGCAAAGCCGGCGAGTCGTCCTCAACTTTCTGTCCGTCCTTGTATTTTGCCAAAACTGCTATGTTCTCGGCGCTTGCGCTATTTGCCGACTTGTTGTGCAGTCTCATGCGAGTCTTGAACTCGTATTTTGCTGCAAAGTTGAAGTTGCCGACCTTGTAGTCGACACCCAGTATCGGAGCAAATCCGAGACCCCATTGGTCGCAGTTCAAGGTTACATCTTCGGTTGCAGTTCCGAGAGCCTGATACAAGACAGCCTTTGTGTAGGCATCCTTTGCCTTGGCTGCATATTTGGCAGCATCCTCTGCTTTATTGCCAGCCATGGCCTCTTTAGCCTGTTCTGTTGCAACGCCATAATCCTGTGCGCTTTCCAGCGAATAGTTCTTGAAAGTCTCGGATGCAGGCAGCCAGTTGTCGTCTACCTTCACCTGAATGTCGCGCACATATCCGTAGTAGTTTGATGTTCCGTACAATCCGCGGACACCTGCGTATACGCTCAGGTTATCGTTTATCTTGCGTGCCGCGCCAAGTGTAAAACCGTAGTAATACTGACGTCCGCGCATGTAAGTGTTCATTCTGTAACTGTCGATGGTTGGCATTCCTTCTATAGAAAGTCCCATCTTTTCTGTCATCATCGTAGGCAATGTGTGCGACAACAATGGCAATAATGCCACAGTGCTCTCGAACGAGCCGAGTCCCTTGTCGAACTCACATTTTCCGCCTCCGCCTGTTATTGCGAAGTTAAACTGAAAACTCCAGTTGTTTTTGTTGTATGCGGCTTGGAGCGATGGCACAATCGGCGCATCGGCCTTGCCTCTATATTTTTTTGTCGTGCCTGTATTTCCGTCGCCATAGACAAATGGTCCGAATGTAGAAGTTACATCGCGTGTCTGATGTGCGTTCTGTATGTTTACAGACAAGTGAATTCCGTCTTTTAAAAATACAACACCCGCAGGGTTGCTCACCACACCGTCAATAGCTATCGCTGCATCTCTCGAAGGATTTCGAAGAAATGCTACATTCTGGTTTGTATTCGTTAACAGGCCTCCAGCAAATGTTACAGCAGATACTCCAAATAACAAACCGTTAGTAAATAACAATCTTTTCATCTTTTTTTGTTCATAAAATTCTAAAATTCGTGTGCAAAGATAACATTAAATTTGTAATATACAACAAGAAATGAAAAAAAATGCCTACCTTTGCCATCATTTAAATATTAAACGAATATTGATGCATATAGTTGAGATTCCATCCTTTTTTCCGCCCTATGGAGGAGAGTTCTGTCTCGATCAGGCAAAGGCACTCTGTTCGTTCGGTCACACCGTGCGGATAATCAGCAACGTACAGCTTTCTGTCAGGAAGAGCGTGACCGATTTCTGTATGTATTCCTACGGCAGAAAATGGATGGAAATGGATGGCGTTAGCGTTTACTATTCGTACACGCGAGGCATTCCGATTATGATTAAGCCGAATGTTGAGAGATGGGTTAAAACGATAAGACAGATGTTTGCCGACTATGTGCAGAAATATGGCCTACCCGACATTATCCATGCCCATTGCGCCCATTGGGCCGGATATGCGTCGATGCTCATAAGCCGCGACTACGGGATACCTTATGTAATAACAGAACATCTGCCAAGTTATTATTTCACGACCGAGATAGCCAAGACAGGCGGAGACGACTCGTGGGAGATTCCGTTGATACGGAAGGCATACGCCGAGGCGAGTATCGTTCTGCCCGTGTCAGCCGAGTTGGTAGATGATTTGGCTCCGATTTTTGGGAAGGCATACCGCTGGAAGGAGATGCCGAATGCCATAGATACCGATTTCTATGCTTTCCGCAAGCGCGAGGACTGGCGGATTTCGGCAAAGCCGTACAGGATTGTGTGCCTTGCCAATTTCATTCCGCTGAAGGGATACGATATTCTTCTTCCTGCGTTCAAGGAATTCTGTAAGAAACACAAAACCAGTCGTTTGGATGTATTGGGCTTCGGTACAGATTCGGAAGAAATGCAGAAGATGATAAGGCTGTTCGGGGTAGAAAACGTGCATTGCTACGGTCGTGTGGGGCGCGAAAAGGTAAGAGAGGTACTTTACGAAAGCAATCTGCTGGTTCTGCCAAGCCGTTCTGAGGCTCAGCCGCTTTCCATTCTTGAGGCAATGAGCACAGGAATCCCAGTTGTGGCAACGGAAGTTACTCCGCAGAGTCTGCGAATTGAAGGCGGCTGTACGGTTGTGCCTATAGACGATGCGCAGGCTTTGACCAATGCCATGGCGAAGACATACGAAAATGTTGATTTTGACGGATTTGCAGTCTCGCAGAAAGTGCGTCAGATGGCATCGTACGATGTTCTGGCAAACAAACTCGACATGATTTTTACAGACATAATAAAGAATCGGAAATGAGCACTCTGTTAAGCGTAATTATACCTTATTATAATATAGACGGAGATTTGCTTCGCGCTTGCTTGGAAAGCGTTGTGAATCAGAAAGTCCTGACAGATGAGGTTGAATGTCTGCTCATCGACGACGGCTCGGCTAAAAGTCCGGCGGCGGTTCTCGAAGATTTCCCGTCGGTAAGGTATATCCGACAAGAAAACAAAGGACTTGGAGGTGCGCGAAACACGGGAATAGACGCGGCTCGGGGCGAACACATAATGTTTGTTGATTCGGACGACACGATTGCAGACGGCACGTTGAAATACATCGTGGAATGGTGCAAAAGTGCTGATTCTGCGGATATTCTGACCTTTGGAATGAAGTACACCTCTGCCCCATCGTGCCGCGGAGATTTGAAAGAGGGGAAGCGCGTTGTAAAAAGCGTTGAGGAATATCTCGAAACCACAAATCTAAGGGCTTCGGCATGCCTTTACGTTTTCAGACGCTCGTTGCTCGATGCCCATTCCTGCTGGGAAAAACTACGTTTTAGAGAGCATTTTCTGCACGAAGATGAACTTTTTACGCCGCAACTTGTGGTGAGGGCGAAAAACATTTGCATTTCCGATTCTGTTGTGTACTTTTACTACAAACGAAGCGGCTCAATTACCACAAAATCAGACGGTAAGCATTTGCAAAAACGTATGGAGGACCTAAAAGAGACGATAGGCTTGCTATATGGTTTGCGCAAATCGAAGTCCGAAGCCCGACTTCTTGACAGAAAAATCCGTCAACTCTCGTTCGACTGGGTTGCCGGAATGATTTTCCATGGTGTGGACGACGACTATCTGAAAGATTCGCTTATATGGCTGAAAGAGACGGGGTTATATCCTTTTAAACAGAAATACTGTTCTGCATCTTTGAGGATATTGTACTTTCTGACAAACCGAAATTGGGGCATAAGATTTTTGCGCGTTATTCTGCCTGCTATACAACGGATTAAACCAATTTTTTGAGGCAGACAAACACTTTGCGAGCGCATAGAAGAGCCCACCACAACATTTTGCATTTTAATGCTTGGCGCAGAATATTAGTCTTTGTATCTGTTTGTATATGAAGACTTTGTATCGTGTTGTCGTATTCGGAAAGAAGTTCGGACTTGTTCGTTCTGAAAACGTGCATTATCAAAGCGAAAGCCTTAACTTTTAAACATTCGTCGAGAGCCTTGCTTCCGATGTTGTATTTCTCTGCAAGATAGTTAGTTAGCCGTGTCATTCGCTTCACAAAATGGAATTGTTTTGTTTCGTCGATATTGTTCGACAGCGAATCGTGACCAACCGAATAATATTGCGTAGTATCCGGAATGTAAGCAATTTTTCCTCTTGATGCGAGAGCCGCAAAGATAGGCATATCCTCGCAAGGCAAATCTTTGTTTCTGAACAAAGCCGTATCTTCTTCGTAGCCTTCAAGAAGAGGCTTCATTCTGAACATTGTAGATTGTATCATCATTGGCACTTTTGGGCAGATGATGTCCTGAAGCATCGACTTTCCGTCCTTGATGTAAGCCTCGGATTGATAGCCCAGCGGAGTGCTTGCCACGCCCGTATTCTCGTTGTACACGGCATATCCGGTATGTGCCAGAGTAACATCGGGATGTTGCTCCATTAGCGTGTAAAGTTTTTCAATTTTGTGCTCATCTACCCAGAAATCATCGCCGGCACAATCTGCCACATACTTGCCTTTGCAAGCCAAAATGCAGTCGAAATAGTTGTTCAGAAGACCTTTGTTTGGTGAGTTTCTGAAAAGAGTAATTTTGTCGGGATATTGTTCGGCATATCGGGCGCAAATCTCCCCCGTTCTGTCGGTTGAACAATCCTCTCCAATTATTATTTCGAACGGAATGCTGCACTTCTGCATCAGTATCGAGTCGAGTGCGCGCGCTATATATTCTTCTTGATTGTAGGTTATTACGACTACTGAAACTAAAATTTCCATGCTGATTTTTATGGTCTGAAACTGTTTACGGCTGCAACAATTCGCCCAATCTCGCTTTCTGTTAGAAGTGGAGACATTGGCAGACTAAGTTCCTCGTTATGAATTATTTCCGTTATTGGCAGACGCAAATTTGCACACTCCTTGTAGGCATTCTGTTTGTGGAACGGAATAGGATAATGAATAAGCGTATTTATTCCGTTGGCTTTCAGATGCTTCTGAAGTTCATCGCGTTGCTCGCATCTTATTGGATAGATGTGGAAAACGTTCTGTTTATCGCCCGAAAAATCACGACATACATCTATGTATGGAAGTGTTACAAACGGGTTGCTGATGCCTTTTGTGAAGGCTTCTGCAACCTTGCGGCGGCTTGCATTATCCTTGTCGAGTCGCTTGAGTTTGACCGACAAAACCGCCGCTTGGATCTCGTCGAGACGGCTGTTTATACCTTTGTATTTGTTTACATATTTTCGTTCTGACCCATAGTTCGCAATCTGGCGTACGGCGGTGGCAAGAAGTTCGTCGTTGGTTGTTACCGCGCCGCCATCGCCCAGCGCACCAAGGTTTTTGCCGGGATAGAAACTGAAGCCCGACGCATCGGCAAGACTGCCAACCTTCTTTTTGTTGAAAACCGCTCCGTGGGCTTGGGCACAATCGTCCACAACCTTCAGATTGTGCTTTCGGGCGATTTCCGCGATGCTTGTCATGTCGCAACATCTGCCGTAGAGATGAACTGGCATAATTGCCCTTGTCCGGTTGTTGATGAGTTGCTCGATTAACCCAACATCAATAAGATAGTCATCCAACGAAGGCTCGCATGCAACAGGCTTCAGTCCGGCTTTTGTGATTGCCAAAACCGAGGCGATATATGTGTTTGCTGATACGATAACCTCATCGCCGTCGTTCCAGCCGAGAAGATGCTTGTAAGCCGCGAGAATCAGCGTCAGAGCGTCGAGTCCGTTGCCAACTCCTATGCAGAATCGGCTTCCGCAGTAGTCGGCAAATTCTTGTTCAAAAATCTTTACGCTCTGCCCTTGCAGATACCATCCGCTCTTAACCACGCGCAGAATTGCCTCTGACATCTCGGGCTCGAACGAGTCTGAAATCTTCTTCAGGTCTAAAAACTGTATATCTTCAGCCATTGTTTACAGATTTATTTTGTAGGTGTCGTAGCATACGGCTCTTGCTCCAAATCCTTCTTTCTGGAAAAGGAGTCCGGTGTTGAGAAAGGCGTCGGCATCTTGGCTTGATATTCCGAAATCGAAGAACGGAACATCTTTGTAAACCTCTTTTATCAGATGATAAAACAGGAGGTCGAGCGCGCCGTTTTGCTTTGCCTCCTCGTTGCCTGCTATGTATTGCGCATGTGCCACCATTTTGCTGAGGAATACCAACACACCGGCGCAGATTTTCCCGTCGGGATTTGCCACGGTGTGCAGAATGATGTTCTTGCGGAAGCGCGAAGCCAGCGGCAGAATTTCTTCGTATGTATGAACGGGATGCCTGTCGTGGCGACTAACAAGAACTTCGTCGAGAACCGACCAATATTCTTTAAGCCCTTCCAAATCATCGTCTTTTATTGTGTATCCGTTGTTCAGAGCCTTCTTTGCGCCTCGTTTTCTGAGGCTTCTGAATGGCAGCGGCTCGTCTTGTCTTATTGTTGATGAAATCTGACGGACGGTAAGTTGTGCGCCGACTTTAAAAAGTGCGTACAAGTCTTCTTCGCTTGGATAGCTTGCGTAGATGTGCGGATATGGCTTGTATATCCATTGCGTGGCATTGTATTGCTCTTTGAAATAAGTGCAGAGAGCCTTGAAAATGTCGAGCATCTCTGCGCCAGTCATGTCGTTGTGCGTTACTATTCCGCCGTAAGTAAGTCCTTGATGACTCCATATTGTGCCAGATGACTTGTCGAAGTTAGCGGGCACGAGAGCCTTCAGTTTGCCTGAAATGTAAATCATTACAGACGCATCGCAGAATCTGGCTTTGTGATAGTCGAGATAGTTGCGGTTTATCAAGAACGTGGCATTTCTCGACGAATCAACAAAATTGTTCCATTCGTCAAAATGTTCATCGTTGTATCTTACAATACTAATCTCTTCCATACATTTGCTTAAATTCTTGATAATTATGTATATAACCAATCTTGCTATATTCTTCCGAAGCCATTACTACAAGTACTGTATCTTCCTTGAAATCAGTTAAATCTGCCCAGACGTTTGGCGGAATTACGAGTCCGATGTTTGGCTTGTCCAGAATAAATTCCAGTTGCTCCTTCCCGTCGTCGGTCTTTATCTTTACGCTTCCGTTTATGGCAAAGACTACTTCGGCGTTAGTCTGATGCGCATGTCCGCCTCTGTCCTTGCCTTCGGGAACTTTGGTAGTCCAGAAAACCCTTTTCACCTCGAACGGAATATGTTTCAGCCCCTCGAGAAAGCAGAGGCTTCCTCTTTCATCAACAATTTCTGGTATTTCTAAAGTCTGTACTTGCATTTTTAATCAATTGAGAAGCAAAAATATATAAAATAATCGAGAAACGGAAATAAACAGATGCCCGAGGCGTCAGATTCTGACTAATCCCGATACGAAGAGATAAACCGCCAGTCCAATCAAGATATTGATTATAAGCGTGATGATTACTTTCTTCTCAAGCCTGAAGCCGTATTTTAGCGAGCACCACGCCACCACAATTATAAAGTCGAAAATGGCGGAGACGGTTATTGCCAGCCCCGTTCCGGTAAGCCCCATCAGGCTGTAGCCAATCAGCATCGATGCGAGGAAGAAAATGTCGTATGATATTTCGAGAATCAGATATGCGCGGCTCTCTCCCTTGGCAAGGTTCAGATATGCTACAGGAAGCGTTACGGAACGCAGGTAGAGATTGAGGGCTGCGAGTTGCAACATACCAGTTATGACGAGAAAACGCTCGCTGAACAGAAGTTGCAGGCACCACGGCATCAGGAACATAAAGGCTATTATGCCCGGCGAGATTATCAGGAGCGATACAAATGCTTGATTGTTAACCACTTTGTTGAATCTGTCGGCATCTTTGTTTACGGCAGACAGACGCGGAAAATAGTCGCTCTCAATTGCCGAGAAAACCATTCCGGCGTAGTTTACAACTATCAGATATCCAGCGTTATAAAGTCCTACGGTGTCGATGTCGGCAATCTTCAGAAGGGCTGTTCGCAGGCAGACTTCGGTAAGAGATGTGGCGCACATTCCGACCACGAAAGCGATGCCGAGTTTTATCATCGGCTTACCTTCGTCAATAACTCCCCTAACCTCGATTTTTACGGTATTTTCGGCCTTGCCCATGTACCACGGAAAACGCTCAATACCAGTCGTTTCTCTTATCTTCTGCGGAACAAAAACAGGAAACTCCTGAAACGAGAAATGTGTTGCTGCCGCCATTGTTATGAACCCCATGGCAACAATCGAAGGCATAACTCCCTTCATGCCAAGGAAATAGTACATTGGCAGAACGACGATGAGCGACACAACAACCATAGCAACGGATGCGTATGCCATCTCGCGAATCTTGCGCACGCCCTTCAAAATTCCCATCTCTACAGCCGAAACAATCCCGAACGGAACTGCAAGACTCAGCAGGCTGATGTGAATGCTGTGATACAGGTCGTTGAATAGCAGATAACTGAACAGCGGCGACAAGGCCACTCCGCATGCAAGTCCGAAAAACGACGAGATGATTGTCCAACCGCGTACAACAGTTATGTATCTCAGCAAGGCTTCGCGATTGTCTTCCTCGTAAAGTTCTGAAATGTGCTTTACCGCGCTAAACGAGATGCCCAGATTGCTCACGTTGTTGAGCAATGTTACGATGTTGTTGTAGAGCGATATAAGTCCCATTCCGGCAGGACCTAAAAGGATTGCCACCACCTTGTTTCGTACCAGTCCGGACAAGATGCTAAGTCCCTGAAGACCGCCGAACAGACTTATCGATTTGGCTATATGTTTTTTGTCAGAATCTGTTTTCATTACAATTTTACGAGTTCGCAAAAATACAATTTAATGCACAAAAAATATTATCTTTGCAAAAAATATTTTTTTAAGATGAAACACATAATACAAACGCTTACCGCATTATACGTTTTGTTTGCACTATGCTCGTGCAGAAGCAATACTTCAACAAACAACACTAAACCTATTGATAGTTTGAATTTTAAATATGCAAAATACATAAAAGTATATCGCTATGAAAACTATCGGAAGGCCGTGCTTGCAAACCCTTGGAAAGATGGTGCGGTTCTGCATACATACATTATTCCCAACGATTCGACGGCGGACGTAAGTGGAGTTGATGGAACAGTTATCAGAAAGCCGAGCGAGAGGGCTGCAATCTTCAGCAGCGTGCATTGCGGACTGCTGAGTATGCTTGGCGAGCTTGGCAGAATCGGCGGCGTTTGCGATGCTCAATATATGAATCTGCCAGATGCTCAGAAACTTATAAAAGACGGCAAAATTAAGGATTTTGGCAACGGAATGAACCCAAACATCGAGCAGATTATAACCAGCAAGACCGATTTGCTGATGGTTTCGCCATTCGAGGGCAACACAAGTTACGGAAAGATTGAGCAGATTGGAATTCCTATTGTTGAGTGTGCCGATTATGCCGAGGTTTCAGCCATAGCGCGAGCCGAATGGATGCGGTTTTACGGCATTCTTTTTGGCTGCGAAAGAAAGGCTGATTCGCTTTTTGCGGTTGTCGAAAAGAACTATTTCACTCTTAAACAGAAAGTTGCAAAGACCAAGACGAAACCGACGATTCTTGCAGGCTTGATGTATCAGGGAGTTTGGTACACTCCGGGAGGCAATAGCACTAATGGCCAGTTGTTTAGCGATGCCGGATTTGAGTATCCGTTCAAGCATCAAGAGGAGATGTCTAAGCCGCTCTCGTTCGAGCAAGTCCTGTCGAAATCTAAGGATGCCGACGTGTGGGTTGTCTATCACGACTCTCCTTTCTCGTACCGACAGATGCTTGGCGAGAATGCAAAATACAGCCAGTTCAAGGCCTTTGCTAGCAGAAAGGTCTACAACGCATCGACAAGCGAACTTATTTATATCGAAGCCCCTTTCCGCCCCGACATAATGCTGAAGGATCTCGTAAGCATCTCGAACCCTGACTTGGTGGAGAAAGACTATTCGCCACGTTATTACAAACCTATCTCTGAGTAAAATTATGGATGGATATATAGATGATTACATAAAAGCAATCAGAAGAAACGAAGTCAGAGATTTTTTCTTTGGCAAGAGCGACTATTATAAATTCAATGATGGTGATGGTAAGCGTTTACATTATTTGTCTTTTAATAATTGTATAGAAATATTGGGAGAACAAAATTTGTATAATCGTCTGTCAAGTGATTATATTGACATTCTCAAAGAAAATGATGTAACATTACAGGAGTTTTATGACCTTTTAATGTTTGTGGTATTATATTACCGAAATGCATTATTTTGCTATGAACCAGACTGCTATCATTTTGAATGGGTATATCCAGAGGAACTGACAAGACTTTTTAATGTGAATTATGAAAGGTTGAAGAACGAAGGCGATACAAAAGAAATAGGTGAATTTCTACATGAGTTGAAAGAATATAATGTAGACCTATTAAATTACGATAGGGTTAATGTGATAGGAAGTAAGACCGTCCTTCCTCGTGTCCCAAGAACGACAGAAGGCGAATTTGTTGTACCCGACGGTATCGTGAGAATTCCCGACTATGCTTTTGCCGAATGTGATAAAATAACTTCTGTCGTAATGCCCGATACGGTGGAAAGTATAGGAGCTTATGCTTTTACTGGATGCACAAGTTTGAAAAAAGTCAAACTGTCTGAAAATCTGACTTTTGTAGGACGCAACGCTTTTGGTGAAGGAATTTCTTTAGGATGTGATGATGTTCCAGCATGTGGTCTTGAAAGTATTTATATCCCGAGAAAAGTAAATAAAATTATAGATTTTGATACTTTTTCAAAATGTATGTCTTTAAAGAGCATTGAGGTAGATAGAGAAAACCCTTATTATGCCAGCTATGATGGGATTCTTTATACAAAGGATATGAAAAGTTTGATAATTTGTCCGTGTGGAAAAACTTCAAAAGTTGTCGTCCCATCGTTTGTAACAGAATTAAAGCCCTATTGCTTTAAGAAATGTTTGAAAATAGAAATTCTGTATATACCATATGGAGTAAAAAAGATGCATTCTCGGTCATTGGCATATTGCTCAGGACTTAAGGAAATACATATTGGTATTAAGGAAAATATAGAACAAATAGTTTCCGAAAATCTCTTGTTCTATGCAAAAATAAGTGAACGCTGTGTCCTTTACGTTCCCAAAGGAACAAAAGATATATACAAGAAGGTGTTGTCTGAATCAAAGGACATTAATATTATAGAAGAAGATGTTTAACGATATGAAGTATATGCTATTATCCAGCACCACGTTAAAATTCGTCCTTACCGCCATGCTTCTTGCTGTGCTGTTTGTGCTGAATCTGTTTGTAGGCTCGGTAAACATTCCTTTCGACGATGTTGTAAGCATTTTGTTTACAGGGCGATGCAATAACGAGGCATTTACCTTCATCGTGCTGCACTCGCGAATGCCACAGGCAGTTACGGCTCTGCTTTGTGGAGGTTCGCTCGCTGTTGCCGGACTGATGTTGCAGACCACCTTCCACAATCATCTTGCCGACCCTTCCATTCTTGGCATCAGTTCGGGAGCAAGTCTTGGCGTGGCAGTCGTGCTTTTGTGCTTCGGCGGAACAACGCTCGCCATCGTTGGCAAAGGATGGGTGGTGATTATCGTGGCAGCCTTGCTCGGCTCTATGCTTGTGCTCGGTATCCTGCTTATGCTTGCCACGTTCATTACCAACGAGTTACTTCTGCTTATCGTCGGCATCGTAATCAGTTTCCTCACCTCTTCGTGCATTACGCTTCTTAATTATTTTGCCAACGAGCAAGGCGTTCATTCGTACATTCTTTGGGGAATGGGTAGTTTTGGTAGCGTCACGACCGAGCAGTTGCCTATTTTTGTTGTCTTCACTACCGTCGGGTGGATTCTGTCTGTTGCGCTTGTAAAGCCGCTCAACGCCTTGCTTCTGGGCAATAACTACGCGCGCAATCTGGGCGTGAACATCAAACTCACCTATCAGTTGCTGCTCGTTGCCACGGGACTTCTTACGGCGGTTACGACGGCCTTCTGCGGTCCAATCTCGTTCATCGGACTTGCCGTGCCGCATCTGGCGCGCATCGCCCTGCGTTCGTCGCATCACAACACACTTCTGCCCTTCACACTTTTGTGCGGTAGTATGGTTGCTCTGCTTTGCAATTTCCTATGTGTTCTGCCGGGCAAAGGCACAACGCTGCCCGTTAATGCCGTTACGCCTATAATTGGAGTGCCGGTAATTCTGTACGTCATTTTCAGCGGATACCGAAACCGCATTTCGCTATCGTTTGGCAGAAAGATTTTCCCTTCATCAACTAATGCAAACTATGCAGGAATCCTCTCAGCCGTTAATCTGTCTATCGGCTACGGAAAGAAGGTTGTTGCAAGCGGCATCAATCTTCGGTTCGAAAAAGGTGAACTTGTCTGTCTGCTTGGCAGAAACGGAGCCGGAAAATCGACTTTGCTTCGCACGCTTTCGGGATTTCTGAAGCCGATAAAAGGCTCGGTCTTTCTCGAAGAGAAAAACATAAACAGATTAACATTCAGACAGATAAGCAGATTTGTTGGAGTTGTTCTTACAGATAAGGTTCAGGTTGATAATATTACAGTTGAACAAGTCGTCTCGTTCGGACGACAGCCTCACACGGGATATTTCGGCAGACTTTCAAGTCGCGATAAGGAGATTGTTGAAGAGATGATTGCCAAGGTAGGACTTACGCACAAACAACATTCATACTTTTCGGATTTGTCGGACGGAGAACGTCAGAAGGCTATGATAGCCAAGGCTTTGACTCAAGAATGTGAAGTGCTGATTCTCGACGAGCCGACCGCTTTCCTCGACGAGCAAAGCCAACTCGACATCATGCTTCTGCTAAAGCATATTGCGCACAACGAGCATAAACTTGTGATTCTTTCAACGCATCAGTCGGCTCTTGCCAACGAACATGCCGACCGCATCGTGAGAATCTGATTAGCGAATCTCGCACTTCTCCTGATGAACCTCGTCTACGCCATCAATTTCTGAGATATTGCGGATAACGTGCTGCAACTCGTTGAACGAGTGAACGGAAAAGACGATTGTACAATCGACAATCTGGTCTATTGTCGTGGTTTCGAGGCTGATGATAGACAGTTTCAGCACGTTTGTGATGCAGTCGATAAGGTCGCATAGAAGATGATAACGGTCTACTGCTCTGATGCTTATCTTTACGGGATAGAGCACATTCTCGTCTTCCGAAAAATCAACCGAAACAATCGAGTCGCCGTCTTTCGAGGCAAGGCTGATGGCTCTCGAACAGTTGCGTCGATGAATTGTTATCAGTTTTGAATTCAGACATTTAAAACCAATAAGTTCATCGCCCGGCAGCGGATTGCAGACCGTACATCGCTCGTAAGTCTTGGCAACGGCATGTTTTTTGATGTACGAACTCAAAAAACGCTTCGCCTTGTATGTCAATACGTGCTTAATCCAATCGTCCTGCGGATGACAGTTCTCGTTTACGCCAATCTCAACGCAGTCGCCGCGCTTCAGCACCGTTTTAACCGAGCATACACGACCGTTTATGCGCGCGTACTGGGCATGTTCGCCAATCATGTTATGAATCTCGAACGCAAAGTCGAGCGCGGTGGCACGCTGCGGCAAAACAACTGGTCTGCCCTTTGGACTGAAAACCATGATATCGTCGTTGTAGAACGATGTTACCACGCTCTCGATGAAGCCACCCTCCTGACTGTTGAGTGCGACATCTTTCAGTACCGACTTGAATTTTTCAATCCATTTGCGTATGTTGTTTTCTGTTCTGTCTGCCATTGCTCCAAGTTGCGATGTGCGAATCATTCGCTCCGAACTGATGTGAATTTCCTCCCATGTTCCATGGTCTGACAGCAGTTTTACATGAAAACTCTGGTAGCCGTTTTCTTTCGGAGAATCGATGTAATTGGCAATTCCGCCCGGTTTTTCCTTGAAGACATCGGTCAGAAGCGAGTAGATTTTCAGACAAGTATTCTTCTCCGTTTCTGGAAGAATATCGGGAAAGACAATGTGAGTTATATGTCTGTTTTCCAGATGCTTGAAATCCTTTCCGCTCTTAAGCATCTTTCGCCAGAGGCTGTAAGGCATTCGGTATTCGGTATAGATGCGGAACGGAACGCTGTTTTTGTTCAGAATGTCGGAGATTTTGGAGTTGAAGTTTTGCAGCATCGCCTCGGATGCCGTCTTGTCGTGCTGAATGAGTGTTTCGAGTTTCTTGTACTCGTGCGGACATCGGTACTTGAAACTTAGATTTTCGAGTTCCGTCTTTACGCTGTAAAGTCCAAGACGGTTGGCAAGCGGAGCATAGAAATAATCTGTTTCGCCGGCAATTTTCATCTGTTTGTCGGGCCTCATGCTGCTAAGCGTGCGCATGTTGTGCATTCGGTCGGCAAGTTTGATAAGAATGGCGCGAATGTCGTACTGAACCGAGTCGAGCATCTGCTTGAAGTTATCGAGTTGCTTTGACATCTCGTAGTTTGCCTTCTTCTGCTTTGTAACAACCTTTACGAGGAATGCCACGTTGCTGCCAAACTGGTCTCTGATTTCGTCGATGGTGTATGGCGTGTCTTCCACCACATCGTGCAGAAACGCGGCGCAAACGGTATCGGTATCGAGTTGGAGTTCCTTAGCCACGATTTTTGCCACGGCTATGGGGTGAACAATGTACGGCTCGCCCGACTTGCGTTTCTGGCCATAGTGAGCCTCGGCTGCAAGTCTGTACGAACTTATTACTTTTTTTATTTCCTGTTCAGTTGTTCCTCTTTCTTTTAATACCTTGAAAACTTCATCAGCTTTTTCTTGGATTTGGATATCAGTTATATGCTCCATAACAATAATCTCTCTTACAGCATGCAAAAATACATTTTTTTTAAGAATTTTTAAGGCTTTGAGAGAAAAAGCATCGATGTTTTTTTAACATTTTTGCGTGTTATTAAATCTTCTGTTTTTCAGACTGTGAGACAATCCAGAAATTAGCATTCATCTCCCCTCGTCTTCTGTTAGAAACTGATGATATTTTTCTTCAAAGAGTTTCTCGAATTTGCTGCGCGTGCCTTTGGGAATGATGATTCTTTTGAGTTTTTCGCATCGCCCGAAAGCATCGTCTCCTATCGTCTTGATGCCATCGTGAAGGGTTACATCTATAAGATTCATGCAAGAAAACATCATAGCTGCAGGAATTTTTTCGACTTTCTCTGGAATGACTATCTGACTGAGTTTTTCGCAGTTGCAAAAGGCGTTTGTGCCTATCTTTTTTACAGATTTTGGCAGATTATTGTTGTAAGATTGATGCAGTCTTCAAATGCTCCGTCGTCAATGGCTGTAACTGTATTTGGAATTGATATTTCGGCCAAATCTTCTTTTCTCCAGAAAGCATGTTTTGATATAGTTGTAATGCCTTTCGGGATTTTTATTTTTCGTAGTTTGATGGCAGAGCGACATTTTTGTATTGAGTCTTCCTTTCGCTCTGTCCTTATTATTATTTCTTCGTCCGTAAGGTAATAATGAAGATACATGGGAGTGGCATTCCAGCTGCGCACTTTCTCCCCGTTGTGGACGGCGCATTTCCATTTTGGCATCTCGTATATGATTGTTTTAAGGTCACTATCGTCCAGACCTGAGGAATTGTAATGTACTCTCGCGTTCGAGATGCTTCCGTCTTTCTCTACAACAAACCGTACAACGATATGTGGACATGGATTTGTACATCCGGATTCATAAACCTTCTTGCTGATATATTTCATCATTTTTAACACGCCACCTTCATATTCAGCGAGAATCTCCGGACGTAAGTAGATTGAGTCGGAATCGGCAACGGCTTTTCCATTGCATAGGGTGGCAAAAAGCAGTAAAAAAGATTTCTTTTCATTATAAAAAAGTTGTAGTTTTTACAAAGATAAAAAAAACAGATTTCTTGGCAGAAGTATTTTATGACTTTTAACATTATTCTGAAAAAAAAGAAGGCTGTCTCAGCCTTGTCGGGAAACAGCCTCCTATTTGTGTGTATTTTTTACAGCGTTCCTTTGCTCGATGGCAACTGGAACTTGTAGATGTCGCGCTTTACAGCCATCTTCAAGGCTCTTGCAAGGGCTTTGAAAGTGCCCTCAATTTTGTGATGCTCGTTGTCGCCTTCAGCCTTAATGTTGAGGTTCATTTTTGCCGCATCGCTAAGACTCTTGAAGAAATGGAAGAACATCTCGGTTGGCATCTCGCCTATTTTCTCGCGCTTGTATTCGGCATTCCAGATGAGCCAAGGACGGCCTCCGAAGTCGAGCGCAACGCTGCACAGACAGTCGTCCATTGGTAGGCAGTAGCCGTAGCGTTCAATGCCGCGCTTGTCGCCTAATCCTTTCAGAATACATTCGCCCAAAGCCAAGCCGGTGTCCTCGATGGTGTGGTGCTCGTCAACGTAGAGGTCGCCGTTTACCTTGATGGTCAAATCCATGCTTCCGTGCTTGCCAATCTGCTCGAGCATGTGGTCGAAGAAACCGAGTCCGGTGTTGATGTCGCAAACGCCTGTTCCGTCGAGGTTCAGTTTAACATAGATGTCGGTTTCTTTGGTTGTTCGCTTCACCTCGGCAATGCGCTCTCCGGCGAAGAGAAGTTCTGAAATTTTGTTCCAGTCCTCAACGTATGTTATTCCGTCGGCATCCTGAGCCTTTGGCTTTGCAGCCGAAAAACTGTTCGAAGGATCGCCCGATGTGAGAGACGGATTGGCGAGAATAAGAGCCTTACAACCCAGATTTCGTGCAAGTTGTGCATCTGTCTCGCGGTCGCCAATGACGTAACTTCCGGCAAGGTCGTACTCGTCGTTGTTTATATATTCGGTTAGCATCCCGGTGCCGGGCTTGCGCATTGGCGAGTTATCCTCGGGAAAATGCTCGTCGATGTGAACGGCATCGAATGTGATGCCTTCGCCCTTGAGCGACTGTAGCACGAAGTTGTGGACTGGCCAGAATTTCTCAGACGGATTTGCCGGCGTGCCGAGTCCGTCCTGATTTGTAACCATCACAAACTTAAAGTCGAGGTGCGACTTTATGAAACTTAGGTTGCGGAACATCTCGGGTACGAACTCGAGTTTCTCGAACGAGTCAATCTGCTCATCAGCAGGCTCTTTTATCAGAGTTCCGTCTCTGTCGATAAATAAAATCTTCTGTTTCATGATGCGCGTTATTTAAGAGCGTTCAGCAATTCGTCGTTCTCTTCAGGATTTCCGACGGTAATTCTAAGACAGTTCTTGCAGAGAGTTACCTTGTTGCGGTTGCGAACAATTATACCCTTCTCTATCAGATAGTTGTACGTTGCGTTGGCATCCTCAACCTCGGCAAGAATGAAGTTCGCATCAGACGGATAAATCTTCTTGCAGATGCTAAGTTTTCCGAATTCCTCGATGAGTCGGCTGCGTTCAGAAAGGATAATCTTAACCCACTCTGCCACCTTCTCGCGGTTTTTCAGAATGTCGATTGCCTGCTTCTGAGTAAGGATATTCACATTGTACGGATACTTTACATTGTTAAAGTAACCGATAATTTCAGGGCTTGCAAAGGCTATTCCGAGGCGGATTGCCGCGCTTGCCCACGCTTTTGAGAATGTGTTCAGAACGATGATGTTCGGAAATTCGGCAAGACGGTTGCGATATAGCGGACTTGCAGAGAAATCGCTGTAAGCCTCGTCTACAACAACGATGCCGTCGAACGCTTTCAGCACCTTGTCAATCTCAGTCTGATTAAGGCTGTTGCCCGTCGGATTGTTCGGCGTGCAGAACCATATTACCTTCGTATTCTCATCAGTTGCAGCAAGAATCTTGTCGGCAGAGATGTCGAATTTTTCATCGAGCAGCACCTTGCGATACTCAACATCGTTGATGTCGGCGCAAACTTCGTACATTCCGTAAGTCGGTTCGATGGCAACGACGTTATCCTTGCCAGGACGACAGAAAATTCTGTAAACGAGGTCGATAGCCTCGTCGCTTCCGTTCCCGAGGAATATCTCGCTCTCCTTCACGCCCTTAATAGGCGCAAGCAAAGCCTTCACTTCAAGCTGAAGCGGGTCTGGATAACGGTTCACCGCGCTGTTGTAAGGGTTCTCGTTTGCATCGAGATAAGCCGTTGCGTTGAGTCCCTTGAACTCGTTGCGCGCGCAACTGTATGGTGCGAGAGCGTATATGTTTGGTCTTATTAAATCCTTAAGATTCTTCATGTTATACAGTTTTTAATCTTACTGTCATTGCATTTTTGTGAGCGTCGAGCTGTTCGTTTGCCGCCATAATCTCAACTGCAGCACCGATGTTTCTGATGCCCTCGGCTGTGAGTTCTTGGAACGTCATCTTTCTTACGAAACTGTCGAGGCATAGGCCGCTATAGGCTTTTGCATATCCCTTTGTCGGCAGAGTGTGGTTTGTGCCCGAAGCGTAGTCGCCGGCACTCTCGCAGCTGTACTGTCCCATAAATACCGAGCCGGCATGAGTTATACGCTCGGCTACTTTCTTATAGTCGGCATTGCTTAGAATAAGGTGTTCAGGCGCATATTCGTTTGTCATTTCGATTGCTTCTTCCATATCCTTTACAACCACCAGACGGCTGTTCTGAAGTGCTTTCTCGGCTATCTCCTTGCGTGGAAGCTGATTGAGCTGCTTCTCAACCTCCTCCTGAACTTTTTCGATGAGTTCCTCGCTTGTTGAGACGAGCAGAACCTGACTGTCGGCTCCGTGCTCAGCCTGCGAAAGAAGGTCTGCCGCGATGAAAACAGGATTACTCTGCGCATCTGCCAAAACCTCAACTTCCGACGGACCTGCCGGCATATCTATTGCCACATCGCTAAGGCTAACTTGTTGTTTTGCAGCCATTACGAACTGATTTCCCGGACCGAAAATCTTGTCAACCTTTATAACGCTTTCAGTTCCGTAAGCCATTGCTCCGATTGCCTGGACGCCGCCAATCTTGAATATCTTGTTCACTCCGGCAACTTTGGCTGCGCAGAGAATGGCAGGATTGACTTTTCCGCCTTTTGAAGGAGGCGTGCAAAGCACGATTTCCCTACATCCGGCAATCTTGGCAGGAGTTGCAAGCATCAGCACGGTTGAAAACAGCGGTGCTGTTCCGCCCGGAATGTAGAGTCCTACCTTCTCGATGGCAACGCTCTTCTGCCAGCACACAATGCCCGGCTGAGTCTCTACCTTTATCGGTTCGAACTTCTGCGCCTCGTGAAACTTGCTTATGTTGCTGTGCGCCAGAACGAGTGCCTCGCGCAGTTTCGGGTCGATGAGTTTTTCGGCCTCTTCAATCTCGGCTTCCGAAACCTGAAGGCTGTCGAGTTGTACCTTGTCGAACATCAGTTCGTATTTCTTTACGGCTTTGTCGCCGTCTGACTTAATTTCGGCAAGCACGCTGCAAACGGTGTCGCGCAGCTTGTCTATGTTCATCACCGGACGCTCAAGGATTTCGTTCCATTGGCTTCGCGATGGATATTTTATCACCTTCATGTTGTGTCGTGTTTTACAGAATCATTTTTTCGATTGGAAGAACCAAGATGCCCTGTGCGCCAAGTGCCTTCAGTTTACCGATGATGTCCCAGAAGCATTTCTCGTCGAGCACGGTTGCAACGCTGTTCCAGCCTTCCTGAGCCAGCGGCATCACGGTTGGGCTCTTCATTCCCGGCAGAACGGCGATGATTTCGTTCAGTTTCTCTGTCGGAGCGTTCATCAGAACGTATTTCTTGTCCTCGGCAGCCTTTACAGCCTCGATGCGGAACAGAAGTTCTTCGAGAATTGCCTTCTTGTCCTCGTCCATTTGCTTGTTTCCGATAAGCAGAGCCTCGCTCTTCATTACAACTTCAACCTCCTTAAGGTTGTTGCTTACGAGTGTTGAGCCAGAACTTACGATGTCGAAGATGGCGTCGGCAAGTCCGATGCCCGGAGCAATCTCTACCGAACCTGTTATTACGTGAACCTCGGCCTTTATGTTGTTCTTCTTCAGAAAATCGTTAAGGATTCCGGGATATGATGTGGCAATCTTCTTGCCGTTGAGCCATTCAACGCCCTTGTAGTCGATTGCCTTAGGAATTGCGAGTGAGATGCGGCACTTGCTGAAGCCCAGACGACGGATGATTTCGGCATCCTCGGCACGTTCAACAAACTCGTTCTCGCCTACTATACCAAGGTCGGCAACGCCGCTTGCAACGCTCTGCGGAATATCATCGTCGCGCAGAAAGAGAACCTCTATTGGGAAGTTTGGCGACTGCACCAGAAGTGTGCGCTTAGACGAACTTACTTTGATGTCTGCTTCGGCAAGTAGTGCCATTGTGTCTTCATAAAGACGACCTTTTGATTGTACGGCTATTCTTAACATTTTGATATTTGTTTTTTGTTGTTTTACTTGGTTGATTTAACTATATAAAAAAAGACTCACCAATAAAAATCGGCAAGCCTTGATTCAAATCTCTCTGTATGTATACGACAAACAGCCCACCGATTACCCGTTGGTTCCATGATGGAAATGATGGTGTGCTGTAAATGTCATTTTTCTTTTATACTTTGTTTTAATTCGTTTGCAAAAGTAGTGATTATTTTTAAATCTGCAACAAAAAAGACTAAATATTTTTAAAAATCATAATCTTAGACATTGTTTTGTGCAATCAGATGAAAAAAGAAATACCGAATCTTACAATCCGTAAGTTTGTCATTATCATTTTCTTCCGAAATTTACAAAATGACAAAATTGCTTGATATTCTGAAAAATCCAGTCTGTTTTAGACTGATTTTCTGCTTATTTATATATTTTTGCATCATGTATCACAAAATTGCAATAATAATTCTTGTGGCACTTTCTTGTTCATGCGCCGGAAACAGTGGAGACGAACAGCAGAAAAGTGCCTTTTTCGATAAAAAAGAAACTACGGATGATGTTCAGGACGAACATTTCGACCTTGACAAGATACAGGAAAGCGGCGAGTTGATTGTTGCCTCGCTCTACGGTCCTTACGATTATTTCAGTTTCCGCGGAATGGAGTTCGGTTATCAGTTCGAAATGGCTGCGCTTTATGCCAACAGCATTGGTGCACGAATCCGCGTTCAGGTGGCAGACACGATGCCCGAACTGAAGAAGATGCTCGAAAACGGCGAGGCTGACATGATAATCTCACATTCCTCGGGCGGAAAGCGCGATTCGCTGGTGTGGACGGTCGGCAAGAACGCTCCTCTGCTCCGCCAGTCGGTAAGCGAATGGTGTGCTCAGGCTGGCACGATGCCCGAGTCGAAGATGCTTCACCGCAAATATTTCGAGGGATTGCTGTTCCGCCCCGTTCATCGTGGCAAGCCGGCGGCTCAGATGCTTAACATGAAGGCTGGAATCATCAGCAAGTACGATGCGCTGTTCAAGCGGTATGCCGGAACGATTGACTGGGATTGGCGTCTTCTCGCCTCGCTCGCCTATCAGGAAAGCAGTTTCAACCCGAGTGCTGTGTCGTGGGCTGGAGCGCAGGGACTGATGCAGATGATGCCGGCAACGGCGGCTTCGGTTGGCATCTCCGAAGGCGACTTGATGAATCCTGAATCGAGCATCGCCGGGGCAACGCGCTACCTGCGCAAACTCGACAGAACGTTCAGCGACATTCACGACCGCAACGAGCGTCTGAATTTCGTCTTGGCTTCGTACAACGGCGGAAGTCATCATATCAGAGACGCTATGGCTCTGGCTCAGAAACATGGCAAAAATCCGCACGTCTGGCAGGGAAACGTAGACCAGTATGTTCTTCTGCTCAGCAAGCCGATGTATTATAATGATGCTTCAGTAAAATATGGTTATATGCGTGGAAGTGAGACATTTAATTATGTTAAGCAAATCCGAAGTCGACATAATTTCTACAGAATGCACGCAAAAAGAAACTAATTGTTTATGAAAAATATTTTTAGGCGCATAATCAAATTTCTGAAAAGGTTCGTAGCGATTGCAAAGACTCTCGACAAGCGGCTTCTTCCTGTGGCGGTGGCTGCCATCGCCGTGGTTACGGTGGTTTATTACTATCGCAAGGACGGCTCTCAGAACGAGAAGGTTGAACTGAAAAAAACGCTCGACCTGCCCGACATTCAGAAGCGTGGCGAGTTGAGGGTTCTGACTATGAGCGGTCCTGCAAGTTATTTCAACTATCGCGAGGAGATAATGGGTTTTCAGTACGAACTGGCTAAAAGTTTCGCCAAGTCGCTCAACTTGAAATTGAAAATAATTGTGGCGAGCAACGAGAACGAGATGGTTCAGAAACTGCTCGACAAACAGGCTGATATCATCGTCTACAACCTGCCCGTAACAAAGCAGTACCGTCGCTATCTCACCTATTGCGGACAGCGCAACGTAACGCATCAGGTTCTGGTTCAGCGCAAGGACAGCAACACGATTAAAGATGTTACTCAGCTTGTCGGAAAAAAGGTTTATGCCAAGAGCGAGAAGTATCTCACGCGCCTCTACAACCTTAATCAGGAGTTGGGCGGAAATGCCATCGATGTTCAGCCCGTCTACAACGAGGAGGTGAGCGTGGAGGACTTGTGTCAGCAGGTGGCAGAAGGCAAAATCGACTATACAATCTGCGACAACGACCTTGCGTGCATCAACGCTCAGTTCAATACAAAGCTCGATGTGAATATGGAAATCAGCCTAAACCAGAATGCTGCGTGGGCTACCCGAAAGGACACTCCGCTGCTTGCCGAGGCTGCCGATAAGTGGCACAAGGCGAACATCAACACGAAGGAATATCAGATTAGCATTCACAAATATTTTGAGTTTGCACAGATAAACCAAATGTATAATCCGATTATGGATATCACCACCGGTCACATCTCGAAATACGATATGTACTTCAAACTTTATGCTGAAGATATAAAATGGGACTGGCGAATGTTGGCGTCGCTCGCCTATCAGGAGTCTAAGTTTAATCCCGATGTGGTGTCGTGGGCTGGTGCTCGCGGAATTATGCAGTTAATGCCAAGAACGGCGCGCGCAATGGGCATTCCTGCGGATAAACTTAATGATGTTGAGTATAGCGTGAAGGGCGCGGTTCGCTACATCGCCACGCTCGACAAGACTTTCAAGGATGTGAAAAACCGAAAGGAACGCATCAAGTTCATTCTGGCGGCATATAATGCCGGATACACGCACATTCGCGATGCTCAGGCTTTGGCTAAGAAGCACGGAAAAGACCCTCAGTTGTGGGAAGACGTTGGTCATTTCGTTCTGCTGAAATCGCAACGCAAATACTTCTCGGACCCTGTTTGCAAAGCCGGATATCTGCGAGGCGGCGAAACGTACAATTTCGTTAAGGAGATAAATCTGAGATACGAGTTTTATTGCAGAAGAATTCATTAGGCAGCAAACAAAAATCGGTCAAATCCATCCAATTGGACTTGACCGATTTTTTGTTATCTGAAAATATTTTTATAGCGTGTAGTTCAGACCGAAACTTAGCATTTCCTTCATCTGCCAGTAGTTGTAGCCCTCTACGCGCGTGCGATTGTCGTCGAATCGTGGGTAGAAGTACAGTTTTGTAGAAAGCCATTTTCCGACTTGAAAGTTGAATGTGTGCTCCAACTCACCCTCGAGTTTGTGGTAGTTAGAGAATACGTAGAATCTTCCTTCCATCGAAATCTGCTTGCAGAATACGTACTTGTATGTTACCTGAACCTTGTAACCGAAGTCGTGCAGAATCTTGTTGCCTTCCTTCAGACCGTAACTTGTTTCGTCAACAAGCGAGTCGGTTACGCAAGTAAAGTTGTATGTAGCCGGTGACAAGAGGACGGAAACCTCGCCTTTCTTTCCAGTCTTCTTGTAGTCGATACCGAGAGAGAACGCCAGTTTTCCCGGAGACAGGAAACTTGAGTATCGTTTCAAATCGTTGGTCTTGTAACCCGAGCAGAACTGAGAGTAAGCCTCGAGTTGGAGAGTGTAGTACCAGTCGCTCTTTTCGGCTGTCTTGTAACCGAGTTTCGATGTCAGACGGAACTGGTCGGAATTTGTCTTGTACTTGTGAATCGTGTCACCTTCCTGCTGAATGAATCCGAGTTTAAGTTCGAGCGCGTTGTCGAATGAGATTCGCTGCTGGTCGTCGTAAACTGCCGTTGCCTTGAAGTTTGAGAGCATCGAGTTTGAACTTGTACCACCCTGATACCAGTTTCCCGAGATGTAACTCTGCGTAAACTGCAACGACACGTTGCCAGTATATTTCCAGAAGTTCGGCTTCTTTACCAGAGCATTGTCCTTGCCCACATCGCTCGAAGCATCGCTGTCGATAAGTTTGCTAACCTTTATGTTGCGTTTTTTTACCTCGCCCAAGTTCACCTTTACGTCCTTCAGTTCGTTTTCGGTTGTAGCGAAGTTGTCGGGAAAGTGCATGTATGTGTTAAGCAGATGCTTGTTGGCAAACGCCATAACCTGCGTGTGCTTCTCGTTGCCAGAATCGGAATTCAGCGACATTTGCTGAGTTACCGGCGACTTGTAGAAAGTGTATGGAACAAACATCTTGTATCCGTACGGATTCATTCGAGTGTTGAACGCATCGGTATCACTTCCAGTTCTGAACTTGTAGATTGTACTCGAAAGTGAATCTTGGTAGTTTTTCAGCACCGACTGAATTTGCTCTGAGGCAGAAACGCGTGTTTCCTGAACATTTTGCTCTGTCTGCTCTGTTTGCTGAACGACCTCGTTCTGTGCGAACGCTGGTGCGCAAACTGTAAGCATTGCTGCTGAGATAAAAAACAATTTTCTTTTCATGAAAACAAATAAATTACTTTGTGGTGGCAAAGATAATATAAAACCATCGAATCACAAAAGACTTATCCTACGAAAATGAAAAGATTATTGTGCGGAATAGACAAGGATTGCCTGCCGTTTTGCCATCCTACTATGCTGATTGTTTGTTAGTTTGTCGAAACTTTTATCTTGTTTTGAATGCAAGTGACTTCCTTCGGGTTTGTTTCGGGATTCCTTCGGGATTGTCATTATTTTTCAACAATAAGATAGTGGTATTTTCTTTCTATAAGTTTTTCAAACTTCTGCCGTGAACCTTTCGGAATTACGATTCTTTTCAGATTTTTGCACGAATACTTAAATTCGCAATCTATTTTTGTAACCTCGCGAGGTAAGAATATCGTTTCTAAACTATCGCAGTTTCTAAAAACAGAATGTATGATTTTTATTTTGCGAGGAAAACTGAACTCCTTCAGGTTTGTACATTCTGCAAAGACATCAGATTCTATCTCCTTTACATTATCTGGAATTTCGATGTGTGTAAGCTTTTTACATCCTTCGAATGCCGATGGCGCGATAGATTCAACATCGTTTGGGATAATTGTGTTTGCACAGCCGCTTATCAGACTGTTGTTTTTCTTACGGATAATT
>Ga0310695_10000763_pt1 | contig 79546 bp, 61 predicted proteins | sample RumenRJG_04DNA_FD_203882 | JGI IMG/M metagenome (GOLD analysis project Ga0310695, IMG submission 203882) | Bovine rumen microbial communities from Lethbridge, Alberta, Canada - RJG_04 (v2) (version 2) | ecosystem: Host-associated > Mammals > Digestive system > Stomach > Rumen | place: Canada... | reverse complement strand
ACCATCAGGAGGCAGGGTTACGGCTACCCGGATGATGAATACTTCTTTCTGAAGATCATCGACTCAAGCCGGGTTACTTATGTCCGCAATCCGAAATCCCATAAAATTTATGATTGAGCCAAATAATTCAAAAGAAAGGGAAAAGGAGAGAACCATGAAGAACATCAAAAGATTCAGCATTTTAGCAGCAATTCTCGTACTCGCGCTCGGCATCCTCACAGCATGCGGCGGCGGAAGCGACAGCGGTGAAGCCGCAGATTCCGGTGATTCGGCAGACAAGACAATCAAGGTAGCTGCTTCGCCTACACCTCACGCAGAGATCCTCAACTCCGTTGCGGACGCTCTCGCTGAAGAGGGATGGACACTCGAAGTCATCGAGTTCGATGACTACGTACAGCCTAACGTTGCTACAACAGACGGCGACGTTGACGCAAACTACTTCCAGCACGTTCCTTACCTCGATCAGTACAACGCTGAAAACGGAACAGACCTGGTAGCTGTAGGAAACGTTCACTATGAGGCAATGGGCGTTTACAAGGGACAGAAGCAGAGCTTAGATGAGCTCGCTGACGGTGACAAGATCGGCGTTCCTAACGACGTTACAAACGAGGCAAGAGCCCTCCAGCTGCTCGCTGCAAACGGCGTTATCACACTGAAGGACGGAGTAGGACTCGAGGCTACAAAGGTAGACATCGTAGACAATCCTAAGAACATCGAGATCGTAGAGCTCGAGGCTGCTACTATCCCGGCGTCACTCCCGGATCTCGCGTTCGGAGTCATCAATGCCAACTACGCACTCGGCGCTGGCCTCACAACAGACGATGCTGTAGCATACGAGGCTGAGGATTCAGAAGCTGCTGAGACATACGTAAACGTGATTGTAGTAAATGCAGGCAACGAGAACAGCGAAAAGACACAGGCTCTCGTAAAGGCTGTCCAGACAGATGCTGTTAAGGACTTCATCCTGAACACATACAACGGAGCTGTTCAGCCTAAGTTCTAGATCATGGAAGAAAGAAGAGTAGCTGTTCTGGCGGGCACGCCGGTCGATACCGACATGGGTGTCGAGTATATAAAGAATAAGAACTCTGAAATGGAGGGGCGGCGCTGGCTGCCTCTCCATGATCCTGTTTCGCCGGACTGCGATGCGCAGGTCAAATTCCAGTACTCTGACGAGGACGGAAAGCGCGCGGTAATGGACAACATTTTTGACGCCGAGACAGCCGAGGGAGTCAGGGATTTTTTTGTCTACTGCAACTCGCTTTCGGGATCCTTTGATTTCGATACATACGCTGTCATGAAGTCGCTTGATACAGGCGACGACATCCGCGTATATACTCCGCTGCAGATCTACAGGAGCCTGGGCGGAGAATACGGGCGCCTCGGAGTCCTGGCGGCCAACAATCTGTCGGCACATGCCATAGAGGAAGCGCTCATGTCATCGAATCCGGATATCTATGTCATAGGCACGGGAAACATGGCAATAGTGCGCGCGATCGAGGACGGACTGACGCCGGCTGAGATAGTAGAGGAATGCGGCCTTGCCGACCTGGTAAGATACATGGAGACCAGCGGCGCGGAGGCGATAGTGCTCGGTTGTACGCATTTTCCGTATATCAGGGATGAGCTGGCAAAGCTTACGGAGCTTCCTCTCATAGACCCGGCCGATATGATGTTCGATAAAATGAACGGACACTGGTAAAAAAGCCATCCGCATCCCGGAAGGATGCAGGTGCACATTGCGAAAGATCATAACGGGAATCTGCTTCGCTGCAAAAACGGGGAGCGGATTCCTTTATTTTGCTCCGATTATTTTGTATAATTTACTATGTATGATTATGTGCCGGAAACAGGCACCGGTAAAACACTTCTAACAGAGAAAAAGGACGAAAACTATGGCAGGCAACTTTAAAAAAGTAGGCAAATGGGGCGAATGCCTCTGGGGGCTTGACGAGAACGGCAACCTCCTCATAGACGGCGGACTGGCAGCGGATCTGGGCGACGAAGGCGCTCCGTGGGCTGGCTATGAAGACGCCATAAAATCAGTAGTCGCTACACGCGGCGTGACCTTCCCTGACGGAACATCCCTCGCGGGGCTGTTCAAGGGCTGCAGAAAGATGGTAAAGGCTGATCTGAGCGGATTCGACACAACGAATGTCACACGCATGGATTCGATGTTTGAGGGCTGCGCTAATCTGAGCGAGCTCGACATCTCATCCTTCGATACACGCGGATGCTCAGACCTCAGCAGGATGTTTGCCCAGTGCGCGAAGCTCGACGACATGCTGCTCGGTGAGGACTTCAGCCCTGAAGGAGACGGCAGCACGGACTGCGGCAGACTGGCTGTAAAGGAATACGGCAAGTATAAGAAGGGAAAGCCGATCGCGGTAGAAGGCTTCAGAGTGCTTTATCACAGCAACTTCGACGGAGAAGCTGCGGAAGCAACAGAGGAAAGGCACACCCTGCCGAATGCCATATATCAGGTAGAACCGCTCATGTTCGACAGACCGAACGAAAGCTGGTCGTTCATGGCGTGGAACGCGCGTCCGGATGGAAGCGGCGCAGCCATACCTGCCGGCACGGAAATAGAATCAGTAGACAGGGATATCGACCTCTACGCTATATGGGGGCACGCTCCTGAGATCGGAGAGATCACGGCTCCGGCTGCTTTCTCGTTTGGAGAGACCATACCGTTTGAACTCCCTGAGATAATCTCACGCAACGACCCTGAGGTCACCGGATATCTTGAGATAAGCGAGACCGGTGAAGAGGGCACATGGCACGCGATCAACCATGACGCCATACTGCCGGTAGCATGCAGCGGATACCTCATAAGACTCCACGCGGCAAACAGCGTCGGAGAATCAGTATCAAATATGGTCAGACTCGATATCAGAAGAGCAAACATAGACGTATCGGCTGTACGCTGGGCAGAAGAAGATGACATGACGTATGACGGAAACGTCAAGCACGTGTGGCTTGAGGGACTGCCGGACGGCGTTGTGCCGAGCTATATCGGAAACGAGGGAGTCGAGGCAGGCACTTACACGGCGACCATCAGCTTTGACTTCGACCAGGCGAACTTCAATGAGCCGCTCATAGTGCGCGAGCACGAGTGGACGATCCGCAAGGGCTCATACGATATGTCCCAGGTGAGCTGGGTATACGACGGTCCTTTCACGTACGACGGCGAGACTCACGGCGTTGAGCTCAAAGGCCTGCCTGAGGGCGTTTCAGCTTATTATGAGAACAATTCTTCCGCGAAGGCGGGAGTATATACCGCAAAGGCCGGTTTCGAATATGACAGAGCGAATTATGAGAAGCCTCAGGATGTGGCTCCGTGCGTATGGGAGATAAAGAAAGTCGGCATCGAAGCTTCAGACCTCGAGTGGTCGGGCTGCGAGGGCTTTGTGTATGACGGTGAGCCTAAGAGGGTATACATCACCAACCTCCCTGAGGATGCCGAGGTGGAGTACGACGGAGCAGAGGAGACTCAGGCGGGCAAGTATCTTGCGGGAGCTTCCGTAGGCGGCAACTACTGCATCCTGGGCCCTGCGGAGTACGAGTGGGAGATCGCGAAAGCTTCCTATGACATGACAGGTACTGCCTGGAGCGATGTTGCGGATTTTGAGTACGACGGAGAGATCCACAGCATGCAGCTGGCGTCCTATCCGCAGGAACTCGGAGTAAAATACAGCGGAAACGAAGGAAGAAGAGCCGGCGAATACACGGCCCGCGCTGCTTTCGTCAACCCTGATACACATAACTACAATACTCCTGATGACATGACCATCAGCTGGAGGATCGGAAAGAAGACCCTCGACATGTCAGGAGTAAAGTGGGATTACGAAAACGCATTCACCTATGACGGAGAACTCAAGAAGGTAGAGCTCACAGGACTGCCTGAGGGAGTCTATGCTGAGTACGAGAACGCGTCCGCATATGACGCGGGTCTTTACACTGCTCACGCGAGCCTCAGATTTGACGGAGACAACCTTGTGGCCGAAGCTCCGGACGACTGCGTATGGAGGATACTGAAGAGCAGGGTAGACATCTCCGATGTCCACTGGGATTATTCGGAACCGTTTGAATACGACGGAAACGAGCACGGCATCCACCTTGTCAACGTTCCTGAAGGCGTTGAGGTGGAATACAGCGGTAATACTGCCACAGGCGCCGGAATGTATGCGGCAAGCGCGGTCCTCGTGCCGACAGACGCAAACAATTATGAAGTCCCTGAAGTAAACGGATGCGCATGGGCGATCGACAAGGCAGAGTTCAAGCTGCCTCCGCTCGCATGGACAGATTCGTCTGCGTTTATCTATGACGGAAGCGAAAAGTCAGTAGCTGTCACAAATGAGCTCAGCGGCGTAAAGATCGATTATACGGGCAATACCGAGACAGGCGCCGGCAGATACTTTGCTAAAGCCATGTTTACGCCTGAAGATGAAGACAACTTCAGGGCACCTGATCCTCAGGGCCACTCCTGGAGCATCAACAAAGCGCACTTCGACATGAGTGGAGCTTACTGGGATTACAATGAGCCGTTCATCTATGACGGCAGTCCTAAGACCGTAAAGGTCGCAGGCCTTCCTGACGGAGTGACAGCCGAGTACTTCAACGAGTCCGCAACAGACGCGGGTGCGTACACCTCGACCGCGAAGTTCAAAGTTGAGGATCCTGACAATTACGAGGACAACATCCCTGACATGATGCTCGACTGGAGCATCGACAAGGCGGCGTTCGACATGAGCGAAGTCAGATGGCAGGAGAACAGGGAATTCCAGTATGACGGCGAAACAAAGTGCATAAGGCTGACAGGACTGCCTGACGGTCTCACTCCTGAGTACGAGGGGAGCGAGGCTTACACAGCAGGCGAATACACTGCAAGAGCCGGATTCACTTACGATGAGAAGAACTACAAAAAGCCTGAGGTGGCTACATGCCACTGGGTGATAGGCAGAACGCCGGTAGACGTCTCTGCGGTGAACTGGGACTACGAGGAGCCGTTCGTATATGACGGAACAGAGAAGACAGTAGCTGCCAGAAACATACCTGAAGGCACAACGGTAAGATACAGCAACACCAGGGCGAGCCAGGCAGGCACATACGTGGCAGCTGCCGAGATCATTCCGGAGGATACTGAAAACCTCACAAAATCAAGGCTCGAGAACCTCACATGGAGGATCGACAAGGGCGATTACGACATGAGCCATGTCCGCTGGGATTACGAGAAGCCTTTCACCTATGACGGAAACGAGTTCAGAGTGGTTCTCAAGGGGCTGCCTGAGGGAGTACTGCCGTCATACAGAGGCAATACTGCGCGCGATGCAGGCTCGTACAAGGCAAGCGCATCGTTCACGGTCGCAGACGGCCGCAACTTCAATACTCCTGAGCCTATGGAGCTCGACTGGGAGGTAAGGAAGGCCGAATACGACATGTCTGGAGCTTCCTGGGATTACGAAGGCGAGTTCAGATACAACGGAAGGATGCATGAGGTATCGCTCAGAGGCCTTCCGGACGGCCTCAGGGTCGTATACTCGGGCAACGCTGCAGCCGATACAGGCTCATATGAGGCGTTCGCCGAGCTGCTCCCTTACGATACATACAACTACAATCAGCCGGTGATAGAGAGCTGCAAGTGGCAGATCGTGAAGGCTGACTACGATATGTCCGCGGTCAGATGGGACTACAGCAGCCCTAAGGTGTTCAACGGAAGAGCGCAGAGCGTACTGCTCGAGCATCTCCCTAACGGCATCAAGGCCGACTACACGGGCAATGAGGGCAAGGAGGCAGGCAGCTATACTGCGAAAGCAACGCTTACTGTTTCTGACCCTGCGAACTACAACACTCCTTCAGTGCCTGACTGCGACTGGGAGATCGGCAGAGCCGACTACGACATGACGGCGGCAAGCTGGAATTACGAGCCGGGCTGCTTCACATACGACGGAAGCAGAAAGACCATCGAGCTCAGCGGTCTGCCTGAGAACGTGACGGCTTCATACAATGAAAACAGCGCTGAGAAGGCCGGAGACTACACGGCTACAGCTACATTCGAGACATCAGATGTCAACTTCAGGGCTCCTGAGCCTGTGAAGATCGACTGGAGCATCAGCAAGGCCGATTACGACATGAGCAATGCCGCATGGGATTACGACGGCAGCTTCGTGTTTGACGGCATGCCTAAGAGGATACAGCTTACGGGCATTCCTGAAGGCGTGAGCGTCACCTATGAAGGCAATACCGCGGTCAATGCGGGCAGTTACAATGCTGTCGCCAGATTCGGCATCGATACGGCTGACTTCAATGTACCTGAAGAGATGAGCTGCGACTGGACCATCGAGAAGGCTGATCCGGACATCCGTAAGCTCAGATGGGATTACTCGCGTGCGTATACATATAACGGCAGCATGAGGACTGTAAAGCTCGAGGGACTTCCTGATTCCCTCAGCGCAGAGTACACAGGCAACAGCGCGGCAGGAGCCGGAGAATACACAGCGCATGCTGAACTTACTCCGAAGGACCCTGCAAACTATAACGGAACATCAATAAAAGACTGCGACTGGCGCATACTGAAGGCGACTTACGATATGTCGGGAGCCAGATGGGAGGGCATATTCGAGTCCGTATATGACGGAAGCGAAAAGTCCGTATACATCGCCGGACTCCCTGAGGGCGTCACTCCGGTATATCACGGAAACACAGCTGTGAATGTAGGCAACTACAGCGCGTCGGCAGATCTTCAGTACGATGCCGACAACTACTATGCTCCATCCATTGACGGCTGCGAGTGGAGCATCAGCAAGGCGACTTACGACATGTCGCAGGCGGCATGGCAGGGCGTCACCGGGTTCACATTTGACGGAGAGCCTAAGTCGGTAGTACTAACAGGACTCCCTGAGGGCATCACTCCGGTCTACACAGGCAATACCGCCACTGACGCCGGCTCATACGAGGCTTCCGTAAAGCTCGAGTATGACGCTGAAAACTATGAAGAGCCATCGTTCGGAGGCTGCAGATGGAGCATCGCACCGGCTGCCGTTGAGGTCAACACAAGCGCGGTGGAATGGGTATACGACGGCCCGTACATGTACGACGGCACGCCTAAGAGCGTTTGCATAGCGACGAAGACTACCCAGCCGGGATTCTTTGAGAAGCTGCGCGGAGTGGAGCCTAAGACATACCTCGCCGGCATCCCTGAAGGTTTCGATGTGGTATATGAGGGCGAGACCGCGACAGACGCGGGCGTCTACTACACGACCGCGAAGCTGGTCAACAGAGAGCCGGGCAACTACACCGAAAGAGAGCTGCCGCCGTTCAAGTGGGAGATCCTTAAGGCGCCTATCGACATGAGCGGAGTCCACTGGAACTACGAGGGACCATTCACCTTCGACAACGAGGAGAAGTGCGTAGAGCTCGAGGGACTGCCTGAGACTGTCAAGGTGACATATACGGACAACAGAGCCGTGAACTCCGGAGAGTACGAGGCCATGGCTGTAGTAGAGGCGAAGGATCCGGTGAACTACGAGACTCCGGCTCCTGTAAGCGGATGCTGGTGGCACATCGACAAGGCCAGCTACGATATGTCCGGAGTGCACTGGGATTACGACGAAGAGTTCGTATACAACGGCAAGGAGAAGAGCGTAAAGCTGACAGGCCTGCCTGATGGAGTCAGAGTAGAATCCTACGTAGGCAACAAGGGCATCGAGGCAGGCGGATATACCGCCGAGGCTAAGCTCAGATACAAGCACAAGGAGAACTATGAGGCTCCTTCCGTGCCTGAACTCAGGTGGAGAATCGCCAAGAAGCAGCTCGATCTCTCCGAGGTCAGATGGAATTACGATGATGAAACAGTCTTCGTATATGACGACAAGGCCAAAGAGGTGAAGCTCGAGGGAGTGCCTGAAGACATCGAAGTGGTCTACACAGACAACAGCAAGATCAACGCCGGAACATACACCGCGAGAGCGAGATTCATCTACGACACCCGCAACTGCGAGGCACCGGAGATACCTGATCTCAGATGGAGGATACTCAGAGCGAAGTACGATACTTCAGCCGTCCGCTGGGATTACGACGAACCGTTCGAGTACGACGGCACCGAAAAGCACATCACGCTCAAGAATGTTCCATGGCAGATCGCTGTCAGATACAGAGACAACAGGGCCATCGCTCCTGGAAAATATACAGCCAAGGCGTATCTGACATACGATAACGAAAACTACGAGACCCCTGAGATAGACACAACTATCGACTGGGAGATCACCGGAAAGGAATAAATGAACGGGTACCTTATAGCGATAATATTTCTTACGCTTTGCTCAACGTTTTTCTCGGCCACCGAGACTGCGTTCAGCTCAGCCAACAAGATAAAGCTCAAAAACCTTGCGGCCGATGACAACAAGCGCGCGGCTCATGCGCTCGCAATGTGCGAGGACTTCGACAGGCTTATTACGATGGTTCTGGTCGGAAACACCATAGCCAACATAACCATGACTTCTGTCGCCACGGTGTACGGCATCATGACGTGGGGAGCAAAGATGGGCCCTACGCTCGCCACCATAATGGTCACGGTCCTTGTGCTTGTGCTGGGAGAGATATCTCCTAAGATCATAGCCAGGGAGTACGCCGAAGAGATAGCCCTCTTCCTGACACCTTTCGTAAGGGCGCTCATATTTATACTGACTCCGCTGACCTTCATATTCAACGGACTCAAGATATTCCTGAAGAAGGTGTTCGGAAAGAACGACGAGCCTGAATTCAGCGAGGATGAGCTTCTTACCATCGTTGAAGAGGCGGAAGCAGGAGGCGCGATCGGCGAGGAGCAGAGCGAGCTCATCTCCAACGCGATCGAGTTCAACGACATAGAAGCGATCGACATACTCACTCCGAGAGTGGATATCGTGGCTGTCGAGAGGGGGACCCCTGTAGCCGAGATAAAGGATGTATTCAGGAAGTCCGGCCTTTCCAGGCTTCCGGTGTATGAAGATGACCTCGACAACATCATCGGCGTCATCAATCAGAAAGATCTTTACAACAACAACGTAAAGACGATAAAGGACACCGAAAAGATCATCAAGCCTGTGGCCTATGTTGCCGAGACCCTCAAGGCGGCGGTCCTTCTCAAGAGGATGCAGGCCAAGAGGACTCACATAGCCATCGTTGTTGATGAGTACGGCGGAACGACAGGCCTCGTAACACTCGAGGACATAATCGAAGAGATCGTAGGCGACATCTACGATGAGCACGACACGGTCACATCGAGAGACGTAAGGCCTGCCGGCGACAACATTTACATGGTGGCAGGCGGCGCCAACCTCGAGGACTTCTTCGATATCTTCGACGAGGAGATAGAAGCCAACGCCACGACAGTCAACGGCTGGGTGATGATAGAGCTCGACAGGCTGCCTAAGGTGGGCGATGAATTCGAGTACGAATCACGGCACAAGCTGTTCCACGTCAAGGTCACAAAGGCCGACTCCAGACGCGCCCTAATGACGCGCATAACAGTCAAAGATAAGCCTGAAGATGAAGACTGAAGCGGCCGCAATAATAAAGAACGAAGGGAAGACACTTATATGGGTTTACTGGAAAAGATCTTCGGAGATCTTAATGCAAAAGAAGTTAAAAAAGTCGAAAAGATAGTAGACGTCATCGAGTCATACGATGAGGCCATGCAGGCGCTTTCGGATGACGAGCTGAGAGCGAAGACAGGAGAATTCAAGGAGAGGCTCGCTGAGGGCGAGACTCTCGATGACATTCTGCCTGAGGCGTTCGCCGTATGCCGCGAGGCTGCGTGGCGTTCGCTGGGAATGAAGCATTTCAGAGTGCAGCTCATCGGAGGCGTGGTTCTCCATCAGGGCCGCATATCCGAGATGAAGACAGGTGAAGGTAAGACTCTTGTGGCTACACTTCCTGCATACCTCAACGCTCTTGAAGGGCGCGGCGTGCATGTAGTAACAGTCAACGATTACCTGGCAAAGCGTGACGCGGAGTGGATGGGCAAGCTCTACTCCTTCCTCGGGCTCAGCGTGGGCTGCGTCATACACGCGGTAGAGGGCAAGGCCAGACACGATCAGTACATGGCCGACATCACCTACGGCACAAACAACGAGTTCGGCTTCGACTACCTGCGCGACAACATGGTGACATACAAGGAGGAGCTCACTCAGAGAGAGCTCAACTACGCCATCGTCGACGAGGTGGACTCGATCCTCATCGATGAGGCCAGAACGCCGCTCATCATTTCGGGACGCGGTGTGGACTCGAGTGTGATGTACAGAAACGCCAACACCTTTGTAAAGACTCTCAACGAGGGCGAAGACTACAAGGTGGAGGAGAAGGACAATCAGGTGTCGCTGACTGACGAAGGCGTCAAGCTCTGCGAGGCTTACTTCAAGATCGACAACTTCTCCGATCCTGACAACATGGAGCTCAACCACTACGTCCATCAGGCACTGCGCGCCAACTTCCTCATGAAGAAGGACGTCGACTATATCGTAAAAGACGGCGAGATCCTCATCGTAGATGAGTTCACCGGACGACTGATGTACGGAAGGCGCTTCAGCAACGGCCTGCATCAGGCTATCGAGGCCAAGGAGGGAGTGAAGGTAAGGTCTGAGTCCAAGACTCTCGCTACCATTACGCTCCAGAACTACTTCAGAATGTACAACAAGCTCGCGGGAATGACCGGTACTGCAAAGACCGAAGAAGACGAGTTCCGCGACATCTATAACATGGACGTAGTCGTGATACCGACCAACAAGCCGGTCATCAGAGAGGACAGGCAGGACTCGGTATACGCTCACCAGAGCGCCAAGTACAAGGCTATAGTAAACAGGGTAGTGGAAGCCCACGAGACAGGACAGCCTGTGCTGGTCGGAACCATTTCGATCGAGATATCCGAGCTCATCAGCAACATGCTCAAGAAGAGGGGCGTAAAGCACAACGTGCTGAACGCGAAGCATCATGAGCAGGAGGCTGAGATCGTAGCTGAAGCCGGAAGGCTCGGAGCCGTCACCATCGCTACCAACATGGCCGGCCGTGGTACGGATATCATACTGGGCGGCAACCCTGACTTCGAGGCGCGCAAGCAGATGCGCAAGGAGGGCTATACGCCTGAGCAGATCTCGTTCGCTACGGGATTTGAGAAGTCCGACGATCCGGAGCTGCTCGAGGCGCGCGCCAAGTACAAGGAGCTCCACGAGGCCATCAAGAAGGAGAGAGCTCCTGAACAGCAGAAGGTGAAGGAACTCGGCGGACTCTGCATAGTCGGTACCGAGCGTCATGAATCCAGACGTATAGACAATCAGCTCAGAGGACGTTCCGGACGTCAGGGCGACCCGGGCAACACGCAGTTCTTCATCGCTCTCGAGGATGATCTGATGAGACTCTTCGGCGGTGAAAGGATGCAGGGCATACTCGAAAGAGTAGGAATGGATGAGGATGAGCCGCTCGAGGCGGGAATGCTTTCAAGATCGATCGAAAGTGCCCAGAAGAAGGTAGAGGGCAAGAACTTCGGCATCAGAAAGTACGTACTGCAGTACGACAATGTAATGAACAAACAGCGTGAGATCATCTACGACCAGAGGCGCATGGTGCTCGACGGCGAGGATGTTTCGGGCTACATAAAGAACATGACATACGAGCTGATCGACGGCATAGTCGATCCTGTGGTCATGGAATCCAGATATCCTGAAGAGTGGGATCTCAGGAGGATAACCGACGGGCTCGAGCAGATAGCGCCTAACTTCAGGGGCAGACTCAAAATCGATGATGAATATCTGCAGAGCCTCGATGAGCAGAAGCTCAAGGACGATATAAAGCAGATATTCGACGAGATGTACGCCGAGAAGGAAGCCGAGATCGGAAGCGAGCAGATGAGAGAAGTCGAGCGCATGATCCTCCTCAGAGTCGTAGACAACCGCTGGATGGATCACATCGACGCGATGGATCAGCTCAAGGACGGAATCGGCCTCAGAGGAATCGGACAGCAGGATCCGGCCGTGGCTTACGCCCAGGAGGGCTTCGCCATGTTCGACGAGATGGTAGCTGACATAAGGGAAGAGACCGTCAAATTCTGCTACAACGTAACAGTGACTACAAGGACTGAGAGGCGCAACGTGGTGAGCGGCCGAACTTCAGCCGCGAAGGAGGAGTATAAAGACGACAGCGCTGCTCAGGCAGGCGCAGGCAGCGGAAGCATGCCGTCAGCAGCTCCTAAGGCGGACAAGACAGGCAAGCAGGAGACCATAAGACGCGACATGCCTAAGGTAGGCAGAAACGATCCATGTCCGTGCGGAAGCGGCAAAAAGTACAAGAATTGCTGCGGACGCAACGCGTAACGATAGATTGCAGTTTATAGCTAGGAACGAAAGGAGTCCGGTATGCTGACGTTTGTTATTATTCTGTTGGTTGCGGTAGCTGTGTTTTTCGCCGTCACCTACAATTCGCTGACGAAGGACAAAAACCGCATCGAGCTTGCCGAGGTGGAGCTTCGCAAGTACGAGGAGGCGGGCGATGCAAAGGACATCGACAACGCGAAAAAGTATTACAACGCTGTGCTTCGCGACTACAACAACAAGGTTGAGAGCTTTCCGACCAGCATAGTTGCGAACATGTTCAACTTCCCTAAGATGCACACTGAAGAATTTGACGAGGGACTTTAGACCGGCAGGAGTGATTCCGGCCGCGCGGCTTATTCTAAAAGCATAAAGGAGTAAGGCAATGAAGAAGAAAACCGGCATACGATCGCTGCTCGGCAGAATGTCCGCGCTGATCGCTGCTGCGGCACTGCTGGTGCTGGCGGCGCCGATCGGGCTGTCCGGTACGGACAGCTACGCGAGCGACAATACGATGTACACCATCAACTACGATGTCACCGTCGATGTCGCTGAAGACAATTCCTACAACTACCACGAGCATCTCGACATGTACTATGTCACGGCCCACCACGGGATCTACAGGTACCTGCCTATGCAAGGTCAGAAGATCTCAGGGATAAGGGTGCCGGGATACGAGTATGATGTATACACACAGTCGGGCTATCAGGTGGTAAAGATAGGAAGCGGCAGCTACACGCTCACCGGAGAGAATCCATATGACATCGTCTACAACATAGCGATGTACGAGGATGAGAATCCGGATAAGGACATGCTGCTCCTCAATCTTCTCCCTACCGACTGGGAGACCGACATCGGAGCGAGCAGATGCGTGATCAACCTTCCTAAGAAGGCCGATCTCAGCAAGGCAAGGGTCTATTCGGGCTCATACGGCACAACATCAAACGAAGACAACGCTGTTCTCGAGACGAGTGAAGACGGAAAGACCATCACCATTACGGCGAAGGATATTCCGGCCCATCACGGCGTAACGCTGCAGCTTGAGCTCCCTCAGGGCTACTGGCAGGGCGCTCCGCAGTTCGGAAGACTTACTGTATCCAACATGTTCCTGTTCCTGCTCGGACCTGTGGGAGCCATACTCCTCTGGTATTTCTACGGCAGAGACAAGCATATGGTGAAGACTCTTGAGTTCTATCCTCCTGATGAGCTGACTCCGGGCGAGATAGGTTATCTTGTGGACGGAAGAGCCGACAAGCAGGATGTCATCTCCACGATCGTATATCTCGCGGACAAGGGATACATCGAGATAGAGGAGATCGACAGAAAGAGATTCAGATTCATCGCGATCAGCAAACCAGGCCCTGACGTGCCTCAGTATATCTGCAAGATCTACGAAGGACTCTTCCCGGGCAAGAGGACTTCAACGACAAGCGACCAGCTTGCGTCATCCACTTCGTTCGGGAAAAAGTATCTGAGATCCAAGGAGCAGCTTGAGGAGATGTTCAGCGGAAACAGGGCGATAATAAGGCCTGATTCCCGCATGGCGAGGGCGGCCTGCACGGTCGCGGCCATAGTACCTTCCGCGGCATATGTGACATGGGCAGGGATCAACGGAGATGATATGGGCATGGTCATGCTGTTCTGGGCAGGAGCGCATATCCTGATATCCGTGGCTCTCATGTGCTCGGTATATGACAATATCAGATCCGCATCAAAGGTAAAGACGGTCCTGAAGAGCCTCGGCGCCATATGGTTCTTTACCGTTGGCGTAGGGTCCCTTCCACTAGTGTCAGACGCGCTCAGCCTCCTTCCGGAAGTGAAGGCGATGGCGATCGTGCTGTATCTGGTGGTAGGCACGCTCATAAGCATGTTCTTCGCGGTCATCGCGGTCGCGAAGACGGATTCGTACACCGATCTTCTCGGCAGGGTGCTCGGATTCAGGGATTTCATAAAGACTGCCGAGCTCGACAAGCTGAATGAGCTCGTCGAGGAGGATCCTCAGTATTTCTATCACATCATGCCTTACGCCTATGTATTTGGCCTGAGCAATAAATGGATAAAGAACTTCGAGGATCTCCCTGTTATCGCGCCTGAATGGTACCGCGGAACACGCAGCTTCGACAGCTTCGACTACTACATGATGGGAAGGATGATGAGCGACTGCAGCGCAAGCGTAGGCAGCAGCATAGTCATTCCTGCACAGTCGAGCGGCGGCAGCGGCTTCGGCGGAGGCGGTTTCAGCGGAGGCGGCGGAAGCTGGAGCGGCGGAGGCGGCTTCAGTGGCGGCGGCTTCAGCGGAGGCGGTTCCGGCGGCGGCGGAGGCGGCGGCTGGTAAACCATGAAGAAGTATATAATATTTGATTTTGACGGCACTCTTGCCAATACCAATGACGTTATCGTCGCGTCATGGCAGGCAACACTTGAGCGCTATCTGGGACACAGCCTGCCGGTCAGGGAGATAGAGGCTACCTTCGGGGAGATACTCGTATATACGATCGGCAGACTCATGCCCGACGCTCCCGTGAATGAGGTGGTCGATTACTACAGGGCCTATCAGGACTCTCATCAGCAGGACTATCCCGTATACGTCTTCGAGGGAGTCAGGGAGCTGCTTGAGCAGCTGAGAGAGCGCGGATGCATCATAGGCGTAGGCACTTCAAGGACTGCCTACAGCTTCCATAATTACATGGAGAAGCTGGGACTTGAAGATCTTGTAGATGAAGAGGTCACGATGAATGACGTGACCTCGCACAAGCCTGATCCGGAGACCGTCAATGCCGTTCTGGCAAAAATGATGGCCCGTGAGGGGATCGCCTGCAGCAGCGCTTCGGACATTCCCGATGAAGTCCGCGCTGCCGCGCTGATGATAGGAGACACCAAATATGACATCGGCTGCGCCGGCAACGCAGGAGTGGACAGCGTGCTTGTGGGCTGGAGCCATTATGTCGATACTGAAGACATGCTGGCTGACGGCTTTGAGCCGACTTATACCATAGAAAGGCCGGAGGATCTGCTGAAGATAATCTGAACCGGAATGTCCTGAGAAAAGATATATAAAATACTGGAGGAATAATGTTACAGCTTGATGAGATAAGAAGCCAGCTTCCGGCTCTCAAGGAGCAGATCACGGAAGTGGGAGGCTATCTTTGACCCGGAGGGCCTCAGAAAAAGGATAAAAGAACTCGAAGATGAGAGTCTGAAGGATGGTTTCTGGAACGACCAGAAGAAAGCGCAGAAGGTGCTCAAGGAGAAGAAATCCCTTGAGGACAAGCTTGGCGTGTATGAAAGGCTCTCGGCAGAGGCGGATGAACTGCCCGAGCTTATAGATATAGCGGAAGAGCTCGAAGACGAGGATGAGGCGAAGAGCGTCATCGCGAGCTTCGGGAAGCTTTCGGATGAGCTTGAAGACCTCAAGACAGGCATGCTGCTGTCCGGTAAATACGACAGCAGGGACTGTATACTGAGCATACACTCTGGAACAGGCGGAGTAGACGCCAATGACTGGGCCGAGATGCTCGAGAGGATGTATCTGAGATACTGCGAAAAGAAGGGCTTCAAGACGAAGATACTCGACAGGCAGGATGACGTCGATTACGGCATCAAGAGCTCTACGATAGAGGTAAGCGGTGAGAACGCCTACGGTCTTCTCAGATCGGAGACGGGCGTGCACAGGCTCGTGCGCATCTCTCCGTTCAACGCGATGGGAAAGAGGCAGACCTCTTTCGCGGCGGTAGAGGTGGTGCCGGATATAGGCGATGACATAGAAGTGAATATCGATCCGGGCGATCTCAAGATAGACACCTACAGATCGGGAGGTGCCGGCGGCCAGCACGTAAACACTACGGATTCGGCTGTCCGAATCACACACTTGCCGACCGGTATAGTGGTTACCTGCCAGAACGAAAGGTCTCAGATAATGAACCGCGAGGTGGCGATGAAGATCCTCATCTCAAAGCTCACGCGCATCGCCGAAGAGGCCCACAAAGAGAACCTCAACGAGATAAAGGGCGATCAGTCGATGGCTACCTGGGGTTCCCAGATAAGGAATTACGTATTTCAGCCGTACACGATGGTAAAGGACACGCGCACCGGTGCCGAGGTGGGCAATGTTGAGGCAGTAATGGACGGCGACATCGACGTCTTCGTCCGCGCCAAGCTTTCACAGGACGCAGCAGCGGCAAACGAATAGAATCAATGCTGAGATTGTTTGCGGGCAGGGAGAATATCGATAAGGAGCGTTTCATCTATGACCGTGTAAGGGAACACGGAGGTGAGACGCTTGTTTTGGTGCCCGATCAGTACACGCTGGTGGCGGAGGAGCAGGCGCTCAGATACCTCGGGACCGACTGTCTGTTCAATGTGGAGATCACCTCGATGAACCGCCTCGGGCTCAGGGTGCTCGAAGAGCAGGGGACTGAGTCCGTTCAGATGATCGACAAGTACGGACGCTTCATGCTTCTGTCGATGCTCATACGCGAGCATTCAGACGACTTCGACATTTTCAGCAGGGTGGCCGGAAAGCTGACCTTCACATCCATGCTCAACGACTTCATTTCTGAATTCAAGCAGCAGGACTGCACCGTCGAAAAGCTTCAGGAGATGACAGGAGACGCCGGAGGCGATCCTATACTCGAAGCCAAGCTGAAGGAGCTCAGCGGAGTCATCACGGCGTATGAAGAGGCCATAAAGGGAAAATACACTGACTCCGAAGACTACATCGCCATGTACGTAAGCGCCATAAAGGATTCGAAGCTTGTGCGCGGCAAGAGAGTGTGGATCTACGGCTACGACAGCATAACGCCTAAATTTGCGGGAGCTGTCATGGAACTTGCCGGGGCCGCCGAGTCGGTCGGATTCATAGTGAACAGAAGCGATTTCGATCTTGATGAACGTCTCGCGGCTTCGCTCACGGCGCTGGCCGCTGACAGCAACATAGACATAAGCATCGAAGAGATACCGCCTTCATATGAGCTCATCAGAAGCGAAACTGTAAAGCGCCTCGAGAAGTCTCTCTGGAAGGATGTTCTGAGCCCGGCTGAAAAGGCCGAAAATGCTGAGTTCGTTCCGGAAGACCTCACCATTGTGTGCGCAGCCAATCCGTATTACGAGGCTGAGAGCGCTGCCGCGTACGTGTGGCATCTTATACGCGATCTCGGTTTCAAAATGCGCGAGATACAGATTATAGCAAATGACGAAGGCAGCATGCAGCCTGTCATAAGGCGCGTCTTTGAAGAATACGGTCTGCCGGTGTTTGCCGACAGCTCGCGCGACATCACAGACAGCGCTGCCGTGGGGTTCATCGTAAATCTCCTCAGCTTCGTGGTGCGCCGCAAGTCGTCGCAGTATCTTTTCGCCATGCTCAAGACGGGGCTCACTGACTTTGATGACAGCGATATAGAAGACCTCGAAAATTACGCGCGTGAATACCGCATAAAGGGGTCGATGTGGGACAAGCCGTTCAGATACGGCAGGGACTCGCTCGGAGATGAGCTTTTCGACAGGCTCGACTCGATGAGAGCGCGCATTTCAGGTGCCGTATCAGGACTCGCGGAGATAGCCTCGGGCGGCACGGTGAGCGGATTCATACGCAGCTTCAGGGAATACCTGAAAGACGAGTGGGATCTTGAGAACAAGGTAGAGAAAGCTGCTGAGGCCATAGATGAAGAGGGACTGCATGATGAGGCCCAGCGCATGACTCAGAGCTTCGCGAAGGCAATGGAGCTGCTGGGGCAGATGGACGGCATCATGGGAGATTCCCCGATGGATCTGGCGGAATTCACGGACATATACACCGCAGGACTGTCTGACGTTGAGGTGGGGGTCATTCCGCCTTCGGTCGACGGTCTTTCGATGGGTACCATGATAAGGACCAGGCCGCGTCAGATGAAGGCCGCCGTGATACTCGGCGCGTGCGAGGGCGTGATGCCGCTTTCACCGCAGACGGAAGGGCTGTTCTCTCTTGATGAAAAGGAGTTCTTCAAGGAGCAGGGCTTTGCTCTCGGCAGCCTTGACGACATAAAGATGGCCGAAGAGAACGCCGCCATGTACCGCATGATGGCAAGGCCTTCAGAAAAGATATATATAAGCTGGGCGATGACTGACACTGAAGGCAGGGATACGAATCCGTCGCCTGTCATCGACTCGCTTAAGGCACTCTTCCCGCGCATCGAAGCAGACGGACTGATACAAAAGGACGTGATCAGCTCCGGATGGGGAGGCACACTGAAGTCAGGCGACTTTGACCGCATCAACACCGCAGGCGAAGGCATGAGACATCTCATCAACCGCATAAAGGATTCGAATGCTCCCGAAGAGCCGGACGCACTTACCAGGGCCATGCTCCGCTGGTATGCTGACAAGCGCAGGGACGAGCTCGATACCATGCTGAGGGCCGCGGCCTACGATAACGTGCAGCCTCCGCTGAGCCGTGAGGCTGCAAAGGAGCTCTACTGCAGAAAGGACGGCAGCCTGTCGCTGAGCGCATCATCGATAGGCAGCTACATAGACTGTCCGTTCAGGTACTTCATCGACAGGGGCCTCAGACCAAAGGAGGAGAGGACATTCGCCAGTGACGCCCGCTCGGTGGGCGACGTATATCACGAGTGCCTCATGGCCGTCGCGAGGCAGATAATGAAGGCTGAAGAGATCCCTGATGATGATTCGCTCGAGGAGCTTGTGACCGCAGCGCTCGATGATCTGTCCGAGAACTACATGGGAGGGCTCTTCATATCCACCGGCTGCGAAGAATACCGCATGAGCCGCATCCGCGAGATATGCGCTTCTGCCGCGAAGGCAATGGCCGCTCAGCTCGGGGCGCAGTCGCTCGTAAGCGCTTCGTTCGAGGAGCCGTTCGGAAGGCACGCCGAGCTCGGACCGCTGAAGATAAACGCGGGCGGCAGCGAGGTATATGTTGAAGGCAAGATAGACAGAGCAGACGTGATCGATGTGGGCGGCGAGAGCCGCGTGCGCATCATCGATTACAAGACCGGAAACGACAAACTCGACATCTGGAAGATGCGCCAGGGCTACAAGATGCAGCTGATGATATATCTTATCTCAGCGACATCGGGAGAACTGACCCCTGCCGGCATGTTCTACTTCAACATAAAGGATCCTATCAAAACTCTGAACGACAAGAGTGAGAATCAGATCGACACCATACTCAGCAAGGAGGCTGAAGACGAGTTCAAGCTCAAAGGCTCTTTCATAGATGAGGAAGGCGTGCTCGGCGCGATGCCCGAGAAAGTGCTTTCATCGGCAAAGGGAGCGATCAGCCGCGAGGAGTATGAGGAGGCCCGCAGGGATGTCATAGCGCGCATAGAGGAAACCGCGGAAGGCATCCTCGGAGGAAAGATAGACATAAGGCCGCTGAGGGTCGACAACAGGCTTGCCTGCACTTACTGCAGCTACAGGTCTGTATGCAGGCGAGACCGCGGTTATGTAAAAAATACATACAGGCCGATAAAACCGAAACCGAAAGAATAAGAATGATAAATATAGTTTCTGTAGGGAGCAGCAGCTCCGGAAATTCATATATAGTAATGACAGAAAGCCGTACCGTGATCATAGACGCGGGACTGACGGCCAAAAGAATAATTGCAGCCCTCGACAGCCTGGGTAAAGACCCCGCCGATGTAGACGCGGTGCTCATCACCCACGAGCACGTAGATCATGTGAAAAGCGTGAGAGCTGTTTCGCGCAAGTGCTGCAATGCCTTTTTCTACGCCAGCAGGGGCACGGTGGAAAGCAGTGACTGCTTCAGCCATGTACCATCCGAGAGGATCATACTGGTGTCGGCAGGCGAGATAGTAAGGATAGACAACGATGACGACATGGAGATCGGTGCATTTCCGCTGAGCCATGACGCGGCGGAGCCTCTCGGCTTCACCGTCACATCAGGCGGTGAAAAGCTCGCGATCGTGACTGACACGGGCATCGTCACCGAAGAGATATACTCGGCCGTAAGCGACGCGGGGTATCTTGTGTTTGAAGCGAATCACGATGTGGACATGCTCATGTTCGGCGAGTATCCTTATCCGGTAAAGGTCAGGATAAAAGGAGAGAAGGGGCACCTGTCGAACGACTACGCCGGCGATGTGCTGGCGAGCATACTTGCGGACAGAAAGGCGAGGTCCGAAAAGGATCCGCTCAGGATAATGCTGGCGCACCTCAGCTTCCACAACAACGCGCCGCTGTTTGCACGCCAGACAGTAGAGGACGCACTCGGAGCAGCCGGATTCCGCAGGGGAGCGGACTACACGCTCGAAGTCGCCGCCAAAGAAGGGCTGACATACATGCTTTAGAGCAATTACAGGCGCAAGCGGCCGAAAATGCATATGTTCACGGCCAGACTTGAGCGGAATGCCGCCTGCATGCAAAACTTCCGGATCATGCCGGGCTTGCTGCCTGCGGCACTAACAACAGATAACGCATTACGAAGAGCGCCTTGGAACGGCTGTGAAATATGCTTTTCGGCATCAGCTTGCGCCGTTCGTTATGGAGAACAATGCTTAATATACGGATAATCTGTGTAGGAAAATTTAAAGAGAAATATTGGGAAGCCGCCTCGGCTGAGTATATGAAGAGACTCGGCGCGTATTGCAGTGTCTCGGTTATTGAGGTAAAGGAAGAGAAGCTGCCGGCACATGCTTCACGCGCGGACGAAGACAATGTCATTTACAAGGAAGGCCGGGCGATATCAGATAAGATCGGTACGGGCGACTATGTGATCGCCCTCGACATAGGCGGACGTGAGCTTTCCTCAGAAGAGCTTGCCGCGAAGATGGCTGAGATATCCTTCACAAGCTCAACGATAGACTTTGTGATAGGAGGCAGCCTGGGACTGAGCAAAGAAGTGAAATCGCGCGCGGACCTGAGACTCAGCTTCGGAAGGATAACGCTTCCGCATCAGCTGGCACGCGTAGTTCTGCTGGAGCAGATCTACAGAGCGTTCAAGATCAACGCCGGCGAAGCTTATCATAAATAATTGCGTTATAAAACCCTTCCGTTCGCCTCGCTCGGATATGCCATTGCATCCTCAGTCACTCGGCATCCCGGGACGTTTGCGGGACTCGCTTCGCTCAGACATCCGCACAACGTCAGCCGGTCTGCCATCGCTCCATCGGTGCAGCTGGCAATATCCTCACGAAACGCTCACGTGCGGGTTCTATAACGCATCAATAAATAAAGATGTAAGGAGACAAGCAGATATGGCAAATAAATACAGCAAAGATAAAGGCAACAAGACTATGAAGGATTACGAGGACAGCAGAAAGAGGCTCAATGTGGGCGCGAAGATCATGGCGCTCATTCTTGCGGCGTCGATGATAGTGTTCTACGTGCTCTCTGCGGGGATGTTTCTCTGGGATTAGAGAAGCGGGAAAATCGTCTGAAAGAGCGGCTGAAATTGTTTTTTTGAGCTGGAGCCTGAACAGGGCTCTTTTTTTAAGCCTTGTAAATACTGTGTTAAAAGATTGTCAACTCCATAATTTATGTTTTATTTGAAGTGAATCACGCATGAAGTTATAATTAATATAATCATATATGCGCCCTGAAAGCGTGAGTTTTCAAGGGTTGCTGTTGGAAGTTTTCGGTGATGATAGTTATTGATTCAATAATCAGGAGGTGCCTATGGAATTACAGATTCAAGACCTTGTCTCTTCTATCCGTAAGGAAGGGATAGAGGCGGCAAATGCCGAAGCGGAATCTATTATTGCAGAAGCAAAAAAGAAAGCCGAATCAATCGTTGCCGGGGCAAAGTCTGAGGCACAGCAGTATAAAGATGCAGCTGAGAAAGAGATCGCTATTCTCAGAGAAAGTGCCGCAGTCAGTGCCGAGCAGGCAAAGCGTGATGCAGTCCTGGCGTTCAAGACCGAGATACAGGGCGAGTTTGAGAAGATACTCGCTGCTGACATCGGTAAGGAACTTTCCGGAGATGCGCTTGGCAAGCTTATCCGCGCGGCTGTTGCCGGAGAAAATGTCGCTGATTACGCGGCAGAAGTATCCGAGGTCGGCGATGTTCTCAAGAAAGAGCTCGCAGATGAAATCAAGAAGGGACTGGAAATCAGACCGACAAAGGATGTTCAGCAGGGATTCCGCCTTGCAGCAAAAGACGGATCCGGTTATTTCGACTGCTCAGATGACGGAATAATGGAAATGCTGATGCCTTACTTCAGAGATCTCGACTTCCGGTAAAGAAGGAGGAGCGGTATGGCTTCGTATTATTATCTGATAGCAAGCCTTCCTGAGCTCAGAGCAGATGGAGATATGCCGTTAACATACGACGAGTTCCTGTCGTGCTGCCAGTCAAATGTAAGTGATGCACAGTATCAGCTGCTGGAAGACCTCACTCTTTCTTCCACAGAGGGGCCGCTTGTAGACGAGTGGGCAAAGTTCTACGGAATGCTGACCAAAGAGCTTAATTATCAGAGAAGCATGAATCTCGGCAAGAGCTATTCATCAGTCTTTGATAAAGACGGTCAGATATCCCAGGTAGTGGCTGCTGCACTGTCCGCAAAGAATCCGCTTGAGGCGGAGCGTGTGCTTCTTGAGTACGAATTTGAGGCTCTTGACTCACTGGTCGGACTGCATATGTTTGATGATCATGTGCTGTTCGGATATGCGATCAAATTAAAATTACTGGAGCGCCAGAACTGCTTCGAGGACTCGAAAGGCAAAGCTGAATTCAAATCCCTGTTCGAAGGGATACAGCAGCGCGTATACAGTTTGTAGCCGGGTGGGGATCCCCTCTGACAGCTTGCAGAGAGCTACACTCGGAATTTAACAGGAGTGCTATATGAAAACACAAACAGGATTTGTAGCCGGAGTCAACGGAAACCTTATCAAAGTAGACTTCGATGGCTCCGTTCGAAAGAATGAAGTAGGTTACATCCTCGTTGATGACAAGCGCCTTAAAGGAGAGGTTATCCGAATCAACAACGGGGAAGTAAGCATGCAGATCTACGAAATGACCAACGGCATCAAGGTCGGTGACGAAGTAGAGTTCACCGGCGAGCTGATGAGCGTAGATCTGGGTCCGGGACTGCTGACGCAGGTATTCGACGGACTGCAGAATCCGCTGCCTAAGCTGGCGGAGCAGTGCGGCTTCTTCCTGGACAGAGGAGTATATCTTGACGCGATCCCTGATCGCGACTGGGACTTCACACCGGTGGCAAAGGTAGGAGACTCCGTAAAAGCGGGTTCCACCATCGGCACCGTGCCGGAAGGCCTGTTCACACACCATATCATGGTTCCGTTCACGCTGAAGGGCAGTGACTGGACCGTAAAATCGATCAATAAGGCCGGCTCATACAATGTGAGATCAACGATCTGCACGATCGAGAACGCGAAGGGCGAAACAAAAGACCTCAGCATGGTATTCACACAGCCGATCAAGCAGGCTGTAAAGTGCTATTCAGAGAAGCTTCGTCCGACTGAGCCGCTCGTAACAAAGATCCGCTGCATCGACTCCTTCCTTCCTGTCGCGAAGGGCGGTACGTTCTGCACACCGGGACCTTTCGGAGCCGGCAAGACAGTACTTCAGCACATGCAGGCCAAGAACTCCGAGGCTGACGTCGTAATCGTAGCTGCCTGCGGAGAGCGTGCCGGCGAGGTAGTAGAAGTACTTAAAGAGTTCCCTGAACTGGAAGACCCTAAGACGGGACGTTCACTGATGGAAAGAACCATCATCATCTGCAACACATCGTCCATGCCGGTAGCTGCCCGTGAAGCTTCATGCTACACAGCGGTTACACTGGCTGAGTATTACAGACAGATGGGCCTCGACGTACTGCTGCTCGCAGACTCCACAAGCCGCTGGGCTCAGGCGATGCGTGAGATGAGCGGACGTCTTGAGGAGATCCCTGGCGAGGAAGCTTTCCCGGCTTACCTCGAATCCACTATCGCGGCGTTCTATGAAAGAGCCGGCGTTGTCCGTCTTGACGACGGCAGCAAGGCATCGATCACCATCGGCGGAACAGTATCACCTGCCGGCGGCAACTTCGAAGAGCCTGTAACACAGGCTACTCTGAAGGTAGTAGGCGCCTTCCACGGACTCGCGAGAGAGCGTTCCGACGCCCGTAAGTACCCGGCGATCCACCCGGTGGACTCCTGGTCGAAGTACAAGGGCGTTGTAGACATGGATCTTGTTGAAAAAGCCCGCAGCATCCTTATCAGGAGCACAGAAGTCAACCAGATGATGAAGGTAGTCGGTGAGGAAGGTACTTCTTCAGAAGACTACACCATCTATCAGAAGGGTGAGCTCCTCGACGCGGTATACCTGCAGCAGAACTCATTCGACCCTATCGATGAGGCCTGCGTGCCTGAGAGACAGCGCAGGGAATTCAACAGGCTCTATGATGCGTTGAATAAAAAATACGATATCACAGACAAGAGAGAGATCCGTGCATTCTTCAACCAGCTCAGACAGGAATTCCTTGACTGGCACGGCACAGTATTCGAGACTCCGGAGTTCGAAGCACAGGAGAAAAAGATCTCAGACTTTTACATGGCAAAGGTCGTAGAGTAGGAGGTCGAAGAAAATGCAAAAAGTTTATACGAAAATAGAATCGATAGTCGGCAACGTAGTCACCGTACGTGCGCCGGGCGTCAAGAACGGCGACCTTGCTCTCGTAGGCGACAGTTACGCTAACGTAATCAAGCTCGACAAAGACCTGGTATCGCTCCAGGTATTCGCGGGAGCGCAGGGCGTAAGCACTACAGACCCTGTCCGTTTCCTCGGCAGACCGATGATGGTTTCGTTCTCAGAGCATCTGCTCGGACGTATCTTCGACGGAGCAGGCGTTCCAAGAGACAACGGCCCGGCACTGACCGAAAACATGATCCCTATCGGAGGTCCGTCATTCAACCCGGCAAAGCGTATCCTTCCTAACAAGATGGTACGTACCGGAATCCCTATGATCGACGTATTCAACACGCTGGTTGAGAGCCAGAAGCTCCCTATCTTCTCCATTTCCGGAGAGCCTTATAACCAGCTGCTCTCGAGAATCGCGATGCAGGCTGAGGTAGACGTCATCATCCTCGGCGGAATGGGACTCAAATACGATGACTACATGGAATTCCGTGACACCCTCGAGAAGGGCGGAGCCATGAGCCACACTGTAATGTTCATCCATACAGCCGCGGACCCTATCGTAGAGTGCACGCTCGTACCGGATATGTCACTCGCCGTTGCTGAGCAGTTCGCTCTTGAAGGAAAGAGAGTACTCGTGCTCCTGACCGACATGACCAACTTCGCGGACGCTCAGAAGGAAATGGCGATCACCATGGAACAGGTACCGTCGAACCGTGGTTATCCGGGAGACTTATACAGCTCGCTCGCTTCACGTTACGAGAAGGCTGTAGATATCGAAGGCGCCGGATCAATCACCATCCTCGGTGTTACAACGATGCCTGGCGACGACGTAACTCACCCGGTACCGGACAACACGGGATACATCACGGAAGGCCAGTACTATCTCAAGGGCGGCCGTATCGAACCGTTCGGTTCGCTGTCACGTCTTAAACAGAACGTAAACGGCAAGACGAGAGATGACCACCGTGCCCTGATGGACGGTATGATCAAGCTCTACGCTCAGTACAAGGAGTCCCTTGAGAAGAAGTCCATGGGATTCATGATGACTGAGTGGGATGACAAGCTCCTTAAGTATGGTGAGATGTTCGAGACAAAGATGATGGATCTTTCCGTGAACATTCCGCTTGAGGACGCGCTTGACCTCGGCTGGGAGATCCTCGCAGAGTGCTTCGACCCTGTTGAGACAGGAATGAAGACAAGTCTGATCGAGGAGAGATGGCCGAATAAGGATGCGTTGAACTAACAAAGGAGCGGGTCATGGCTATCAAACTAACAAAGAATGAACTGAAGAAGCAGAAGGACAACCTTAAGCAGTTCCAGCGCTATCTTCCGACACTCCAGCTCAAGAAACAGCAGCTGCAGTCGGTAATAATGGGCATACGCGCGGAGCTCGAGCGCAAGGAAGCCGAACGCATTCAGATGATCGGTGATTTGGACGATTGGGTAGCTGTATTCGCAGAAAACGAACTCTTTGAAGAAAAGAAAAGACTTGATCAGCTCGTGCAGCCTGACCGGGTCATAGTCAAGGATGACAACATAGCGGGTGTAACGATACCTGCCTTCGAAGAGCTCACGTTCAAAGACATCAATTACGATGTGGACGACTATCCGCTCTGGGTAGACACTGCAGTCTTCAAACTTCGTGAGATCGCCAGACTGGACGCTTTAGTCTCGACACTCCGGAAGCAGACAGAGCTTCTGGAAAAAGAACTCCGGACGACTTCACAGAGGGTCAACCTCTTCGAAAAGGTAAAGATCCCTGAAGCGAAGGAGAACATCCGTGTCATCCAGGTTTACCTTGGTGACCAGCAGACGGCGGCGGTAGTCCGCGGCAAGATCTCAAAGAAGAAATTAGTGGAGGTATAGCGATGGTAGAAAAAATGAAAATGGTACACATCGTCACATCTGCCTCTGCTAAAGACGAGATGCTCAAGGGCCTCAGAGAAATAGGCGTAATGCATCTCGCAGAAAAACAAAGTGCGGATCGTGAGGTATCCGACAGATTCCAGACTCTGTCGAAGACGGAAATGGCCCTCAAGGACTATGCCGAGCCGAAGCAGAAACCGGCTGACGGAATACTCACAGACGATGAATTCAACAAAATGTATGACGGGGTGCTTGAGGCGATGGACCGCAAGTCAGCCCTGGGGCAGGAAATAAGCGCTGCCAACACTGAGATAGACAGGATCGCGGCATGGGGCGATTTTTCGCCGCAGGATGTTAAGGATCTTAAGGAAGCCGGTTACGATTTCCACTTCTATCGCATGGGCAGCAAGGAATTCCAGGCGCTTCAGGCTGAAGAAGATGTACGTTTCATCCGTCTTGCTCCTGTCGACAAGCAGGATGCGGTGGCTGTCTTCGGAACGCTTCCGCCATCCATCCAGGCAACCGAGTTTATACCTGGTGAAAGCAGCATGAGCGAGCTCAAACAGAAGATCGAAGATGCCAGAAAGGGCATAGACGAATGCGACGGCACACTCAAGGCCGCGTCGGTCTATGACGCAAGCTTCAAAGATCAGCTGCTCAAGCTTCAGAATGAGATGAACTACTCATCGGCGAGTGCTACTGCTCAGGGGGATGATGACTTCGTGTGGATATCCGGATATGTCCCTGAAGTCGAGCTCGATAAGGTCAAAGCCATGGCGGCAGAGAAAAACTGCGCATGGGCGGCAGATGATGTAGCCGAAGACGATGACATGATACCTACGAAGCTCCGCTTCAACAAGGTGTCGAAGCTCATCGAGCCGGTATTCAACATACTCGGCGTTCTCCCGGGCTACAGGGAGCAGGATGTATCGCTCTGGTTCTTCCTGTTCTTCACACTGTTCTTCGCGATGATCATCGGTGACGGAGGCTACGGTGTGCTCATACTGCTGGGAACGATCGCACTCAGGATAAAGCAGAAGAAGGGAAGCACGGTAACATTCCTGCTCTTCGTACTGTCGATAGCCACCGTGATATGGGGCGCTGTTACAGGCACGTGGTTCGGAATGGAAAGCGCCATGAAGGTGCCGCTGCTGAAAGGTCTCGTAATACCGAGCCTGGCCACGTATCCGGAGTACTTCGGACTTACCGCGAACGTGACCCAGAACGCGATAATGAAATTCTCGTTCTCGATAGGCGCGATACAGATGGTGCTCGGATCCATCCTTTCGATAAAGGAGAAGCTTCCTAAGAAAGACCTCTCGTGGGTCGCCAGCCTGGGCTGGGCCATCGCTGTAGTAGCGATGTACCTGCTGGCTCTCAACCTGGTAATCCACGAAGATATCAGTCTCGTACCGGTGTTCGCCCTTATCGGCGTAGCGTTCGTACTGGTACTGCTGTTTGGAGGCATGTCGCCTGACCTCACATTCGGACAGGGACTCAAGGCAGGCCTCGCAAACGCATTCACGGACTTCCTGGATACGATAAGCTGCTTCGGAAATGTAATGAGTTACATAAGACTGTTTGCAGTCGGAATGGCCGGTGTTGCGATCTCACAGAGCTTCAACGGGATCGCGGCGGGAATGCACGGCCCTCTGATAATCCTCGGTGTACTGGTCGTACTTATAGGCCATGCACTCAACATAATAATGTGTTTCCTGTCGGTAGTCGTTCACGGCGTGCGTCTGAACGTACTCGAGTTCTCGGGTCAGGTCGGCCTCGAGTGGACAGGACTGCCATATGAACCATTTAAGACATTAAATAAATAGAAAAGGAGAATTATTATGAATCTTGCATTTATAGGTATGGCTGCGGCCCTCGGTTTATCTGCTGCTGGTTCTGCATTCGGTGCCGGATTTGCCGGCATGTCATCGGTAGGCGCATGGAAAAAATGCTATGCTGCAGGAAAGCCTGCACCATTCATCATGATCGCTTTCACCGGTGCTCCTCTTACACAGACTATTTACGGATTCCTGCTGATGAACTTCATCAACAGCGCTAACTGTGATCCTGGCATGGCTCTCGGCGTAGGTATCTTCGGCGGACTTGCCATCGGAATGTCGGCTCTCTTCCAGGGCAGATGCGCAGCTGCTGCATCTGACGCTCTCGGAGCAACAGGCAAAGGTACTGCAAACTACTTCATCGTAATAGGTATCGTAGAGACAGTAGCGCTCTTCACACTGGTATTCGGACTGCTGCTGCTCAACAGTGCAGGCTAAGCCGGGCTTACAACTGAATAACAATACCTGAGGCAGGGGCAGCAATGCTCCTGCCTCTTTTTTCTGGAATGCTGCAGAGCGGGCTCCTGAAAACAAATGTCACAATATATGCGGCTCTTGTGATAGAATCAAAATGTATCAGGTATGATACGCTGTGTGAATAAGGAGATTTAATATGATAGATTTTGCAAAGCTCCAGAACGGGAGCGATATTCGTGGTGTCGCCATTCAGACTGAGGGCGGGCCGGAACCTAATTTGACAAAGGAGACCGCGGGAGCCATCGCGGGAGCCTTTACATACTGGCTGTCACAGAAGGTGCAGAAGAATCCTGTCATGCTGAAGGTATGCGTTGGTCAGGACTCCAGGGTATCCGGTGATGTCCTGAAGGACGGCATCATGCAGGCTCTGGCTCTATGGGGGGCTGAGGGCAGCGACGCCGGCCTTGCCACTACACCGGCGATGTTCATGGCTACAGTCCTTCCGCAGTTTGAATTCGACGGAGCCATCATGATCACTGCCAGCCACCTGCCGTATGAGCGCAACGGCTTCAAGTTTTTCACGGCAGAGGGAGGACTCGAAAAGGAAGATATCGCTGAGATCCTCAGACTGGCTGCAAAGTACAATTTCATCGGCGGCGTTTATGATGAAAACAAAACGAATGTGCAGATGATATACGCTTCATACCTGCGCCAGATGATATCGCAGGGACTGAAGGACGTGCCGGGATATCTGAAGGGCATGCACATAGTGGTAGATGCGGGCAACGGAGCCGCGGGATTCTTTGCGACGGAAGTCCTCGAAAAAATGGGCGCCGACATAAGCGGCAGCCTCTATCTCGATCCGGACGGCACTTTCCCTAATCATCCGGCCAATCCGGAGAACGCGCAGGCCATGGCTGCCATCTGCAAGGCTGTCAAAGACAATGACGCCGATCTCGGAATAATCTTTGACACTGACGGAGACAGATCTGCTGCAGTCGGTCCGGGAGGCGTACCTATAGCGCGTAATGAGATAGTAGCTCTTGCTGCGGCTCTCGCGGCGGAGGATTATCCGGGAGGAACTGTCGTTACCGACAGCATCACATCCAATGAGCTGCATGAGTTCCTCGAGGGAAAACTCGGGCTTAAGCATCTGAGATATAAGAGAGGCTACAGGAACGTTATCAATAAGGCCAAGGAGCTGAGCGCTGCCGGCGAGCAGGCTTTCCTGGCGATAGAGACATCTGGCCACGCCGCGTATTCCGACAACTATTATCTCGATGACGGAGCCTTCCTCGCGGTGCAGATAGTTATCAATGCCGCAAGACTGAAGGCGCAGGGCAGGGACATAACGGCTCTGCTCGAGGGGCTTGAGGCACCGGCCGAATCCAGGGAGATAAGGTTTAAGATCAAGGCTGAAGATTTCAGGAAATACGGGACCGGCGTGCTCGAGGATTTCGGCAAGTGGGCTGAATACTCCGGCAGGCTCGAAGTGGTTGAGCCGAATTACGAAGGCGTCAGAGTCAACTATGATCTTGATGGATACAAGGGGTGGTTCCTGCTGAGGATGTCGCTCCACGATCCGGTGATGGCTCTCAATGTGGAGTCAGAGACCGCCGGAGGCGTTGACAAGGCGCTGGCAGCCATCTATGATTTTATGAAAGACTACAAGGAGATAGAGATCCCCGAAGCGTGACGTCAGGCCGGGGGATACGATATGGACATGAGCGAAAAACCAAAAAAAGCATCCTCTGTAAATGCCAGGATAAGACGGGCAGCAATGAACGTCATCATGGTTTGTCTGGCTCTTATCGTTGTTGTTTCGGGCTGGAAGGTCTTTACTATAATGAGAGGCTATCAGGCGGATCGTTCGGCATATGACGAAGTCACAAAAGTGGCGCAGCCGACCGGCTTTACAGGAGACATAGATTTTGAGGCCCTCAGAAAGATAAATCCGGATGTCATAGGATGGCTTTACTACAAGGACATGCGAATCGATTATCCTGTGGTGCAGGGCCCTGATAACGATCAGTATCTCAGCATGCTTTTTGATCGCAGCTGGGGAGGCTGCGGCACGTTGTTTGCCGACTGCGTTACAGTTGCGCCGTTCAGGCAGTTCAACACGATAGTCTACGGGCATCACATGAAAGACGGATCCATGTTCGCTCAGCTGAAAAAACTTGTGGATCCGAAGTTCTGCGAGGAGCATCCGCAGCTCGAGCTCATAACGCCTGAGGGAAAGTACCATCTTCTTATATGGGCTTTCCTGAATCAGCCTTCTGACAGCGGCATCTACATGACCAACTTCACGGACAGTGCCCAGTGCGAAGAGCATATCGAGCTCGCCAGAAGTCTTGCCGACTATACGACTGATGTGGAAGTGACAGCTGAGGACAGGCTGGTTGAACTCTCCACCTGCGCTTACGAGTTCGAGGAAGCGCGCTACATTGTGATCTGCAAAATGGTCCCATGGGAAAAATGATCGCAAAAGCCGGTTGAGTATATACAAAACGCAGCCGGCTTATGATAAAATTCTTCTGTTGTTATTGTGATAATCGAAAGGAAAAGATCATGGATTACAAGATGACTATCGCAGGCCTCGAGAGGCATCTGCCGCTCTGCAAGGTCACTGACGACCTGTATATTGCAGGCTTCATTATGTTCAATGATGTAGAGATCACGGAGGCGGCTGCCAGCGAGCTTCTGAAGCAGGCTCCTGAGTTCGACGTACTTATCACTGCTGAGAGCAAGGGTATTCCTCTGTGCTACGAGATGGCGCGTCAGTCAGGCAAGCCGTATATCGTCGCTCGCAAGGGAGCTAAGCTTTACATGCAGGATGTTGTTAAAGTCCAGGTCAATTCCATTACTACAGACCACGTACAGACGCTGTGCCTCGGAAGAGACGAGAGAGAGCAGATCCAGGGAAAGCGTACGCTGATAGTCGATGACGTTATCAGCACAGGCGAGTCCCTCGCGGCTCTTGAGACTCTGGTAGATACAGTCGGCGGAGAGATCGTCGGCAAGTTCACTGTTCTCGCTGAGGGCGAGGCTGCTGACCGCACCGATATCACATTCCTTGAATATCTGCCGCTGTTCAACTCGGACGGCACACCGCAATAGTTGAAAAGGATGCAAACCTTTGAAATATTAAGCCTTCGGAGACGGAGGCTTTTTATTTTCCCTTGTCGTGAAAATCTTGTTTTGTATTATGTACACAAATTAGCGCTCGAAAATTGAATATTTTCACAAAAAGGTTGACACACAATCTTCACAATACTATAATCGCAGTGTACATAAAACCTGTACAAAAAAGGAGACCAAATGTATTTAAGCTCAAGCCTTATCGTCATCAGCATTATCAGCGTCCTTCTGGTCGGAAGACTGGTCGGGGGCGAAGTTGTGCTGTAGGGCGATAGAGTACATGAGGTCAATAACCTTGAGCTTGATGCCCGCAGCAATGCGGGCTAATTAAATGCCCGGATGTTTCAAAAGGGCAGGCTTTAGGGAAAACGGTTACTTATCAACTATAACTCAGTCAGATTCAAAGTTTCAGATTAGAAAGGGAGAAAGAAATGAAAAAGAATTGGACAAAATTCGTAGTAGCAGCACTCTCCTGCATGATGGCATTTATGCTTGCAGCATGCGGTGGCGGCGGCGGAAGCAGTGATTCCGGATCAGGCGAGGCAGTACTGCTCGGCAACACAGGCCCTCTCACAGGACCGGCTGCTATTTACGGAAACGCAGTAAAGAACGGCGGACAGCTCGCTGTTGACGAGATCAACGCAGCTAATCCGGACGGCATCCAGCTTGCATGGCAGGCGGAGGATGACGAGGCTGACGGCGAGAAGGCTGTCAACGCTTATAACAAGCTGATGGACGACGGAATGAAGGTCTTTGTCGGATCCACAACATCCGGCTCCTGCGTAGCAGCTTCAGAGAAGGCATTCGAAGACAGAGTATTCGAGCTCACACCTTCGGCTTCCCAGGTAGCTGTAACAGAGGGTAAGGACAACGTATTCCAGCTCTGCTTCTCCGACCCTAACCAGGGTGTCGCTGCAGCTGACTGGGTAGTAGCAAACATGGCAGACGCAAAGGTTGGAGTTATCTACAACAACGCATCTGACTACTCCGCAGGAATCTTCGACAAGTTCAAAGCAGAATATGAAGCAGCAGGCAAGAAGCTCGTAGCTGTAGAGGCATTCTCTGATGACGCCAACACAGACTTCCAGGCTCAGATCAACAGCATGAAGAACGCAGGCGCTGACTTCGTCTTCCTGCCGATCTACTACACACCGGCTTCGAATATCCTGATCCAGGCAGACAAGATCGGATACGAGCCTACATTCTTCGGAGTTGACGGTATGGACGGAATCCTCACACTCGAGGGATTCGACACATCGCTGGCTGAGGGCGTAATGCTCCTGACACCGTTCATCGCTACATCTGAGGACGAAGCTACACAGAAGTTCGTAGCTGCATACAAGGAAGCATACGGCGAGGAGCCAAACCAGTTCGCAGCTGACGCATATGACTGCGTATACGCTGTATACGGCGCAATGACAGCAGCAGGCCTTGATGCATCCGCATCACACGAAGACATCTGCGAAGCACTCATCGCTCAGTTCGCAGGAGACTACACATACAGCGGCCTCACAGGCGCAGACATGGATTGGAACGATGCCGGCGAAGTCAACAAGACTCCAAACGCCATGGTTATCGAAAACGGCATATACGTACCGGTTGAGTAATACACTGACTGACTAAGTGTATAGTTGTTGGGCTAGGGGTGCTGCATTGATGTGCAGCATCCTTAGCCGCATATTAAACGATTTACTATAGGAAGAAGAAACCATGAATTTTTTGACTAACATCATCTCAGGCCTGAGCCTGGGAAGCGTATATGCGATCATAGCGCTTGGATATACGATGGTTTATGGTATTTCCAAGATGCTCAATTTCGCTCATGGTGACGTCATTATGATAGGCGGATACATGTCTTTCGTAATGACCATGTATATGGGGCTTAACGGCTGGCTTGCGCTTCTGGTAGCGATGGTCATCTGCACGCTTCTCGGTATCACGATCGAGAGACTCGCATACAGACCGCTCAGGGGAACCGGCTCGCTGGCTGTTCTGATCACGGCTATCGGCGTGTCGTATTTTCTCCAGAATATCGCGCTGCTGATCTGGGGCGCCAACCCTAAGATGTTCACGAGCCTGTTCAAGGGAATGCAGCCTATACATGCAGTAGGCGGACAGCTCACGATAACGATGGAGTCGGTCTTTACGATCCTGGCAAACATCGTCATCATGATCCTTCTGACGCTCTTCGTCAACAAGACGAAGGCGGGCAAGGCGATGAGAGCTGTCTCTGAGGATAACGGAGCGGCTCAGCTGATGGGCATCAACGTCAATCAGTCCATATCGCTGACATTCGCCATCGGTTCCGGACTCGCGGCTGTAGCCGGAGTGCTGATGCTTTCAGCATATCCTGTGCTCATGCCTACGACAGGAGCCATGCCGGGCATCAAGGCGTTCACCGCGGCCGTATTCGGAGGCATCGGTTCCATACCGGGCGCTATGATAGGAGGACTCATCCTCGGCATAATCGAGATCTTCTCGAGAGCCTACATCTCGACAGAGCTCTCTGACGCCATAGTATTTGCATGCCTGATCATCGTTCTGCTCGTCAAGCCTACGGGCCTGCTGGGCAAGAAGGTCAGCGAGAAAGTGTAGGTGCGCCATGGCAGACAGAATACTTAAAAATATAAGTTCAAGAGGACTCAAAAATGCCGTGAAGGGAAACGAATACCGCAGGGAGGCTTCCATATCCTACGGCATCCTCATAGGCGGATACATTGTTTTACAGATCCTCACGGCGGCAGGGCTTATCGGCCACAACCTGCAGGGACAGTTCGTTCCTATCTGCGTGTACATCTCACTCGCGGTATCTCTCAACCTCGTAGTAGGCATTTCGGGTGAACTCTCGCTGGGACACGCGGGATTCATGGCCGTAGGCGCTTTCAGCGGCATACTGATGTCGCGCATACTCGGACAGAGCATGACCTTTGAGCCGCTGATCATCATTATCTCGATGCTGTTCGGCGCGTTCGTGGCTTCGATAGCCGGCTTCATAATCGGCATCCCTATCCTGGGACTCCGCGGAGACTATCTGGCCATAGTTACGCTCGCCTTCGGTGAGATCATAAGAAACTTCATGAACGTTCTTTACTTCGGATTTGACGGTAACGGACGTCTCAGGTTCGCTTTCAATCACACCATAGACGGCGTTGGGAACAACGACAGGATCATCACCGGAGCCATCGGCGCTACGGGGACAAAAACCATGGCTACGTTCACATGGGGACTCCTGCTGTGCCTCTTTACGGTGTTCATCGTGCTCAACCTCAAAAACTCCAAGCAGGGACGCGCGATAATGTCGATAAGAGACAACCGCATCGCGGGTGAGTCCATAGGCCTCGACGCAAGAAAGTACAAGCTCATGGCGTTCGTGGTCAGCGCGGCTCTTGCCGGCATGGCAGGTTGCCTGTTCGGACTCAACTACAGCACGCTGGTACCTGTCAAATTCAACTTCAATACTTCGGTGCTCATTCTGGTATTCGTAGTACTCGGCGGAGTCGGAAATATCTGGGGCGGAATCATCGCTGCCGCTCTTCTGACAGTGCTGCCTGAGACATTCAGACAGTTTGCCGACTACAGAATGCTTACCTACGCGATCGTACTCATCGTGGTAATGATCTGCACATACAATCCGGCTCTGAAGTCCCGCATCACTGCATTCTGGACAAAGGTGAATCCTTTCAAAAAGAAATCCGGTGACGGCGGAAAGGGCAAAAGAAAAAAGAGCAGAAAGGAGGCGGCATAGATGGCAGATAAAAAAGACATGCGCGATGAGCGCCGCGATATCGACATCGCCGACTCCGGTCACGCTTACGAAAACAGACAGGATATCTACTATAACGACAACGTCGGCGGAAGAGCCGTGTTCGTAGACTCGAAAGAGCAGTACGATCCTGATGAACCTTACAATGACCAGGTATTCATCCCTGAGAAGGACAGGGGCAAAAAGCCTATCCTTGAGGTAAAGAATCTGGGTATCGACTTCGGCGGACTTACTGCCGTAGACAACTTCAACCTGACACTCGGCCGCACTGAGATAGGCGGACTTATCGGCCCTAACGGCGCTGGAAAGACCACCATCTTCAACATGCTCACCAAGGTGTATGAGCCTACAAGGGGAGAGATCTTCTTTGACGGCAAGAGCACCAAGGGCATGAATACTGTAGATATCAACAAGGCCGGAATGGCCCGTACATTCCAGAACATCAGGCTGTTCGACAAGCTTACTGTAGAGGAGAACATCAAGGTAGCTCTTCACCACACCACAAATTACGGGCTTATCGACGGAATGCTCCATACTCCTAAGTACAGACATGAGGAGTTCCGCATCCGCAAGGAAGCCATGAAGTATCTGAAGATCTTCGGAATGACGAAGACTGCCGACTACAGGGCGGGATCGCTCCCGTACGGCGCTCAGAGAAGGCTCGAGATCATGAGAGCTCTGGCTACCAAGCCTAAACTGCTGCTGCTCGACGAGCCGGCGGCAGGCATGAACCCGTCCGAGACATCAGAGCTGATGGATACCATCAGGGAGATCCGCGACAGGTTCCAGATAGCGGTATTCCTTATCGAGCACGACATGAGCCTGGTAATGGGTATCTGCGAGGGCATCGTGGTTCTCAACTACGGAAGAGTCATCGCCAAAGGCTGGCCTGAAGAGATCCAGAGCAACCCTAAGGTCATCGAGGCTTACCTCGGAAAGAGCCGCGGCAAAATGGATCAGGAAGAAGAGTCGAAGAAAGATGATATCGAGGCTGCGTTCAAAAAGGGCAGACTTGAGTCCGCGGCATCCGGAAAACCTGATACCGGAAAGGAGGGTAAGTGATGGGTACAGTACTTACAGTTGATAATATCAATGTTTACTACGGAGCCATCCACGCCATCAAGGGCATCTCTTTCGATGTAAACAGAGGTGAGATCGTCACACTTATCGGTGCCAACGGTGCCGGAAAGTCAACAACGCTCCACACTATATCCGGACTTCTCAGAAGCAGAACGGGCGACATAGAGTTCCTCGAGAGCTCCATATCACATGTGCCTGCTCACAAGATAGTCGGAATGGGCATCTCGCATGTGCCTGAGGGCAGACGTATCTTTCAGGGCCTCACAGTAGAGGAAAACCTGCAGATGGGTGCTTTCGTCACAAAAAAGGACCGCATCGCTCACAACCTCGAGTACGTATATGAGCAGTTCCCGAGGCTCAAGGAGAGGACCTCGCAGATAGCGGGCACTCTCTCCGGCGGAGAGCAGCAGATGCTGGCCATGGGAAGGGCGCTCATGTCCGACCCTGAGCTGCTGATGCTCGACGAGCCTTCAATGGGACTTGCTCCTATCCTGGTAGACCAGATCTTTGATATCATAGTCAACCTCAATAAGGCCGGTACCACTATCCTGCTCGTTGAGCAGAACGCCCAGATGGCTCTTTCGGTAGCCGACAGAGCATATGTCATCGAAACGGGGCGCATCACTCTCTCCGGCACAGGTGAAGAACTGGCAAGATCCGAGGCTGTCAAGAAGGCCTACCTCGGAGGCTAGACCGGGAACGATCTGCAGATCGACACTTAATTTTCATAAAAAAATCACCAAAGAAACGGCTCTGCCGTTTCTTTGTTTTTACCAGCTGTGGTATCATTACTTGATATATTTTTTTTAGGGAGAATAGTATATGACACAAAAAAAGAGACCATTGGGACTGCTCGTATTGCTTCTTATCCTGTCTGTGACGGTATGCGTGATGTTTGCAGGCTGCGGAGCAAAGGATAAGGAAGAACCTGCGACTGAAGAGCCCGCGGCAGAGGAAACCGAAGCCGAAACTGAAGAGCCGGCGGTTGAAGCTGTAAAGACGATCGACGGGATAGATACTGAGGATATGAACGACCTCCCGCTCCAGATCGAATCGATAACGCTTCTCGAAGACGGTACTCTCCGCATCATTCCTACAGAGGATCTTCTGAAAAATGCCGAAACCAACAACGAGCTTGTTGACGGAGCCATCTATCCTTTTGCGGACAGCGGAAAGGTAAAGGATGTTTATCTGGTAAGGTTCGGCAACGGCGGATACAGAACCATCATATGCCTCATGGAGGACGGCTCGCTCTCCGCTATGAGCGCGAACGAGCTTATCAACGACCATATTACGGTAATATGGGACAATCTCACCGGCCGTGATACGTATGTTTCTGTTGAGGAGCGCCTTTCCGAAGACGGAGATGCCTTCGGAGTCGTCGGCATAACCGAGGACGGCGAAGAGATAGATCTTGATTTCAGCCTCGATTTCTAACGAATCGGGACGTTTTATGGTACAATATAGTGTAAAGGTTTTTTTCTGAGCGAAAGGAACGGAAATGACAAACACAATAGATGCACGCGCCGCCATCGCGGAATGGTTCGAAACCGACTTCAAGGATGCGGCAAAGGCTACTACGAAGACATCAAGACTCGATGACGGCAGACTGAGCTACAGCTTTTCGGTCGTAAACAACTCGGGCTTTGACTTTGACAGGTTCTCGTTCAGGATCAAAGTGATCGACAGAACCAACAATGTTGAGATTGGTACGGCTTCCATCAACGCCGGAAAGTGGGCTCCGGGAGAGAAGAAGAGCTTCAAATCCCGCCTGTCCATACCGCCGGGGGTGAAGAACCTTTCCTTTGTGATGTACGCGAATTCGCTCGACTACGAAGCGATGCCGGCAGACGGCGCGGCTCCTGTCATACAGGTGCAGGATGTCAGCGACACGCTGAGGGACATCGGTGACGCCATAACAGGCGCTGACGGAAGCGGCGGGGTATTCGGCGAGCTCTTCGGCACGGGCGGAATGCCTCAGACCGGCGGCAAGACCGTTACGACGCGTACCACTACAACAAGGAATGCCAACGGCACAACGACTACAAAAACAACTACTACGACGACTACCAGGAAGCCCGGCTCCGGGCAGGGCAGTGCTCAGCGCAGGCAGCCTGCAGGCAGCACGCAGACGAGCCAGAGCAGCAGCTTCGCGCAGCGCCGCACCGAGAAGAAGCTCAACAAGAAGAGACTCGGCAAATCGGGGTGGACTGTAGCGTCGCTGGTGACCGGCATCCTTTTCCTCATGTCAGCTGCAGGCTCTTCGGGAGACCCTGAATTCGGACTCGGCGTTGCCATCGTCGGAGGCATTCTCATCGCTGCAGCGGGCATCCTGAAGCTGGTGCTCAACTCGAAGGCCAAGAGGATACGCACTTACGAGGCAAAGGTCAACAAAAACGGAAACACTTCGATCGACGATCTCGCTTCGTATGTCGGAAGGCCTTTCAACAAGGTAGCTGACGATCTTCAGGCAATGATAGCCGACGGCTTCTTCCCTGATGCCTATGTAGACATCAACAACCGAATGCTCGTCATGACAAAGAACGGCGTGCCTATCGAGTCGGTAGAGAGGTCTGCGGCTGAGATGAAGGCCGCGAAGCGCAAAAAGATGCGTGACGGCAGTCTGGCACCTGAGTCGCTCGACGATCTCATCACTATGACAGATGACAAAGAGCTCAAGACCAAGCTCAGGACTCTCAGGACTGTAACAAAGAAGATAGACGAGAGAGTCGAGGAAGTCCCTGAGCTTGAAAAGCAGGTAAAGGACTTCAGGGAAAAATATTATCCTGAAGTGGTGCGCCTGACAGACGATTACAACCAGAAGATAGCTGACATGGGCAAGCTCAGCGCAGAGCTTCCTAAGGAGGAGGTCACAAGTGATGCTTCGGGAGCGCCTGTGATCAATTCCAACCCTAACTATCTGCAGGAGCAGGCCGATGAGATCAAGGCTCAGCTTATAAGCCTCATCGACTCTGTAACGGAAGCATCCGAAAACCTGCTCGAAAAGCTCCATGAAGACGACATCATGGATATTACAACGGATATCAAAATGCTGCAGACTACGCTCGCGAGCAAGGGCCTGCTGGATTCAGATTTCGACATCTAAGAGAGAACAAAAAAGGAGGACAAGATGGCAGATTTTGAACTTACCCCTGAAGCTGTAGTTGACGCAGCAGAGACACAGGCAGTTGAACTTGAGGCACAGGTACAGGACGTAGCGGCACAGGCTGCTGCTATCGATGTGGCTCCGGCTATCGATTTCGCGCCTGAATTCGCGCCTGCAGAAGAAGAGAAGAAGGAAGATCCTCTCGCTAAGTTCACACCTGATGAGCAGAGACAGATCAGAGCGGTCGCAGACAAGATCGACATCACTGACAGCAACGCTGTACTCGGTTACGGCGCGAGCGCGCAGCGCAAGGTATCCGACTTCGCTGACGGCGCTCTCCAGAGCGTAAGAACAAAAGACATGGGCGAGACAGGACAGGTACTGACATCCCTGCTCGTTGAACTCAAGTCAAACGGCGAAGAGAAGAAGAGCTTCTTCGGAAAGCTGTTCGGAAGCGCTGAGAAAAACTTCGAGAGACTTAAGACCCAGTACACAACAACTGAGGCAAACATCGACAGGATCGTAAAGCTTCTTGAAGAGCATGAAGAGCAGCTGCTCAAGGACATCGTTCAGCTCGACAGACTCTACGACAAGAATAAGCTCTACTTCAAGGAAGTATCGATGTACATCGAGGCAGGCAAGCTTGCTCTTGAGAAAGCAAAGACAGAGACTCTTCCTCAGCTCGAGGCAAAGGCAAGAGAGACCGGTTCCGTAGAAGATACACAGGCGGCTCAGGATTACGCTGACATGATCACAAGATTCGAGAAGAAGATCTACGATCTCGAGCTCTCCAGAACAGTCTGCCTGCAGTCTGCTCCTGAGATCAGAATGGTGCAGAACTCCGACACCATCATGTCTGAGAAGATCCGCTCCACTATCGTCAATGTCATTCCTATGTGGAAGACACAGATGGTGCTGGCGCTCAACAACTATCATACACAGAAGGCTATCGAGGCTCAGCAGGCAGTCACAGAGGCTACCAATGAGATGCTCAAGAAGAACGCAGAGTCGCTTCACCAGAGCACAGTCGATACAGCAAAGGCAAGCGAGAGAGGCATCGTCGACATCGAGACACTGCAGCACACCAACCAGGAGCTGATCACAGCGCTCGACGAGATCATCCAGATCCAGGAAGACGGCAAGGTCGCAAGAGCAGAGGCCGAGAAGGAACTCGCGAGGATCGAGCAGGAGCTCAAGGACAAGATGCTCGGCATCGCTGCCAACGCAAGATGGACAGGCGAGGATATCGCTGCATCCAGAGCAGAAGAAAAATAAGAGATGGCAAAGCAGAACAATGCCAAAACCAACACAACAGAAAAGAGCCGGCGGACGCCGGCTCTTGCTCTATTGCTTGTGGTCCTGATCGCAGCGGCATTTTTTGTGATGTCCGACGCGCCGCTTGTGAAGGGCGCCCGCGATGCTCTCATGCAGAAGCTTGGCTACGAATCTGTTGATGAGAGCGAGGAGGGGCAGAGCGGCACAGACAGCGGCGAAGAAAAAGACGATGAGGCCGATGAGTGGGACAGCAGCGCGTCGATAGATCCGTCAGATCTGCCGGAGTATAACGGACAGCACTACGTAAAGGTGAACAGCGGCGTCCCTGCCTTTCCTGACGATGTATATGAGCGGGCAGGACTCATAAAGGACGGCGATGGCTGGAAAACAAAGGGCAATCTTCTGGGGACCGTGGACTCAAACAAGCTCACTCCGTATGAATACTACGGGAGCCTTGATGATCTGGACCGGTGCACCTTTGCGTACGGATGCCTCGGTGAGGAGACTATGCCTCAGCAGGGGCAGGAGCGCGGCGACATATCTTCGGTGCACCCTTCAGGCTGGGCAAAGGCCCAGAACTGGGAGCGCTGTCATCTTATAGCGTGGGCGCTTTCTGCAGAGAACGCGAATCCTTCGAATCTCATCACCGGTACCCACTATCTCAACTACGACGGCATGAGACCTCTTGAAGAGGAAGTTGAGCAATATATCTGGAACACAGGCAATCATGTGCTGTACTATGTAAAGCCGTGGTTCAGCGGAAACGAGCTTGTGGCCAGAGGAGTGCAGATGACCGCGTGGTCGGTAGAAGACAAGGGTAAAGGCATTTCGTTCAACGTGTATTGCTTCAATGTGACGCCTGAAGCTGAGATAAACTATAAGACAGGAGTCGTTACGACTTCAGAACAGGCTGTACAGGACGCAAGAACCTATGTTATAAATACACGATCGGGAGTCTTCCATTACCCGACCTGCGACGGCGTAAAGGAGATGTCGAAGCACAACAAGAAGACAGTTACAGCTACACGCACAGAACTTACATCGCAGGGCTATACACCTTGCGGCTACTGTGAACCATAGGGCAGTTATTTTGATTAATATCAGCAAGGAGATTTAATTATGCAGACGATCAGGGCGATAAAGATTAAACTTGCAGAAGGCGGATACGATGACGGTTTATCGCATATTTACTGCCGGCCCGCAGATGAGCTTCAGCCATATCGCGACAGAATGTCGCGCGTGATGGACGGCTTTATCAGTGAGTTTAAGAAAAATGAAGACGCTGAAGCCGTGATCTTTTCCGCGCCGGGCAGAACTGAGATCGGGGGCAATCACACAGATCACCAGCGCGGCAAGGTGCTCACGGGAGCTGTAGATCTTGATGCCATTGCATGCGCCGCTCCGAACGGCACAGATAAAGTCAGGATCTTTTCGGAGGGATACGGACTCACTGAGGTGGAGATCACGGATCTGTTCCCGAAAATAGAAGAAAAGAACTCAACGAAGGCGATCATTCGCGGCACACTGGCGGCTATATCGCAGAAGGGCTTCGAACTGGGAGGCTTTGACGCGTATGTTACTTCAGATGTACCGGGAGGCTCCGGCCTTTCGTCTTCCGCGTGCTTCGAGGTGCTCATCGGTGAAATCGTAAACGGTCTTTTCTGCGGAGGCGCACTGGAGGCAGCGGAGATCGCAAAGATCGGCCAGTATGCCGAGAACGTATATTTCGGCAAACCTTCAGGTCTGCTCGATCAGATGGGCTGCGCAATCGGTGGGATAGTCGCCATCGATTTCAAAGATAAAGATCACCCGGAATACCACGCGGTAGACATAGATTTTGCTGACACCGGCTATGCTCTGTGTATTGTGGATACCGGCGCTGACCATGCGGATCTTACTGACGACTATGCTGCAGTTCCGGCAGAGATGAAGTCCATCGCTTCATATTTCGGCAAGGAAGTGCTGAGCGAAGTCGATGAAAGCGATTTTTATGCCAACGTGCCGGCTCTCAGAAAAGAGAAGGGAGACAGGGCTGTAATGCGCGCCATGCATTACTATACCGATTGCCGCAGAGTGGAGCAGCAGGTGGAGTCTCTCGAAAAACACGATATTGAGCGCTTCTTGAGTCTTGTAAGCAGCTCTGGACACTCATCGTACATGTATCTGCAGAATGTAGATACATACAGAGACCCGGCAAATCAGCCTGTTGCCGTAGCTCTCGCCATGGCCCGCTATTATCTCAGAGGCCGCGGCGCAAGGAGAGTTCACGGAGGCGGGTTCGCGGGCACGATCCAGGCATTCGTGCCGCTTGATATGGTAGATGAATTCAAAAATGGTATGGATTCGTTGCTCGGAGAAGGAGCGTGCAGAGTCACATACATCCGTCCGGTCGGCGGCTGCGCACTTACAGAATAGGAGGCAGACATGGAGCTTGCTTTATCACAGCTTATAGAATACGCAGTCAGAAAGAACTGGCTGAAAGATGAAGACAGGGTATGGGCATCCAACAGGATTCTCGAGGCCCTGCAGGCCGATGGGTTTGACGGCCTTGTACCGGCAGATGGAGAGCTGCCGCCTATTCAGGAGATCCTCGATCGTCTGTGCAGATATGCGTTTGAGCATGGTGTGATCGACGGCGATTCAGCGACCTATTTTGATCTTTTTGATACAAAGCTGATGGGGCTTCTGATCCCGAGACCATCCGAGATCACCGAAGAATTTTACAGAAGATATGAATCCTCGCCTGAAGAGGCGACCGATTGGTACTATGAATTCTCCGGAGATACCAACTACATAAGACGTGACCGTATCGCAAAGGACCGCAAATGGACGGTTGATACCGAGTACGGAACTATCGACATAACTATCAACCTCTCCAAGCCGGAGAAAGACCCTAAAGCAATAGCGGCTGCCGGCAAGGCGAAAGCTTCGGGATACCCGAAGTGCCTGCTGTGCGCAGAGAACGAGGGCTACGCGGGCAGACTGGATCATCCGGCAAGGCAAAATCACAGGGTGATTCCGATCAGCATAGGGGGTAAGGATTTCTTCCTGCAGTACAGCCCGTATGTCTACTATAACGAGCACTGCATAGTCTTCAATAAGGAGCATATTCCTATGCATATAGACAGACAGGCATTTACAAACCTGCTGGATTTTGTGACGCTGTTCCCGCACTACTTTATTGGATCGAATGCCGACCTTCCTATAGTTGGCGGCAGTGTGCTGAGCCATGACCACTATCAGGGCGGAAACTATGAGTTCGCGATGGCCCGCGCAGGCATAGAAAAGGAGTTTTCAGTGCCAAACTTTGAAGATGTCAAAGCCGGTATCGTGAAGTGGCCGATGTCGGTCATCAGGATAAGCTCCACGGATAAGGAAAGACTGACAGATCTTGCTGTTCTCATACTGGACAAGTGGCGTGCATATGATGACGAAGCTGCTTTCATCTTCCATGAGACTGAAGGTGAGCAGCATTCAACGGTAACTCCGATAGCACGCAGAAGGGGTGAGGTTTACGAGATGGACCTCGTGCTTCGCAACAATATAACGACAGAAGAAAATCCTCTCGGAGTCTTTCATCCGCATGCCGACAAGCATCACATCAAAAAGGAGAACATAGGCCTTATCGAGGTCATGGGTCTGGCTGTACTGCCTGCACGCCTTAAGGGTGAGCTGGAGGCGGGCCGCCTCACCGAGGAGGAGATCGGTAAAGTGTTTGCGGCGGTCCTCGAAGACGCAGGAGTTTTCAAGAGAACAGATGAGGGAATGGCAGCGTTCGAACGTTTTATCAGTGAGCTGAGAAAGTAAGATGAGCAAAGATCCTCTTTTTAGGAAAAGAGTAATAATGTGTGTGGCCGGAGTCGTGCTTTCAGGAGTTGCGGTAAGTTTCTTCAAATCGGCTGTGTTCGGCGTAGACCCGTTTCAGGCGTTCATGAGCGGGCTTGACGCACTGATTCCCATAAAATATGGTACTCTTTACGTGCTGGTAAATGCCGTACTGCTCGTCTTCAGCCTTGTGTTTGATAAAGCCCGCATAGGGCTTGGAACGCTTATCAATCTGTTTTTGCTTGGCTACATAGTACAGTTTGGCGTTGACATCTTAGCCGCAGCAATCCCCGGACCATCACTTGCGGTCAGGATCGCATACCTTCTGATAGGTGTGCTTATAGCATGCATAGCAGCGTCGATGTATTTTACCGCAAATATGGGTGTTTCGACTTACGATGCCATAGCTCTGATAATAACAGAGACATGGCACAAGGGCGTTTTCAAGTATGTGCGTATCATGACTGATTTCACCTGTGTTGCCCTGGGCGTTGCACTGTTTCTGATTTCAGGACAGGAAGCATCAGGCCTTCAGGCTGTGGTCGGAATAGGTACGATCATTTCAGCTTTCATGATGGGGCCGATGATAGACTGGTTTAACAGGCATCTGTTCGGGCCGATGCTTAAGCAAGTATAAATCTAAAACGGGGCTGCCACACTATCCCGGTGTGATGGCCCCGTTTTTCAGTACGTTGCTTTATTGGAAATCAGTATGCGTTTACGAATACTCCGGCATCCAGCTTCCGTGAGCCTCGATCATTTCGTCACACATAGCAACGATATCATCGATTGAAAGTTCGGCGGAAGCATGCGGATCCAGCATGACAGCGCGGTAGATATCCTCTTTTTTACGGGTGCGGGCCGCTTCGATGGTCATAAGCTGGACGTTGATATTGGTGCGGTTCAGCGCAGCGCATTGCTCCGGAAGGTCACCGATCACTGTAGGTTGGATTCCGTTGCGATCCACAAGACATGGCACTTCCACACAGGCATTGTGCGGAAGATTTGTGATCAGTCCGTTGTTCAGAACGTTTCCTCCGATCCTTACAGGTTTATCAGTCTCCATTGCTTCGATAATGTAGCTTGCGTACTCTCTCGATCTTTCATGCCTGAGCGTTGGATTCTGTGTAAGCTCGCGCCCGCGCTTTTTCCACTCCTCTATCTGATAAATGCATCTGCGTGGATATTCATCCAGAGGTATATTGAACCGGCTTATCAGCTCAGGATAATTCTTCTTGATGAAATAAGGCATATACTCTGCGTTATGCTCACTGGATTCCGTGATGTAGTATCCAAAGCGAAGCATCATTTCGAGGCGCACCATGTCTCCGTGAAGCCCTTTTTCTTTATACAGGTCGTACTCCTCTTTAAGACGCTCGATCGAATGTCCCGGCAGAGGTTCACCGTTGGACATTGCTTTCAGGCGATCCTCCCAGCTGCCGATGTCGAGCCTGCCCTCGTTATAGAGCTTTGCTCTTCGTTTTATTTCAGGATAGAGATCCACTCCGTCGCGGGTGCATTCCAGAAGCCATGCCTGGTGGTTGATTCCTGCTATTTTATACCGGACCTTATCGTCGTATCCCATGCCAAGCTCATTTAGAAGTGTCGGAGCACATACCTGAACGCTGTGGCATAAGCCTACTGTTTTGATGCCGGTCATCGTAAGCATGGCTCCGGTGAGCATGGCCATAGGATTTGTATAATTCAGGAGCCATGCATCCGGACATACATCCTCCATGTCATGAGCAAAATCCAGCATTACTGGTATCGTACGAAGTGCACGGAATACGCCGCCTACGCCCAATGTATCGGCGATAGTCTGACGCAGACCATACTTTTTCGGAATCTCAAAATCTGTGATAGTGCATGGATCATATCCGCCAACCTGAATGGCATTGACAACATAGCCGGCTCCGCGGAGAGCATCTCTGCGGTTTTCCACGCCGAGATATTTCTCAATTTTTGCTTTGCTGCCATTGTTGCGGTTTATCGCTTCGAGCATTGAAGCGGATTCTTCAAGCCGGACTTTATCGATGTCATAAAGCGCTATTGTGCTCTCTTCAAGAGCAGGGGTCATCATGCAGTCGCCAAGTACGTTTTTTGCAAAAACCGTAGACCCGGCTCCCATAAAAGTTATCTTTGCCATTGCTGATATCTCCTTATTATGTGTTAAATCGGATAATAGGTGTCAGCTGTTTAAACTCTTTTGAAATGGTACTGGAAGGATGAGTAGTCAGGGACTTCACGCGGAACCGGAATTCCGGCATTCATCAAAGCAGCTCCGGACAGTGTGAGGTCCAACAGATCCACGTGGTACATTCCGTCAGGATCCAGACCTTTTGCCTTTACATATTCCTGCGGACCGTTCACGGTCAGTCTTGTGATGACTACTGTCAGCAGTGCTTCTGACCTGTCTTTAGATACCGACTGCCATGCTTCGAAGTTGCCGTGCCTGAACGGATCGGTCAAGCGGTAATAGTCCCCGGAGAAGATCAGTGAGCTGTACTTTTTAAATATTCCGCTCTGCTTCCTGCATTCAGCAAGTTCTTCCTTGCTCAGTTTTGTGGCATCCAACTCATAGCCGAATGTGCCGCACATCGCAACAGCTGCTCTGGTTGACATTGGAATCTTCTGATCCGCATTGGACACGTGAGCGCCCATGGAGCAGACAGGGTACAGGAACGAGGTTCCATAGTGCAGTTTTATGTTGTCGAGCGGTCTTGTATTATCCGACATCCAGTACTGAGGGAAGTATGTGAGCATAGCCGGATCATAGCGTCCGCCTCCTCCGGAGCATCCCTCAAACAGGATATCCGGATGAGTTTTGATTATGCCGTCCATGATACGGTACAGGCCCATCACATATCTGTGATACACTTCGCCCTGACGGTCTGAAGGAAGCTCGTTGGAGAAGACATCCGTTACAGAACGATTGATGTCCCACTTCACATAAGCGATGTTAGCGCTGTCGAGTATTGCATTGACCGAAGAGATCAGGTAGTCCTGAACGTCTTCTCTGGTAATGTCGAGCACGAGCTGATTCCGGCTGCGTATAGCGCGTCTTCCCGGTATAGCCATTACCCAGTCAGGATGCGCTCTGAAAAGATCGGAGTCTTCGCTCACCATCTCAGGCTCAAACCAGATTCCGAATTTGAGACCTATGTCGTTTACCTGCTTAACAAGGTTGTCCAGACCGCAGCGTATCTTATCGGTATTAACGAACCAGTCGCCGAGTCCTGCATTGTCATCAGTTCTTTTGCCGAACCATCCATCGTCCATCACCAGAAGCTCAACACCCATTTGCTTTGCTGCTTTGGCAATTTCTATGAGCTTCCTGTCATCAAAATCGAAGAAGGCAGCTTCCCAGGTGTTGATAGGGATAGGGCGTCTTCTGCGGACAAACTTGCTCTCACACATACGCTGCCTGAAAAAGTCGTGATAGAGGTGGCTGAGTCCGGTAAATCCGTTTTCAGAGAATGCCATGATCACTTCAGGTGCTTCAAACGACTCTCCGGGCTTCAGGCGGTAATCAAACTGCTTTCTGCTGATACCCATCAGGAGACGTACCTGATCGTACTGGTCGAGTTCCGCCTCTGCCAGGAAATTACCTGAATACACAAGCGCTGCACCATAACAGATGCCGTGGTCTTCGGTTGCTCCTTTTTCGCAAAGGACCAAAAACGGATTCTGCTGGTGAGATGAACTGCCGCGCCCTGAAGAAATAGTGTGGACGTGGTGCGTCAATGCTTGTCTTTCTACCTGGCGCTCCTGTCCATAGCGTCCGGGCAGGTTGATCAATTCCAGATCGGAGCCGTTCAGGAAGTCAAGACACATTGATGAGATCTTTTTGAGGCGGATGCTGCCGCTTCCGGCATTGATGACCCTGACCGCTCTGGTAATGATGTCAAAATCCTCGTATACGGAATAGTAAAGAACGACCTGAACATGAGTTACAGCGTCCTCCAGTACCACTTCAAGAGTATCGACTTTATCGCTCTTCCTTGCAAAACTTGAAGGAAGGGTATTGAGCGTGTATTTGCCCTTATATATGGCAAAGGACTTTACGCGCCCGTTAAATGAATAACTTCCATCAGAGTTGACAGCTTCTATGGAAGGGATGCGGAAATCACCCTGCTGCTGTGTTGTAAATTCCTGAGGCTGCGCATCAAGCGAGAATGTGCGGTCCTGATGCGTGTCATAAGGATTGCCCGAAAAACCACGGTCATACTGTTTGATCTGATAGGACAGGTCCTTGTCTGCTATCTGAGGTCCGTAATAAAGATGAAGAAGATAATCAGCTCTGCCGATCTTCATCTGGTAAGAGGTGTTTATGGTCTTTAAAGTAATGGTCTTTTCCGTTTCGCGATAGATAATAGCCATTGTTGAAGTCCTCTCCTGTCAGGTTACTATGTGCAAAATTATTTCGAAGATAAGATACAATAAAACGCCTTAAACGGGAACCCCAAATATATAAAAAATACGAGTGATTATTTCTTGAGATCTATCAAAGTGATATGTATAAACTTGCGGCGATGCAAACATATGTTTATTTGTCGCTTTTTCACCATGTTGAGAAAATTACATATCAATAGTATAATAAAACCGCTAAAAATAAGTATTTGCAAGCTGATGCACAAATACGCGTCGAGACTAAGAGATAGGATTTTACATATAATGGCAAACACGGTAGGCTTCACACATACAAAAAAATACATGTGTCTGGAAGACCTTGAACAGCTCTATGATCTTAGAGTTGCCAGTCCTCTGCATCTGTCATATTGCGGGCGTGAGAAATGCGATCCGGGAGCATCCTTTGGACCGTACATCCGTAATAATTATGTGATTCATATAGTTACTGAGGGCAAAGGTATCTATAAGATCGGAGACAGGGAATTCCTGGTCGGAGCAGGCGAAATGTTTGCTATTTATCCCGGCGATACGACTTATTATGAGGCGGATCATGATGATCCGTGGTCATATATGTGGATCGGTTTCAACGGCTTAAGAGCAAAAGCCGCTGTTGAAGCAATAGGATTTACAAAGGAAAAACCTGTACTCGATGCAGGGGATTTATCGCGCATTCGCGATTCGATAGATCGCATGCTCATAGCGAGGCAGCTGAACCATATCGATGCAATGAGGCGTATGTCGGCTCTGTATGAGACTTTGGCGATAATGATGGAGTTGAACGAGAACGAAAACACTCATGCTCAGAACAACAATGTAAAATATGTCAATATGGCCATTGACTATATAGCTACCGGATACAGCGAAAACATTAAAATATCCGAAATTGCGTCAAAAGTAGGTATTAACCGGAGCTATCTCACCAGTATCTTTAAACAGCAGCTGAATATGTCGCCTCAGGAGTATCTGATAAACTTCAGAATAGAAATAGCTTCTGAGCTGTTAAGGACAACAACTGAGCCTATAGGGAGTATAGCTGTCGCGGTGGGATACTCAGATCCTCTTACATTCTCCAAAGCTTTTCGCAAAAAAACCAACATGACGCCTACAGAGTATAGAAAGATGAGTGTAGAGCTTCGGCAGGAAAGCGTAAAAGGCGGTTATACAGGTTCGTTCAGCCTTTAGCATACAACATTTAACTCACATTAGACTATTAACGTCTGACATTTCTCCATACTATATTCCGGTGGCAAACTGTAAAATTTCTCCAGTAAACATAATAACTAACGTTATGTTTTTTTTTGCAATTTTTAGGAGGATTAGTTATGAAGTTTAAAAGATTTCTCGTAGCTATGCTGTGCGTGGCAATGGTCGGGATGTTCGCTGCATGCGGCGGCGGTGGCGGCGAGTCTGCTGATACATCATCTGGCGATGCATCGGGCGCTATCACCATCAACATCTGGGACTCTAATCAGCAGGCAGGAATCCAGGAAATCTGCAACGACTGGACAGCTCAGGGTAATCCTGAGGTAAAGGTCGAGGTAGTTGACTGGGACAACTATTGGACACTTCTCGAGGCTGGTGCTTCCGGCGGACAGCTTCCGGATGTATTCTGGATGCACTCCGACTATGCGCAGATCTACATGGAGAACGATGTACTGCTCGACCTGACAAGCTACATCGAAAAGGACGGTGTTGATCTGAGCGTTTACTATCCGGACATCACAGCAATTTATCAGAGCAATGGAAAGACATATGCTCTTCCTAAGGACCACGATACAATCGCTCTGCTGTACAACAAGGCACTCTTCGACGAGGCTGGCGTTGACTATCCTACAGATGACTGGACATACGAGGATATGTACGAAGCTGCTAAGACCATCACTGAGAAAACACCAGATGACACTTATGGTTGGGCTTGCAACACATCCAATGACCAAGATGGATGGTACAACTATGTTTACGCATATGGCGGCAACATTGTAAACGCTGAAAAGACAGATACTGCTATCGACTCTGCTGAAGGTAAGGCAGGAATGGAGATGGTTCGTAAGCTGCTCACAGTCGGAACACCTCAGGCTGTAGTTGCTGAGTCCGGAACAGATTCCCTGTTCCAGTCGGGCAAGGTTGCTATGATCACACAGGGTTCATGGATGATCAATGCTTTCTACACAGCTGAGAATCATGCCGATTATGCTTGGGCTCAGATCCCATACTGCGACAGAAACGGTGACGGCAAGTGCCAGAAGGACGAAAGATGGACATGCTACAACGGACTTGGCTGGGCAGCTTCTGCAGCTACAGCAAATCCGGATGGAGCTGCATCTCTCATCGAGTACCTCTGCTCTGAGGAAGCTCAGGTTAAGCAGGCAGAACTTGGCGTAACAATGGCAGGTATCCCTGGAATCTCCGATGCATTCGCAAATGCTTTCGAGGGAATGGATGTTTCCGCATTCACAAAGGTTGAAGAGGATGGAACTCTCTATGCTCGTCCGGGCACACGTAACTCCGGTGTTTGGAAGAACCCTATGGAGCAGGAGCAGGGCTTCCTCCCGGCATGGCAGAATCCTGACGATGCTGCAGTCATGTCCACAGCATGTGACAACGTAGCTAAGCTGATCCGTGACGCTATCGCTAACGAGTAATCTTAGCAAACTGATGCCTCTTAATGGGGCGACAATCTAATAAGAGCATGGCGGGCCGCTGCTTAACGGTGGCCCGCGATCCTTTATTCTCAGCGAATAAGGAGGCAACAATCTATGAAAGAAAAAAGAAAGATGACAGCCAAAGAGAAGAACGAGGCAATGTGGGGATACCTCTTTGTTGCTCCGACTATCATTGGCCTAATCGTCCTCAACTTTTACCCTGCGTTCAATACTGTATGGCAGTCATTTTGTAAAACGGGTGACTTTGGTAAAGGCAATACCTTCGTAGGATTTGCTAACTACGCTAAAGCTTTCCAGACTAGTGAAGTTTGGCAGTCGTTGCTGAATACGATTAAGTACGCTATCATCGAAGTACCTTTCGGTGTTATCATCGCCCTCATTCTTGCTGTATTCCTCAACAAGAAGCTCAAGGGAACATCGTTCTTCCGTACTGTATTCTTCCTGCCTATGGTCTGCGCACCTGCAGCCGTAGCTATGGTCTGGAAATGGCTCTATAATCAACAGTTTGGACTTTTCAACAATTTGCTCCATACAAATACTGCATGGATATCCGATCCTAAGATCGCATGGATATCTGTAGGTATCATCGGCGTGTGGTCGATCATCGGTTACAATATGGTTCTCTTCATCTCCGGACTTCAGGAGATCCCGGGAGACTACTATGAGGCTGCTGAGATCGACGGAGCAACAGGTATCCGTCAGTTCTTCAACATTACGGTTCCTCTGCTCAGCCCTACAACATTCTTTATCGTCCAGACAAGAGTTATAGGCGCACTCACAATCTTTGACCTTATGTTCATGGTAATGGACAGAACCAACCAGGCTCTGAGCAAGGTTCAGTCCACTGTATATGTATTCTATGAATACGCATTCAACCAGGGCAACAGAGGTTATGGTGCTGCGATTGTAATGATTCTGGTAGCATTCATTATGATCGTTACTCTTATCATGCAGCGCGCTGAGAAACGCTTCGTGTTCTACAACTAGAAAGGAGGGAATGATCAATGGAAAATGCTCGTACAAGAGACAGAGTCAATAAAACTATAATGTACATCATCCTGATCATCATGGCATTCATCATGCTGGTTCCTTTCGCCTGGATGATACTGACTGCACTCAAGACAAATCAGGAAGCTATTTCGGTAAGTCCGTTCTACATCTTCCCGCACAACGGCTGGCACTGGGAGACATTCGGCGAGGTATGGAAGAGCTACAACTTCGTTCTTCTGTATAAGAATACTCTGCTGATGATCTTCTTCCGTGTTGTATGCGCATGCCTTACAGCTACGATGGCCGGCTATGCTTTCGGAAGACTTAAATTCCCTGGCAAGAACTTCCTGTTCTCGCTGGTACTCATTCAGATGATGATCCCGTCAACGATCTTCATCATCCCGCAGTACCTCATGGTTTCGGGTCTTGGCTGGCTCAATACTTGTGCCGGACTCGTGTTCCCGGGAATCGTAACAGCGTTCGGTACTTACCTCCTCAAGACAGGATATCAGGGACTGCCTAAAGACCTTGAGGAAGCGGCAGGAATCGACGGCTGCCATATCGGCCAGAAGTTCCTCAGGATCATGATGCCGCTGACAAGATCATCCATGGTATCTCTTGGTATCTTCACTGCACTGTTCGCATTCAAAGACCTTATGTGGCCTATGATCGTCTGCACAAGCGTACAGACAACTACACTGGCTGCCGGTCTTGCTAAGGCACAGGGACAGTACGGAAGCAATTATCCGCAGATGATGGGAGCTGCAGTTCTGGCTGTAATCCCGATGATCGTTATCTACGTTATCTTCCAGAAGCAGTTTGTTGAAGGTATCGCAACATCCGGCGGCAAACTGTAATATACGTAAGTATAGGTATGAAATGAGCTGCCCTGGTGCAGCTCATTTTTTTCAGAATAATCAGGTAATAATGAGCAGATTAAGCCAGTGGGCAAAAACTGAAAAAGAAAAAATATCCAACATTCCGGATAATGGAAAAAGAGCGGCATATATCTGGGAGTATTATAAACTCTGGATCATAGGCATTGTTTTCCTCATCTGGTTTGTTGCTTTTTCTATACATCAATATACGACGACCATGCATGACTACTGGTGCTATATGATGTTCAACAACACCTATGCGGATGCAGGTAATGGATCGGACATCTGGGAGGACTATGTAGAGTACACCGGATATGACCTCAGGGAAAAAGCGGTGGAGTTCAACGCACAGTCGTATTTTGACTATAAAAAGGGAGCAACCGGAAACAGCTACTTTGAGGCTTTTGTTGCTTATGCCGACAGCGGAACACTGGACGGTATCACCATGGAGAAAGAATCCCTGGCGGCATTGGGCAAGACCGGACGGCTTATGGACCTGAACAGCGAAGCGTGTGCGTCAATTAAGGAGAAGTACGGCGACCGCTTTATCTATAGTGTGCCATTCGATGAAGAATACAGCACAGAAGAGGTCCCTGTGGGCATAGACATAAGCGACAGCAGACTGATAACTGAGTATAATGTTTATGCTGGTGACTGTGCGCTTGCCATAGGTGCATTGTCAGAAAACGTAGAGGCCGTAGAGCTCTTTCTTGACTTTATTTTTGAAAAAAAGACAGGAGATAAATTATGGTTTTTTTCCTAACCCTATTTCTGGTATTCTGGGCATTGATTTATACATCTGCCAGATTCCTGAAATACTTCAGGATAGTTAAGGATTACAAGGACACAACTACTGCTACGGTGCTTCGTGTTTCCGATCACGAACCCGTGAGAAAAAAGGAGACGCCGGCAATAGACGTAGTGCTTGGTTATACTATTGACGGAAAGGAGGGAAGCACTGAGGTCGTGGTCCCGGTTTCGCAGGCAGATAAGTATGTGCCTGGAACGGAAGTGGAGATCTGCTACAACGTGCTCCCTAATGGAACGGTAAATATTGCTTCTGCAGGAAATGGGCCGAAGAGGATGATGTATGGTTATCTCGGCGCTATCGTGCTGGAGCTGGTTATATATTATGTCATTTGGCGTTTAATGCTGTGACATCGATTGGATTCATTAAAAATTAATGCTTTTGAAAGGAACTTATCAAATATGAGCATTCTCTATAACGAAGAGAAAAAAACAATCACGCTGTATACAAAGAATACATCCTACCAGATGCGTATCACGTCACATGGTTTCCTTCAGCATCTCTACTACGGAAAGAGAATAGAGAGCGAAGACATGAGCTATCTGTTCCATGATTATGACAGGCCATGCTCTGGAAATCCGGAGGAGACATACCCTGACAGAACGATCTCGCTCGATACGATGACACAGGAGTATCCGGGATACGGCGTAGGAGATTACCGTATCCATGCACTCGCGGCATGCAATGTCGACGGAAGCTATGGCGCTGATTTCAGATATGTAAGCCATGAGATCATTCCGGGAAAATACGATCTGAACGGTCTTCCGTCATCATATGACAGCGACGGATCGGCTGAGACACTTAAGGTAGCGGTTTATGACAAGGTCACAAAACTTACTCTGGAGCTTCTTTATGGTGTGTTTGAGAATGAGGATGTCATTACCAGAACCGTGAGAATTAAAAATGGTTCAGATAATATCATTGTTCTGGACAGAGCATTTTCCATGTCGCTCGATATTCCTTACGGCAAATGGGATATGATGCACTTCCACGGTAAGCATGCCCTTGAGCGCCAGCCGGAGAGAGAGAATCTGACCCATCTCGTAAAGACTGTTGAATCAAGACGCGGTACTTCCAGCCATCAGGAAAATCCATTTATCATTATTGCGGACAGAAAGACAAATGAGGAGAGCGGAAGCTGCTATGGAATGATGCTTGTTTATTCCGGAAGCTTCGAAGCTTCAGCTGAGGTCGATCAGTTTGAGAACACAAGGGTGGTCATGGGTATCAATGACGACCAGTTTGCGTGGATGCTGGAGCCGGGAGATTCATTTGACGCGCCGGAAGTAATCATGACTTATTCGGGAGAAGGTTTAAGCAGGCTTTCTCATGTTTATCATCACTTTATCCGCCATAACATATGCAGAGGCAAGTATCAGTTCGCCAGAAGACCTATACTCATAAACAGCTGGGAGGCAGCATATTTTGACTTTACAGATGAAACCATCGTAAAGCTTGCTGAAGAAGCAGCTCCTCTCGGAATCGAGATGGTTGTAATGGACGATGGCTGGTTTGGACAGAGAAACAGCGATAACGCCGGCCTGGGTGACTGGTATGTAAACGAAGATAAGATAAAATGCGGTCTCAAAAGACTCGTTGAGCAGGTCAATGAGAGAGGTCTTAAATTCGGGATCTGGATGGAGCCTGAAATGATCAATGAGGACTCCGATCTGTACAGAGAGCATCCTGACTGGGCGCTTGCTATGCCGGGACGTCAGGCAACACGTACAAGAAACCAGCTCGTGCTCGATATGTCGCGCAAAGAGATAGTCGATTATGTGTACGGATGCATGGAGAAGATCCTGAGCGAAAATAACATAGAGTACCTGAAGTGGGACATGAACAGATCCCTTTCGGACGTTTATTCCATAGCTCTTCCGCCTTCACATCAGGGTGAGGTGATGCACAGATTTATTCTGGGTATTTATGATCTGATGGATCGCATTACAACAAATTTCCCTGACGTGCTTGTAGAGGGCTGCTCCGGCGGCGGAGCCCGCTTCGATGCCGGTATCCTCTGCTATTCACCGCAGATATGGTGCTCTGATGATACTGACCCTATACAGAGGCTCAGAATTCAGTATGGTACTTCGTTCGGATACCCTGTCAGCACTGTGGGAGCGCATGTATCCGCTTCGCCAAACCATCAGACCGGAAGGTCAACTCCGATATACACAAGAGCGGTCACGGCAATGGCCGGAACCTTCGGATACGAGCTGGATCCCGGAAAACTGAGTGACGAAGAAAAAGAGTCGATAAAGGATCAGGTTCGCATATTTAAAAAGTACTATGATCTCATTCAGAGCGGTCTCTATTATCGCCTCTCGGAAATCGGCGAAGAGCCATACACCGCGTGGGAATCCGTTTCAGAGGATGGCTCAGAAGCTCTTCTGAGTCTTGTAGTGAGCGATACGCAGCCTAATCAGGCGCTGATCAATCTGAAACTCAAGGGCCTTGACCCTCAGGGAATATATGAGGTGACCGATGAGTCAGAGAAATACAGGCTTAAGCTGCCAGCGTTTTTAGCGCCTTCGACTGAAGAAGAAAGGAAGATATTCTCCGGAGACGCTCTCATGAATGCCGGATACACCCTGCCATGGATGCTGGGTGACTATCCTGCTATACAGCTGTATTTCAAAAAAATAAGATAAGACGGGGAGACTTTAATGGGCTCATTCATACAGGGTTTTCTTGATAATGACAGCTTCTTCGGAAGGTTTATGACGAAGTTCGGCATAATCATCGCTGCGAATCTGATGTTCGTCATATTCAGCCTGCCGTTCTTCACGATGGGAGCGGGGCTCGTCGCATTGTATCATGTGATGTTCAAAACACTCAGGAGCGGTGGAGTCGTGAATCCGTTCAAGCAGTTCTGGATCGGGTTTAAAACCAACTTCAAGCAGGGGACGATAGCCTGGCTGCTGTTTGTATTCCTGATGGGGTTCCTGACTGTAGATCTGCAGATATGCGATCAGGCTGGCGGCGCGATCGCAAACCTGAAGTTTGCGATTTATGCCATTGGCGCAGCAATAGTATTTCTGTATTTGTACTTGCTGCCTACGATGGCGGCATTTGAAGACACGCTGCCGCATCTGATAAAGAACTCAATGTACTTTCTGGTCAGAAAGCCTTTTAAGTTTTTAGTTATAGCGTTCTTCGACATATTCCCGTTTGTACTGACCTACTCAGACCTGAAGGACCTTCCGCTATACGCGTTTATATGGGTGTTTTGCGGATTCGGATTGCTGGCGATGTTGGGAGCGACGCTCCTGCTGCCTGAATTCAAACCGTTTCTGCCTGTTGTAGATAGTGACGGAGATTTCGTTGCAGATCCATCCGAAGATGAATACGCGTCTATGGATGATCTCAGAGAACTGGATGGTTTTTGATCAAATACTGCTGATTGCCGCGCTCCGGCGCGGCAATTTTTAATATTCAAACATTCATCCATAAACACTGAACATGCGTCCATGCCATTGAAAAAATGCTCATGATAGTATTTCATTACTAATACCATGGCGTCGTATCACTCCACTTAATGGGCGGCGTACATGTAAAAAAGGAGGATTAACCGTTCGGCTCACGGTGCGGCAGTGTGGAGACCTGTCGTAATGCATTTACTCTTTTACCGGGTACTTGTGAGGCATTCGTTAGCGGAGGCTGGGATGCTAGAGTCGGGAAATATGTCAGAAGTTATCATTAAAGACATGAAGAAGGTGTATGACAACAAGGTCACAGCTGTACATGATTTCAACCTTCACATCAAGGACAAGGAATTCATCGTACTGGTAGGACCATCCGGATGCGGAAAGTCCACATCGCTGCGTATGGTAGCAGGACTTGAAGACATCTCCGGAGGTGAGCTCTACATCGATGGCAAGCTGGTAAATGATATCGCAGCCAAGGATCGCGATATCGCAATGGTTTTCCAGAACTACGCGCTCTATCCGCACATGTCCGTTTATGACAACATGGCGTTTGCGCTCAAGCTCAAGAAAACACCTAAGGAAGATATCGACAAGAAGGTGCGTGAGGTAGCCGAGATCCTCGACATCACTCAGTACCTCGAGCGTAAGCCAAAGGCTCTTTCCGGCGGACAGCGTCAGCGTGTTGCAATCGGACGTGCCATGGTACGTGACCCTAAGGTCTTCCTGATGGATGAGCCTCTCTCCAACCTCGACGCTAAACTGCGTAACCAGATGAGAGCAGAGATCATCAAACTTCGTCAGCGTATCAACACAACATTTATGTACGTTACACACGATCAGACAGAAGCTATGACTCTTGGTGACAGAATCGTCATCATGAAGGACGGCTATGTCAATCAGATCGGAACACCTCAGGAACTATTCGATCGTCCTGTAAACCTCTTCGTAGCAGGATTCATCGGCATGCCTGTCATGAACTTCTTTGACGGCTGCAAGCTCGAGCTGAAGGATGGCGTGTACTATGCAAACATCAAGGGCGTAGAGTACAAGCTCAGCGACTTCCAGCAGAAGGCACTGAAAGCTAATGGACAGCAGCCGTGCGACATCATTTGCGGCATCCGTCCTCAGCACATCAGAGTTGGTGAGGGCAAGCTGAGCGGTGAAGTCGAAGTGTCTGAGATGCTCGGTTCCGAAGTCGACCTCCACGCAAACTGCGAAGGAGACGACGTAGTTATGGTTCTCCAGACTATCGATCTCGAGACAGATGTATCCCTCGGATCGAAGATCAACTTCACATTCAAGCCTGAGCTGATCCAGCTGTTCGACAAAGAGTCAGGCAACAACCTGATCTGGTACGATGCTGAGTCAGTAGCAGCACACTCTCCAAAGAGCAAGGATTACGATTTCTAAAAAGCCGGTTTCATACAGACGGAAAGAAACGAAAAGCCTCTCATCTTAAATGGTGAGAGGCTTTTTTATGGATAAGCCGGAGAAATAATACATTTCAAAAGAATATCATTTGAAATCATAATTCTTGAAAAGGTGTAAGCGTTTAAGCTAACATAAAGCAAACTGCTTGAATGATGGAGGTGCTTTAATGCTTTGCACGAAATATAATGACTTTCTGCGCTTGGTAATATATCAGATTTACCCGCGCAGTTTTTTTGATACGAATGGAGACGGCATCGGTGACCTTAACGGTGTGACCGCAAAGCTTGATTATATAAAGGACTTAGATGCAAATGCTTTATGGCTGACACCATGCTTTAAAAGTCCGAATGTCGACAATGGTTACGATGTATCCGATTATTGCGATATCATGGATGAGTTCGGCACCATGCATGATATGGAAAAGCTGATAGAAGAAGCACATAAGCGAGGAATGAAGATTATTCTCGACCTGGTGCCTAACCATACTTCGACTGAGCACAAGTGGTTCAGGGAGTCCAGAAAAGGGAAAGATAATCCTTACAGTGACTTCTATTACTGGTATGATGAAATACCTAATGACTGGGAATCTGCTTTCAGGGGAAGCCCGTGGGAATATGACGAAGTACGCGGCCAGTATTATCTGCATACCTTCGCAAAGGAACAGGCCGATCTTAACTGGGATAACCCGGCTGTAAGGCAGGCAATAAAGGATGTTGTGGACTTCTGGGTGCGGAAAGGCGCTGACGGATTCAGGATCGATGTGATTGACTGCATCTCAAAGGATTTTGAAAAGGGGGAGAACAGCCTTGGTCCGCATCTCCATGAATACATCAATGAAATTTTCGGCCGTGACGAAGTTTCACACCTCTTTACGGTTGGAGAGGGGCAGACAAACGATATCGACCAGATCGTTCTACACTGCGGGCAGGAGCGCGGCGAACTTTCCACCCTCTTCATATTTGATCACATGGAATGCGGAAGAGCGGATAAGTTCACTCCGAAGAAGGACAGCTTAAAGTCGCTCAGAGATATACTGGTGTACTGGCAGTCTGAAACAGAGAAAAATGACATTATATACAGCCTGTTCACCGGTAATCACGATCAGCCGCCTATGATCTCGCGTCTGGGTGATGATAAGGAATACAGGTATGAGACTGCAACAGATATAGCTGCGATGGTGTATCTCCTGAAGGGTGTTCCGTTCATCTACCAGGGGCAGGAGATAGGCATGCCTTCACCGCACTATGAAAGCATAGATGATTTTAATGACATAGAGTGTCTGGGGTATTATCGCGAGATGTGCGAAGCAATGGCCCCTGAAAAGGCGCTTGAGAAGGTAAACTTCGGAAGCCGCGACAACGCGCGCCGCCCGATGGCCTGGGATGGCAGTAATAATAATGGGTTTACAGACGAAGATATAACACCTTGGCTGAAACCGCACAATCGCGCAAAGGAAGTAAACGTCAGAAAGGATCTTTCCGCGGATAAGTCTGTTTACAGGTTTTATCAGTCATTGCTGAAGCTGCGCAGAGATAACGCGGAGTTTATTGATGGCGATCTCGAAGTTATATCCGGGCCGGAGGACGATTTCTTTGCCTTTGTAAGGTCATCGTCTGAGAGGAAGTGGGTTGTAGTCTGCAATTTCGAAAAGGAACAGACTGTGAGCCTGCCTTTCATTTGCAGAAAACCGGTGCTTGCGAATCTCGGAAGAGAGCAGGCTGAAGGTCAATATAAACCATATGAATGCATGATCGCGGAGGTAAAGGAGTAAAAAATGGCAAGCGGAAGAATGGAGTTTCACGCAGAAAGCATAATGCAACACACTAATTTCAGTTTTGTGCTCCCAAATGATGTTGAGATGGGTGAGGTCTTCGATCTTAAGTATTATGAAAGGGACCCGATGAATCTTATACTGCTTCACGGCCTCACAGGAACCGATACCGACTGGCTTTACGGGGGCGTCGCGCAGCTGATGGCGATCCAGTATAACATTAATATTTTTATGCCTACAACGGGTAATTCATTCTACCTTGATAAGGGCTATAAGGGCAGAAATCATTGTGAATTCATCGCAGAGGAACTGCCTGAATACATTCACAAGACTTTTGGCATAGAGATGGCAAGAGAAAACACCATGATAGGCGGCCTGTCAATGGGCGGATACGGATCGCTGCACACCGCGCTTACACATCCTGACAGATTCAGTGCGTGTATAGCGCTTTCATCGGCGCTCGTAGTAAGGGACGTTGCAAACAAACCTGAATCCGAGGTCGGCAGTTTGCTGCCGCGTGAATACAGAGAAGAACTGTTCGGAGATACTTCGAAACTGATAGAATCCGACAAAAACCCTGAAGTTTTATATAAAAGAATAAAAGAAAAGGGAGGGAAAGCTCCGTTCATATATCTTGCTATAGGTACCGAAGACAACCTGCTTGAAAGCAACCGCGTGTTCAGGGACTTCCTCAAAAAAGAAAAGGCTGATTTTTTCTATGAAGAGGGTCCGGGCAGACATACCTGGCAGTTCTGGAACGAATATATAGACAGAGGGCTTAAGATCGCTCTGAATCGCTAAGGAGGGATCCAAATGGCTTTTACTGATGGCTTTTTATGGGGAGCAGCAAGCGCTGCAGCACAGGTTGAAGGCGCATATAACGAAGACGGCAAAGGGCTGAGCATCTGGGATGCTCTCTCTGAAGGGCATGTGGTGCATGGCGAAGACTGTCACATTGCCTGTGATCACTATCACAGATTCAGAGAAGATATTGCTCTTATGAAGAATCTTGGACTCAAAGCGTATCGCTTCTCGGTCAGCTGGCCTCGCGTGATCCCGCGTGAAGGTGAGGTCAATGAGGCCGGTCTAAAATTCTACAGCGACCTGGTGGATGAACTGTTAAATGCTGGCATCGAGCCGCTTTGCACGCTTTATCATTGGGATCTCCCGATGTGGGCACACAATAAAGGAGGCTGGCATAATAGTGAAATCAGTGATGACTTTGCTGACTACACTGCGGTTGTGACAGATGCTCTTTCGGATAGAGTGAGGTACTGGATGCCTTTCAATGAACCGACTTCATTCATTGGAGCAGGCTATCTTCATGGGATTCATGCACCGTTTGAATCAGAGCATCCGGGTTCTGAAGAATGGGATAAAAAACTGGCTGAGTTATCAAGAAGTGTTCTTCTGGCTAATGGAAAGGCAAGCGTAGTGATTCGAAGCCGGGCCAGGATAAAACCAGAGATTGGAATTGCTATTGACAGCAATCTGTTCATGCCGGAGTCGGATGATGAAAAGTCAGTCGCGTATGCAAAGGCTAAAACTTTTGAGGCCGCAGCTGATGTCCGCAGCCTTAACTGGTGGCTCGATCCGGTAATGAAGGGGACAGCGCATCCTCTTCTGGGCGCTGTGCTCAGAGACGGTGATATGAAGTTTATCAACCAGCCGTTTGATTTCATCGGATGGAACTGTTACATGTCCGATGATTATAATGACGGACCTGATGGTAAGATGATGCGGCAGTGGCAGGGTATACCCCGCACAAACATGGGCTGGCCTGTAACTGCTGATGCGCTGTACTGGGGCGTCAGGTTTATAACGGAGCGTTACGGCGTACCGGTCATCATCAGCGAGAATGGCATGGCGAATGTCGACATGGTGATGGATGACGGCTGTGTTCATGACCCTCAGCGAATACAGTATATGAGGTGGTATATCAGAGGCCTTAAGAAAGCAGCGGATGAGGGCTTCCCTGTAAAAGGTTATATGGCGTGGTCTGTGCTCGATAACTTCGAGTGGGCGCTCGGATACGACAAGCGTTTTGGACTGATCTATGTCGATTATCGTACTCAAGAAAGAATACCGAAGGATTCGGCATATTGGTATGCCGAAGTGATCAGAGAAAACGGGGAGAATCTATACAAATGAGAGAATACTATATAACGGATGATGGCATAAGACTTCACATAAAGCTTGACATGCCTGTTGGTTGGCCGGAGGATTCTGAGGATGGCAAATGCCCGCTGGCGATAGTGATACACGGCCTTACAGGCAATATGGAAGAAAGGCATATACGTGCAGTGGCAAGACTGATGAACGAGCTGGGTGTTGCCTCTCTTAGGGTTGAAATGTACGGACATGGGCAAAGCGAAGGCGACTTTGAGCAGCATAATCTTTTTAAGTGGCTCAATAATGCAATGACAGTTGCTGATCACGCAGCAAGCCTTGATTTTGTAAGTGACCTGTATGTGTGCGGACATTCCCAGGGCGGACTGACAACTGTCATGCTTGCCGGAATGAAGCCTGAGCTTTTCAAGGCAGCAATACCGCTTTCCCCGGCAACGATGATAGCTGAGGCGGCGAGAGGCGGCAGATCTTTTGGAACAGAGTTCGATCCGGACCATATTCCTGAAGAGATATATGTCAACAGTGAACAAAAGGTAAGCGGCAATTATTTAAGAGCGGCGCAGATGCTGGACGTTGACTATGCCATAAAACGCTATAATAGGCCTGTCCTTATCGTGCATGGAAGCGATGATGAAGCTGTTCCTCTGAGATGCGCAGAGGAGGCCGCAGGGAAATATAATAACGCGAGACTTGCGGTGATAGAAGGCGACGACCACTGTTATAACTATCATCTTGATCAGATGCTGGAGGCAGTAAGAAGTTTTATGGAAACCGTCATGAGATAATGTGTGCTAAGGATGACGGATGTTTAATCAGATGAAGAAAACCGGGAGCGAAGTCAGCTCCCGTCTTTTTTTGAAGTCTTTTGATGCCGCTTTCTGAATTCTGTAGGAGAGCAGCCGCTGTGTATTTTGAATGCTTTGGAAAAAGACAGCTGATCGTCGAATCCCAGTGAGGCGGAGATGTCTGAAACAGGCATGTCTGTCAATGAAAGCTTATCCATTGTGTTGGAGAATTTGCGGTCCATGATGTACTTCTTTGGTGAGATACCAAAAGCATCCTTGAACACACGCGAGAGATAATACGGATGAACGCCCAGCTCTCCTGCTATCTGCTGCACCTGTATCTTTTTGTAATAGTCTCTGTCGATAATGCTTTTAGCTTTTACAGCAAGCTCTCTTGCGCCTTGAGGTACTTTCTCGAGAGAGCACTCTTCTGATAGTTCGGCAAAGATCTCAAAAAGTATGCTGTTTACGCGTAAATAGCTGCTTAAAGAATTGGATTTTAATGACAGCGATTTTTTGATCATCGAAGAATATGCTTTGGTGTTTATACCGTTTATCACATACTGATTGTATGAGGTGATAAAAAACGAATATCTGAATCCGGCAGAGCGGTTGCCGGTGAAGCTTACCCATGAGTATTCAAGGGGGTTCATCTCGGAAGCTGTGCATTCGGCAGTAAGCCCAGCCGGAATATATAATACAGATCCGGAACAGATATTGAATTTTATGCCATCAATACAAAAAACTCCATCTCCGCTTGTAACAAAAAAGAGGATATGGTAATAGCGTTTGCCAAAGCTATTCGATTCCCCTTTGTGATAGCAGGTGGTGCCCATAGTTACAACTTCGAGATCGGAGTTGTTTTTTAGTCCAATATCCAGGTATTTTTCTACAAATTCCTCCATAGCTGAAGTATACCGAAACAGGAAATGCAAAATCCACATTAAGTTAGTAAATGGCATATTTGCATTTGGTACGAGAACATGAGCCAGACGGCACTCGAAACGATGCTGCACCCGGCTGATGAACAGGCAGGCTGTTTGCCTGATTTCAACTACATACAGCTGGATGCCGGCTACACATCTCATATAGGTGACTGGCTCGATTTCAATCAGAGGTATCCCGAAGGCCTTGGCAAAGCAGCTGAGACTATAACTGACCGGGGCTTTGAGGCAGGCATATGGATCGCTCCGTTCATGGCCGGTGATGAGTCCAGGTTGTACCGCGAGCATCCCGACTGGGTGCTGCACGAAAAAGACGGATCCCCGTATGTAAGGTTCCGCAGCTACACCGAACCGAAAATCTGGGGAAACACTGACAATGACTATTATGTCATCGACATAACACATCCTGAAGCATCCGCTTATATAAGGAGTGTGTTCGCGAAGCTCAGGGAGTGGGGCTTTACGCTTTATAAAATAGACTTCATCCTTTGGGGAATGATCGATTCCTCGAAGGTCATAAGATATGACAATTCAAAGACCTCTGTAATGATACTCCGCGAAATGCTTGCGATGATCAGAGAGGTCATAGGCGAAGAAAGCTATCTGCTCTGCAGCATAGCGCCTTTCATGCCGTGTCTGGGATATGCCGACGGCATGAGGATCGCGTCAGATATGGGAGCGCAGTGGACCGAAGGCGCTTTTGGACCGGCTAATCTTCTGCAGGAACTTCCTTACGACAATTATTTCAACAATATATATTGGCAGAATGACCCTGACTCCGTGATCCTCAGGGATTTTGCCACACATCTCACGGAAGAGGAGACCTGGAGCGTTGCCCTGCTGCAGGCACTTTCCGGAGGAATAATCACTACTTCTGATCCGGTACAAAAGCTTTCGGAAAGCAGACGGAAGCTGCTCGAATTCATAAAGCCGGATAAAAGAGTAAGCGCCGGAATGCCTTTCCTTACGGACGGGCGTGAAGAAATCGTGATCACGCACCAGTTACCTGATTGGAATCTGCTTTATGTTCTGAACCCAACGGGCCATCCGTTGAAGGTCGACATCAGAACGGATGCCCTTTTCGGAACAGAAGCGTTATTTCAATACCGATTCGACCGGAGCGATGAGACCGGGGTCGTATCGGAGAAAAGCAGCTGCTTCTCCGATATCCTGGCGCCGCACGGATCGGCTCTGCTGTTCATAACTGACGAGCCGCTTACGGTAAAACCATCTAACCTGTGGTGTCGGAAATAAGTTGTTTTAAGTTATTTTAGGAGGAAAGAAAATGAAGAAAAGCACAAGCAAGAAGCTTCTTGTAGCTCTGCTCGCGTTCGTCATGGTATTCGCTATGACAGCATGCGGCGGTGGCGGCGGTGACAGCGAAGAGGCTGCATCCACCGGCGCAGGAGACGGAACTTCGATCACACTGTTCAACTCCAAGAACGAGATCCAGGAAGACTTCGAAGAACTCGCAAAGGTTTACGAGGAGCAGACTGGTGTTCACGTAGAAGTTTACTATTCACAGGACACAGTATCGGCTCACCTCGCAACCAAGTACGCTTCCAAGGCTCCTTACACTATCAACATGGTAGACGCCAAGGACATCTATTCACTCGGAAAGCAGTACGGTGCTGACATGAGCGACGCTGCATGGGTAGGCGACACAGACTATGCTATCTCTGTTGACGGCAAGGTTCTCGGATTCCCTACATGCATCGAGGCAAGAGGTATCCTGTACAACAAGGCAGCTATCGAGAAGGCTCTCGGCGAAGAGTTCGACCCTGCAAGCATCAAGACTCTTGATGACTTCAAGGCTATCTGCGACAAGCTGGTAAAGGCAGGAATGGAAGCTCCTACAGCTATCCTCAAGCCAGACTGGTCACTCGCTGCTCACTATCTGCAGCAGGTATACGAAGAGAGAGAAGATCCTGAAGCATTCGTTCAGTCCCTCTATGCAGGCGAGGCTGACCTCATGAAGGACGAGAAGTTCAACGCTCTCATGGATACATTCGACACTCTCAAAGAGTACAACATGTTCAAGGCCGGAGCTATCTCCGCTGAGGACGAGCTCGTTCACCAGGCTATGGCCGAAGGACAGGATGCATTCCAGTTCGGCGGATGCTGGGAGTGGAACGACCTCCTCACTTATGACTACAATGGCCCTGTTGGAATCATGCCTGTACCACAGAACCTTCAGGACGACTACAGCGGCAAGCTCGTAGGCGGCGGTTCCAAGTACTTCTACGTTGACGCAAGTGAGTACACATCAGAGGCTGATCAGGAAGCCGGCAAGGCATTCCTCGAGTGGCTCGCTTCTTCAGACGAAGGTAAGACATTCGTATCCGACACATGCGGAATGGTATCCCCATTCAAGAGCAACACTGTTCCATGCACAAATGACATCGGCAAGGTTGTTAAGGAGTACGTAGATGCCGGAAATCTCGTTCCTAACTATGACTATGACCCTGATGATCACTATTCAAAGCTTGGTATCGAGATGCAGAAGTACCTCGGCGATCAGTGCACACGTGAAGAGCTCGCTAAGGCTATCCAGGATTACTGGGCAAATGTTACACCTGTAGAGCACTAATTTTCTGACAAAGGCAATTGTCTTGGATCTTTAACGGTAAGAGGCGCGCTTTATGCCGCCTCTTACCATACTGCTTTTAAGACAAATGCTGATAGAGAACAATTAAGGGGTAAATATGAATAGGAACACAATGAGCTATAAGGTCAAACAGTACCTGATGTTCGGCGGAGTCGGAACATTCCTGTTCGCGGCTGTCGTAATCGTACCGTTCATCTATGGTATCTACCTGACTTTTACAAGCTGGGACGGCGTTTCGCCAAACAAGCCGTTCGTAGGGCTGGCAAACTACATCGCTGCATTCAGTGACCACGATTACTGGCTGGCAATGGGAAGGACCGTTATCTACACGGTATTCGCCGTTGTACTGATCAACATCCTCGCTTTCGCGATGGCTTATCTGGTAACGAGCGGTGTAAAGGGCCAGAACTTCTTCAGAGCAGGATTCTTCATCCCTAACCTGATCGGCGGTATCGTACTTGGTTACGTATGGAAGTTCGTTTTCAACAGAGCTTTCGTAGCGATCGGTACAGCTATTACAGGAGCTCCGACGACATCACTTCTGGCTACGCCTGGCGGTGCCATGTTCTGTCTGATCTTCGCGTCAGTCTGGCAGTACGCCGGTTACATGATGCTGATCTATGTAGCAGGATTCATGAGCGTATCTGATTCGCTCAAGGAAGCTGCCATGATCGACGGATGCACACCTTCACAGGCTATGTGGAATGTAACTATTCCTCTGATGCGCTCGTCATTCGTACAGTGCATCTTCCTCAGCATCACAAGATGCTTCGTAATCTACGATGTAAACCTGTCATTGACAAAGGGCGAGCCGTTCGGACAGTCCATCATGGCAGCTATGCACGTATACAACACAGCCTTCACATACAAGAACTACGGTATGGGTCAGGCTGAAGCGCTCATACTCTTCATCGTATGCGCTGTCGTAGGTATCACTCAGGTTTGGGTAGGTAAGAAAGGAGAGGTAGAAGCATAATGACTCAGAACGAAAAAGCTGCAGCAGCTAAGAAGAGAAATCATGCTATCATGATCATCATTCTGATTCTGCTCTTCATCCTCTTCATTGCACCATTCATCCTGGTAATAATCAATGTCTTTAAGGATAAGGCAGATATCGTAACAAATCCGCTGGCACTCGTAGGTGCCCACGGATTCACGCTGAAGAACTTCCCTGAAGCTATGGCTAAGATGGACTTCTTCAACGTATTCAAGAACTCTCTCATGATCACAGTCTGCGCGACGGTCCTCACTATCCTCGTATCGGCGATGACATCCTTCGTTATCGTACGTAACGGAAAGTGGAAAATGTGCTCGGCGGTATTCGCCCTGATGGTCGCGTCGATGGTTATCCCGTTCCAGGTTCTGATGGTACCTCTGGTATCCGTATACGGAGGAATCTTCGGTATCCTGAACAGCCGTATAACCCTGATCTTCATGCACGTAGGGTTCTCGGTCGCCATGGCTACATTCATGTTCCATGGAGCTATACATACAAATATTCCGCTTGAGCTTGAAGAAGCGGCTCTTATCGACGGATGCACCAGATGGCAGACATTCTGGAAGATCGTATTCCCGCTGCTCAAGCCTACTATTGCAACAGTTGCTATCATCGATGCTATGGCATTCTGGAACGACTACCTCCTGCCAAGCCTTGTGCTGACAAATAAGGCCATCTATACTATTCCAATTGCCACACAGCAGTTCTATGGTACATATTCCACAGATATCGGTCTGGTAATGGCGGCTCTGCTGCTGGCCATGCTGCCGATACTCATCCTGTATCTCTTCCTGCAGAAGTACATCGTTGCGGGAGTTACATCAGGAGCTGTTAAGGGTTAAGTTGTATCCGGTCAGATTGCACTGAAAATTAATGGACAAGTTTTTTGATTCTGACAATCCGGTGATGAAGTTTCTCTCAAGACTGGTCGATCTGGTGGTGCTGAACGTTATCACCATTGTGTATTCGATCCCGGTCGTGACCGCAGGAGGAGCGCTTACAGCGATGAATTACGTGCTGCTCCATCTGCACAGGGGAGATGAATCGTACATTATAAGGATGTTCAGAAAGTCCTTCAGGGAGAATTTCAGACAGGGCATACCTGAAGGCCTGCTGGCGCTGGCGGCTGCCGGCATTACAGCTGTAGATCTTCTGGCCCTTCATGGGTCGGACTCAAAACTGGCAACCGTGATGATGATCGCAATCACATTTGTCGCGGTGATGCTGTTTGTGACATGCGTCTACATGTTTGCCCTGCAGTCGAGATACGAGAATACGGTCGGAGGAACGATCCTCAACGCGGTAAGACTTGCTGTAAGCAATCTGCCGAGATCGATGGGGATGGCAGTGATCTGGCTCATATGGATAATGATACTCGTATTTCTTTACAAGGCGGCGTCACTGTTTTTCCTGATATTCGGACTTTCACTTCCGGGATATCTGTGTGCGATGCTTTATGACAGGATTTTTGAAGATCTGGAATCAGAACAATAGTTGACTGTGCAGGATCTGACTGATTGTGTGTATATTGGAATAAAGGAGACTAAAACATGGCAAGTTTATCATTAAAACATATTGAGAAGATATATGAGAACGGCTTCCATGCTGTTCACGACTTCAATCTCGAAGTTGAAGATAAGGAATTCATTATCTTCGTAGGACCTTCCGGCTGCGGAAAGTCAACAACTCTGCGTATGATCGCAGGCCTCGAGGACATCTCCGACGGAGAATTCCTCATCGACGGCGTCAAGATGAACGACGTAGAGCCTAAGGACAGAGACATCGCTATGGTATTCCAGAGCTACGCTCTCTATCCTCACATGACAGTAAGAGACAACATGGGATTCGCTCTCAAGCTGAGAAACGTTCCTAAGGACGAGATCGACGCTAAGGTAAACGAAGTTGCGAAGATCCTCGACCTCGAGAAACTGCTCGACAGAAAGCCAAAGGCTCTCTCCGGCGGACAGAGACAGCGTGTTGCCATGGGCCGTGCTATCGTAAGAAGCCCTAAGGTGTTCCTCATGGACGAGCCTCTGTCAAACCTCGACGCTAAGCTGAGAGTTCAGATGAGAACAGAGATCGCAAAGCTCCACGAGAGACTGGGAACAACTATCATCTACGTAACACACGACCAGACTGAGGCTATGACACTCGGTACAAGGATCGTTGTTATGAAGGACGGTATCGTTCAGCAGATCAACTCGCCTGAGCACCTCTACAACAAGCCGTACAACCTCTTCGTTGCAGGCTTCATCGGATCCCCTCAGATGAACTTCCTCGACGCTGTAGTTGAGAAGAGGGGCGCTGACACATTCCTCAAGGCTGCCGGTTTCGACATCAAGCTTCCTGCTGACAAGGCCGCTGCAGTTGCAGGATATGAGGGCAAGACCATCGTAATGGGTATCAGACCTGAGCACCTCCTCGACGGAAGAGGCAAAGAGAAAGATCAGTGCGTAGTCAAGGCACCTGTAGAAGTCCGCGAGCTCCTCGGCGCTGAGGCGTATCTGTACTTCAGCCTCGACGGCAAGCAGTGCACAGCAAGAGTTGCTTCCGATGTCGATCTGTACGTCGGAATGGAAGGCACATTCGCTCTCGACATGAGCAAGCTCCAGCTTTTCGACAAGGAAACAGAGCTGAGCCTCCTCTGGAAAGAGTGGTAAGATCAACCGGATTTAAGTTGAAAAAACATTTGCGGGACTGTCACTATCATGTGGCAGTCCTGTTCATTTTTTGATATTATTGCCGTGGACTAAAGAGAACCGCGGAGGGCGCAATGAGCATAAGATTTATAGAAGAAACAAAGCAGCTGATACTCGAAACAAAGAACACCGGCTATCATATGAAAATCGACCAGCTGGGGTATCTTCAGCACATGTATTATGGTCCTAAGCCGGGCCAGGATGACATGTCATATGCCTTCCGCTATTATGACCGCGGATTCTCGGGCAACCCGTACGACAAGAGGTATGACAGAACATACTCGCTCGACTCCATGCCGCAGGAGTATACATCCTTTGGCGTAGGAGATTTCCGTGTCAACAGCATAGCGGCGTCATGCTCGGACGGCAGCCGATGCGCGGAGTTCCGCTATGTAAGTCACGAGATCTCCGAAGGCAAATACGATATTCCGGGGCTTCCTTCGGTTTATGAAAACGGCGGCAGGGCGCAGACTCTGACTGTAACGCTGAAGGATAATGCGGCAAACATGGGGATAAGGCTGTACTACGGTGTTTTCGAAGATCTGGATATAATCACCAGATCGGCCGAGATCATCAATACGGTGTCTGAAATGGTGTGGCTGCGCAAGGCGTCATCCATATGCATGGAATTTCCTTACGGAAACTGGGATCTCATGCATTTTTACGGCAGGCACTGTATGGAGCGTCAGCCGGAGCGCGTAAAGCTGTTCCACGGTGTACAGACACTCGTGTCGGGCCGCGGCATGTCGAGCCACCAGCACAATCCGTTCATAATAATATGCGATCATGATGCGACCGAGGACAGCGGAGACTGCTACGGCATGATGCTCATGTACTCCGGCAACCACAAGACAGAGGTGGAACTCGATCAGTTTGAGAGCGTGCGTGTGGTGATGGGTCTCAACGACGACAGGTTCCGCTGGGAGCTTTCTCCGGGCACATCATTGCATACTCCTGAAGTCATACTGGCTTATGCTGACGGACTTACCGCTCTTTCGCACATATATCACCGCGCCATACGCAACAATGTTGTGCGCGGAAAATATAAGCTGAGCCACAGACCGGTTCTGATAAACAACTGGGAGGCTACTTACTTCGATTTCACAGAAGAAAAGCTGCTTCAGATAGCAGCAAAAGCGAAGGATCTCGGCATCGAGATGTTTGTGCTCGATGACGGCTGGTTCAGAAACAGAAATGATGACAACGCGGGGCTCGGTGACTGGGTGACAGACACTGAAAAGCTTCCGGGAGGGCTAGGCAGCCTGATATCAAAAGTAAAGGCCATGGGGCTCAGATTCGGCCTCTGGATAGAGCCCGAGATGGTGAGCGAGGACTCCGATCTTTTCAGGGCTCACCCTGAATGGGCTCTTACGGCACCGGGGCGCGCGCCTATGATGGCCCGCAATCAGCTTGTGCTCGATCTCTCGAACGAGGAAGTCCATGAATACCTCTACAGCACCATATCGGGGCTGCTCAGAGATAATGACATAGATTATATAAAATGGGATTTCAATCGCCCTATATCTGATGTATACTCGCACTCGACGCCATCCGCGAGGCAGGGCGAGGTGCCTCACCGCTATTACCTGAGCCTCTACAGGCTTTATGACAGGCTGACGAAGGAATTCCCTGATGTGCTTTTTGAGGGATGCGCGGGCGGCGGCGGACGCTTCGATGCCGGGATGCTGCAGTACTCTCCTCAGATATGGTGCTCCGATAACACCGATCCGGTGGCCAGGCTGGCGATCCAGTACGGCACCTCATTCGGATATCCGGCATCGTCCATGGGAGCGCATGTGAGCGCCTCCCCGAATCATCAGACAGGGCGAAAAACGCCTCTGTCTACACGCGGCACAGTTGCGATGGCAGGCACCTTCGGCTACGAGCTCGATCTTTCGAAGCTCACGGAAGAGGAGTGCGAAGAGATAAAAAAGCAGATAGAACGATATAAAGACATAGAGCCTGTGGTACACGGCGGCGACATGTACAGGCTGAGCGATCCTTCGGAAAACAGCAGGTATTACTGCTGGGAGTATGTAAGCAGCGACAGTAGCCGCTGTATTCTCAGCGCAGTCGTGACCGACCCTCAGGCAAACTATACGCTGATACATGTAAAGCTCAAGGGCCTTGATCCGGATGCCGTTTATTCGGTCGGCGGGGAATTCGAATGCCGCGGACGGACCCTCATGCAGAACGGATACACCTTTACTCAGCTGACAGGCGATTATCCGGCAAGACAGATAGATATACGCAGAATCAAGGAGAAAACACAGTGATAAGCGAAACATTAAGACAGGTGAGGGATTTTGAGAAACAGGAGTCTGCTCTTATAACAAAAGAGGAGCGCCCTGAATATCACTTTTCTCCATACACAGGCTGGCTCAACGATCCTAACGGATTCTCGTTTTACCGCGGCCGGTATCATCTCTTCTATCAGAACCATCCGTTCAGCTCATACTGGGGCCCTATGCACTGGGGCCACGCGGTGAGCAGCGACCTGATAAACTGGGAGTATAAGCCATGCGCCATGGCGCCCGATACAGACTATGACGGATCGGGATGCTTCTCGGGCACAGCGATCACTCTTGAAGACGGAAGACAGCTTCTGATGTACACAGGCTGCGGAAGCAATGAAGAGGATCCTCTGAAAAAAGGCAGATGGCTGCAGACGCAGTGCGTGGCGGTATCGGAGACTCAGGCTGACGGAAGCACGGAATACGTGAAATACGAAGGCAATCCGGTTATCGGAGCCGGCGACCTCCCGGAGGACTGCGACCCGTACGAATTCAGGGATCCGTACATCTGGCGCCTTCCGGACGGCACATACAAGGCGGTCGCTGCTGCCGGCAGAACAGGTGAAATAGGTGAGGACGGAAATTACCATTCAAAAGAAGGCACACTGCTCATTGTTTACAAAAGCAGGGACGGCTTCACCTGGGAATATGATAAAGAGCTTTTCAAGGATCACCGCAGGATAGGCGTCATGTGGGAATGCCCTAATTTCTTTGAGCTTGACGGCAAGCAGATACTTATCGCCAGCCCGATGGACATGGAGGCTGAGGCCGATGAGGCCATGGGCTCCGTCAGATTCCCGCAGGGCAGCAACGTATGCTGCATAGCCGGCTCCTACGATGAGGAGAGCAGCAGCTTCACGCCTGACGGCGGCTACGAGCCGGTAGATCTCGGCCTCGACTTCTATGCGCCTCAGGTGATGAAAACTCCTGACGGAAGGACTGTCATGATAGGCTGGATGCAGGATCCGAAGAACGGAAATTTCGCGAACGCTCAGGACGGCCTTGCAAGACCGGGTCTTCTCTATGCCGTTCCTATGGACTATCCTGACGGATACATACACGGACCTGAGGCGGGCACCCGCATATTCGGACAGATGACGATCCCGAGGGAGCTCCGTTACAGAGACGGCAGGCTCTGCCAGTGGCCAGTGCGCGAGCTCAGGGCCTACAGAAGGGACAAGCTGGAGTACAGCGGCGTAAAGCTTGAGAACGAAGAGCGCGGCTTTGCCGGGCTGTCGGGAAGATCGCTCGAGATCAACCTGGAGATAGCTCCGCGTGAAGAGGGCGCTGCCCTTTACAGGGAGTTCTCGATGGAATTCGCTAAGGATGAGGAGCATGCGATCAGGCTCAGCTACAGACCGGGCAGGTCGCTTATCACCATCGACAGAAGCAGAAGCGGTCAGTGCAGCCGCATCACCTCCAGAAGGAGCTCGAGAGTCGCATACAACGAGGGCAGGCTCAGTCTGAGGATACTTATCGACAAATGGAGCGCGGAGATATTCGTAAACGGCGGTGAGCAGGTGCTCTCGCTGACTTACTACACTCCTTTGGAGGCGGAGGGCATATCCTTCTCTGCTGACGGAAGCGCCATTATGGACTTAACTTCTTATAAAATACAAAGATAACACGGGGTAGAATGATGACGGATAAAGTAACGGCGGGTCCGGCAAGGGACACCTTTGATACAAGGCTCGCTAAGTATTATGACGAGCTGAAGTGGCTCTACATGGAGCTGTATAATGATGAAGAGGCATTCGACTATTTTCTGAAAATGCTTCGCAGGAGTTTCAGGGAGCGCAAGCGTACTCTCAGAGACGTTGACAAGAGGCGTGAGAGCAATCCGGACATGCACAGGTCCAACCGGATGATGGGCATGATGCTCTATGTTGAGAATTTTGCCGGCGATCTGGAAGGCGTGCGCCATAAACTTGGATATTTTAAGGAGTGCGGCGTAAAATACGTGCATCTCATGCCGCTTCTGGATACATCAAAGGATGAGAGCAGAAGTGACGGAGGGTACGCGGTCAGCGATTTCCGCAAGGTAAGGCCCGATCTCGGAACGATGAAAGACCTCGAAAAGCTGGCCGGGGACTGTCACAAGAGAGGCATACGCATCTGCCTTGATTTCGTAATGAATCATACGAGCGATGAGCATGAGTGGGCCAGGGCAGCCCGCGCCGGGGATAAGACCGCTCAGGAAAGATATTTCTTCTACTCTGACCGCACCATACCTGATGCTTATGAGAAAACCATGCCGCAGGTGTTCCCCGAGACAGCACCGGGCAACTTTACATATCTTGAGGACATCGGCAAAACGGTCATGACGACGTTCTATCCGTTCCAGTGGGATCTCAACTACGCCAATCCGATGGTTTTCAACGACATGACAGACAACCTGCTCTATCTTGCCAACCGCGGAATAGACATACTGAGGCTCGATGCCGTGCCGTACATATGGAAGGAGCTGGGTACCAACTGCAGGAATCTGCACCAGGTGCATACGCTTGTCAGAATGATGAACATAGCGTGCAGGGTGGTGTGCCCGGGAGTGCTGCTTCTCGGCGAGGTGGTAATGGAGCCGTCAAAGGTTATTCCGTATTTCGGAACCGAAGAAAAGCCTGAGTGCGACATGCTGTATAATGTCACAACGATGGCGAGCATATGGCATACGCTGGCTACGCGCGATGTAAAGCTGCTGAAGCATCAGCTGAGACATGTGGAGCACCTGCCTTCGAATTGTGTTTTCCAGAATTACCTGAGATGTCATGATGACATTGGCTGGGGACTGGAATATGACTATCTCGGCGTATTCGGGATCAGCGAGGCAGCGCACAAGAAATACCTGAATGACTGGCTGAGCGGCAGGGCGCCTGGAAGTCCGTCCAGAGGAGAACTGTATAACGACTCCGAGTGGATGCAGGACGCCAGACTTTGCGGCACCACGGCATCGCTCTGCGGAATCGAAGCGGCCGAATATGAGCAGAACGAGGGTGCGCTCGAGCTCGCTGTGGCGGCAGACCTGATGCTGCACGCATGCATGATTACACTCAGGGGCATACCGGTCATATACAGCGGTGATGAGATCGCTGAACTCAACGACTACAGCTATCATGACGATCCGGGAAGATCCGCGGACAGCAGAAACCTTCACAGGGGCAGGATGAACTGGGATCTCGCAGCGTCGCGATATGATGAAAGCACAGCGACCGGAAAGGTATTCAGCGGAATCAGGCAGATGATGATGATCCGCAAGTACAACAACATATTCCATTCAGACGCCAAGGTATATGTAGTCGAAACCGGTGATGACAGAGTGCTTGGCCTTTCGAGGGAATATGACGGAAAGAGGATGCTGGCGCTGTTCAACTTCTCACCTGACCGGGTAAGGACAGAGATAGTCACTTCGGACCGCATAGACATGACAGCTCCTGACAGGGAATACATAAAGGGCGAAGGGCCTATGAGCGAATACTGGCTGGAGCCGTACGGCTACCGCTGGCTGCTGGAGACAGACAAACCTGAAAAGAAGGTTTCACATAGAGCAAAGAAAGGCTCAGGAAAAGCAAAATGGCAGGGCGAATTTGATCCTGCCGGCGCAGTTAAATGATATAAGGAGGATGAGATGGCAGATATAATCACACTCGGAGAATTACTTATCGACCTTACACAGAGCGGCTCGGATGAGAACGGCAACGGATGCTTTGTTGCATATCCGGGCGGAGCGCCGGCAAATGTAGCTGTTGCAGCATCAAGGCTGGGCGCTTCAACAGGATTTATCGGCAAGGTAGGAAATGACGCGTTCGGACGCAGCCTTGCGGATGTACTGAAACAGGACAATGTAGACATCAAGGGACTGTACTATGACGATGATCAGCCTACAACGATGGCTATCGTTTCGGTGGATGCTGACGGCGAGAGGGACTTCTCTTTCTACAGAAAGCCGGGCGCGGACACACAGCTGACCGTTGACGAGGCCATAGGGGCCCTGTCGGAAGATCTTCCGAAGATACTGCACGTAGGCTCGCTTTCGATGACTACATCTCCGGGAAAGGAAGCCTGCGAAGAGGCTGTCAGATACGCCAGGGAAAATGGTTCGGTAATAAGCTATGACCCTAATTACAGGGCAGCGCTCTGGGATACTGAAGAGCACGCGGTCGAAATGATGAAATCGCTTCTCCCGTACGCGGATATCCTTAAGGTTTCAGACGAAGAAATGGTGATGCTGACCGGAACCGATGACTTTGAGGAGGGAAGCCGCATACTTGCTGAGTATGGATGCGGGATCGTGCTGGTTACTCTCGGCGGAGACGGAGTTTTCGTCCGTATGGGCAGCAAAACGGCAAAGGTGCCGGGATTCAGTGTTACAGTGGCAGATACGAACGGAGCCGGCGACACCTTCCTGGGAGCAATGCTCAAGCAGATAGCAGACGGAGTCAGTCCTTTAGCTGATGTGTGGGAGCAGATCCTGAACATGGTGCGCTACGCAAACAAGGCGGCATCGATCACATGCACAAGGCACGGCGCTATACCGGCTATGCCGACAGCAGAAGAAGTCGTACTATAATAAACTGATACATAAAAAAACGGAGGTGCTGTCAGAAGCGAACACTCCGCAGAAAATTCAGAAGCATACCGCGGCAACGCTCTGACAACTGAAGGAACCGCGGGAACTGGAGCTCCGCACGCTTGCAGCGGAGCGGAATTCCCACGGGCCATCGGAAGAGCGGTGAAGCGGCATATGCTTCGGATTTTTGAGGACGTTCGCAGCTGACAGCATCTCCGTTTATGTTATGCTCTTATACTATATTGCACTTTTTCAAGGTCGGCATCGAGTGAAGCTTCTGCTCCATTGCAGCGCCATGTTATGAACAGCCTGCTTCCGTCCGCTTTTACGCTTATTTCAGCATCAGGACTGAATGCCGGATGGCTGTTGCGAAGTCTCAGCAGCTCTATCTGCTTTTTCACCGAATCACGGCTCAGAGCCTCTGCTGCCTTTTCTGCTGAATAATTAGTCCTGTTGATCTCCTTATGTCCGCCCGGACCGGCTTTTCTTACTGCTTCATAGTCATTGCTGCCGCCCAGAAGGTCGAGGTACCATATCTGCGGCTTTCCCGGCATGAAGAGCTGTATGGCGCGGGCAAGAAGGAGCGCGTCCTCATCATCACCGAGCGCGCTGAGATAGGTGGAATTGACCTGATAGTACATGTTTTTCTGTCCGTGAAGGTCTTTTACGTATCCGCCGCGCTGCTTGAGTATGGCGATGAGTTCATCTATGCGTTCATCAGGCAGAAGACCCTTAAGGTCGAGCATTGGTATGCCGTCATGGCATCCCAGCATGTTGACCGTATGCATCCCGCTGTCTATGATCTCATTTGCCCAGGCTTCAAGGCGCTCCGCGTTTGCCGATTCGAGCGCGTCGATCAGAAGACCCGGCAGGAAGAAATCATAAACGTGATAGCCTTTTTC
>Ga0310695_10000762_pt1 | contig 79564 bp, 73 predicted proteins | sample RumenRJG_04DNA_FD_203882 | JGI IMG/M metagenome (GOLD analysis project Ga0310695, IMG submission 203882) | Bovine rumen microbial communities from Lethbridge, Alberta, Canada - RJG_04 (v2) (version 2) | ecosystem: Host-associated > Mammals > Digestive system > Stomach > Rumen | place: Canada... | reverse complement strand
GTGTCTCAGTCCCAATGTGGCCGATCAACCTCTCAGTCCGGCTACCGATCGTCGGCATGGTAGGCCGTTACCCCACCATCTACCTAATCGGACGCGAGCCCATCTCTCAGCGATAAATCTTTGGTCACTCTGTCATGCGGCAAAATGACGTTATGCGGTATTAGCAGCCGTTTCCAACTGTTATTCCACTCTGAGAGGCAGGTTGCTCACGTGTTACTCACCCGTCCGCCACTAAGTCATAAGGCGCGTCACTCCGAAGAGATCAGCTCCAAATGCTTCGTTCGACTTGCATGTGTTAGGCACGCCGCCAGCGTTCGTCCTGAGCCAGGATCAAACTCTCTAAAAAATTGTATTAAAACGGCCGAAGCTGATTTAATCGTTTTTCAGATAAGCTCGTAGCTCAATCTTAATTGCTGACATTATCTGTCATGTGTTTCCAGATTCTGGAAAAAGTTCTTCGAAACTTCAAAAGAAATTTCAAGGGTTCTTTTCGTTCATTGATGTTTAATTTTCAAGGTCCACCTTACTGCCCGAAGGCAGATAAGTTTGAGCACCCCTCGCGGAGTGCTTATATATATTAACAGAAGACATCTTTAAAAGTCAATGGTAAATTTTTCAAAAACATGTCTTCTTCGAATTGCCCAAAAAGCATGTAAAATTCCTGTTACAATTAGATGATGTGTCGGTCTGGTCCCCCACCCCATTTTGACCACAAAATATGCCTTTGTGGAAAATGCTCATAACGAAAACAAAATAAATCTTTGTACAAAGCCAAATATCGAACTTTTCCTTGAATAAGTCCTGTATCCTATTATATAATGACCTTTGCAAACGCCGGTGTGTTGGAATTGGCAGACGAGGTGGACTCAAAATCCATTGGTGGTGACACCGTGCGGGTTCGACCCCCGCCACCGGCACCAAAAAGAAGAGCAAGGCTCACAAGAGCTTTGCTCTTCTTTTTGGTTGTTGTTTGATTCGGGGGTCGAACCGAAGGCCGGAGCGTTTAGAAAACAGTCCTGTGGACTGTTTTTAGCGACGGGAGTTGCGACAGCAACTCGGTACGGCTTGCGAAGCAAGACGTGTCGACCCCCGCCACTGCAAGGGCGACAATCGCGAAGCGAAAACACGTCGACCCCCGCCACCACCTGCCCCGGCTCCCCACGCGCCGGGGCGTCAGGCACGGGCCAGCGTTCGTCCTGAGCCAGGAGAGATAGAAAGATAAGTTCTCGCCAAAGAAAAAGAGAGTGGACATTTCTGTTCACTCTCTTTATTCGTTCGTGTCAAATCACAAAGCGTAAATCGCCTTAGATGGAGATGACGCCGAACGCGCTCAGGACCGAGCTGATCAGGATGATGACCAGCGCGAAGGGTGCAAGGTACTTCATGGAGAAGTTGTAAACGGGTTTGCGCTTGAACGCGGAGTTGCGCTCGAACTCGTCCGCCATGGTCTTGAGACCGATGTTGCGAACGACGAGGATGCAAATCGCCAAAGCAGCGATCGGCATCATAACGGAGTTCGAGATGAAGTCGAGGAAGTCGAGGACCTGCATGCCGATGATCTTGAGGTTGCCAAGGACACCGTAGCCAAGGGAGGCCAGGGAGCCGAGGAGGACCGCATAGACACCGAAGACAAGGGTCGACTTTCTGCGGGACCAGCCGAGCTCATCGGACAGGGTGCCGACGCAGGTCTCTGTCAGGGAGATGTTACTGGTCAGAGCCGCCAGGAAGACGAGCAGGAAGAACAGGATGCCTGCGGGGGTGCCGAAGCCCATGGAAACAAGGACTTTCGGGATGGTGATGAACATGAGGGACGGACCGGCGTTCAGAGTGTCGGGGTCGCCGCCGGAGAAGGCGAAGACGGCCGGGATGATCATGAGGCCGGCGAGGATGGCGATGAGCGTATCGAAGAACTCGATTTTCGTCGTGGAGTCCTCCAGGTCCTGGTTCTTATCGACATAAGAGCCGTAGGTGATCATGATACCCATGGCGAGCGACAGAGAGTAGAACATCTGACCCATGGCAGACACGATGGTCATCATGGAGAAGTTGTGGATGTTCGGGATGAACATGTACTTGATGCCTTCCACAGCGCCGGGACGTGTGCAGGAATAGATGGACACGATGACGGCCAGCACGATGAGGATGGGCATCATGATGCGGGAAACTTTCTCAACACCGTTGACGACGCCACCGAGTATGACGACCATGGTCAGCAGGACGAAGAGGATGAAGAACAGTTCCGGCTGCAGGTTCGAGGAAATGTACCCTCCGAAGTAACTATCCGCAGCCATCGCCTGGGTCTCACCGGTGCAATAACCGACGAGGTACTTGACGACCCAGCCGCCGATGACGGCATAGTACGGGCAGATGATGAACGGGACCAGCGCGTTGATCCAGCCGCCGAAGGCAGATGCTTTCGTGTTGCTGAAGGACTTGAACGCACCGATGGGGCTCTTCCCTGTCATACGACCGATGGCCGTTTCGGACATGAGCAGTGCATAACCGAAGGTGAAGACCAGGATCAGGTAGATGACCAGGAAGATACCGCCGCCGTATTTGGCGCAGAGGTACGGGAACCGCCAGATGTTACCGAGGCCGACCGCAGAGGCCGCCGCAGCCATGACGTAACCCATCTTGCCGGTAAAGCCACTGTTGTTCGTGGTCTTCGGCTTGGATTCTTTGGAAGCCATAAAATCTCTCCTAAACATTATTTCTCAAGTTGTTCACACAAGATGTATTTAATAATATAGACTTTTGTAAAAATACGCAATACCAATTTACTTAATACTGTGAGTAAGTGGACAGGAACTCTGCGAGACGTTCAGTTGCCTTGCCAAGCGTCCGGCGATCCGGCAGGTACACGATGCGGAAGTGGTCCGGTTTGTCCCAGTTCATCGCGGTGCCCTGGAGCATGAGGACTCTCTGCTGTTTCAGGAAGTCGAGGACCATCTGTTCGTCGTCCTTGATGTGGATCTTGTTCAGGTCGATTTTCGGGAAGATGTAGAACGCGGCATCCGGTTTGACGGCGCTGAGACCGGGGATGTCGTTGATCGCCTTGTAAATGAACTCGCGCTGTTCGTAGAGGCGTCCGCCGGGCAGCAGCAGTTCGTCAGCACTCTGGTAGCCGCCGAGAGCGGTCTGGATGACGGACTGTCCGGGCACGTTGGAGCACAGACGCATGGACGACAGCAGGTTCAGGCCGGTGATGAAGCCCTGGGCATTCTTCTTGTTGCCCGAAAGGACCATCCAGCCGACGCGGTAGCCGGCGATGCGGTGAGACTTGGACAGACCGTTGAAGGTGACACACATGCGGTCCGGCATCAGGGAGGCGATGGACACGTGCTTCTTCCCGTCCATGACGAGACGGTCGTAGATCTCATCGGAGAAGACCATGAGGTCGAACTCTCTTGCTACTTCAACGATCTGCTTCAGGACCTCTTCCGGGTACAGCGAACCGGTCGGGTTGTTCGGGTTGATGATGACGATGCCGGTGGTGTTCGGCGTGATCTTCTTGCGAATGTCGTTGATGTCCGGGTACCAGTTCTGCTGTTCGTCGCAGCGGTAATGGACCGGGTTGCCGCCCGCCAGTTTGATGGACGCGGTCCACAGCGGGTAGTCCGGCATCGGGAGCAGGATCTCATCGCCGTTGTTGACGAAGCCCTGCATGGCCATCGTGATCAGCTCGGAAGCGCCGTTGCCGGTATAGATGTCCTCCATGCTGACGTTCGGGATCTTCTTGAGCTGGCAATACTGCATGATGGCTTTCCGTGCGGAAAACAGACCCTTGGAGTCCGAGTAGCCCTCGGTGTCTCTCAGGTTGTAGATCATATCGACGACGATCTCGTCCGGAGCGTCGAACTTGAACGGCTTCGGGTTGCCGATGTTCAGCTTGATGATGTCGACACCGTTGTCCCGCATGCGGTTGGCCTCTTCGAGGACCGGTCCGCGCACGTCATAACAGACGCCGTCGAGCTTTTGCGACTTGTCAAATGTTCTCATAGGTCTCTTCTCCCCTTCGTTCGGCGATGTACGGACTGTTTCTTCCGGCTCATCATCACCAAAGATCCAATTACTTGAAATATTGAATTCATCTGCGATACGCGCAGCAGTTTTCTTCGATGGAACATTGCGACCGTTGACGTACTGGGACACAGAACCCTTCGTCAGTCCGGTACGGTCAGCAAACACCTGCTGACTGCCCTGACATTCGCGGTCGATCAATTCCTGGATACGCTCAGCAACAGTTGCCACTGCAAGCCCTCCTTTAAAGATATTACATACACTATACTCTTAAACTTTAAACTTTACAAGTCAAAATTAAACTTTTCAGCATTTCGAGTTTAAAGTTTAACTTTTGGGCAGTGTAAGGGCCGCTAGACAAAAAAACAGGGACCCCGCGAGGGGTCCCCTACTTTCGTATGAAGTTTACAGAGTGCCGAAGATCCGGTCGCCGGCGTCGCCGAGGCCGGGAACGATGTAGGCGTTCTCGTTGAGCTTTTCGTCGAGAGCGGCACAGATGATGTCGACGTCCGGGTGTGCGGTCTGCAGGGCCTGCAGGCCTTCCGGTGCGGCGACGATGCCGAGGAAGCGGATGCTCTTCGGGTTGTATTGCTTGACCTGGTTGATGGCGTCGACGGCGGAACCACCGGTGGCGAGCATCGGGTCGAGGACGAAGACGTCACGCTCTTCGATGTCCTGCGGGAGTTTGCAGTAGTACGGGACGGGCTCGTGGGTCTCCGGGTCGCGGAACATGCCGATGTGGCCGACCTTCGCGGACGGGACGAGCTTCAGGATGCCGTCGACCATGCCGAGACCGGCACGGAGGATGGGAACGATCGCCATCTTACGGCCGGCGAGTTCGTTCGCGTTGCAGAGGCCGATGGGCGTCTCGATGAGCTTCGGCTGCAGCGGCAGGTCTCTCGTGGCTTCGTAGCACTCGAGCATGGCGAGCTCGGCGATGAGCTGGCGGAACTCGTTGGTACCCGTGTTCTTGTCTCTCAGGATGGAGAGTTTATGCTGGATGAGCGGATGGTTGGTGATCGTAACAGTACCCATAATCAGGCCTCCATAAATTCTTGTTAAGTTCTTCTCTATTATACTCTCAAAGATTATTCGTTCTCAAGGGCCATGACTTTGTCGATCCGGCGCTGGTGGCGTCCGCCCTCGAACTCGTTGTCAAGGAACGCGTCGACGAGCTGCAGTGCCAGGCCGGGGCCGACGACACGGCCGCCGAAGCACAGAACGTTGGCGTCGTTGTGGAGACGGGTGAACTTGGCACTGAAGGTGTCAGAGCAGCATGCTGCCCGGATGCCTTTGACTTTGTTGGCCGCCATGGACATGCCGATGCCGGTGCCGCAGATGAGGAACGCTCTCTCGGCCTCCCCCGCGACGACTGCGTCACAGACGACTTTCGCAATGTCCGAGTAGTCGACAGACTCGGGGCTGTAGCAGCCGTAGTCTTTGTACTCGATGCCTCTCTCTTCGAGGTGCTTCAAGACCTCCTGTTTCAGTTCATATCCGCCATGGTCACAACCTACTGCGATCATACTTCCTGCTCCTTCCGTTTTTTCAACTCCCGTTCCGCCTGAGGCGCTCTCAGGTAGACGGGTAAAATATCGTCCGAACCGACCGGCTCTTCCCCGGCCTTCAGTTTTGCCTCTGCGCACGCGGCCACGGCCACGGCGTTCTGGTACCGGAGCTGTTCCGGTGCCAGGGTCGCGTCCAGTGTGGTCTCTGTCGACACGTCATAGCACAGAGTGGCTCCATCGCCCACGAACAGGACCGGCAGGCCGAAGCCTTCCAGCGTCTCCAGGAGTTCCGGGATGGGAATGGCTTTGTCCTCCATGAGGCGATGTACCTCTTCCCCTTCCCAGCGGAATGCCGCGGTGTACACCTGGTTGCGACGGGCGTCCATCGCCGGACAGACCACGTAGTCTTCCGAGCCGGGAAGCCCCGCCACGTTGTACGCCATGGACTCCAGTGTGGAGACGGGCACACAGTTTTTGTCATCGGAGAAGACGAGTCCCTTCAAAGCCGCGACGCCGATGCGCACGCCGGTAAAGGAACCGGGGCCCGCGTTGATGGCGTAGTAGTCGATGCCGTCGAGGGACAGCTGCGCGTCGCGCAAAGCGCTGTCCACCATCGGCACGAGTGTCTGGCTGTGGGTGAGCCCCGTATTGGTGTATGCGGAACTCAGGACCTTGCCGTCCTCCAGAACGGCCACACTGGCGGGTTTCGCCGTGCAGTCAACTGCCAAGATCTTCATGGATGGTTGCTCCTGTCACCTGGATGATGCGGTCGTTCTCCGAGTCGCCCCGGAAGAACTCGACGCGTACCGCGTCCTCGGGCAGAGCGTTCTCGATGTTCTCGCTCCACTCGACGGCCAGCACACATCCCTGGTCGATGTAGTCATAGAAACCCGTGGAGTCCAGCTCGTCCCAGGTCGAGATGCGGTACATGTCAAAATGCACCAGCGGCGGCTCTCCGCCGTACTCGTGGACCAGCGCAAAGGTCGGGCTGCTGACGTGCTCCGTGCAGTGGAGCCCTTTTGCGAGGCCCCGGGTGAACACGGTCTTGCCGCTGCCCATATCGCCAAAAAAAGCGACCACCATGCCGGGCTTCAGTTCTGCCGCCAGAGCCGTGCCAAGCTGCTCGGTCTCCAGGGGCGATGTACTGATGAATTCCCGCACGTCGGTCGCCTCCCTTTCCGGTCTCCCGGTTTCTTCTCGCAAACATTCTAGCGGTAATCTTGAAAAAATGCAACACTGCTCTTATAATGAATCTATTGTATTTGAAGAAAACCCCCTTTGAGGTGTATATATGGCTAACATCAAAGACTATTTAGTCTATTTCTGGAAGGGCACGGACAAGGTCCTCCTCTTCCTCTGCCTGCTGGCGTCCTCCGCCGGTGTTCTGATGGTCACGAGCGCCACCTGGCATACCATGAAGGAAGGCGCGCTCATTCCCCGAGATTCCGTCGCACTCATCGTGGCCGTTCTCATCGGTCTCATCATCGCGATGGTCATCTCACTCATCGACATCGACATTTTCGCGAAGAGCTGGTACATATGGGGCTCCTTGGGCATCATACTCATGGTCATCGTCTTACTGTTCGGTGAAGCCCCCTCCAACCGTGCCGACGCCCGGACCTGGATCAACCTCGGCTTCTTCCTCTTCCAGCCATCGGAGCTGGTCAAGATCTTCTTCGTGACCACCTTCGCCACCCATCTCGACGCAGTTCGCGATGAACTGAACCGTGTCCGCAACATCGCGCTGCTTGCGCTGCACGCCCTCGTCCCCTTCGTACTGGTCGCCATCTCCGGCGATGACGGTTCCGCTCTGGTCTTCCTGTTCATCGCCTTTGCCATGCTGTTCATCGCGGGCATCAAATGGCAGTACATCGTCGGTGTGTTCGCCCTCGCGGCGGCCGCCATCCCGCTGCTCTGGTTCCAGCTGAACGACTTCCAGAAACAGCGTTTCATCGTCATCGTGGACCCCGAAAAGTACCCGGCCACCGCCTACCAGCAGAACCTGGGCCTCCAGGCACTCAGCAACGGCGGCTTCCTCGGCAAGGGGCTCTTCAAAGGTCCTTACACACAGTCCGGTGCCGTCCCGGTCTCCGAGTCCGACATGATCTTCACGGTCATCGGCGAAGAGCTCGGCATCCTCGGCTGTATCGTGGCCATCACGCTCATCGGCCTCGTCATCTTCCGCATCGTCCGCGACGCGAAGACTGCCATCGCCGGCCCGGCCCAGTACATCGGCTACGGCATCGCATCCATGATCGCCGTCCAGACCTTCATCAACATCGCGATGTGCCTGCGCATCGGCCCCGTCATCGGTATCACGCTGCCGTTCTTCAGCGCCGGTGGTTCCGCGAACCTTTCGCTGTACATCGGCCTCGGCCTCATCTTCAGCATCTACCGTTCGGTCTACAGCCAGACGCAGGAGACGAACTTCCGACTCATCGGCGTCCGCTCCCCCTTCCAGGACACGTTCCACGACAACGCGTCCTACAAGAACCACACGAAGGACCGTTCCTCGAACAGCCGCTCCAGCCGGGAACTCGAACAGACCCGCGGCCGCCTCGGCAACGACGGACTCACGAAGCGCCAGGCAAAGAAGCTCCGCAAAGAGCGTGCCGCCCAGACGAAAGTCGCTCAGAAAGAAGCGGAACGCGTGCAGAAGGCGCGGCTGAAGGCACAGAAGAAAGCCGCCAAGAAGAAAAAGAAAGCGCAACCGGCCCCGACCAACCGCTCAAGCCACAGCGCAACGTACATGAAAAAACACAAAGACGATTAGGGCAGAACGCTGATCCGCCCCTCGTTACAAGGTCCGTTCCTCGCGAGAGGTAGGATTCTATCGCCTCCCGGCGAACGCTCCGGTACGATTGTAACTAGTGACGGACATCGTTATGCCGATAGACAAACAATTAGCCTCCAGATACTTCTGGAGGCTTTACTTATTTTCGTATTTCCTTTTCTACGTCGAAGTCGCGGCCGAAGATGGGGTCGACCTGGTCCATGGGGACGGGTACCTGGTCCGGCAGGAAGTAGTCGATCTTGCTGATCTCACCGGAGGTGGGTACGTGGTCCGGTCCGTATGGTACGAGGACTTTATCGCCCTTCCGGAGGGAATTGTCATTCGTGATGTAGTAGTAGGAGCGTCCGACTTCCGGAATGCGGACCGTGGCGTAGATGACTTCGTCCGCTTTGGCGCCGTGCATGTAGAGGCTCGGTGAGATGATGTTGATGAACATGGTGCCGAGCTGCAGGCGGTGGCCGATCATGCCCATGAAGCGGGCCCAGCCGTCGGGCAGACACGTGCGGTTGTAGTGCCACAGGTAATGCTCCTGGGAGCCGTCATGCCGGTCAACATAGACTTCGAAGCGAGGCGGTTCGATGGGGTTGGAATCGTCCAGAGAGACACTGGGCGCCCCGTCGAAGAAACGGTCCCACATGTCGAGGCCGATGGAGACCTCGTTCATGTTCTTGTACTCCGTCTGGGTGTAGATGTCGTCGTTGAACGCGCGACGGTAGATGAGCTTCTGGGAGCGGCGGTCGAGGGACATCTCTTCCATGTACTCCGCCGGACCGAATTCAGTCTCCTCGTGGTCCGTGTAGACCATGTAGATGTTCTCGATGAGTTCGGGGTCGATGAACCCGGCTTCCGGCGCCAGTTCATCCATGAGGAGCAGCAGTTCATCCCAGCCCGGCGGGTAAGTGCCGACGCCGGAGGAACGGACTTCGTCCTTCCCCACTTCCTTGAAGTGGATGGTCCAGGTGACGTCTTCCGGCTGGTCGCTGTGGTAGCGGGCCTCATAGGCACCGAGGTTCAGACGGGAGAGCCGCATGAGCCATTCTGTACTGAAGTCGCAGGGTTCGTCGGGACGCACGTTCAGGTCCGGCCAGCCGCCGAAGAGACGGGCTTTATGGTAGACCAGGCCTTCTTTGACCCAGATGTCGATCTGCGAATGGACGCCGCCGCGGGTGACGTCGAAAAACATGGTTTCCAGCATGGCCGGTCCCCCTTTCTGCATGAAATAAGGGGCCACTCGAAAGCGACCCCTACATTAACTTTGAAAGTCAGTTAGCTGACAACTTTACCGTTCTCGATGTCATAGGTGACGCCGTTGAAGACGACCTTGCCGGAGAAGTTGAAGTTGACAACACCGTTCTCGATATACCAGTTACCGAAGTCGTTGGAAGCGATGCCGGTGAAGGTATTGACGGTGGCGCCGTTGTTCATGAGAGCCCAGTTGCCGTTCGCATCCTGCTGGACAGTTGCGCCTGCCGGAACAGTGACGTTGGCGGAAGTGGTGGTCTCGGGAGCAGCGGTCGTGCTCTCAGCAGCTGCAGCCGTAGTGGACTCTGCAACTTCAGAGACAGTGGTGGTCGGGGTATCGGCAACTTCGGTCTTTTCCTTCTGGCCATAGATGATGCCGAGGATGAGAAGAAGTACGATGACGACGCCGATGATGATGGCGGATTTGACCTCTTTACTAAGTCCTTTCATAGTTACACTCCTTTTGTTCAGTGCAGGACTTATCGGTTTTCACGCCCTGCTCTTGCAACATTATAATACTAGAATATAAAGAATTCAATGAATTATAACAGATATTTACTGAAAAAAAGAGACAAATTAGCGTACGCTAACGTGTCAATTCCCTTTCTTGTCTTTCAGGAGAGGCTTGATGGCTTTGTACAGTTCGCTGGCCTTCTTGTTGTCCTGGCTCTGGAACTCACGGACGAGAGCGTTGTTGATGCCCTGCTTCGTCTTGTACTTGAGGATGATGCGCGTCACCTTGTCCGCCACAGCCTTATCCTTGACGACGGCACGGACATCTTTCGAGAGCTGGTCCTCCACCTGTTCTTCATCGCGGCCGGCAAGGTCCGAGACGAGAGACACATTGAGGCCTCTCTCCTTCCAGAACTGGCAGGCGCTCTTGAAGCCCTTGTCCTGGGAGACGATGTAGTAGTTGTTCTTCGGTGCCATGGCGATGAGGTAACCGAGGTATGTGACGAGCTGGAAGTCGAGGGCATTCGCCTTCCCCGTCTTGACTTCCGTCAGGTTGAACTGTGCTTTGCAGGCGTTGATCTTCCGGTGCATGCTGAAGGTCAGGGTGTTCGCGTTCTCACTGTAAAACAGGAAGACGACGTCCTTCTCCTTCAGGTTCTCGATGCCCTTGAGGCCCGCGAGTTTGACGTTTTCGTAGTCGATGAGATAAGTGTTCAGAATGGTTCCTCCTTAAAAGTCCTGCCAGCCGTCCGTGACCTGCAGGAGCGGCACATCGCCTTCCAATGCGGGGCGGAAGACCGGTCGTGTGTAATGCATAGGGCGCCTCCCTTTTTCAATGTTCGCTTTCAGTATAAAAGCGCGGGCGATTTATTGCAACAAACTTCGAACAGAAAGCGCAAAAAAGTTGCACGCAACCTATTGCAAAAAGTTGCGGAATTGCTATACTGTTCATGACAACTTTCGAGTTAGACAAAATTATGATGTGAGGTTACGTTATGGCACTGTTTGACAAGCTGCTCGGTTCCGCGGATGACGCGCCGGCCATGAATGAGAGAGAAGAAAAACTGCAGAAGCTCATCTGCGAAGGCAATGAGTACATGCGTCAGCACAAAGATGACAACTATGCTGCCCTCATGCAGATGGAAGCAGAGATCGAAGAGAACTGCAAAAAGCTCCACGGCTATTTTTACAAAGAGCCGGACGTTCAGATCATTCTGAAAGAACGTCAGGAGATGTACCAGATGGAGGAAGGCACCCGCTACTCCGTCAGCAAGAAGGGCAACCGTATCCTGAACTACAAGGGCGACTAAGTTTCACAAAGAGAAAGAGCTCAGCAGACGTTGAGCTCTTTTTTGTTTCCTCAAAGAATGATATGTTTCGGAACGCCGCCTGCGGTGTACTTGGACAGAGAGCCAAGGACCAGCGGATGGGCGTACTCGCGGAATTCCGGAGAGACATAGGTGCCGTCGTTGGTGATCCACTCAAGCGGGACTTTCTTTTCCACGTTCGCGATGTCGTGGATGTCGTGGATGCCGTAGTCCGCCACATAGGGAGTTCTCTTCAGGACTTCGATGGTGATCATCTTTCCCGTCTCCCCCTTCATGGCCGCTTCGCAGCCGACGTAACCAACGTTGTAGGCTTCGTCGATGTCGGTGCGGGACGCAAGGTGCGTGGCGCAGCGCTGCAGGATGGAGAACTCGATGGTACGGGTCTTGTAGCCGATCTGTTCCGCGATCATGTTCGTCAGGACCTTACCGGCACCGGACAGCTGTCTGTGGCCGAAGGCGTCGACGAAGGTGGCATCGTTACCCAGTTCGCAGACGAGAGTGCCGTCCGCCAGCTGGATGCCCTCCGAGATGGCGATGACGATGGACTGCTTGATGAGGCACAGGTCGTGGACCCTGTGGATGAACGCCTCGGGGTCGAAGGCGACTTCCGGCAGGTAGATGAGGTCCGGGCCGTTGCAGTCCGGGTCATCGGCGAGCATGGAAGAAGCGGTCAGCCAGCCGGCGTTACGACCCATGATCTCGACGACGCAGAGTTTCGGTTCGGATGCACCGAAGGACTCGTTGTCGCGGATGATCTCCTTCATCGTGGTGGCGATGAACTTGGAGGCGGAGCCGTAGCCCGGCGTGTGGTCGGTCACCGGAAGGTCGTTGTCGATGGTTTTCGGGATACCGATGAATTTCTGGTCTTTTCCGTGCATCGCGGCATAGTCGGACAGCTGCTTGATGGTGTCCATGGAGTCGTTACCGCCGATGTACAGGAAGTATTCGATGTCGTACTTCTCCATAAGGAGGAACATCTTCTCATAGGTGGCTTCGTTGCCTTCGATCTCCGGCAGCTTGTAACGGCAGGAGCCGAGGAAGGCGGAAGGTGTTCTCTTCAGGAGGGACAGTTCGTAGAGGTCGTCGAAGTAGATGTCGAGGTCGATGACATCGTCATTGAGGAAACCCTCGATGCCGTGGTGCATACCGTACACTTTTTTGATGCCATGGTCTTTTGCCGCGCGGATGGCGCCTGCCAGGCTCGAGTTGATGACCGCGGTGGGACCGCCGGACTGTCCAATAATCACATTACTCATTATGCTTGAATCACCTTTCTTGTTGCTGTTGAATTATTCGTCGTCAAACTGGATCTTGTCCCGGTCGACTTTGCCGGACATGGGCATCTCAGAGATCTGGATGTCCTCGCGTTTGATCTTGTTGCCTTTGATGGCGTCGCCGGTGGAAGAACCGGTCGTGGTCGTGGTGGTCGTCGCAGTGGAAGAAGTGGACGTGGTGCCGGTCGGAAGGCCGAACTCCTCTTTCACGTTCTTGATGGCAGCGTTCTGCAGTTTCTCAACGACGTTGAGTTCCTGGCCCATCTGCTGTGCGATCTCGGCCGGGGACTTGCCCTCTTTCAGAAGGCTCAGCATGTTGCCCACATTGATCTCGTCCTTGAGGTCGTTGGCAGTGTCCTGAACGATCTCCTGTGCAAGACGTTTGAGGTCAAGGTTCTGAAGGCTGTCGAATAATGCCATGGTACTTGCTCCTTTCTCATTTTCGAAATAAAACGGACGCGGCGCGACCGCGCGTATTCTAACAGTTTCAGTTTACACCAGTGCAGGGCAAAAAGCAAAAGCAAGTTGCCCGTACAACGAGAAAAGACCCACCTTGCGGCAGGTCTTTTGCTCTACAAACACACAAACAAAAATCAGAAAGGAGAGATAAATCATTGGAAATCCTAATGACTTCCTCCAATTGACATAGATATTGTAGCATGATGCTTTATAGAACACAAGTTACAGAGATATTACAAATGGAAAAGTTACATTTCGTTCATTTTTCAGGCCATTTTCGTAACAGTCTCTTCAATGGGCCGGTCTTTTTTCGCATAAATGTGCAGACAGACGAAGGCGATGAACGTGTCCCCTCTCTTATATTCTGACCTTATAATAACCCCTTTTCAAAATATCGACAAGTGGCGTACCCTTGTGATAAAATGTTACATTGAACAGGAGGACAGAAATCTATGAAGCGAAATGTGAAAATGAAGATCCTCATCGCGGTGGTCTTTGCCATCCTCATCCTTACCCTCATCGCCGGCTTCTTTATGAACCGCAGAGGCGATGGCGAAGTCCGCAGCGCTTACGATTATGCCAGAAAGACCACGGTCTCTGCCACGAAGAAAGCGGAGAAGACGACCGTCAAAGAGTCCGGCAAGACGACAAAGAAGGCTGACTCTAAAAAGTCTGACACCACGACGACCACTCTGAAGAAGGGTCAGAAGAAGGTCACCATCCCCGGCACGTATGTCGGCATTCTGAACAAGTACAAGGAAGCCCTGACGAAGAAGTGGAGCAACCAGGCCTGTCTCCAGAACGGCGTTTCCAACGTCCTTCCCGAGTTGTACGAGGGCACGCCCCTTGAGAACGTCGGCTTCTGGGTCGGAGATTACAATGGCGATGGGACCACCGACCTCATCATCGGCGTCGTCGACGGGTACAGCCATTATCCGTATGCCATCCTCGACTACTACACGCTCGACAACAATAAACAGGCCTACAACGTCTTCCAGTCTCAGCCGAAAGACTACTTCTCTGCCATCTCCGGCAAACGGATCATGGAGAAAGTCTCCGACGACAAAGAGTTTACCGCCTGGTACCTCTACGGCCTCAACTCCAACGGCATGGCTCTCACCTTCAAAGAAGGTCTGCTGAGAGACAAGTATGCCAACAAGAAGAACCCCTGGTTCAAGGCCGACGACATGGACGGAAACACCAAGAACGACACCAAAGTCTCGAACGACGCCGGCAAAAAACGCCAGAAGCAGTTCGACAACGCACGGGTCCAGCTCGAATACATCCAGTTCAGCAAGTTCAACCCGGTCGCAAAGAAATAAACTCTGAAACGCTCACAGCGGCAGCGGACCTCGCTGCCGCTGTCTTTCATTCCTGACACAGGAGGTCTGTTATGGACACCTCGAAACTCACCACCAGCACCGGGTTCCGGTACGAGAACTCCTTCGCGAAGTCTGTCGAGAAGTTCCCGACCCTCGCCCGCCTCGCGACGAAAGCCACCTTCGGCATCCCGGGCCTCGCCCTGACGAAAGTCGAGGACGGCCTCTGCGAATGCATGACGCCCCAGGGCATCTGCGTCGCCGGTCCCTACGTGCTCATCACGGCATATTGCAACATCAACAAATATCGCGATGAACTGGAGAAGCACGCCACGAAAGGCGGCAACCCGGAGAAGCTTGAGGCAGCTAAGAAGCATAAGCAGCACAAGTCGGTCATTTACGTGGTCGATAAGGAGTCTCTGGAGCACATCGCCACAGTGGCTCTCCCCGACTGCACCCACGGTGGCGGCATCTCCTTCGACGGCACCTTCGTCTGGGTCGCCAAGGACAACGAACGGCGTATGAGCGCGGTCCTGTTCTCGGAGCTGCAGCGGGTCATCGACTACGGCTTCGGCAGCGTCCGGTACCTCACGACGGTCAACGTCAAGTGCCAGGCCAGCTTCACCATCACCTACGGCGACCGCATGTGGGTAGGCAACACGTTCTCCCGCACCACCGGCACGCTGGTCGGCTTCCGGGTGAAGAACGTCCTCGGCATCCCGCGGCTCGTCCGCGACGGCGAGATCGAAATGCCCATCCTCGCCCAGGGCGCCATGCTCGCGGACATCGGCGACAAGACGTACCTCGCCATCTCGGTGTCCGGCGGACGTGTGAACCCCTCGATCGTCCACCGCTACGAAATCGACATGACCAAAGTCGAGAAGGGCAAAGTCCTGAAGCTCGAGGACTGCAAGAGCCTCGGCACGCTGGAGCTGCCGCCGATGATGGAGGAGATCACCATAGACCCGGAGACACAGGCGGTGTATACTCAGTTTGAGAGCGCATCCAGTCCCTATGCCGACGTCGAAGGCAACCCCTGTAAAACCATCGTCGACCGCGTCTGCGTCAGCAGTCTCGAGGACTGGTTCCCTGAAGTATAGTTGCTTGTTTGCTTTTGCGATCGCGTTTCGGCGAAAGAGGCCGCCGATCCACTTGCCATCCCGAACCACGCAGCATCTTAGCGTTCCGCTGGAGCTGCCTTTCCCCCAAGCGTCTCTGCGGCACTCATTTCGCCTCCGCTCGCCTCGTTTTAAAAGGGAGGCAAAAGCAAACTGAGAAAGGAGCTTCTTATGTCAAAAAGAATCATCAAACCTTTCATTACAATAATATCCATTCTTCTTTTGGCAGTAGCAGTATTCAGTTCCTGCGCTTATACTGCTCAACCGGTCGAGAGAGAAGATTTCAGCAAAACGACGGCGGCGAAGACGACCAAGGTCAAGACCATTGACAAGAACGGTTCATACACATCGAAGGAAGATGTGGCGCTGTATATTCACACGTATGGTGAGTTGCCGTCGAACTTCATTACGAAGAAGGAAGCTGAGCGGCTCGGCTGGGACGGTGGTTCTTTGGAACCCTATGCGCCGGGCAAGAGCATCGGTGGCAGTTACTTCGGCAACTACGAAGGCAAGCTTCCGAAAAAGAAAGGCCGCACCTATTACGAGTGCGACATCGATACGATGGGCAAACGCAGCCGCGGTCCGAAACGCATCGTCTACTCGACGGACGGCCTAATCTATTACACGCCAGACCACTACGAAACCTTTGAACTGCTTTACGGAGAGGAGTAAGAACGATGGCTGATAACAAACGAACCTGGGACTCGGTCGAGGTCGACCTCTCCGAAGTCAAAACAGTAGAAGGTCTGCACGCCGAATTGAAAGAAGCGTTGGAGCTTCCGGACTACTACGGCGGCAACCTGGACGCGCTCCACGACTGTCTTACCGACATCGCCGCGTCCGCCACCGAAGCGGACCCGGTCACCATCATCTTCACGAACTACAAGTCCGCAAGACGCGCCCTCGGGAGCGACTTCTACAACTTCCGAAACGTTCTGAACGACGTCTCTGATGAGTATCCGAACTTCATTGTCGAGTGGAGACGAAAGGCTTAAGCAAATATCTAAAAAAGAAGAAGCATAACAAAGTTCGCAACTAGTTACAATCGTACCAGAGCGCTCGCCGAGAGGCGATAGAATCTTACTTCTCGCGAGGAACGGACCTTGTAACGAGGGGCGAACCTTTGTTATGCCTGTTTTTATTATTCAGTTTTAGTCTTCCAGCGCGGCACGCATCGCCTTTTCCGACTCACCGTCTTTCCCGTAGACGTAAGCGGTGTCGAAGTAGGTGCAGCCAGCCTCCATGAACCGGTCGACCATCTGTTTGACCTGCCCGATGTCAGTGGTCTCCCCGTCTTCCATCATCGGAAGGCGCATCATTCCAAAACCCAGTTTTTTGATCTCTTTCCCAAAGTAAGACATAGGATCCCTTCCCTTATTGGCGATTTACAGTTCGTTGTCATTATACCACAGACAGAAATGCCCGGGACATGGACTACTATTGTCCTACATGAGGGGGCTTTTTGTCTATTGTCCGACTTTACTGGTTCGGTTCAGAATACCTGTCAGGGGCTCTTTCACTTTATGTCGTCTTATTCACTTTTATTGCTGTCTTCCGAGCTGAGGATCTTGTAGACCTCGATGGCCTTGCCGAGTTTGGACTTTTTGAAGGACTCGGACATCTCGCCGCCCATGAGGGACTCGATGGCACCGGGCACTTTGGAAACCGCGCCTTTGATCATGTCCGTAATGGAGATGTTCTCTGCGGCGGCCATGCCCTTGTCGATCATGTTCTGGATGCTCGCCGGGATCTTCACGTTCTCCGGCAGGTCCATGACGTCATTGATGGAATGACCTTCGGGAAGGTCCGCGACTTTGGACGTGCGGTTCTCGAGGCGCTCTTTGAAGAGCTGGCGGAACTGGGACCGTCCGGTGGAGGACTCGAAGTCCGTCGCGTTGAACTCGCCGAGCCACAGCATCTCCATGAGAAGGATGTACGCTTCGCCGAGAGTCGTCGTAATGACGGCAGCCGTCGAACCGGAGATGGTTCCGCCGAGGACCGTGCCCGCGCCGGGGATGAGTTTCATGAGTCCGGAGCTGATCGCCTTGCCGGCCAGCGTAGCACCGGAAGTGCCGAGCATGGCAGACGCAAAGGTGACCATGATGCTCTTGTTCACCTCAAGGCCGAAGATCGCGGTAATGGAGCCGATCATGGCGATCTGGGTCGGGATGAGCAGCGCGCTGTCCGCAAAGGGGATCGGCATGAACCCTTCCCCGAACGCCGCGGAGGTGGCAGCCGCAACTGCCGTTCTAGCGTAATAGCGTTTGAGGTCAAGGGACGCGCGTTGTACGTTTAAAAGGGTACTCAGGAGCTCGTCCGGCAGGGCTTCCGCCATGACCTGGATGAGCACGTCGAGACCGTATGCCTTGGCGATGTAGTCCTCGTCGATCTCATAATCCTTCGCGAGGACCGGGACGACCTGCAGGACGTCGAGCTTTTCGTCGAGGACGAGCTGGCGAAGCGCCTGGGCGTTCTTCTTCGAGAAGGACTGGGTCAGGACCACGATGACCGGTACGTTCGTCATGGCGTTCTCTTTCGCGAACTCGCGGAGCCAGTCGATCTCTTCCGGTTCAATACGGTTCGTGGCCGTGTTGACACAGTACCAGATGCAGTGGATCGCCTTGTTGACGTCCTTACTTTTGACGCCCTCTTTGATGGTGTCGATGATCTCGTTGCGGACCTGGATCTGTGCATCGCGCCCGAGTTCGAACCCGCGGGTGTCGTAGATGTTCAGGGGAAAGCCTTCCTTGGAGATCTTGCTCATGTGGCTGGTCACAGGCTTGCCCATGCCCTCTGTCGCAAGGTCTTCCCGGAACACGCTGTTGATGAGCGTGCTCTTCCCCGCGCCGGTCTTGCCGACGACGATGATGTTCAGCGTGTTGAGGTTCGCAATGTTCCCCTGAATGGAACGGAGCGCCTCTTCCGCAAATTTTTCGGTATTAAACTCCATTTATTTGTCCTCTCGCTTGTCCTCGGAGCCATCCTTGCGGACGATTTCCGGGCCCATATTGTCAAAATCGATGGTTGCAGTGGACTTTCTGATCTGCTGTTTGGCTGCCTTTTTGGTGGCTTTCTTCGTCATAGCCGGCACCACGGTGGAACCGATGGCAGCCATGCCGGTGAACAGCCCGAATCGCAATAGTTTCGGATTCATACTGAGACGCCACACCTCCACTTTGTCAAAAACTGTTTAACGGGCAACTCCTGTATAAATCGCCCGACTTAAAACTACTTTAAAACATAGCCATTATACCACAGAAAAGAAGAACTGAGAACGAACGTCCTCAGCTCTGTACGGTTTTGGCGATTTACTTCCGCTTGGTGCCATAGCCTCTCAGCTTCTGATTGTAGTACTTGTGGAACTTGTACTTCTTCATGAGCTTGGAACGGCGGGGCTCTTCACAGTTTTTGCCCTGGTCGATGACATAAGAAGTCTTGCCGGACTCGATGTCCTTGAAGTAAGGCGTGTCGTTCGGAAGGATGAAGGTGAAGGCTTCCGGAACGGACTCGAAGGTGACCTTCGTGACCGGGCGGCACTCGCCGTCGACGTTGACGTCATAGGACTTGCCGAGGCCGTCGATGGTCATGATTTTGCCGCGGGTGTAGTCCACGAACGGGTACTGGTAGTAGTCGAACTTCTGCTGCCAGTGAAGGAGCAAATACGGGAACATGAAGGGCCAGGACATGACGCGGTGGATGACCGAGAAGTCCAGAAGGCCGTCGGTCGGGTCGCCGAACGTGCCGCCCTTGATGCCGGAACCGTAGTAGTTGCCGACCCATGCGGTGCACTGGATGAAGGGACCCCAGGTCTCTTCCCCGTCGATGAAGACACGGTACTTGTTGTAGACCTTCGCGAACATGCAGTAGAGACCGCCGAGGACATAGGTCTTGTGACCGATGGCACCGGGAAGTTTCTTCATGGCTTCCTGCTTGGAACAGGCTTCGGCGTCGAAGCCGAGGGATGCCTGGTTGATGGCATATTCGACTTTGCCGTCCTGGTCGGTGACCTTCAGGGCATCGACCGTCAGCGGGATGCCATCGATGAGGTTCTCGACGTTCAGGAACTGATCTTCCGTGCCGTAGAGACGGATGTAGTCATTTCCCGAGCCCTTCGGGACAACGGTGAACTCAACATTGTCATACCCGACGACACCGTTCACGACTTCATACAGGGTACCGTCGCCACCGACCGCGTAAAAGCGGACGTTCTCCCCTGCCTGCTTCGCCTCCTCTGCCTTCTCGTGGCAGAACCGTGTGGCGTCGCCTTTGCAAGTCGTGTCGTAGATTTCATAATCGATGCCGGCTTTTTCCGCTGCCGGAATGACACATTCTTTGATGACATCGACTTTCTGATTCTTCCCGGAGTTCGGGTTTTGCAGAAAATAATGCTTCATACATTTTCCTCCAAAAATTCAGGCTTTCACGCTTGTACGAGAAAGCCTGACATTATTCACTTTTAGTATACCACCATATAAGAAAAAGGCAAGATAACACTTTACACTTTCGTTAGTTTCGCAAAATTTGCCATGACTTTTTTCGTTCCGGCCTTTTCAAAAGCGATCTCCAGGAGGGTATCGTTGCCCATGGGCTTCGCGTCCAGGACGACACCGGTGCCGAAAGCTTTATGTTTGACGGTATCGCCGATGGAGTAGGTATTCCCCGAAGCGGAAGCGGCGGCAGCTTTGGCGGCTCTCGCCTTCTGCGCGTTCTTCTGGGCCGTGCTGGTGTGGGTGGCGTCCCGGTCCGCGGAACGGCCGCGGGAGTACCCGGAGGTGCTGCCGCTGCTCCAGCCGGAGGAGTGCCCGTAATCGGAAGCACTGCGTCCGAAGCTCGAGTAACCGGTGCCGTAGTCGGAGCCATAGCCCCGGTCTCTTCCGCCGCCAAAGCCGAAGCTCCGGTTGTTTTCTGCGGAATACGGGGAGTTCGCGTTGCCGTCTTCACTGACCTCCGGCGGCAGTTCGTCGAGGAACGGGGACGGCTGGTTGCGGTTGGTCTGGCCGTAGAGCATGCGCTCGGCGGCATTGGTGAGGTACAGTTTCTCCCGGGCTCTGGTGATGCCGACGTAAGCCAGACGGCGCTCTTCCTGCATCTGGGAGGAGTCGAACATGGCCTGGCGACTCGGGAACACGCCCTCTTCCATACCGGCGATGAAGACGACCGGGAACTCCAGGCCCTTCGCGGCGTGCATGGTCATGAGGACGACGGAGTCCTGCTGCTCGTTGTACTGGTCGATGTCCGTGAGGAGCGAGACTTCCTCGAGGAACCCGGACAGGTCTCCCCCTTCGGTCTCCTGCATATAACGGACGATGTTGTTCTTGAGTTCTTCCAGGTTCTCTCTGCGCTCTTCAAACCGCTCGCGGTCCGCCTTGAGGCTTTCGAGGTAACCGGTCTGGTCCATCAGTTCATCGAAGAACGCGCTCATGTCGGCGTCCTCGAGACTGTTGCGGAACCCGTCGATCATCCGGGTGAACTTCTGCAGCTTGGTCGCGCTCCGGGAAAGCTTTGCGTACTCGTCCGGGTGGCAGATGACTTCATAGATGCTGGTGCCGAGGCCCGCCGCAATGTCCGCTGCCGCGTTGACCGTGGTGTCGCCGATGCCCCGCTTCGGTTCATTGATGATGCGGCGCAGCTTGACGTTGTCCGCCGGGTTGTCGATGACGGTGAGGTACGCGATGGCGTCCCGGATCTCCTTGCGTTCGTAGAACCGGCGACCGCCGATGATCTTGTACGGAATGCCCGCCTTGATGAACGCGCTCTCCACGGAACTCGACTGCGCGTTGGAGCGGTACAGGATGGCATGGTCGGAGAACTTCCGGCCGTTCGAGACATCGGTCTCGATGACGTCGGCGATGTACTGCCCCTCCATCATGGCGTTGGCTGCCGTGAACAGAGTGATCTTCTCGCCGTCACCCGCGTCGGTCCACAGGTTCTTGCCCTTGCGCTGCGTGTTGTGGGAGATGACCTCGTTCGCCGCGTTCAGGATGTTACCGGTGGAACGGTAGTTCTGTTCGAGGCGGATGGTCTTCGCGTTTTTATAGTTGCTCTCAAAGTTGAGGATGTTCTCGATGGTGGCGCCGCGGAACCCGTAGATGGACTGGTCGTCATCGCCGACGACGCAGATGTTCATGTACTTGCCGGCGAGCAGGCTCGTCAGCACATACTGAGCCGGGTCGGTATCCTGGTACTCGTCGACGAGGACATAGCGGAACTGGTTCTGGTAATGTTCCCGGACCTCCGGCTCCTGCTCGAGGAGCTTGACGGCATTGAAGATCATGTCATCGAAGTCCATGGCGTCCGCCTGCATCAGGAGTTTCTGGTACAGAGCATAGCACTCCGCATACTTGGACAGGCGGATGTCCCCCGTCGTCTCCTTCTCGTACTCCGCCGGCGTCAGCAGGCGTTCCTTGGCATGACCGATCGCCGACAGGATCTCCTTGTGGGGCATGATCTTGTCGTCGATATTCAGGAGCCGCTGGCACTCTTTCATGACCCGCTTCGAGTCGTCGGTGTCATAGATAGTGAAGTGGTTCGAATAGCCGAGCCGGTCCCCGTAGCGGCGCAGGATGCGGGAGCAGATGGAATGGAAGGTGCCCGCCCAGATGTCCAGGGCTTCATCGCCCAGGAACGCGCCCAGACGGTCTTTCAGCTCGTTCGCGGCCTTGTTGGTGAAGGTGATGGCAAGGATCTGCCAGGGCTTTGCCGGGTACACAGAGAGCAGGTCCTGCACGTCGAAGGGCAGTTCCTCAAGCTTGCCGTCGAGGTAGTCCTTCACGAACTGCACGTCCGCCTCCGTGACCTCTCTGCAGAGGTCGTCCGACTGGTACGCCTTGCCGTATTTGATGATGTTGGCGATGCGGTTGACGAGGACCGTGGTCTTCCCCGACCCGGCGCCGGCCAGGACCAGCAGAGGGCCTTCGGTCGTCGTGACCGCTTCCAGCTGCATGTCGTTCATCCGGGAAAACTCCTTCGCGATGACCTGCCGCCGGAGTTCTAAAAACTGTTGTTCAAGCATTCTGTTTCCTCAGCTCTTGTGTTGTTTGATGTAGTCTTCGAGAATGATGACCGCCGAGACGGCATCGATGACCGCTTTCCGGTCCTTTCCCCTCGTGTTCGTCACGTTCAGGGCACGGTGTGCTTCCACGGTGGTGAGGCGCTCATCCATCATGTCTGTCTTGAGACCGTATTCGGTTTCGAGGAACTTCGCGAGTTCACGGCACTTCTCCGAGCGGTCGCCTTCGGTCCCGTCCATGTTGACCGGGTTGCCGACGACCACCAGTTCCGCCTTCTTCTCTTCTGCCAGCGCGGCGATCTGTTTTGCCACCTTCGGCATGTACGTTTCCTTGATGACGGTGACCGGAGAGGCCAGGAATTCCATCGCATCGCAGACGGCGATGCCGGTGCGGGCATCTCCGTAGTCTACGGAAAGCATGATCATAGGGTGTGGTTCCTTTCTCAGAAAAAGGGACGGCGAACCGGCATTGCTGCCAGCGCGCCGCCCATTTCATTCAGTTGTGGGTCACTGCGTGGCCATCGCGGTCGTTGCGATCGGCGGTGTGGTGACCGACGGGACAGACACGGACGGGACCGAAGTACCGCCACCGGCCGCGGAGGTCGCGGAGGTCGCGGAGCCGCCGGCTGTGGTCGAGTAAGTCCGACGTCTGGTCGTGCCGCTCTCGCCGCTGGAGAGGCCGCCGCTGTGGCGTCCGGAGCAGGTCTCGGGCAGGTTGTCCTTGTCGTAGTAGCCGACCGCCTTCGGACAGCCGGAGCCGGCGAGGAGACCGGAGCGTGTGCAGTAGCTGCGTTCGACGATCTGATCGTCGAGTTCGAAGTTCTTCTTCGACAGGCCGTTGTGGACCCGGTTCATGACTGCGGACCAGATGTGAGCCGCCGGGTTATAGCCGCTCGAGAAGTTGGTCATCTCTTCCTGCTTGTCATAACCGTACCAGACAGCCGCCACGTAGTAAGGCGTGCCGCCGCAGGTCCATTTATCCTTGGTATCGGATGTGGTACCGGTCTTCATGAAGGACGTGAAGCCGACGACACCGCAGCCTTTACCGGTACCCTGCGTAACGACGGTCTGCATGATCTTGTTCATGGAGCCTGCCGTACCGGGCTTGATGGCCTGCGTGGGTTTCTGTGTACCGTCGAGGAGGGTCTTTTCACCCTTGTAGTCGGTGACGGTGGTGTAGCACTTCGGCGCGTAGTATTTACCGCCGTTGCCGAAAGTGGCGTAAGCCGCGCACATTTCGAGCGTCGTGACACCGTGGGTCATACCGCCGACGGCCATGGAGGACAGGTTGCTGTCCGTATACTTACCATCTTTGACCAGCGTGGTGATGTGGAAGTTCTTCATGAGGTAGTTGAGACAGGTGGTCGTGCCCATCTTGTTGGCCAGCTGCGCCGCGCAGGTGTTGAGAGACTGAGCGACTGCGTACTGGACCGTGACGCGGTTGTTGGGGCTGCCGTGGTCTCCCGCGAAGTTCCGCGGCCATTCCTTGCCGTTGATCTTCAGCGCGTAATTCAGGACCGGAGTCGAGTACCAGATGAGGCCCTCTTCCATGGCCGGAGCATAGACGCTCAGCGGCTTGATGGAGGAACCCGGGGAACGGATGGAGTCCGTTGCACGGTTCAGACCGCGGTTGATGGTCTTCGGACCGGCGCCGCCGACCATGGCAACGACGTGGCCCTGATAGTCCATGATGGTGATGGCCGACTGGACCTTCTTCTTCGTATTGTTCTCGCCCGTTTCGGTCCGGCTCGGTTCCGAGGGGAAGGAACGGCGATTGACGTAGACATATTCCGCAGCCGCCTGGATGTTCGGGTTCTCGCAGGAGTAGATGCGGAGACCGCCGCTGTACACCTTGCGGGTGGCTTCCGACTTGGAGTAGTTGTACTTCTCCATCATATCGGAGATGACCGTGTCGATGACGTAGTCCACATAGTAGCTGTTGATCTCGCTGTCGGTCGAGGTCTCGGCTGCGGACTTCTTCGGCACGTAGTTGGCGGAGTTGGTATAGACGATATCTTCATCGAGGGCAGCCTGATACTGTTCCTTCGTGATGGCGTCTTCGTCGAGCATGTATTCGAGACAGAGGGCTCGTCTTTCCTTGTTGGCGTCCGGATAGAGCAGCGGGTTATATGCGGTCGGGGCCTTGGTGATACAGGCAAGGCACGCGTCTTCCGCAATAGTCAGCTCGTTCAGGTCCTTGCCGAAATACTTTTCGGCAGCGGTCTCGACGCCGTAACAGCCGGAGCCCAGAGGAATGGTATTGAGGTACGCTTCGAGGATGTCCTCTTTGCTGTAGTTGTTCTCGAGGTTCAGAGCGTACAGGATCTCCTTGAGCTTACGGGCAATGGTGACCTGGTTCTCTTCCGTCAGGTTCTTGATGAGCTGCTGAGTCAGCGTCGAACCGCCCTGACGGCCGTGGTATTTGACGATGGCACCGATGGTACGGATCCAGTCGACACCGTCGTGTTTGTAGAATCGTTTATCTTCGAGGCAGATGAACGCCTGCTGGAGCCCTTCCGGGATCTCATCGAGTTCCACCCAGATACGGTTCTGTTCTCCGTGAAGAGCGGCGATCTGCGTATACTTGCCCTGCGAGTTCTTCGCATAGATGATACTGGTCTGTGCCTGCTCCGACTTGTAGTCGTCGAGGTTGATGGCGGCACTGCCGTGAACATATGCGATGACATAGACAAACATGAAGATCATCGTCAAGAGGATGCCGAGTAACAGGATCTTGACAATGGTACCGAGGACAGAATGCTTCCCGTCCGGACGTTTCTTTTTCGGACGCTTCGCATTCGTCGTCTGCTTCCGCCGTCTCTGTGCATTTGCCGAGGCGGAGGCGGATCTTCTCTGTCCTGCTGCAGCTGCCATGAAGTTAACCCTCCTTCATTGCATAACATTTCAAAATAACTTCTCGAAATTATACCATATCTTGTAGTAAAAGAAAAGGGCTTACGCTACAAACGCAAGCCCATTCTTTACTGTTTCTTTGTCAAATCTGACTTATTTCACCATGCTGGCGATCTCAGCAGCGAAGTTTTCTTCCTTCTTCTCGATGCCTTCGCCCTTGGCATAGCGGGTGAAGCCGGTGACCTTGATGTCGCCGCCGATCTTCTTGGCAACAGAAGCAACGTAAGCAGCAACGTCTTCATGGTTCTCAGCCTTGACGAATTCCTGGTTCAGCAGGCAGTTCTCTTTGTAGTACTTGCCAAGCTTGCCCTTGACGATGTTGGCGAGGACCTGCTCCGGCTTGTTGGCCATCTTCGGGTCTTCCTTCATCTGAGCCTTCAGGATCTCGGTCTCATGGTCGAGGACTTCCGCCGGAACGGAAGCCGGGTCGAGGTAGGACGGGCTCATGGCAGCGATCTGCATGGCAACGTCTTTACCCATGACAGCGAAGTCTTCGGTAGCAGCGACTTCATCGGTGGTGTCGAAGTTGACGAGAACGCCAACAGCGCCGCCCATGTGGATGTAGGAGCTGCAGATGCCCTCAACGCGGACGAAACGACGGATCTTCATGTTCTCGCCGATGGCAAGGACGAGGTCCTGGATGGTCTCTTTGACGGTTCTGTCGGAACCGGCAAGCTTCATCTCTTCGAGAGCTTCGACATCGGCCGGGTTCTCGGCAGCGATGGTCTTGGCAACGTCAGCGACGAAGGACTGGAACTTTTCATTCTTGGCAACAAAGTCGGTCTCGGAGTTGACCTCGACGAGGACGGAGACTTTGGCAGCGTCGTCGGTGTAAGCATAGACAACACCGTCAGCAGCAGTTCTGCCGGACTTCTTGACGGAAGCGGCGAGTCCCCTCTCACGGAGAACGTCGATGGCTTTTTCCATATCGCCGTCAGCTTCGACGAGTGCCTTCTTGCACTCCATCATGCCAACGCCGGTCTGTTCACGAAGGGCTTTTACGTCCTGTGCAGTAAAACTCATAGTGAGCATCTCCTTTATAGAAATTAAGTAGTGTTAGCTTATTCAGCGGCTTCCTCTGCGGGAGCTTCTTCGACATCGGTGTCCTGAACACCCTGACGGCCTTCGATGACAGCGTCAGCCATAGCGCCGGAGATGAGACGGACCGCACGGATGGCGTCGTCGTTGCCGGGAATGACATAGTCGATTTCGTCGGGGTCGCAGTTGGTGTCGACGATGGCGATGATCGGGATGCCGAGTTTATGAGCTTCGGCGACAGCGATGCGCTCTTTGCGCGGGTCGACGATGAACATGGCGTCCGGGATCTTCTTCATGCCGGTGATACCGCCGAGGAACTTCTCAAGCTTTTCGATCTCGAGGTCGAGCTTGGCAGCTTCCTTCTTGGTGAGAAGGTCGAACGTACCGTCTTCCTTCATCTGCTTGAGCTGCTGAAGTCTCTTGATGCGGTTCTGGATGGTCTTGAAGTTGGTCAGCATACCGCCGAGCCAGCGGGCGTTGACGAAGGGCATACCGGCACGGGTAGCCTCTTCACGGATGGAGTCCTGAGCCTGCTTCTTGGTACCGACGAAGAGAAGGGTACCATTATCGGCGGAAAGGTCGCGGACATAGTTGTAAGCGTCCTCCAGTTTGCGAACGGTCTTCTGCAGGTCGATGATGTAGATGCCGTTGCGCTCGGTGAAGATGTACGGAGCCATTTTCGGGTTCCATCTTCTGGTCTGATGTCCGAAATGGACACCGGCTTCGAGTAACTGTTTCATAGATACTACTGACATTGTTTTTTCCTCCTTGAGTTTGTAACCTCCGCGAGGCTCGAAAGACGCGTAACATAGCCCTTTTCGGTGGGCGATGCACCCTGGCGTCCAGCACCTCACGTGCGATTTGCCCTGATAGTATATCATAAGGGAGCCCCGCTTTCAAGAGAAAACCGGGGCTCCCCTCACATTTCTTTTTACAGGATCGGGATCTTGATTTTGAGGTCGCTCAGCGGCCAGCTGGCGCAGGTACCTCCTTTATGTAAACCATTTGTCATATAAGGTTTCATCCAGTCCGAACAGGTGGGCGATGTACCTCCCCTCGAACACCTCGCCCGGGCTCCCGAGCCGGTCGAGTCTCCCCTCCCGGATACAGGCCACCCGGTCCGAGACCAGCCGGGCCAGTTCCGGTTCGTGGAGCGTCATGAGGACGGTCTTGTTCTGCGTTTCGGACAGGTCCTTCAGAGCTTCCAGAAACTCCGCTTTCCAGCGGATGTCGAGGAAGGTCGTGGGCTCATCGAGCAGGATGATCTCCGGCTGCTGGCACAGTGCCCGTGCCAGGACGACGCGCTGACGCTGGCCGTCGCTGATGGCGGTGAAGGGCCGGTCCTGCAGTTCGGTGACGTGCACCTGTTCCATGACTTCATCGATGATGCGCTCGTCCTCTTCGGACAGCCGGCCGAACCGGCCGGTGTACGGGTAGCGTCCGACCGCCACCGCTTCGCGGCAGGTCATCTGTTCCGGACGCAGGGCATCGGAGAACACGACCGCCATCCGCTTCGCGAGCTCCAGAGGCTTCGTGACGTTCAGGTCCTCTTCGTCCAGCAGGACCGTCCCCGCCACCAGCGCCAGCTGTCTCGCCAGCGTTTTCAACAGCGTCGTCTTGCCGGCCCCGTTGGGACCGATGAGTGTCAGGACTTCGCCTTTATAGATCGGAAAGTCGAAGGGGCCGGCAACAGCCGTTCCATCGTAACCGACGGAGAGGTCGAGGGTCTTCAGGAGTTCTTTCATGCGCGTTCCCTCCCCTTCTGGTTCTTGACGAGGATCCACAGGACCACCGGCGCGCCGAAGACGGCCGTGACCGTGCTGATGCTGAGTTCCGTCGGTGCGAACATGGTCCGGGCCAGCAGGTCACAGAGCAGACAGAACGAGGCGCCTCCGAGGAAACATCCCGGGATGACGCGTCTCGGCTCAGACGAGTTCAGCAGGGAGCGGACCAGATGCGGGACCGCGACGCCGACAAAGGACACCGGACCGGCGAACGCCGTGACCGTGGCCGCCAGGATGCTGGACAGTAAGACGAGCAGTACACGGAACGCTTTGACGTTCACGCCGACACTGGACGCGTACGTCTCGCCCATCCGGAACGCGCTCATGGGTTTCGAAAGCATCAGGACTCCGACGAAGGACAGTGCCACGACGACGGTCATGACGAGAACGTCAGACATCCGGATGCCGGAAAAGCTGCCGACGGACCAGGTGTGGAGACGGACGATCTCCTCATCCGCGGCAAACGTGATAACGAATTCGGTAATGGCGGAACACAGGTACCCGATCATGACTCCGCCAATGATGAGGACAGACATCCGGTGGACGACCGTCGAGAGCAACAGGACGAGTCCCATGCTGAGCATGGCGCCGACGAACGCGGCGGCCACCATAGCGGCGGAACTCATCGGCAAAGCATTGCTCATCGCAATGACCATGGCGATGGCGACGGTCAGCTTCGCGCCGGAGGACACACCGAGGATGAACGGGCCCGCGATGGGATTGTGGAAAAACGTCTGCAGCAGGTAGCCGGACAGAGCCAGCGCTCCGCCGAGGACCACCGCCGCCAGCGCCCGGGGCAGCCGCAGCTGCAGGACGACGTTGCTCGCCGTCGCGTCCGACGACGTGCCGGCCAGCGCCTTCCAGACTTCCGGGAAGGGCACCGACGTGCTCCCCACCGCCAGGTTCAGGACCAGGAGGACGAGCAGCAGCACCGCCATCGCCGAAAAGGCAACAACGTTCCGTGTTTTCATAAGCTCTCCTCCTTTCTGTACTCGGAAAATGCTTTCCAATCGGTTCCGTTTTTCCGTCCGTTTTTGCTTGCCATGCCATACCACGCGAGTGCTTTGGAAAAAAGGGGCACTCTTTCCCCCTGCGCAAAAACGTTCCGAAAAAACTCCCCTTGCCTCATATCAAAAGGTAGAAAGCATTTTCCTCGTCAGATCAATAATCACTCAAGTTTAAAAATATAGCAAAACTCTTCTTCACCGGTCAACATGTTATAGAGGTCGCGGACGAAGGTACCCTGGCCCATCGAGTGCTGGTAGAGATCAGCGGTGGTGCAGAAGACGTTGCCGTCCTTGACGGCTTTGCAGTCGGCGAGGACCGGGGCGTCCTTCACGAGGCCCGCGATGGACGTGCGTTCCCCTTCGATGCTGCTGTTATAGATGAAATAGTCGGCGTCTTTCGCCGTCTGGTAAAACTCTTCCATGGAGATGACCTGGGTCGAGCGTTTGCTGTCGTCCTCGGCGCCGAGGTCTTTGAAGGCGTATTCACCGCCGGCCATCGCGATCATCGACGGGATGTAGTCGGTGGCCCGCCGGACCACGACCGTGCCGTTCGCGCGAACGCTGAAGAACGCCACCTTCGGAAGGTCGGTCCCGCAGTGGACCGGCAGGTCCGTGAACTCCTTCTCCTGGGCACGGAAGGCCTGTTCGGCGGCCTTCTCCTTCCCGGCGATGACGCCAAAGAGCTTGACCCACTCCATGCGGGCCTGGGGCGTCGACTCATTGCTCGAGTTGTCGATGAGCACCGGGATTCCCAGGGACTCGAGCTGGTCGATGACGTCCGGCGTGTGGTAGATCATCGTGTTCTCGATGGCGAGGTCACACTTGCCGGAAGTCAGGAGTTCGTAGTCCGGCGTCGAGTACTTCCCGGCGTACCGGATGTCCCCGTCGTGTACAGCCTCAGCCGCTTCCGGGATCTTCCAGCCCTCTTCCCGCAGAGAAGAGAACGCCAGCTGATCGAGGCCGCCGAAGGACACGAAGTAGTCCATGCAGGCAGTGCCTGCGAGGTAGCCGTTCTGTACGGGAGCCGGCAGGACGGACACGTCTTTCGAAAGGTCGCCCGGCACGTTCGCCGCACCGTCCGAAATGGAAGGCACAAAGTACTGCCGTCCGTCCACGACCGTGATGAGGCTCCCGCCCTCTTTAAAATAGTCGACTGCGAACTCTTTCGCGTATTTCAGTTTCAGAGAATGGTCGTAAGTCAGTTCCTTGGAGACCGCGCAGCGGTCCGTCGGTTCCATCTGCAGGAGTTTCGCTCCCGAGGTCTCCCCGCTTCCGCCGCAGCCGGAGAACACCGACAACAGCAGAACGAGGCATAACAAGACCGGGAGATACATCGCCCGATGTTGTTTCATGGCTGGCACCTCCCGGTAAGTCTTCAATGGTTTATTTCTTTTTCTTCTTACCCCAGTCGCTGACCCAGAAGTAGTAGACTCCGAAGGCCGCGGCAAGAACGAACAGGAACGCGAGGAGCATGTAGACCCAGAGGCTCGAGCTGTACCGTTTGACGCTGTCCTGGTGGAAGGTCAGTTCGTACTCGACTTCGTGGGGCGTGCTCATGGCGGTGGTGTCGCCGATGACTTTGAAGGGTTCATCGAACTTCAGGACCGGGATGAGGAACGAGGAGTTGGAACCCTCTTCCACATTCTGCGGGGTGAGCTTCTCGCCGCCGACGATCATGTAATCGTAGTTCGGGCTGCTCCACTGGATGGTGGCGAACGCCTTGCCATCGATGACGGTCAGCGTGGTGGGAGACGTGATGCTCGCTCTGCCGCTGCCGCCGGTCATGTCGACTTCGACGGAGTAGGAGCCGTTGTGCAGGTCGATGTCTGTGGCAAGCGCCTTCAGTTTCTCGTCCTGCTCCTTCTGCATCTCGGCGATGCGCTTCTCCTGGGCGGCCTTCTCGAGTTCTTCATAATCCGGGAGTTCGACCTTCACGGCGCCCTCCGGCAGGCTCTGGGCCCGCACAAGGAGGTTGCGGTCGTACCACATCTGCTTTCTCTGACTGAACGCGGCACAGGGGAACCCTTCGTCGAGGTTCGCGACCGGAACGGTGAAGGAGTACTTCCCATCCGCTTCCGTGGGAGCGATGTACTTCGTCTCGTCGTTGAGAGCGGCTGCCTCTTTCGCCGTGCCGGCGAAGAGGTACGGGTATGCGGTACCGCTCAGGGTCATCGTGACGTTCATCGCGTCGTCGGTGACTTCCAGAACGGCTTTCTCGATCTTGAACATGGAGGAACTGGACTCCATTTCCACTTCATAGGTGCCGTTTTCCACGTCTTTCGGGGCGATGGGCGTCATGCCCTCGACACCGACGGTCTCGACCGTCGTCATGTCCGATTTCGACGCGACCTGGTCGTATCCTTCGGCAAAGCTGAGGGTCAGCGAAGACAACGTGGCTACCGCAAAGCAAAGGGTCAGGATGGCAGCCAGCAGGGCCTTGAAGCCGTGTCTGGCAGTGAACTGTTTCATGAGTTTGTCCTCCGGTGATTCGTTTGATTATTTCAGAGCGTCCGCGACGTGCTGGACGTAGATCTGCTGGATGGCTTCGATCTCACCAAGGCCCTTCAGGACCGGAGTGACCTGGAACCCTTCGTTCGTCATAAGGGTCTTCCAGGAGTCGTCTTCGTCACCGGCCATGTCGTTGTTGGCATGGTCACCGGCGACGACCATCAGCGGCTGCAGGACGACGGTGGAGAAGGAATTGTCTTCCGCATAGTTCATGACGTCCCAGACATCGGGTTCCGCTTCGACGGTGCCGATGTAGTAGTTCTTGAATCCTTTTTCATGAAGCTTCGTGTTGAGTTTCTCATAGACCGCATTGGAGTCTGCTTCGGTGCCGTGGCCCATAAAGGCGACGAGGGTCTTTCCGTCGTTGAAGGACTCGGTGTCTTTCGTGATGGCGTCGATGACCTTGTCGAAGTCCTCGTCTGAGGTCAGGAGCGGCGCGCCGAGTTTGATGGCGTCGAACCGGCCTTCATAGTTGGTCAGTTCCTCTTTGAGGTCATTGTATTCGTAGCCGTCCATCAGGTGCGTCGGCTGGACGATGAGGGTCTTGATGCCGTCCGCAACGGCTCTGTCGAGCGCTTCCTGGACGTTGTCGATGGAGAGGTTGTCTCTCTCTTTCAGCTTGTCGATGATGATCTGGCTCGTGAAGGCACGGCGGACCTCATACTGCGGGTATGCTTTGGCAATGGCGTTCTCGACCGCGCCGATGGTCTTCTCGCGGCTGTCGTTGTAGCTCGTGCCGAAGCTGACGACGAGGATGGCCGTGGTCTTGTCTTTCTGCACGCCGGTATCGACGGGCTCGGAGCCGCCCTCTTCCACTTTGTTGCATCCGGTGGCAAACGCCATCAGGAAGCACATTGCGAGAATGACGCCAAGGATCTTTTTAACGTTTTTCATGGTTGTTTCATTTCCTTTCCTAAACTATCCAGAAAAAAACGACAGCATACGGCCATCGTCCTTCGGAAACAGTGTTTCTGTCCTGTGGACCGCAGGCTCAGTCAACATCACTCCCCGGCAGGTCTCCTGACTTCGTTCATCGCCCGTCTCCTCTTCCCGGTTTCCCAGTGATTCCTGACACGGGCTCCCTGACACAGTGACGGCATCGTTCCGGATTCGCACCGGATTCCCTTTTCACCCGCCCATTACAGGCGGACACCGCGGAGCTACAAACGTTGTATTCGATTACCTATCATTATAACAAAAGAACGCCCCATCGTAAACCGATGAGGCGTCTGATATTTTGGGTTTTATTCCACACCGTTCCAGCAGTAGGTGCAGAGTTTGTCGGGGTCGATGCCGACGGAGTCGATCATGTCGTCGAGACGGTTGTATGCGAGGGAGTCGAAGTTCAGCTGTTCGCGGATCATGTCGAGCATGTGCGCGTAACGGTCGGTGCTCGGGTCGGCATACTGCTCGAGGATGGAGCGGTCGACGTTCTCGCCTTCCACCTTCTGGACCATGCGGCGGGCGATGAGTTCCAGTTCCGAGGTCGAGCGGGAGAAGTTCAGGTACTTGCAGCCGAACATGATGGGCGGGCAGGCCGAACGGACATGGACCTGGGCGGCGCCGCTCTCCTTCAGGAACTCGGTCTTGTTGTGCAGCTGCGTACCGCGGACGATGGAGTCGTCGATGAGGACGAGCCGCTGGTTCTCGATGAGTTCCGTGATGGGGATGAGCTTCATGCGGGCGATCATATCGCGCTTCGACTGGATGGTCGGCATGAAGGAACGGGGCCAGGTCGGCGTATATTTGATGAAGGGTCGTTTGAAGGGGATGCCGGACTCGTTGGCATAACCGACCGCGTGGGGCGTGCCGGAGTCCGGGACACCGGCGACCATGTCGGCGTCATCGGGGGTCAGGCCGTCGCGGCGGGCCATGTGCTCACCGCACTGGTACCGCATGGTCTCGACGGAGACACCCTCGTATTCGGAGGTCGGATAGCCGTAGTAGACCCACAGGAACGTGCAGATCTTCATTTTATTGCCGGGTTTCACCAGTACGGTGACGCCGTCCGGGGTCAGGACGTCGATCTCCCCGGGACCTACGGTCCGATAGTCTTTATAACCAAGGTTCAGGAATGCAAAGGATTCGGAGGTGGCGATGTACCCATCCTCCTTCTTACCGATGAAGATGGGGGTCCTTCCCCACTTGTCACGGGCGACATAGATGCCCTTCGGCGTCATGAGCATCAGGGACAGGGAGCCGTCGATGCGCTCCTGCGCGTAACGGATGCCGTCGATGAGGTTCTCCTGCTGATTGATGAGGGCCGCGACCAGCTCGGTGGCATTGATCATGCCGCCGCTCATCTCCATGAAGTGGGCACCGCTGTTCTTGACGATCTCATCGGCCAGTTCCGTGATGTTGTTGATCTTGCCGACGGTCGTGAGCGCGTAGGGACCGTGGTGAGAGCGGATCAGCAGCGGCTGGGGCTCGTAGTCCGAGATGACGCCGATGCCGAGATTGCCCCGCATCGAATTGACATCTTTTTCGAATTTCGTACGGAACGGCGAGTTCTCGATGTTGTGGATGGCGCGGTCAAAGCCCTTCTCGCCATACACGATCATACCGGCACGTCTCGTACCCAGATGTGAATGATAGTCTGTTCCGAAGAACAGGTCGAAGACACAGTCATTTTTCGTGGCGACGCCACAGAATCCTCCCATTGTTGATCAACCCCTTAATTCTTGACAAACGCTAGTTGAAACAAAAAAGCCGGCAACACATGCAGTCAGTCCTACAGAAGAACTGCGCGACGTCATTGCCGGATGTAGAGATTATATATATATCAAGTCGAAAAGTCAATGTGCATCTTTATCTTTTTCCAAAAAGCAATATAATAGAGTGAAGACAAAATCAGACAGGAGTAACCACTATGTCCAATCAAGTGAAAGAACGCAACGAGATCGAGGAACAGTACCGCTGGGACCTCTCGACGTTATATGCCTCCGATGAGGCCTTTGAAGAAGATTTTGCGAAGCTGGATGCGTGTATCGCCAAAGTAGCCGCCTTCCAAGGCAAACTCACCGATGCCGCCTCGCTGAAAGCCTGCTTCGAGGCCGACACCGAGCTCGACCTGCTCCTCTCGGACCTCTTCTGCTACGCGAACCTGCGCCGCTCCGAGGACACCCGCGCCGAGGACGCTCAGGCCCTGTACATGCGCATTTACGGCAAGTATGTCGAAGCCATGACGCTCACGTCCTTCGTCCGTCCGGAAGTCCTCGCCCTCCCCGAAGAGACCCTGCAGGCCATCCGGGACGACGAACAGATGGCGGACTACGCCTACACGATGGAACGCCTCCTGCGCTCCAAACCCCACACCCTGACCGCGGACCAGGAACAGCTCCTCGCGAGCTTCGGCGAAGTGTTCGCGGCGCCCTCCGAGATCGCCGACAACCTGATGGATGCCGACATGGTCTTCGAGAGCGCGAAAGACAAGGACGGAAACGAGCGGGAAGTCTCCACCTCGAGCTATATCGACCTTCAGATGTCCCCCGAACGCGTCCTGCGCGAGAACTCGTTCCACAGCTTCTACAAGAGCTGGAAACAGCACATCAACACGTTCGCGGCGAGCTACGGCGGCACGGTCAAAGGGCATGTGGCTGAGGCTGCGGCCCGTCATTACGAGTCCTCCCGCGCCATGAGCATGTCCCACGAGAACGTCCCGACCTCCGTCTATGACAGCCTCATCGAAGCGGTCCGGGACAACATGCCCACCATGTACCGCTATGTGGAATTCCGCAAAAAGATGCTCGGCCTCGACGACCTCCACTACTACGACGTCTATGCCCCGCTGGTCGCCGACCTCGAGGAAAAATACACCTATGAGGAAGCTCAGGAGATGATCCTGGAAGCCATCCAGCCCCTCGGCAAGGAGTATGGCGATGTAGTCCGCGGCGCTTTTAAAGACCGCTGGATCGACATCTACCCGAACAAGGGCAAGAGCTCCGGCGCCTTCTCCTCCGGCACGTACCATTCGAACCCGTACATCCTCTGCAACTACACCGGCAGCCTCAACGAAGTGTCCACCATCATCCATGAGATGGGCCACTCCATGCACACGTGGAACTCGAACCACAACCAGCCGCCGCAGTATGCGGACTACACCATCTTCGTCGCGGAAGTGGCGTCGACGGTCAACGAGAACCTGCTCATCAACTACCTGCTCGAGCGCACCGACGAGCCGAAGGCCCGCATGGCACTCCTGAACCAGTACCTTGAGAACTTCAAGGGCACGGTCTACCGCCAGACCATGTTCGCGGAATTCGAGAAAGCCGCCCACGCCATGGCGGAAAACGGCGAGCCCCTCACCCCCGCCGCACTGAACGCGCTCTACGGCGGACTGGTCGAAGACTACTTCGGACCGGAGCTCACCATGGATGAAGAGGTCTCGTACGAATGGGCCCGCATCCCCCACTTCTACCGTCCCTTCTACGTCTACAAATACGCCACCAGCTACTCCGCCGCCGTCGCCCTCTCCGAGGCCATCCTCAAAGAGGCCCGCGAAGTCGGCACCGAAGCCGCGCTGGCAGACCCCGACTCCGCCGTCCGGAAGTACCTCAAGTTCCTCACCCTCGGCGGCAGCATGGACCCCCTCGACGAACTCAAGGTCGCCGGCGTCGACCTCTCGACCCCGGAACCCGTACAGGCTGCGCTCGTCAAGTTCAACGAAGTCCTCACCGAAGCCGAAGAACTCGCCGAGAAGTTATAAACCGGGTTCCGGTTTCTTTGATCGGTTCCGTCGAAAAGGTCCGCCGAGGCTTGCCAAGCCATACCACCGCGCGCTCATAAAACATTGCGCCGCTCCCCCCTGCGCCTCGGCGAACAGCTTTTCTCCTCCCCTCGCTTCGTTTTGCAAGGTGGAAACCGGAACCCTCTCCAAGCACAGAGAAAGCCCCTCTTTCGAGGGGCTTTTTGTTATAATTACGCATTTTTTCGTGGGAAAAGTTTGTCGAAGCAAGAATTGAGCTTTGCGGGGTGCGCCGCAGGCGCTATTGATTCTCAGAAACAGCCTCCGCAACGCGACCTTCGCCGCGAGACAAAGCTTTTCCAGAAAAAATGCCAAACCATATCAATTAACGAGAGTCTTTCCATCTGTACCGATGACGATCGTGCCGAGTTCGTCGGTGCGGTAGACGCGGGCGTTAACGTCCTTGAAGTTCGTCAGCGTCGACTCGTGGGGGTGGCCGAACTCGTTGTCCTTGCCGCAGCTGATGATGCCGTACTTCGGCTTGACCATGGCGAGGAAGCGGCGGGAGCTCGACGTATGCGAGCCGTGGTGGCCGGCCACATAGATCGTGGACTGCGCCGAAATGCCGGACGCCTTGCCTTCGTCGGAGTTCAGCCAGTCGATGACGTCCATCTCCTCATAATATTCGCCGTCGCCGGTGATGAGGAGCGATACATCGCCATAGGTGATTTTGATGAAGATAGAGCGGTTGTTGAGGTCATCCTGGTACTGGTTCTCCTTGCCGCCGATGGGACCCATGATCTCGACTGTGATCGTCTTGTCCGACTTCTTTCCGTCGAAGGTCAGGCGCATGCCGGGTTTCGCGGTGACGATCTTCGCGCCGGCGCTGCGGATGGAGCCGAGGATGACGCGGTAGAGTGCCGTGTCGTCTCCGAGGTGGTCCTGGTCGACGATGGGCAGCATGACGTTTTTGATGCTGAGGTTCGTCTTCGCCAGTTCCGGGAAACTGCCGACGTGGTCGGAGTGCGGATGGGTCAGGACCACATAGTCGAGTTTCCGGGTGCCGAGGCGCTTCAATTCGTCCTGGATGACGCCGTCGTTCCCCTGCTCACCGGTGTCCACGAGCATCGTGAAGACCGGGTCCTTACAGTGGATGAGCGTGGCAGACCCCTGCCCCACATCGAGGAAACTCATGGTGAAGGGCTGGTCGTAGACCTCCCCTTTCTCGATTTCCTCGGCCATGCCGAAGAACTCGTAGACGTCATTCCAGTCCGGCAGGTTCTCATCGATCTTCTGCCCGAAGGTAAAGAGCGCCGAGAGGCCCAGCATGACAAGCGCCACAAAACCGGCAAGTGATTTTCGAAGCATAACAACCACCAACAATAAAAAAAGCAAAATGACGTCGGAAAAGCTTTCCGCAGCAAGAATTGAGCTTTGCGGGGTACGCCGAAGGCGTTATTGATTCCCCCGTACAGCCACCGCAACGCGACCTTCGCAGCAAGGAAAGCCTTTTCCAGTCATTTTGCCAACCATATTAATCGTCCAAACCGAGCTCAATGGCGGCGGCTGTGCCGTCGTCCGCGTCGCCGGACATGGCGTTGCGTTCGAGCCACTGCTGCTTCGTGATCAGCACGGCTCTGGGCTTGGAGCCCTGGTACTCGCCGATGATGCCGTGTTCTTCCAGCTCATCGATGATGCGGCCGGCGCGGGCATAGCCGACGCCCAGTTTCCGCTGGAGCATGGAGGTCGAGGCCTGACCGGCTTCGAGGACCACCTGGATGGCCTGTTCGAAGAGGTCGTCGGAGCTGTCTCCGCCGCCGGACGGGGCATTGACACCGCCGCCCTTCTGGTTGGCGTTCTCCGTGGCGGCGGCAGCGGCTTCGATGTCCTTGATGATGGACTCATCGTACTCGGACTCTTCCTGGCTCTTGATGAACGTGACGACGTTCTCGATCTCCTTGTCGCTGGAGAAGCAGCCCTGGATACGGGTGGGCTTCGAGACGCCGACGGGGTTGAAGAGCAGGTCGCCGTTACCGAGGAGTTTCTCGGCGCCGGTCATGTCCAGGATGGTCCTGGAGTCGACCGCGGAAGCGACGTACAGGGACAGACGGCTCGGGATGTTGGCTTTGATGAGGCCGGTGATGACGTCGACCGACGGACGCTGGGTCGCGATGACCATATGCATACCGGCGGCACGGGCCATCTGAGCGAGACGACAGATGGAGTCTTCGACTTCTTTCGGGGTCGCCATCATGAGGTCGGCGAGCTCATCGATGAAGATGACGATCTGCGGCATGACCTCCATGTCGGGGTCGCCGGCGGCCATCTGATTGTAGCCCTTGATGTCTCTGACGCCGGTGTCGGAGAACTTCTGATAACGGTTCAGCATCTCCCGGACGGCCCACTGCAGGGAGCCGGCGGCCTTGGCCGGTTCGGTGACGACCGGGACCAGCAGGTGCGGGATGCCGTTGTACTTCGAGAATTCGACCTTCTTCGGGTCGATCATGACGAGTTTGACCTCTTCCGGTGTCGCGTTGTAGAGGATACTCAGGATCATCGCGTTGACGCAGACGGACTTACCGGAACCGGTCGTACCGGCGATGAGCAGATGAGGCATCTTGGCGATGTCCATCGTGCAGATCTTACCGGATATATCTTTGCCGAGGGCGACACTGAGCTTGCTCTTCTGGGCGCCCTTCTTGTATTCGGGAGACTCGATGACTTCCCGCAGGTTGACCGCGTCGCGGTCCTTGTTCGGGACTTCGATACCGACAGCCGTCTTGCCCGGAATGGGTGCGATCCGGACACCGGACGCTGCAAGGTTCAGCGCAATGTCATCGGCGAGGCCGGTGATTTTCGACAGCTTGACGCCGGCGGCGGGAGCCAGTTCATACCGCGTGACCGAGGGGCCGCGGGCGATGTCGACGAGCGTCGTCCTGACGCCGAAGCTCTGGAGGACTTCGATGAGTTTTTCCGCGTTGTCTCTGAGCTCTGCTTCCGAACCGCCACCGAGGCTGAGCTTCGGCGGGTTCAGGCAGTCGAGCGGAGGCAGCTGATATTTCTTCTTGGGCTTGTCGGCATCGCCGGCAGCCTTTTCCATTTCGTCCATCTGGGCGCGGGCCGCTTCGACGTCGAATTTCTCTTCGACGATGGGCTCGGACTTCGGACGGGTCTGTTTCGGTTTGTTGTTCGCGGCCTTCTTGACGATCTCATCGAGGGAATCGCCGGTCGCGACACCGTTGTCGTCATAGGCAGGGGCAGCGTCTTTGGCAGCTTTGGCCGCGGCGGCTGCGGCAGCAGCACTGGTGGCGGCACCGGCAAGTTCCGCTTCCATCGGAGCCTTCTTGCGTCCCCGGTTCTTCTGGAACGACATCTCTTCGGAGGCGGGTTCGGCCTCTTCCGCGGCTCTCACGCGTCTGCGACGTTTGGGCGATGGACCGAGGTCGACGTCCGGGTTGAAGCTTTCTCTCCGGGCCTGTTTCTCAGCCTGTTCCTCTGCTCGAAGAGCGCGGCGCTCTTCACGGGCGGCCTGCAGTTCTTCGAAGCTCTCCTTCGTCGCGGTCCGGGCCTTCTCGGCCGGGTCGACGATGTAGTGGTACAGGCGGACCAGCGTGGTGCCGGACAGCAGCATCAGTGTAACAAAGGCGAGCAGGATGAGGGTCAGGCCCGCCGGAAGTTTGTTGATGAAGAGTCTCAGCAGAGGAGCACCCAGGATGGCACCGATGGCGCCGCCGCTGAGGCCGTCCTGACCGAGCTGATAAGCTCCGGCAATGCCGCTGCCGATGGAACTCGGTGCGCCGTCACCGGCAAAGACGTAGATCGCCGCACAGAGGAACCAGATGAACAGCATGGCCAGCACGATCTTCGGCTGGAGGTTGTCGGTGTCCCGGTCCATGGAGATGAGGATGGCCACCGCGATCAAAAAGAACGGGATGACATAGGCCATGACCCCGAACAGTCCGAAGAAGACGTTCTGCAGGACCAGCCAGACCCCGCCTCCTTTGAGGAACGCGAGGAACGCCAGGAAGAGGGCGACGGCGAACAGGATGATGGCGCCCATCTGCTTGTTGTTCGAAGCTTTCTGAGCGCTCTTCGCCGCTTTGGAATTCCGCTGCGCCGTCTTTCTGGCAGAACCGGAACGGGACCCGCCGCTTTTCGCGCCGGATCTCGAATTGGTCGTTTTTCTGTTGGAACTTCCCTTCTGGGATGTCGCCATTTGTTTCACCTCGTAGAATTACAGAATACCCAGTTTCTCGAGCGTGGCCAGCGTGATGACCACCGCGGAGAGGATGAGGCAGTAGTAGCCGAAGAACTGGAATTTATCTTTGTTGACGAGCCACTCAAGGAGTTTGATGGCAGCGACACCGACCACAGCGGAAACGACGATACCCACGAGGATGGGACCGATGTCGAGGGCCAGAGCGCCGCCTTCGAGGGTGTCTTTGATTTCAAGGACAGCCGCTGCCAGAACAGCAGGCGTGCCGAGGACGAAGGAGTATTCGACCATGTAGTCTTTGTCGACTCCGCGGAGCATACCGGTGGAGATGGTGGAACCGGACCGGGAGATGCCGGGGAACGCGGCAGCAGCGAGCTGTGCCACACCGACCCACCAGGCGTCCTTGCCTTCGACCATAGGCCGGATGTTCTTTTTCGTGCGCGATGCACGGGATCCGGTAAACAGCAAAATAGCTGTGATGAGGAAGCAGAAACCTTCCACTAAGATGTCCGTGTCATTCGCCAGACCTTCGACGAGGTCCTTGAGGTTCTGTCCTCCCCCGACGGGGATGAACAGGAACAGCAGCGGGATGCAGGAAATGAACATCATGTAGAGCATGTGACGGTCGTCCGAGACATGCTTCGTGTCGAGTTTGCGGGTAAAGAACTCACCGATCGTCTTGCCGATCTCTTTGATGAGTTTCCAGAAGGTCTTGTAATAGACCGCGATGACAGCGACCAGAGTGCCGATGTGCAGGAAGACAGTCAGCTGCAGGGAACCTTCTCCGGAAAGTCCCATGAAGTGCTGGAACACGGAGAGGTGGCCGGAACTGGAGACCGGCAGAAATTCGGTAGCTCCCTGTACGATGCCGAGGATGATCGCTTTGAGATATTCCATCATGACAGAATGTGGCTCCTTTTAATTTAATACATTTTCGGCTCATTATATCAAAATGTAGGCGCTACTTCAAGGTATACCACAACCTGTGCCCCACTTTAGGTCTATTTCAGATACATTTCAATTATTACATTGACATACTCTTAACAGATTACTATAATATGATTGTTAAAAAATTAAACAAGTCGAAAGGAAACACAGTCCCATGGGCAAATATGACACCTATGTAGAACAGTGCACCGCGCACTTCAAGGCGCTCCTCGAGGAACAGCTCGAGAGAGAAGACAGAATGGAAGCAGACGACGAGAAGAAAGACTTCGCAAATCTCGACCACATCGTCATCGGATTCTGCGGCGGCGACGGCATCGGCCCGGTCATCACAGCTGAGTCCAGACGTCTGGTCGAATTCCTGCTGAAGGACGACATCGCTTCCGGCAAAGTCGAACTCAAAGATATCGACGGCCTCACTATCGAGAACCGTCTCGCAGTCGGAAAAGCCATCCCGGACGACGTCCTTGCTGAGCTCAAGACCTGCGACGTCATCATGAAGGGCCCGACCACCACCCCCACCGGCGGTACCATGGAGAGCGCGAACGTCGCCATGCGTCGTGAGCTCGACCTCTATGCGAACGTCCGCCCAACCAAAGTTCCCTCGGAGGACATCGACTGGATCTTCTTCCGTGAGAACACCGAAGGCGAATACGTCCTCGGTTCCAAAGGCGTGGAAGTCCCCGACAAACTCGCCTTCGACTTCAAAGTCACCACCAAAGCCGGCACTGAGCGCATCTGCCGTGCCGCTTTCGAGTACGCCAAGAACAACGGCAAAGACTATGTGGCCATCGTCACGAAGGCCAACATCATGAAAAAGACCGACGGCAACTTCACGAAGATCGCCCACGAGGTCGCGAAGGACTATCCGGACATCAAGGCGGAAGACTGGTTCATCGACATCATGACGGCGAACCTCGTCAACCCGGCCAGACGTTCCCAGTTCCAGGTCTTTGTCATGCCGAACCTTTACGGCGACATCATCACCGACGAAGCAGCCCAGATCCAGGGCGGCGTCGGCACCGCCGGTTCCGGCAACCTTGGCGACAAGTACTGCATGTTCGAGGCCATCCACGGTTCTGCTCCCCGCATGATCGAAGAAGGCCGCGGCAAGTACGCGAACCCCTGCAGCATGTTCAAAGCCTCTGAAATGATGCTCCGTCACATCGGCTACATCGAAAAGGCTGACAAGCTCGCAAAAGCTCTCGAGATCTGCAACGATACCGAGCGCAAATATGTCATCACCGGTCGTGACGGTGGTGCCACCTGCGAAGAGTTCGGCAACTATGTCATGGAGACCGTCTCTTCCCTCTAAACCCCTGTAACAAATTGGCGCTGCTTCTAAATCAAAAAAGGAGAACAACGTTATGGGATCCAAGTATGTATCCAGTTCCGTCATCAAACGCCTTCCCCGCTATTACCGCTTCCTCGGCTACCTCATGGAGGACGGCATGGTCCGCATCTCCTCGAGAGAGCTTGCGGAGCGCATGGGCCTTTCCGCTTCCCAGATCCGTCAGGACCTCAACAACTTCGGCGGCTTCGGTCAGCAGGGCTACGGCTACAACATCGAAAGCCTCTACAGGGAGATCGGCAAGATCCTCGGCGTAGACAGCGGCTTCAAGACCATCCTTGTCGGTGCCGGCAACCTCGGCCACACGATCGCTCTGCAGATCGAGTACGAGAAGCGCGGCTTCGACCTCATCGCCATCTTCGACAAGAAGGAAAGCCTTTCCGGTCAGATGATCAACGGCATCCCGATCCGTTCCTCGAACGACATCGGGGACTTCTGCAAGGACAACGACGTCAAGGTCGCCATCCTCTGCGTGCCCTATGAAGCGGCGAAAGAGCTCGTCCCGACCCTGGTCAGCAGCGGCGTGGTCGGTTTCTGGAACTTCTCTCACTACAACATCAGCGAGGACTATCCGCAGGTCTCTGTGGAAAACGTCCACCTCAACGACAGCCTGATGACTCTTTGCTATCAGGTCCTGCACGAAAATAACTGACCGGAAGGGTGTCTCAAATGAAACAGATCTTAGATTATATGCCTCTCGACATCGTCCCCCATCCGGACGGATTCGTCATCATTGAACCGGACAAGAAAGATCAGGACGGTCGTCTCCGCATCTCGTTCTGGTTCTACAACCTGAAGACCATGGTGGTCCAGAAGGTCAAAAAGAATTTCTACACCGAGTGCAAATTCGGTCCTGCCCACGAGAACATCACGCGGCAGATCAACGACTACATCTCCTGCGCGGTCTGTGAATCGCCAAGAGACTACATCAACGTCGTGTTCCCCACCGGCGAGATCGGCATCTTCGACATCAGCGGCACGCTCATCTGGACGGGCGATTTACTGTACCACGACTGTGCGCTTCGCAGCTGCGCGCCGGACGGCAAGAACATCTGGTGTGCGGTCCCCGACCAGAACGCCATCGTTCGCTACTCCACCAAACTGGAGCGCGTCGACTTCCGCATCGGCGGCGTCGACACTCTGGCCTTCGGCCGTCCGATGTCTGTCTCCCGCTACGGCGACGACCTCTTCGTCTGCTGCAAGACGTCCAACAACATCAAGAAGATCTCCCTCAAGAACTATGTCTCCGAGGACTACAAGAAGTTCGAGGAAGGCGTTCTGCGGTATCTTCGCGTCGGCGACAGCGAGATCGTCGTGCTGAACTCCGGCATCTATCTGCTGGACGACTAAGGAGAACCCTATGTTTTCAATGGATCGGGCATCCCAGTGGGATGCCCTTCTCTCTGACCCGGACGTCCCCGCCATCTTAGAGGCGATTTACGACGCCATCGACCCCACGGTCACCGGAAAGAACTACTACCCCGCCCCGGAGAACGTGCTCCGGTTCCTGCGGATGGAGGCCCCGGTGAAGTACTGCATCGTCGGCATGGACCCCTACCCCTCCTTCAACGAGCGGGACGGCATCCCCATCGCCACCGGCCGCAGCTTCGAAGTCTCCGAGCTCTACGGTCAGGGTTGGGACTACAAGATCAAACAGGCCTCTCTGCGGAACATGCTGAAGGCGATCTACTACAATGAGACCGGCACGAACCCGCAGCTCTCAGTCATCCGGGACGAGATCGTCTCCGGATCCTTCGACATCCTCCCTCCCACCGACTGGTTTGGCGCGATGGAAGCCCAGGGCGTCCTGTTCCTGAACTCCACTCTGACCGTCGAAGCCGGGAAACCGGGCTCACACCAGAAACTGTGGGAGCCTTTCCGGGCAAAACTCATTCCGTACCTCGAGCAGATGGGTTGTGTCTTCATGCTCTGGGGAAACAACGCCCAGACCGAAGTTCCCGTCTACCTGAGCGACGCGGCAAAGACCACTCAGGTCCTGACCGCCCCTCACCCCCGCATGGCGGAGTTTGTCACCGGGAACACGTTCCGGGACGCGACAGACGTCAACTGGACCGGAGTGGGGTAAAAAAATAGCCTCCGGCGAATGCCGGAGGCTTTCTCTGTTATTCCAGGTTTGAAATCGATCAGATGAGGAACTGCGCGAGCAGACGGACTTCCTTGATGGCTTTCCATCTGTCTTTCAGGTCGAGCGGAGGCAGCGGCGCTTCGATGCAGTCGACATCGAGGTTCTGTGCTTCCAGTTCCGGAATGGTGTAAGGTCCATCGCGGAAGGCATCGTAGGTCATGTCGGTCGGCTGGCCAAGGGCGGCGAAACCGACTTTGATGAGGTACTTCCGGACGGCGCCGATGCCGATCCAGGGAAGCCAGACGAGGTCGGCCTGACCCGGAAGGGTGGGCATCATAGAGGCAGCCATACGGACCGCAAGGTTGTTGACTTCGCCCCAGCCGCGGATGAAGAAGAACGGATGGGATGCGGCTTCCTTCGCCGGAGCGGAGTTCTCGCCGACGACGACCGTCAGGCCGGGCAGAGCCTTGAGCTCTTCGAGGCTGTAGGCATGTCCGTCATCGGAGAGCCAGTACTTCTCGCCTTCGAATTCGGCGCCTTCACCGACGATGACGTTAAGGTGGCGCATCTTGGTCAGCGGATAGGTATAGGAGGCGTAGAAGACTTCGAAGCAGGTACCGAGCGAGGACGGTGTGCCACCACGGTCATACTGTTCCATCGCATAGACATCTTCGAAGGGGATGCCGTCAAGCTTGGTCAGCGGTTTGACGTGGGGGTTCGTGTAGCCGACGAACTCGCGGACGCCGGGCCAGTGTTTCTTGAAGCGCTCGGAAAGCAGGGTGGGTTCTGCCTGACGGAAGGGAACGACGCGCTTCTCGCCGATGATTTCGACGTTGGGGTCGCCAAAGCCCTTCTTGTCAGCGGACTTCAGAAGGCCGCTCTCGGCCGGGTCGAAGCCCATGAGTTCGGTGGTGACACGGTCGACTTCGACAGCGTTGGTACCGCAGATGATGCGGTCAAACAGGACGGGATCGTTCGGGCCGGGGGTGTTGCCTTCGCCGCCGATGATACCGTCGATGACGGTGAGATCGGGTTTGAACGCATACATGATGTCGGTCAGCTTGGTGTCGATCTCATAGGTATGGTTTCTCGCGCGCATGTTGACGGAGTAGGTACCCATGGAGTTCTTGAAGCCGAGGGTGACACCGGTGTAGATGTTACATTTGGTCTTCGGATGAGAGACATAGAGGCGCTCACCGCGAATGACTTCGCCGACGATGTCCGGGAAATAGACTTCGCGGCCGACTTCCGCCTTCGGGCAGAAGAAACGCTGGGTCGGTCTCTCCTCGAACGCGAGGAACCGGGCGTTATACTTTTTGGCGATCTTCAGATAGCCGGCCATCTTGGCATAGGTCCAGGTCACGAGACCGGAGCCCTCGCCGATGACGATGTCGGAGCAGAGTTCGGACAGGACTTCCATGGTGGCGTCGAAGACGCGGGGGTCCGTCGTCTGCGGGATGTCGTAGTCGTACCGGTAAGAGGTCTTCGGGGTGACGAAAACCAGGTTCGGCTTGATGAGGATCTTCTGACCCTTGAATTTTTCTTTCCAGCCGGTCGCTGCATCCAGTTTGTCGAGGGCGCTGCGGACGGTCGCCTTGATGGCTTTGACGTCAGCACGCTGCTCATAGCTCTCTCTGCCGTAGTCATAGGGCAGCATGACATAGTTATGAGTATAGTTCAGTTTCGGCGCCTCTTCGATGACGACCGCGTTGTGTTCATATTTGACTCCCATTACAGTTCCCCCTTAGTCATGACGGATGACGATATCGTCTTCGCGACGGATGAAATCGTCATCGGTGAAGGTCTCTTTCTTCATCTGTCTCTTCAGCGGCAGCCACCACAGGAAGCCGAAGCAAAGGCAGCTGGCGATGGAGACGGAGTCTTTCTCGCCATACTCTCTGCCGGTCTTCAGGCCGACGGTGAGGAGCTCCCAGAGGTGGAGAAGGAACAGGAAGAGTGCGCACCAGGGGAATTTCTTCCAGATCATGAGGATGGTGCTGAGGGCCCAGAGGGCGATGCACGCAAGATAAGTCAGTACTGCGATCATTGTAGTTTCTCCTTTCTTACTTCTCGATACCGTTCTCGGTTCTCCAGCGCAGCGGGACCCACCAGGTGAACCCGAAGGTCATGCACATGCACAGAGAATAGAGGAACTTCTCGCCGCCTTCTTTGCCGACTTTCAGACCGATGGTGACGGTCTCAAAGGCATGCAGAGCAAGGATGCCAAGGACGATCCACGGGAATCCGAAGGGCGATGCAATGGCACCGAGCGCCCAGAGGACGATGACGAGGAAATAGTCCAGCTTTTCGATTTTGGTCAGGAAGGAGAACACAAAATCTCTTAACTTTTTCATAGAATACCACCTTCTGCTTATGTTTTTCATTCGTGATGACACGCACTCCTATACGTGTACAATTAACATAAACATTATAGATGATTTGCCTAAAATCATCAACTACTTCCTCACACTTTTTATGTAGTTTCCCTCGTCTTCTTTCTAACAAGAAGGTTCAAAGATTATTTACTTAGGAAACAACGTTTTCGCGCCCACCTTAGAAACGAAGCCAGGGGAGCCGAAACGTTGTCTGGATGGTGCGCAGGGGGGAGCAGCGCAATGCTTTAAAAGCGGGCGGGGGTATGGCTTGGCAAGCACCAGACGGACCGTTTCGGCGGAACCCGATCAAGGCGCGAAAACAAAAACTCCTCAGAATAGAATCTGAGGAGTCATTTGTTATTTGAGGATTTCGGAGAGCGGGATGTTGTTTGCTTCGGCGAGTTTCTTCGCGCTCTCGTATTCGATGGTGGTCTTGTCGATGTCTTCGTAGGTCAGGTGCTTCGCATCGACCGGTCCGTAAGGGGTGTCTACGGTGACGGCTTCCCGGTCCATGATGACCCGTACCTGCAGAGAGACCCGCATGCCGATAGCGCTGGTCTCCCGGAAGATGACTTTGATGCAGGCATCTTTGACGTCTTCCCTGCACATGACGGACAGGGCGTAGGCCGGTCGCCCCTTCTTCATGAAGATGGGCGTGTACCAGACATCTTTCGCGCCCGCTTCGAAGAGTTTCTCCATGCAGTGCGCGAGGGTCTCTCCGGTGCAGTCGTCGAGGTTCGTCTCGAGTTTGAAGATCTCGTCTCTCATGACTCTCTCCCCTTTACCGTCTGGCGATTGATCTTGGCAGCCATGAATCCGGCGCCAAAGCCGTTATCGATGTTGACGACCGCCGTTCCCGCCGCACAGGAGTTCAGCATGGCGAGCAGCGCGGACAGGCCGCCGAAGTTGGCACCGTATCCGACGCTCGTCGGACAGGCGACGATCGGCGCGTTGACGAGGCCGCCGATGACGCTGGCAAGGGCGCCTTCCATGCCGGCCACCGTGACGATGGCGTTGGCTTTGCGGATGTCCTCCACCTGGTCGAGGAGACGGTGGATGCCCGCAACGCCGACATCGTAGTAGCGGTGGACCTCCGCGCCGCACATCCAGGCCGTCAGAGCGGCCTCTTCCGCGACCGGGATGTCCGTGGTGCCGGCGGTGCAGATAGCCACATTCCCGATCTGCTCTTTCGGCTCACCCACCGTGATGATCTTCGCGTTCTCATAGAACACGGCATCCGGCAGGACCGCTTTCACGGCGTCATAATGCTCCGCATCCGCTCTGGTGCCGAGCACGAGACCGCTCCGCTGGTAGATCGCCACCGCGATCTGCGCGACCTGGTCCGGCGTCTTCCGCTCACCGAAGATGACTTCCGGGAAGCCGATGCGGGCCTCTCTCGAGTGGTCGATCTTCGCGAAGGACAGGTCCTCGTAGGAGTCTTTCTTCAGTTCGTTCAGGGCATCATCCACAGACAGCGTACCGTCTGCGACCTGAGCCAGAACATCTTTCAATTCCATTTCAGTCACCCATTCTTATTTCTGCAGGCACCCGGAGTCCAGCACTTCGTACATGCGGAAGAACTCACGCAGGTCCCGCAGGATGTTGTCGACGCCTCCCGGCGTATTGCTTTCGATGTTCAGCGGCATGACGGGGTCGTGGACCGAGAGCCGGAGCAGGAACCAGCCGTCCACTTCGGGTTTCGAAGCGCGGATGCCCTCTGCGTTATCCGGTGCCACTTCGTAGTCGTCCGCGTCGGACACGACCGCAGCCAGGTCGTCGATGACCTGCTGGCCGATGTCCCGGAAGTTCTCGGGCAGGATCTTCAGCCGGAACTCCTCCGCTTCCGCCGGCTCCTGCAGGTCGGCGATGAGGTCTCCGAGGACCTTCCCTTCCCGCTTGAGCTGCGCCGCTTTGATGATGATCTTTGTAGCGAGGTACGCGCCGTCGTCGAGGAAATAATTCTCCCGCATGGCCGCGTGACCGGAGGTCTCGATGGCCAGAGGCGCGTTGGTGCTCTCCTCGAGATTCAGGCGTTTCGCCTCGTTGATGACGTTCTTGTAGCCCCGTTTGAACCGACAGTGTTTGCCGCCGAGGGTCTCTTCAATGAAGGTCTTGAGGCCGGAGGACGTGACCGAGTCCGTGACGATGGTGCCGCCTTCGTTGTCCTCAAGGGCAATGGCAGCCGCCAGGGCGATGAGCGCGTTGCGGTTGATCTCTCTGCCCTTCTCATCGACACAGGCCGAACGGTCGACATCGGTGTCGAAGATGATGCCGAGGTCGCAGCCGTTGTGGAGCACCGAGTTCGAGATGGCCTCCATGGCAGTCTTGTCTTCCGGGTTCGGGACGTGGTTCGGGAACATGCCGTCCGGCTCCAGGAACTGGCTGCCGGTGATGTCCGCACCGAGGGGCTCGAGGACTTTCGTCGCATAGAAGCCGCCCGCGCCGTTGCCGGCGTCGACCGCGATTTTGAAGTCCCGCAGGGGCCGCGCGTAGTCGTCCGCGTTGATGCCTTCACAAATCATGGACCGGAGCTGTTCCGCGTAGTTGTTCATGTAGGGCGTGTCCGTCACCGTGCCGGGTTCCATGGCCGGTTCCTTCGGCGCGTTCTCCGCGAGGTTCAGGATCTCGCTGACTTCGCCGCTCTCGATGCCGCCGGTCTTCGTGAAGAACTTGAAGCCGTTGCGGTTGAACGGGTGGTGGCTCGCCGTGATCTCGACGGCGGCGTCACAGTCGAAGTTCACCGTGGTCATGAACATGGCAGGGGTCGAGGACAGGCCGCAGTTCTTGACGTGCACACCGGCCAGCGTGAGCCCTTTGATGAGCGCGTCGGTCAGACGGTCGGCCGAGATGCGGGAGTCGTGCCCCACTGCCACCGTGAACGTGGCGCCGTACGAGGGGGTCAGCTTGTCCTCCAGCCAGCAGGCAAAGCCGTAGCCAATGTTCTGAGCCACTTCATCGGTCAGCTGGATCTCCTGTCCCGGAACACCTTCCGCAGCAATGCCGCGGATGTCGGTGCCGCTCTTCAGCACCTGGTAGGTCTGTTCTAACATGGTAAATATCCTCACTCATTTTCGACTGGAAGCAACTTCCAGATAATCGTCGGTCTTTTGGAGCCCCAGGCGCTCATAGAAGGCCTGTTTGTCCGGTCGGCACATCAGGTATGCCCTGCGGTCCGGATAGGCGTCACAGAGCGCGCGGATACAGGTGCTCGCGTAGTGGTGTCCCCTCGCTTCAGGAAGCGTTGCGATGGCGCCGAGGAACACGGCTTGGTCCATGACCACCAGAGCGGCCGCCGTGGCCACCGGGGTCCCGTCCACCTGTAGCAACACCGAGCGGGCCGTGCCGTGACGCACCCGGTAGGAAAAGTCCGTCAGGAAGTCCCCGTAGTCCTCCACGACATAGCCGGGGTTGCTGGCGGTCAGGACGTCATAAAAGTGGCGGAAGTCGTCGTCCCATACGAGCTCCCCCTCTGCCCCTTTGGCGATACACGCCGAGCCCGCAGAAAGACTCATGACACATCCGGTCTCTCCTTCCGGGTACGCTTCCGCGAGGACAGCGGCCGGGCCCACCAGGGCGCCGAAGCCGATGGCCCGGAGGAAGGCAAGCAGTTCCGGTACATCGCCGGGGGGAGAGACATGGACCGTAACGGTCCCGTAGTACTTCGACAGGAACGCCGTCAGATGCCCCGCTTCGTCCCGCTGGGTCCATGCCGAGACGAAGTCATACGAGAGGCCGTAGGAGAGCACCGGGCCAAGGGCCTTGATGCCGAATACGCTGCCCTCGCAGAACGTCTTCAGTTCCGCCATCTGTTCCGGAGTGACGGACTCCAGATATTTGATCATAAACTGGCTCCTGTCAGGTTTTCACCTATTTTAACATAAAATAACACCCCGAAGGGGTCCGGGGTGCTAATCGTTTCTAAATTGTAACCTGCTCTTAATAATTGGTCGGAAGGACCGCCTCGATGCAGTCCGCCATGTAACGGCTGCCGGCGAGGGTCGGATGCGGGTTGAATCCACTGTCGTCGAGGGACATGAACTCGTACATCGGAATGGTGAATTCCCGTTTGATGAGCTCATACTGCGACACGTCAGCGTAGTAGTACTGACCGGGCTTCTTGTACTGCCAAGCCTTGCGGACCGGCTCGTAGAAGACGTCGTAGAGGATCTGCGTGGTACCCGAGATGGGGTTCTCGCTGAGGTGGATGGTATCCGGCAGTGTGACCGTACCGACGAGGGGGATGTCGATCTGGATCGGCTGACCCATGTACTGGATCCGGAACGAACCGGAGGCGACGCCCGGAGTCAGGTTAAGGTATTTGAATGAGTTCGCACTGGAAAGAGCGACGACTGTGACATCGGGATTCAGGTCATAGATGGCCTGCATGATGGCGTTGTAGTTGTCCTGATACTGGATGAAGTACGTTGCGAGGTTCTCGATCCAGGCAGCCCAGAACACAGCCCACAGCTGGGGGTTCTCGGCAAAGCCGGCGAGGTAATACATCGCGTTGCGGACGACCGTGCCCCAGGAGCCGTACTTCGCCAGTTCTTCATCGAGCGCTCCGCGGGGATCGGACCCCGGGATGTACCCGTACTTGGCGATGGCATAGATGAGGGCGATGGTGCCGTACCAGGAATCGTTGACGCCGATGTCGATGGTGATGAGGTCAGCTTTCTGGATGGCTCTCCGAATGTGGCCCTTCTCACGGTCGAGGAAGGCCTGCGTGTAAACGCCGCCGGTGAAGTTCGCGAGCTGATCCTGCTCCCACCATTTCATCTGGTAGTTGTCATACAGTTCGTACCGCAAGGTGCCGGAACAGAAGCCCGGGTACGCCAGCGAATAGAACTTCGCGTGGGTATCTGTTGCCACGTGGTCTGCATAGGAACCTTTGATGCGCTTCTTGTAGACGATCTTCCGGCCATACTTGTTGTAGTCCGGAAGGCCGAAGCCGGAGGCGACGCTGTCTCCGATGCATACGTAGGTCCCGTAGTGTCTGACGTTGTTCTGGTTGGCCGCGAGCGCAGTGACTGCGCAGACAGAGGCCAGCATGACCATTGCCATCAGTGAGGCAATGACCTTGCGGTATGCTCTTTTCATTGTTGTGACTCCCATTTAAAACGTATACGCAAAGGTTTGGTGCCCCGTTTACCGGGTGGGCAGGACCTCGAGGATCTTGTCCGCCATATACTGGTTGCCGGCAAGCGTGGCATGCGGGTTAAATCCAGAATCGTCCATCGACATAAACTCATACATCGGGATGGTGATCTGATTCTTCATGATCATCTCATAGTCAGTGACGTCAGCATAGTAGACCTGGCCCGGTTTCTTGACAGTCCATGCCTGACGGATGGGCTCGTAGAAGAAGTCGTACATGACACCGGTGACGTTGGCGATGGGGTTCTCACTGACATGGACGAAGTTCGGCAGAGTGAAGGTGCCGACGAAGGGAAGGTCGACCTGGACCGGCTGACCCATCCACTGGAGCTTCAGAGAACCGGAGCGGACGCCCGGAACGAGGCTCAGGCAGCGGAAGGAGTTGCCGCTGGCAAGGTTGACGACCGTGACATCAGGATTCAGCTTGAAGATGCCTTCCATGATGGCATTGAAGTTCTGCTGATACTGCAGGAAGTAGGTGCCGAGGTTTTCGACCCACCAGCCCCAGAAGGTAGCCCACATCTGCGGGTTCTCTGCGAAGCCGGCAAGGTAGTACATCGCGTTGCGGGCGACGGTGCCCCAGGAACCGTAGGTGGCAAGTTCCTCAGCGAGGGTCTTGCGCGGGTCCTGACCAACCACAGTACCGTACTTCGCGATCTCATAAACGAGGGCGATGGTGCTGTACCAGGTGTCGTTGACACCGAGGTCGACGGTGATGAGGTCCGCGTTGGCGACTGCGTTGCGGATCTTGGCTCTCTCTTTGGCAAGGACTTCCGGCGTATAGACGTTATACGAGAAGTTCTCGAGCTGATTCATTTCCCATTCCCGCGGATAGTAATTGTCCGTGAGGATGTAACGGAAGATGGCCGAGGTGAAGCCCGGATAACCGCCGGGATAATAGGTGCCGCCTTTGCCTTTGGTGGCGCCGACTGCTCTTGCGATGAGGGTGCCGTAAGCGCCCTGGATCTTCGTGTTGTAAGTAAGGATCTTGCCTTTTGCGTTATAGTCCGGAAGACCGAAGCCGGATGCGACACTGTCGCCAAGGCAGACATAGTTCGGGTACTGCTTGACATTCGTGCGGTTTGCGGCAAGTGCGCTGACGGACAGGGCGGAAACCATGACCGCTACCAGCATGAGCACTGCAACTAACTTTTTCGTTGTCTTTCTCATTGTTTCATCTCCATCTGAATTGTTTGTTTTGTGTGTGGATTTGCTTACATACATACGTTTCATAGCCAGTTACAACTACGATAGCGCCTTATATTATAAAATAACAAAGTTCCGGAATTCAATACCTTTTCTCTATACACCTACAAAAAAATGTCAGCGATTCGTCAGCGAAAACGGTGACTTTCCCGGCAATGTTAACATATGCTAACATAGAGCAGAAAAAGAACAGGCCTCCCCCGTTCCCGAGGAAGGCCTGCCTGGCAGGGATGGTGCGATTTGAACGCACGAATGACGGAGTCAAAGTCCGTTGCCTTGACCGCTTGGCTACACCCCTGTGTATGAAAAAGGCCGCCCGTCAAAAGATGGGCGGCCTTTTTGCTTATGTGGGGTGGGCGGAGGGATTCGAACCCTCGGTCTCCAGAGCCACAATCTGGCGCTTTAACCAACTAAGCTACGTCCACCATATATCGCAAAAATGGCACGCCAGAAGGGACTCGAACCCCTGACCCACTGCTTAGAAGGCAGTTGCTCTATCCAGCTGAGCTACTGGCGCATATTTGTTGGAGCGGGTGATGGGAATCGAACCCACGTAACCAGCTTGGAAGGCTGGAATTCTACCATTGAACTACACCCGCAAGTGAATTGCGACGGTCATTATTATATAGTAACGACCGTCGCATGTCAATAAATAATTACAGTGATTTGACCACGATCTCGCCATCTTCCACACTGACGTGGATATGGCTGACGGGAGCGCCGTCCGCGCTGATGATGAGGTCCGCGATGGGGTCCTCGATGTTGCGGCGGATGACGTTGCGCAGGTCGCGCGCGCCGCGGACCGTGCTGTCCATCCGCTCTCGCAGAGCGGCAGGAAGGGTCTCGTCGTACGAGAGCAGGATGCCCTTGTCCTTCAGCGGGTCGATGAGTTCGCCAACCATCAGGACCGCGATGTCCTCGTAATCCTTGTCCGAGAGGTCGTTGAAGAGGACGACTTCATCGACACGGCCGATGAACTCCGGACGCAGGAACTCACGCAACGCCTTCATGGCGTGGTCGCGGTTCTGCTCCGCCTTGCTGGTGCCGAAGCCCAGGGACGTGTCCTTGAACTGGCTGCCGGCGTTGGAGGTCATGACGATGACGGTGTTCGAGAAGTCGACCGTTCTCCCCTGCGCATCGTTGATGCGGCCCTCGTCGAGGATCTGCAGGAGGATGTTCATGACATCGGGATGGGCCTTTTCGATCTCGTCGAAGAGGATGACGGAGTAAGGTTTCCGGCGGACCTTTTCGGTCAGCTGACCGGCCTCGTCGTAACCGACGTATCCGGGAGGCGAACCGATGATCCGGGAGACACTGAACTTCTCCATGAACTCGGACATATCGAGACGGATGAGGGTCTCGGGCGTATCGAAGAGCTGATTGGCCAGCTGCTTGACGAGCTCGGTCTTACCGACACCGGTGGGTCCGACAAAGATGAAGGATGCCGGTTTCCGGCGGGCGTTGATCTGGATGCGGCTGCGTTTGACCGCGTTGGCCACCGCGTGGATGGCTTCGTCCTGACCCTTGACCTTCTCTTTGAGAGCCTCTTCCAGGTGCGCGAGTTTCCGGATGTCGGACTCGATGACCTTGGAGGCCGGAACGCCGGTCCAGAGCTGGATGACCTTGCCGAGATCAGCTTCGGTGACCTGGTTGTCCTTCGCAGCTTCCTGCAGGGCGGGAAGTTTGGACTCTTCGGCCATGATCTCCGACTTGACTTTCGCCTGTTCCTCATAGTCCGGGTTCTCGGTCTCCGCCTCCAGCGCTTCGAGGTCGGCCTTCAGGTCAGCGAGGTCGCGTTCCGCGATCTCCGCTTCGGAGATGGCCTTGTTGCGCAGGTTGGCAGCGGTGCAGGCTTCATCGAGCAGGTCGATGGCCTTGTCCGGAAGGAACCGGTCGGTGATATAGCGCTCGGACAGGACGACGGCCTGATGGACGAGGGTGTCCGAAATCTGCACCCGGTGGAAGTCCTCATAGTATTTCTTGATGCCCAGGAGGATCTGATAGGTGTCCTCGATGGACGGTTCGTCGACTTTGATGGGCTGGAAGCGGCGCTCCAGAGCGGCATCCTTCTCGATGTTCCGACGGTATTCGTTGAACGTCGTGGCACCGATGACCTGGATCTCACCGCGGGACAGAGCGGGTTTCATGATGTTCGCGGCATTCATGTTGCCTTCGGCATCGCCCGCGCCCACGAGGTTGTGGATCTCGTCGATGAAGAGGATGATGTTGCCCTCCGACTTGACTTCGTCGATGAGCCCCTTCACACGGCTTTCGAACTGACCGCGGAACTGGGTGCCCGCCACGAGAGCGGTGAGATCCAGAAGGTGGATCTCCTTGTCGGCGAGTTTCGCCGGCACCTGTCCGTTCGCGATGCGTTCCGCAAGCCCTTCGGCGATGGCGGTCTTACCGACGCCGGGTTCACCGATGAGACAGGGGTTGTTCTTCGAACGTCTGCAGAGGATCTGGATGGCGCGGTCGATCTCCTGGTCTCTGCCGATGATGTTGTCGAGTTCCCCATTGCGGGCTCTCGCAGTCAGGTCGGTGCAGTAGAGGCCGAGGAACCGGCGCTTCTTGTTTTTGCCCTTGTCGCCGTTCTTCCGACGGCGGCGGGTCCCGGTCTTTGTGTCAGACTCCGTTGTCTCAGGTTCCTGCGGGACGAGGTCCATCGCCTCAGGATTCTGGAACTGGTTCGCCATATCCGGGTTTCCGAGTGCGCCAAAGAGCGACTGCAGAGACGGCATCGTCGGGGCCCCACCCTCTTCGAAGTCGTCATCGGAGTCGAAACCGAGCATGGCGTTCACCTGTTCGGTGATGGCGTCCATGTCGTCGGCGGAAATGCCCATGTTGTCCATGAAGTGCTTCACGGGACCGATGTTCATTTCCATGGCGCATTTGATGCAGTAGCCTTCAGGCTCGTTCTTCGTGTCGTTCACTTTCGAGATGAAGACGACTGCGGGGTTTTTCTTGCATTTTGAGCAAAGGACTTGCTTCATAACAATTGCTCCTTCGGGTTAAGATTCGTCACTGGACGTTCTTCTTGGCGCGGAGCTGACGGACAGCGTCGGGCGCGTAGGCAAAGAACGCGATGATGGTGAGTACAACCGAGATCAAAACCAGAATGATGATGGCAACGGACGGCAGCGTGAACCAGTTGTGGAACACACCGAAGCCCGGTGAGAACAGAAGTAACAGGATCATGACAACATAGTACGCGACCGTGGCGACCTTGCCATACATGATGGCGGCCTGGGGCGTGATGTCATGGGTGAGCAGGAGGACGCCGCCGATGAGCATCAGCAGTTCCTTCAGGACGAAGGCCCAGAAGAGCCAGCTGGCGCCGCGCAGGAGTGCGTCATCCGATGCATGGAAATAGAAAAAATAAGCGATGGCCAGAGTGATCTGCGTCAGTTTGTCCGCGATGGGGTCCAGCAGTTTTCCGAGGTTGGACACCTGGTTGAACGCCCGGGCGATCTTGCCGTCGAAGAGGTCCGTGAGGCCCGAGATGCCGAGTACGATGACCGCGGCAAGGTAAGAGCCCTTCAGGAACAGGACGAGGAAGACCGGGATGAGGATGATGCGGATGACCGAAAGCAGGTTCGGGATGGTCATGGCGCCTTCCATCAAGTTTCCAAGCTGTTTTTTGAGATTTTCATTCATTGTAAACATCCCTTTCCAGCTGTACTCCCCCACGAGTACAGGCAGAAATTAATAGTAACTATATCACGAAACCTTAAAAATAAACAATACTTTTATTCTTTCGGCTCCGGATGTTCCGGCTGGTCTTTGAGACGGGACGTCTTCTGGATGACACCCATCTCATACGAGTAACTGGTACGGCCGTTGGTGAAGGCCAGGATGGCGCTGGAGCCGGCTTCCCGTGCTCTGCGACGGGTCCCGCCGATGCCGTAGATGTCGATGTAGTCGCTGGTCAGGACCGAGATCCGCGAGTCGGAGGCGTAGACGCTCTTGATGTACACATCGTAGGGCTCTTCGAAGGCGCTCCGCCCGTTCTCGGTGTAGCACCGAAGCAGCTGATGGTTCTGGCTGCCGTACTCCGCGAGGACCAGGATGGTCCGTCCGTTCGGAGAGAAGGTGAAGGTCGAGAGCGAGCTCGTGCCGTAGTCGATCTCCGTGTTCTTCTTGAGGTTCTTGAGGAAACTGATTTTGTTGTCCCCCACCCCGACGACCGTGTCGTTGTCCGTGAAGTTGACCGCGAGCATTGCAGTGCCCGGGTACTCGGTCTCGGAGACCGGGTCGGAGTATTCGAAGTCGAACACGTAGATCTTCGAGTAGGTATCGCCATCTTTGGCGCCCATGACGGAGACCGCGACGTACTTGCCATTTTCGGACAGAGCCGTCGAGGTGATGGAGTAGTCGGAACAGTTCCAGACGAACTCCTTCTTGTCATAGGTGCTGTTCCAGACCGTCAGCCGTGAGGTGGCGGAGCCGGACAGCGTTCCGAGGGCGATGTTCCCCTTGCTGCCGATACTGGCGGTGATGATGTCCTCGCCTTCGGCCGTCGTGCCCTCGAAGAGGGACTCCGTCCGGTTCTCGACCCGGAAGCGGTTCCCGCCCCGGTCGTAGACGAGCACCCGGTCGGGGCTCTTGGCGAGGGCCGGTGTCGCGAAGGAGTGGTCGAACGAGCGGATCTCCTTGGCGGAGCCGTCGAGGGCCACCGTGCGGTCGTTGTAGAGGATGTAGATGTCCCCGTTCAGGACATCGACTTTCTTGACGTTGCTCGAGTTGACCTGGCACGGGTAGCCGCCACCCCCGCCGACCGACGAGAAGAAGTTGTTGTAACTGTCTCGAACCGTCGACATCGTGGTGCCGCGGACCCTGGACATCGCCAGGATGAAGAGCATGAGCAGGAGCACGACGACCGCGACGACCTTCATCATGCGGCTCGTCCGTTCCGAGACGTCGCCCCGGAGCAGTCGTTTCAAACGTTCCATTCGATGTCCTCCCTGTCTTCATAGAATACCCGGTGCAGGTAGAGCCCGCAGGCCGGTGCCGTCTTCCCCGCCGCACTGCGGTCCCGGGCCTCGAGGATGGCGGGGATGCTCCCCGACGCTCTCTGCCCGGTCTCCATCGCCAGCAGCGTGCCGGCCATGATGCGGACCATATTGTAAAGGAACCCGTCCGCTTCGACGAGGAAGACGATGGAGTCTCCCTCCCGGAAGACTTCCGCGCGTCGCACGGTGCGGACGTTGTCGTTGATGACTTCTTTGCTGTTCGTGAAGGACGTGAAGTCATGGGTCCCGAGAAAGTCCTTCGCGTTTTCGTTCATCCGGTCCACGTCGAGGGGCGGATGGACATAGTGGGCGCGGCCCTCCCAGAAGGGGTTGCGGGCCTTCCCGTTCCAGATGCGGTACCGGTACTGTTTCGCCGTGGCGTCATACCGGGGGTGGAAATCGTCGGGGACCTCGATGCAGTCCGAGACCGCGATGTCCTGCGGCAGTTTCGCGTTCATGCCGGCGATGAGCCGGTAGCAGGAGATGGGGTTCTCCGTACGGAGCGTACAGCAGAACATGTCCGCATGGACGCCGGTGTCGGTGCGGGAACAGCCCGTGATGGGGTCCCGTGTGCCGAACAGTGCTTCCACCGCATCCTGGACTTCTTCCATGATGCTCTTCGCATTCTCCTGGACCTGCCACCCGTGGTAGTTCGTCCCGAGGAACCGAAGGGTCAGTAACAGTGTTCTCATACCAGTCGCCCGAAGAAATGGTTCAGAAGGATGATGCCCGCGAGGACCGCCACGACGAGGAGCAGGGCCACATAGTCTCTGGCCTCCAGTTTCATCTGGCGCATGCGGGTCCGCCCTTCATACCCGTGGTAACAGCGGCATTCCATCGCGTAAGCCAGTTCGTAGGCTCTGCGGAAGCTCGTGATGAACAGCGGGATGAAGACCGGGATGAGGGCCCTCGTCCGTTCGAGGATGTTGCCGGTCTCGAGGTCGGCCCCTCTCGCCTTCTGGGCGCTGGTGATCTTGTCGAACTCCTCGATGAGAGTCGGGATGAACCGCAGCGCGATGGTCATCATCATGGCGATCGTGTGGACACCGCTCCGCATGAATTTCAGCGGAGACAGCAGCCGCTCGATGGCGTCCGTGATGAGGGTGGGCGATGTGGTGTAGGTCAGAAGCGAACTGGCGACGATGAGTGCCAGGATGCGGATGACCATGAAGATGGCGGTGTAGACGCCACCGGAATAGATGTGGATGAATCTCCAGCCGAAGAGGAGGTCTCCGCTTCGGATGTACAGGACGTTCAGGACCGCCGTGAACAGGATGATGATGACGACGGGCTTGATGCCTCTCAGGATGGTCCGGATGGAGATGCGGGACAGGGCGACGGTGACGCCCAGCGCCAGCACCATGAGTCCGAGGGACCAGAAGTTGTGGCAGACGAAGATGAAGATGATGAAGAACAGGGTCAGCACCAGCTTCATGCGCGGGTCCATCCGATGGATGACGGACTGTCCGGGGAAGTACTGGCCGATGGTGATGTCTTTTACCATGCGAGCACCCCCTTCTCCCGAAGTTCGCGGAGCTGGGCTCTCGCCTGCTCCACGGTGTAAACGTCCGTACGGACGGGAATGCCGTTCTCTTTCAGGCCGAGGAAGATCTTCGTGACCTGGGGGATGTCGAGGCCCATGGAGACCAGTTCTTCCGAACGGGCGTAGATCTCGGGCACGGTGCCGTACATCGCCACACGGGCATTGTTGATGACGAGGACTTTGGAGGCGATCTCCGCGACGTCATCCATGCTGTGGGAGACGATCATGACGGTACGTCCGGTCTCTTCCCGGTAGTTGCGGATGAGGCCCAGGATGGTGTCCCGGCCTCTCGGGTCAAGGCCCGCGGTGGGCTCGTCGAGGATGAGGATCTTCGGTTCCATCGCCATGACACCGGCAATGGCCACGCGGCGCTTCTCACCGCCGGAGAGGTCGAAGGGCGACTTTTCCAGCATGTCGTCAGTGACTCCGATGTAGCGGGCGGCGTCCCGGACTCTGCGGTCGATCTCCTCCTCGGAGAGCTTCATATTCTTCGGCCCGAAAGCGATGTCTTTGTAGACGGTCTCTTCGAAGAGCTGATACTCGGGGTACTGGAAGCAGAGGCCCACGGCGAACCGGCTGGCCCGCAGGGTCTTCTTGCTCTCCCAGATGTCCTGCCCGTCCACATACACCTTGCCGCTCTGAGGTTTCAGAAGGCCGTTGAAGTGCTGGATGAGTGTGCTCTTGCCCGAGCCGGTGTGGCCGATGACCGCCACCAGTTCGCCGGGTTCTATTTCGATGTTGATGTCTTCTATTGCGGTCACTTCGAAGGGAGTGCCCGTGGAATAGGAGTAGGTCAGGTGTTCCGTTTTCAGGATCGCCACGGCATTGTCTCCTTTAGCGTTTCAGTGTGTTGGTCAGTGCGGCGATGCACTCTTCCGTTGTCAGGATGTCTCCCGGAAGGTCCATACCATCTTCTCTCAGGAGTTCGGCCAGTTCCGTCGACTGGGGGACGTCGAGTCCCACGGAACGGATCTTTTCGATGTTCGAGAAGACTTCGTACGGGGTGCCGTCATCGATGACTTTGCCGTCTTCCATGACGATGACCCGGTCGGCGATGGCCGCCTCTTCCATGTAGTGGGTGATGTAGACGACCGTCTTCCCCATCTCGTCGTGCATCTTGCGAATGATGCGCATGATGGAGCGGCGTCCCTTCGGGTCCAGCATGGCGGTGGACTCGTCGAAGAGGATGCATTCCGGCTTCATGGCGAGGATGCCGGCGATGGCGACCCGCTGCTTCTGTCCGCCGGACAGCTTGTGGGGCTCCTTGCCCCGGTGCTTGTACATGCCGACGGCTTTCAGGGCGCTCTCGACACGGGCCCGGATCTCCTCCGGCGGGAAGCCGAGGTTCTCGGGGCCGAAGGCCACGTCTTCCTCGACGACCGTCGCGACGATCTGGTTGTCCGGGTTCTGGAAGACCATGCCGACTTTCTGTCGGAGTTCCAGGAGCCGGTCTTCGTCCCGGGTGTTGATGCCGTAGACGAGGATGTCGCCGTAGTCCGGGATGAGGATGCCGTTGCAGAGCTTGGCGAGCGTGGACTTGCCGGAGCCGTTGTGGCCGAGGACCGCAACGCATTCGCCGTCGTAGATTTGAAGATCCATCTTGTCGACGGCCATGTTGACGCCGGAGGCTCTGGCCGAGGCTTCGCTCGTGCCCTCGGGCAGTTCTTCATAGGTGAAGCTCACATCTTTGACAGTGATGACCGCTTCTCGGTTGGTTTCGTTCATGGGGACTCCCTTCGTCAGAGTCAGTCGTTTCTCCAGATGGCCGAAGCCCCGCAGGGCAGACACATGCCGGTCTGGGTGGTCGGCAGGCCGATCTCGTCGCAGGTGACGCTTCCTCCGTGGCCGGGTACGATGACGCTGCCGAGGATGTACTGCATGACGGACGGGCTGAGGCCGGTGGTGTATGAGTTGATGAGGACCATGAGCGGGTCGTCGGAAAGGACCTGTTCACAGGTGGAGACGAATTCGTAGATCTTCTCCTCGAGCTTCCAGACTTCCCCGCCGGGCCCTCTGCCGTAGGAGGGCGGGTCCATGATGATGATGTCGTACTTGTTGCCCCGGCGGATCTCCCGCTGGACGAACTTGAGGCAGTCATCGACGAGCCAGCGGACACTGCCGTCTGCCACGCCGGAGAGCCGCGCGTTGTCCTTCGCGTAGGCCACCATGCCCTTGGAGGCGTCGACGTGGACCACGGAGGCCCCTGCGCTCAGCGCCGCGACGGTGGCACCGCCGGTATAGGCGAAGAGGTTCAGCACTTTGACGTCGTCTCTCCCGGACGTTTGGATGACGTCCCGCAGGTAGTCCCAGTTGACCGCCTGTTCCGGGAAGAGGCCCGTGTGTTTGAACCCCATGGGCTTGATCTTGAAGGTGAGGTCTCTGTAGGAGATGCTCCACTCCTCCGGGAAGTTCTTGTAGACTTCCCACTGCCCGCCGCCCTTGCTCGAGCGGTGGTACCGGGCATCGGCCTTTCTCCACAGCGGGTGCTTTTTCGGGGTCTTCCAGATGACCTGCGGGTCCGGGCGGATGAGGATGATGTCACCCCAGCGCTCGAGGCGTTCGCCGTCGGAAGAGTCGAGCAGTTCGTAGTCCTTCCAGTCGTTGGTATTTCGCATGGAATGCGTGTCTCCTTACAGTGTCAGTTGGTCGTCATCGGCCTGGTTCCCGTTGCCGGGTATGGGCAGCCCCAGATGCCGGTATCCGGCGGGGGTGACCATTCTGCCGCGGGGCGTCCGGGACAGGAAGCCGATCTGCATGAGGTACGGTTCATAGACGTCCTCGATGGTGGTGGCGTCTTCGCCGATGGCAGCGGCAATGGTATCGAGGCCGACGGGGCCGCCGTTATAGTTGCGGACCATGGCGGTCAGCAGCATGCGGTCGATGTTGTCGAGGCCCAGCGGGTCGATCTCCATCCGGGACAGCGCGAGGTCCGCGTCCGCCTTCGTAATGGTGCCGTTGCCGACGACTTCGGCGAAGTCTCTCGCCCGTTTCAGCAGCCGGTTGGCGATTCGCGGTGTGCCCCTCGAACGGCAGGCGATCTCCTCCGCCCCTTCCGGGTCGATCTCGATGCCGAGGATCTGCGCGCTTCTCGTGACGATCTGCGCGAGTTCCTCCGGAGAGTACAGTTCGAGTCTCAGGATGACACCGAACCGGTCTCTCATGGGAGCGGACAGGAGGCCCATCCGGGTGGTGGCGCCCACCAGCGTGAAGTGGGGCAGCTCGAGGCGGATGGAACGGGCCGAAGGCCCTTTGCCGATGATGATATCGATGGCGTTGTCCTCCATCGCCGGGTAGAGGATCTCCTCGACCTGACGGGAGAGGCGATGGATCTCGTCGATGAAGAGGACGTCGCCCTCGTTGAGGTTCGTGAGCAGTGCCGCAAGGTCTCCCTGCTTCTCGATGGCGGGGCCGGACGTGACACGGATGTCGACGCCCATCTCCGCGGCGATGATGCCGGCGAGTGTCGTCTTGCCGAGTCCGGGAGGGCCGTAGAGCAGGACGTGGTCGAGGGACTCCCCTCTGCCCTTGGCGGCATCCATATAGACCTTCAGATTCTCTTTTGCTTTTTCCTGGCCCAGGTAGTCCTTCAGCGCCCGGGGACGCAGGGACAGTTCCAGGGAGTCGTCCTCGGTGCCGGTGAATTCCGGGGTGACGAGGCGGCTTTCAAAATCCATGTCTTCAGAAAACATTCGGTCTTCTCCTTAACTGAGCGCTTTGAGCGCGAGTTTGATGAGTTCTTCGGTGGACAGGGTCTGGTCCAGCTTGCCGACGGCGACGGCCGCTTCGGACTGGCTGTACCCCAGCATGACCAGCGCGCCCACTGCGTCTGCCGCGTTGCTGTTGCCGGCGGCTGTGGCGGTCGTGGCGGCGACGAACGTGTCGGAGGCGGTACCACCTTCCAGGTTCTTCGCGACCTTGTCCTTGAGTTCCAGGACGATGCGCTGGGCCGCTTTCGGTCCGACGCCCTTCGCCCGGGTGATGGCTTTATAGTCCCCCGCCGCGATGGCCAGAGTCAGCTTCGCCGGGTCCATCTCGGACAGGATGGCGAGGGCGGCCTTCGGGCCGACACCGGAGACACCGGTCAGCATCTTGAACGCGTCCACTTCGAAGCGGTCATAGAAGCCGAGGAGGTCGACGCCGTCCTGCTTGAAGTTCATGTAGGTGTAAAGGGTGACGGTCGAGCCCGTCGAGCCGAGGTGCTGGAACGTGTTCAGCGAAATATCGCACTGGAAGGCGATGCCGTTCACGTTGACCGCCGCCATGTTCGGATCGGCGTAGACCAGTTCACCGGTAATGCTGTAAATCATAAACGTCTCCGTTCAGAGCGAACTGCCTAAAAGCTTTCTCCTTCGTCGAAGGTCGGTGCGTCCGCTCAAGGTATTTATCAAAAGAGGTATTCTTGGCAGCCCTCTATTCTCCTCAGGAGAAACTTTTGGGCTATATGCCTTTTCTGATTTTCAAAGGTCTTCTCGAATTACTTTCAAGAGACCCAAGTGTGGAGCCTCTGACGTGGGCGTGGCAAATCGCCAATGCTAACGCGTCGGCGGTGTCGTCGGGTTTCGGGACTTCGGGGAGTCCGAGGATGACCCGGGTCATCTCCATGACCTGTTTCTTCTCGGCCTTGCCGTAGCCGACGACGCCCTGCTTGACCTGGATGGGGTTGTACTCGTGGATGTCGAGCCCCGCCTGCGTCGCCGCCAGCAGCAGAACGCCTCTTGCCTGGGCCACGTCAATGCCCGTCGTCTTGTTGTTCGTGAAGAACAGTTTTTCCATGGAGAGCGCTTCCGGTTTGTACTTTTCCAGGATGTACCGGATGTCGTTGTCGATGCAGACGAGCCGCTGCGGGAATGCCATGCCGGCCGGGGTCGTGATGGCGCCGTAATCGACGACCGAGAAGCGGCTCTTCTCGTAGTCGAGAATGCCCCATCCGATGATGGCGTACCCCGGGTCGATGCCAAGGATCCTCATGACTGCTCTCCTCTCTCAAGTGGACAGACTTCCACTCTATGAAATATTCAAAATATTATATCACTCTTTTATTATAAAGACAATAAAAACGACCCGCATCCCGGACTGTTGTAACAGCAGGATGCAGGTCGTTATGCGTTTGTGGAGTGCCGGACTTATTTCGCCAGCAGACTGTTCGTGAACTGTTCGGCCGCCCGCGGAGTGGCGCCGCCCTTGCGGATGGCAAAAGCAGAGGCCTGTTTCTCCAGTTCTTCGGGGTCCATGTCGATGCCCTTGGCTTCCGCCAGAGACCGGACGATCTCCAGGAACTGGGGCTTGGCCGGTTTGTTGAAGAGGATGGTGAGACCGAACCGGCTCGACAGAGACATGGTCTCCTGGATGGTGTCGTTGCGGTGGATGTCGTCCCCTTCCCGGTCCGCGAAGCTTTCCCGGATGAGGTGCCGGCGGTTGCTCGTGGCATAGATGACCGTGTTCGGAGCCTTGACGGAAGCGGAACCTTCGAGGATGGCTTTCAGGGTCGCGAAATTGTCGTCGTCCTTCTGGAACGACAGGTCATCGACGAAGATGATGAACTTCAGCGGATTGTCCCGCAGTTCCTCCATGACCTTTGGGATGTCGTGCAGCTGGCTCTTCTTGAGTTCCAGGAGCCGCAGCCCTTCCCCGGCCAGTTCGTTGGTGACCGCCTTGACCGAAGACGATTTACCGGTGCCGGCCGCGCCGTAAAGAAGCGTGTTGGCGGCGGGTTTTCCGTCAAGCAGCGCGCGGGTATTGGCAAGAAGCTGTTCCTTCTCATGCTCGTAACCGTAGAGGTCTTTGAACAGACGGGTGTCGGGCGACGTAATGGGAACGATCGTCTCCCCTTCCAGCCGGAACATGGTGTGGTGAGCATACATGCCGTAGCCGGTGGAGCGGATCTTCGCGATGCGTTCTTCATACGCCCCGGCAAAGTCCCGTTTCGTCGTCTCGAAGGACGGCAGGAAACCGGTCCGGCGGATGACGTCCCTCTGATGGACATATTTCTGCAGTTCCTCAGCGGTGAGGTCCGAGAGCTGCTGGAACAGCTTCAGTTCTTCCTCGACACAGGTCCGCAGGACTTCGGGGACTTCCTCCCCCCTGGAACGCAGGTTCACATAGCGGTTTTCGTCCTCCGCCACCGCGTCGAGCAGGAAGTTGGAGAAGTTGTAATGGGTACGGAACAGTTCCGTCACGAAACCGGAATAGAGAGCAGTGGGCGATCCATCGCCACAATCTCCGCCAAGGGCGCGAAACGCGCGAAGGACGGGGCATTCCGCCACATGGCGGAACACGACGACGGCATCAAGGTCCCGGATGAGTCCTTCGATGTTCGGCATAGATGATCAGTCCTTGATGTTGATGATGGCGCCGCGGTCTGCGGAGGAAACCATCTTGGAATAGCGCTTCAGATAGCCGGTGATGTGGTCTTTGGTCTTGATCGGCTCTTCGGCCTTTCTCTTCGCGAGTTCTTCGTCAGAGACCTTGAGTTCGATCTTGTACTCGGGGATGTTGATGGAGATGAGGTCGCCTTCATGGACCCAGGCGATGAGACCGCCGTTGGCCGCTTCCGGAGAGACGTGGCCGATGGAGGCACCGCGGGTGGCTCCGGAGAACCGGCCGTCGGTGATGAGGGCAACTTCCTTGTCAAGGCCGGCGCCTGCGATGGCAGAGGTCGGAGAGAGCATCTCTCTCATGCCGGGGCCGCCGGCGGGACCTTCGTACCGGATGACGACGACGTCGCCGGGGTTGATTTCTTTGCCATAGATAGCCTTGATGGCCTCTTCCTCACTCTCGAAGACACGGGCCGGGCCTTCATGGACGAGCATTTCCGGAGCGACGGCGCTTCTCTTGACGACGCAGCCGTCCGGAGCGAGGTTGCCGTACAGGATGGCGATGCCGCCGGTCTTCGTGAAGGGGTTGTCCATGTCACGGATGACCTCATTGTCGGTCTTGAAGACGCCGTCGAGGTTCTCCTGCAGGGTCTTGCCGGTGCAGGTCATGACGTCGGTATTGATGAGACCGGCTTCCGCCAGCTGCTTCAGAACGGCATGGATGCCGCCGGCTTCGTTGAGGTCCTCCATGTAAGTGGGGCCGGCCGGTGCGAGGTGGCAGATGTTCGGGGTGGTCTCGGAGATCTCGTTGATGCGATGCAGGTCCATCTTCATGTCGATCTCGTTGGCGATGGCCGGAAGATGGAGGATGGTGTTGGTGGAACAGCCGAGGGCCATGTCCGTGGTGATCGCGTTCCAGATGGCGTCCTCATTGAGGATGTCTCTCGCGCGGATGTTCTTGCGGACGAGTTCCATGACCTGCATGCCGGCTTCCTTCGCGAGCTTGATGCGGGCGGAGTACGGAGCCGGGATGGTGCCGTTGCCGGAGAGGCCCATGCCCATGACCTCGGTGAGGCAGTTCATGGAGTTCGCGGTATACATGCCGGAGCAGGAGCCGCAGGACGGGCAGGTCTTCTCCTCATACTCGAGGAGTTTGGCGTCGTCGATCTTGCCGGCGGAGTAGGCGCCGACCGCTTCGAACATGCTGGACAGAGAGGTCTTCTTGCCGCCGACGCGACCGGCCAGCATGGGGCCGCCGGAAACGAAGATGGTGGGCAGGTTCAGACGGGCCGCGGCCATGAGGAGACCGGGGACGTTCTTGTCGCAGTTCGGGATCATGACGAGGCCGTCAAAGCCGTGGGCCTTGACCATGGCTTCGGTGGAGTCCGCGATGAGGTCTCTCGTGACAAGAGAATACTTCATGCCTTCGTGGCCCATGGCGATGCCGTCGCAGACGGCGATGGCCGGGAACACGATCGGGGTGCCGCCGCCCATGGCGACGCCGATGCGGACCGCCTCGGTGATCTTGTCGAGGTTCATGTGGCCCGGGACGATCTCGTTGTAGGAGCTGACGATACCGATGAGGGGACGTCTCAGCTCTTCCTTCGTGAGGCCCAGAGCGTTGTAGAGGGATCGATGAGGCGCGTTATTGAACCCATCGACGATCGTATCTTTGATCATGGCGATTCACTCCTTCTTTGATAACAGTAAGGGCGCAGTGCCTTACGGTCCTGCGCCCTGTCATTGCAAAATGATCAGTTGTTGATGAGCTTGTCTTCGTCGGACCAGCTGTACAGGGAGCGGACGTCTTTACCGACGACTTCGACCTGATGCTCGGCCGCTTTCTTTCTCATGGCCTGGAAGTGGACCTGGCCACCGGCCTCGGACATGTCGAGGAGGAATTCCTTCGCGAAGGTACCGTCCTGGATGTCGGCGAGGATCTTCTTCATGGTCTGCTTGGTCTCTTCCGTGATGATTTTCGGACCGGTGATGTAGTCACCATACTCCGCGGTGTTGGAGATGGAGTACCGCATGCCGGCGAAACCGGACTGATAGATGAGGTCGACGATGAGCTTCATCTCATGGACGCACTCGAAGTATGCGTTTCTCGGGTCGTAACCAGCTTCGACGAGGGTCTCGAAACCAGCCTGCATCAGAGCGCAGACGCCGCCGCAGAGGACAGCCTGCTCACCGAAGAGGTCGGTCTCGGTCTCGGTGCGGAACGTGGTCTCAAGGACACCTGCACGGGCGCCACCGATGCCGGCAGCGTATGCAAGACCGATGTCCCAGGCTTCGCCGGAAGCATCCTGCTCGACAGCGATGAGGCACGGAGTGCCCTTGCCGGCCTGATACTCGGAACGGACGGTGTGGCCCGGAGCCTTCGGAGCGATCATGATGACGTCGACGTTTTTCGGCGGTTTGATGCAGCCGAAATGGATGTTGAAGCCGTGGGCGAAAGCAAGGACGTTGCCCTCTTCCAGGTTCGGCTCGATGGACTCTTTATAAAGCTTGGCCTGCTTCTCATCGTTGATGAGGATCATGATGATGTCGGCCTTCTTGGCAGCTTCGGCAGCCGTGTAGACTTCCATGCCCTGCTCTTCGGCTTTCTTCCAGCTCCTGGAGCCTTCATACAGACCGATGATGACGTTGACGCCGGACTCTTTGAGGTTCAGCGCGTGGGCGTGGCCCTGAGAACCGTAACCGATGATGGCAACGGTCTTGCCGTCAAGCTTGGAGATGTCGCAATCCGCTTCATAGAAAATACGATTTGCCATTGGTAAAAACCCCTTTTCGTAGTAATTTAAAGGATTAACTTATTTCGTTAAATAAAGATTATACGCTGATTCTCATAAATCGCAAGTAAAAAACAATCTTTTTTGGCGATTTATCAGAACAGGTCGGGCGTGTCGAGCATGCTTCCGCTGCCCTTGCTGAGGGCGATGACACCGGAACGGCAGGACTCGATGATGCCGACGGGACGGATCATCTCGATGAAGGCGTCGATCTTGTCGGAAGTACCGGTGACTTCGATGCCCAGTGTGGTCGTGGAGTAGTCGATGATCTTCGCTTTGAAGATGTCGACACAGCTCATGATCAGCTGGTGCTGGTCCGTCTCGTTGTTGACCTTGATGAGCAGCAGTTCGCGCTCGATCGTATCTTTCTCGTCGAGGATCTCGACTTTCTTAACGTTATGGAGTTTCCGCAGCTGGTTCAGCATCTGCGCTCTCGCATAGCCGTCTCCGCTCATGGAAAGGGTGATGCGGGAGTACTCCGGAGACTCGGTGACACCGACGGTCAGAGCGTCGATGTTGAAGCCCCGGCGAGTGAACATGCTGGTGACACGGGTCAGGACGCCGAACTTGTTGTCGACGTAGATCGCAATGACGAATCTGGTCTCGTCTTTTTTCACTTCTGCCATCTTATTTCGCTCCTCTCTCGGTGACCATGTCGGCGACCGTTTTTCCGGCCGGGATCATCGGCAGGACGAACTCGTCCTTGTTGATCCGGCAGTCGATGAGGGTGACCCCACCGGAATGATAGGCTTTGTCGAAGGCCTCGCGGAACTCTTCGACGGTCTCGGTGACGACACCGGTGGCGCCGAAGGCCTCTGCCAGTTTGACGTAGTCCGGCGCGCGTTCTTCGAGCACCGTGTTGGAATAGCGTTCTCCGTAGAAGAGGGTCTGCCACTGGCGGACCATGCCGAGGACCTTGTTGTTCATGATGACGACGGTCAGGGGCAGTTTGTAGAGAACGGAGGTCATGACCTCGTTGAGGTTCATGCCGAAGGAACCGTCGCCCGTGACGAGGACGGTGGGCTGTTTCGAACCCACACAGGCGCCTTCTGCCGCGCCCATGCCGAAGCCCATGGTGCCGAGTCCGCCGCTGGTGACGAACTTGCGGGGCTTGCGGAAAGTCAGGTACTGTGCCGCCCACATCTGGTGCTGGCCGACGTCGGTGGCAACGACGGTGTCATCGGACTTGATGTCGTTGATGACGTTCATGATGTCTCTCGGGTCGACGCCGAGGGTCTCGGCGTGCAGGCTCTGCTCTTTATCCACAAGGGCGTCCACATGGGCGCGCCACTCGGGGTGTTCTTTCTTCTCGACGCCGCTGATGACTCTCGGAAGAGAGACCCGCAGATCGCCACGGACACCGATGTCTGCGGTGACGTTCTTGGAGATCTCCGCGAAGTCGACATCCATGTGGATGATGGTCGCTTCCTTGCAGAACTCGCTGGTCTTCCCCGTCACGCGGTCAGAGAAGCGGGTGCCGATGGCGATGACCAGGTCGGCGTCATCCTGCGCGATGGTGGAAGCGTACTGACCGTGCATACCGACCATGCCGAGGTAACGGGGGTTCTCATTGGGGATGCAGGAGATGCCCATGAGGGAACTGCCGATGACCGCGTCGATCTTGTCGGCGAGTTTGACGACATCGTCATAGGCTTCTGCCGCGTTGATGCCGCCGCCGATGTAGATGAACGGCTTCTCCGCCTTGTTGATGGCCGCGATCGCTTCGGCGATGCGGTTCTCCTGGGGCTGGATGCGGTCGTAGGGACGGGACGGGCCCTGGGGCTCGAAGTCCGTGACCATGTTCTGGATGTCCTTCGGGATGTCGATGAGGACGGGGCCCGGACGGTCAGACTTGGCGATCTTGAAGGCCTCTCTCATGATGGCCGGCAGCTCGTCGATATCGTTGACGAAGTAGTTGTGCTTGGTGATGGGCAGAGTGATGCCGGTGATGTCGACCTCCTGGAAACTGTCCTTGCCGACCATCGGACGACCGACGTTGCCGGTGATGGCGACGACCGGGATGGAGTCCAGCATGGCGGTGGCGATGCCGGTGACGAGGTTCGTGGCACCGGGGCCGGAGGTGGCGAGCACGACGCCGACTTTGCCGGTCGCTCTCGCATAGCCGTCTGCCGCATGGGCCGCGTGCTGCTCGTGGGAGACCAGTACGTGGTTGATCCGGTCAGAGCGCGCATAGAGCGCGTCGTAGATATCCAGGACGGTTCCGCCCGGGTATCCGAAGATGTCGGTGACTCCCTGATCGATGAGGGATTCAACAACGATTTCCGCACCTTTCAGTTTCATAAAACATTACTCCTTACTGCAGTTTCTTTTCTGGCGGCACGAGGGTATAAAAAAATCTCTCTACCCAAAATGCCTTCACATTTTCGGATAAAAGAGACGAAGAAAATATGACACTCCGCGGTACCACTCTTTTTGGCGATGTACGCCCACTCTGCTCACGTCCAGCAACGTGACTCTCTGTAACGGGAGAACCCGTTCTGACCTACTGCACTGTTCAGTCAGACAGCTCCGGGAGGACTTATACCCAACGTTCTGTGTCTGCCTTGCACCGCCCGGCAGCTCTCTGTTCACGTTCCGAAAGGCTTTTTTCCCTTCACAGCTTTTACAATTATTTGAAAGTATCTTACAACAAACAAAAAAGAACTGTCAAGCGAGATTGACAAAAAAAAGAAAATGCACCTGGAAACGTGTCCGACATTTGTACATTTTCTCTTTAGTTGTAATCTTTTTTATGTTATAATGTGACAAAGGCACAAATATTGTCGGATAATTGACAATATTTTGTCAAAAGCAGAGAACGGAAGGAGAAATCACAATGGTGTATGACATTGCCATTATCGGCGCGGGCGTCGTGGGAACACAGATCGCGCGGAACTTCTCGAAGTACGATCTGAAGACCGTGCTCCTCGAGAAAGAGTCGGATGTCGCAATGGGCACGACGAAAGCCAATTCCGGCATCGTCCATGCCGGTTTCGACTGTCAGTCCGGCACTATGATGGCGGACCTTAACGTCAAGGGCTGCCGCATGATGGAGGAAGTCGCAACGACCCTCCACGTACCTTATGAAAAGAACGGCTCTCTGGTCGTCGCTTTCTCGGAAGAGGAAATGGAGACCATCAAGGAGCTGTATGACCGTGGTATCACCAACGGTCTCACGGAAGACGAACTCCAGATCATCGACCGTGAAAAACTCATGGAGCTCGAGCCCCACATCGCAGACAATGCTGTCGGAGCCCTCTACGCTCCCACCGCAGGCATCGTCTCCCCCTATGAACTGGCCATCGGCGCAGCAGAGTGCGCAGTCGGCAACGGTGTCGAATTCCTTCGCACTTTCAACGTCGGCGGCATCATCTTCGAAGACGGCATGTTCACCATCGGCGCCAAGGACGGACGCGTCATCCGCTCCAAGTGGGTCATCAACGCCGGCGGTCTGTTCGCGAACATCATCGCGGACAACTTCAACAATGAAAAGTTCAAGGTCATCCCGAGAATCGGTGAGTACGGCCTTCTCGACCGTGACGTCTATCCGCTCGTCACGCATACGGTCTTCCAGTGTCCCTCCAAAATGGGTAAGGGCATCCTGGTCGCACCGACCACCCACCACAACGTCTTCGTCGGCCCCACTTCCCTTGACATGGAAGACAACATGGACGGCAGACATGACGTCGGCGTCCGCGTCGGCGCTCTTCGTGAGACCTACGCATCCGCTCAGAAGTCCATCCCCTCCGTCAGTGCCAGAGACCAGATCACTTCGTTCGCCGGTCTTCGTGCCCACTGGGTCGAGCATGACTTCTACATCAACCCGGCCAAGAACAACGATCACTTCATCAACCTGATCGGCATCGAGTCCCCCGGTCTTGCCGCCTCCCCCGCCATCGCCGAGTACGTCGAGAACATGGTCCTCGACATCATGGGCGAGAAACCGGCTGAGAAAGCTGACTGGAACCCGTCCCGCAAGGCTCCCGTCTTCTTCCGGACCATGTCCCCCGAAGAGCGCGCAGAGCTCATCGCGAAAGACCCGGCTTACAGCCGCATCGTCTGCCGCTGCGAAACGGTCACCGAGGGTGAGATCAGAGACGCCATCCGTGCACCGGCCGGCGCTGTCGACCTCGACGGCGTAAAACGCCGCACCCGTGCCGGCATGGGCCGCTGCCAGGGCGGTTTCTGCGGATCCAGAGTCATGGAGATCCTTTCCGAAGAACTGGATAAACCCATCGCCGAGATCAAGAAATTCGGAAGAGGTTCCGACATCATCTACGAAAGGACGAAATGATCATGACTGAGATTTTGAATTATGACCTTGTCGTCGTCGGTGGCGGCCCTGCCGGTATGGCAGCAGCCCTTGCCGCGAAAGACAACGGGGTCCCCGAAGAAAAAATCATCGTTCTCGAGCGTGACGTCCGTCTCGGCGGCATCCTCGAGCAGTGCATCCACACCGGTTTCGGCCTCACCTATTTCGGTGAAGAGCTCTCCGGTCCCGAATATGCAGACCGTTTCGTCAAACTCATGGACGAAACCAAGATCGCCGTCAAGCTCAACACGATGGTCCTGAACATCACCAAAGAGAACCAGGTCATCGCCACCAATAAAGAAGACGGCCTCATCACCATCAACGCCAAGGCGATCATCCTCGCCATGGGCTGCCGGGAACGTCCGCGCGGAGCGCTCGACATCGCCGGCACCCGTCCCGCGGGCGTCATGTCCGCCGGCCAGGCACAGAAGTTCGTCAACATCGACGGCTACATGCCCGGCCACGAAGTCGTCATCCTGGGTTCCGGTGACATCGGCCTCATCATGGCCCGCCGTATGACCCTCGAAGGCGCCAAAGTCAAAGTCGTCTGCGAAGTCATGCCGTACTCCGGCGGTCTTCAGAGAAACATCGTTCAGTGTCTCGAAGACTTCGACATCCCGCTGCGCCTCTCCTGCACCGTTATCAAGGTCCACGGCAGAGACCGCGTCGAAGGTGTCACCATCGCGAACGTCGACGACCACATGCTTCCCATCCCGGGAACCGAAGAGTACATCCCCTGCGACACTGTCCTTCTCTCCGTTGGTCTTATCCCCGAGAACGAGCTGTCCAAGCAGATCGACCTCGACATGGACATGATCACCCGCGGCCCGAAGGTCGACGAGATGAGAATGACTTCTCAGCCCGGTGTCTTTGCCTGCGGTAACGTCCTCCAGGTCCACGACCTCGTCGACTTCGTCACCCAGGAGTCCCAGATCGCCGGTAAGGGCGCTGCCCAGTACATCGACGGTCTCCGCCACGAAGGCGTCATCAAGACCCGTGGCCAGAACGGTGTCCGTTACACGGTCCCGCAGAGCATCAACCTCGACGAAAAGGAAGACGTCAAGATCTACTTCCGTGTCGGCAACGTCTACCACGACAAGCGCGTCGTTGTCACCTGCGGCGACAAGGTCCTGTTCAACCGTAAAAAGATCAAACTCGCTCCCGGCGAAATGGAAAACGTCATCATCAAGGCAGCAGACATTGCCGAGATGACCGCAGACCAGGAGATCGTCGTCAGCATTGAGGAGGCGTAACTATGACAGAAAGAAAACTGATTTGTGTCGCGTGTCCTCGCGGATGCCCGATCACTGTCACCATGGATGACAACGGTGAGATCACCAAGGTCGAAGGCAACACCTGCCCCCGCGGCGACACATACGCGAGAGCTGAAGTCACCCATCCGGAACGTTCCCTGACCTCCACGGTCAAGGTCACCGGCGGTAACCACTATGTCGTTCCCTGCAAGTCCAGCACGGCCATTCCGAAGGAACTTCTCTTCGACGCCATGGTCGAAATCAATAAGGCGTCCATCGCCGCTCCGGTCCACATTGGCGATGTCATCATCAAAGACATCCTTGGCACCGGCGCCGACATCGTTGCCACCAACGAAATCGACTGAACAAGGTCATACACCTGTAAAAACGCCCCGTACTGACAGTACGGGGCGTTTGTCATTGACCGGACGTCTGAAACCTTATATAATTTAGAATGTATATTGTGTTTTGTAACACATTTCATCGCGAGAGGGCACTACATGGACGGAAAGAGATCCCGCAGTACCGTACGGCTGTTGGACGCCATCGCAGTCATCCTTCTCATCATGGCCGCTGTGCTCACCTACCTGCACCACAGTGTCGACTTCACGAACATCACGGCTCCCTTCGAACGGCTCTACTCCATGGCCCAGGAACAGTTCCCCCGGCCGGAGATCACCCCCGGTGAGACCGAAGAAGAGATCCAGCAGGCCAAAGCCGAAGAACAGAGCGACGTCATCCACCAGATCGCGTCGACCGCCGAACAGATGAGAGATGATCTCGGGCTGACCAAAGCTCAGATGTACTACATCAAATTCAAGACCTTTATGGAGAACCTGGAACAACGGGTGACGGAGCTTCCCTACAAGCCCCTCATCATCCTTGCCCTTCTCCTGTTCTTTGCTGTCAAATCCTTTGTCGGCATCGTCCCCGTCTCTGCCACCTGCCTCATCGCCGCCGTCATCTTCCCCTACCCCATAGCCCTTCTCATCAACTTTGTGGGAGTCGGCATCATCTTCACCATCAAGTGGGCGATGGGCTATAACGCGAAGTCCAACGCCATCAAGAAATACATCATGAAGTCCGACAACCTCTGGCGGGTCGTCTCGGATGCGGACAACAGCACGAAGAAAGCCATCAAGGAGTCCTCGGACAAACGGAAGGCGGAAAAGGAAGCGCTGGATGCCCTCCAGGGCAAGAACGAGCCGAAGCCGAAGAAAGAGCTTCCCCTTATCCTGAAGTTCTTCGTCGCTATCGGAAAAGGCATCGGCAAGGTCGTCCGGGCCATCAAGAACACGCTTCTGAAAGTCCCGGTCCTGAACATCGCCGTCGACAATGAGGACGCTGAGAAGAGCGCCAAAGGCGGCACCGGCAACCCCCTCATACTGTTCGCCCTCCGGCTCATCCCTTTCGTCCCGGCCAACCCGGTCAGCAGCCTCTTCGGGAACATGAAGATGGACTACCGGTCCTTCCTCGTCATCTCCCTGTTCGGCTATCTCCTGAAGGTCGTGTCCTTCACCGCCATCGGGTACAACATCTCCGACCCCTTCTCGTCGAAGTTCATCGTGCCCTTCATCGCGCTGCTGTACATCGCCGGCATCGGCCTCTTCGGCATCAACTCGCTCCTGAAGTATGCCGACAAGCGCGACGCCGAACGCGCCAGGGAAAAGCAGGCGGAACAGACCGAACAGACCGCCAAAGCTTGAAGGAGCATAAAAAGCAAGCCCCTCTTCAGAATTTTGAAGAGGGGTTATTATTTTAGCGTTCTGCTCCTTCCCTTCTGCGACTCAGGCTTCCATCAGTTTGTTGAAGCCTTCGGCGTCGATCTTCTCGTGCTCGAGGAGGTATTCGGCGAGGCGGTCGAGCTGGTCGCGGTGCTCGGTGAGAATGGCCTCACAGCGGTCGTAGGCGGTCTTCAGCTGCGCTTTGACGGCTTCGTCGATGGCGGTGGCCGTCGTCTCGGAATACTCCTTGCCGGTGCCGTAGAAGCCCGTGTTGGTGCCGTAAGTGGCAAGGCCGATGGTCTCGTCCATGCCGTAGCGGGTGATCATGCCCTTGGCAAGGGATGTGGCACGGTCGAGGTCGTTGGACGCGCCGGTGGAGATGTCCCCGATGACGAGGGCTTCCGCCACACGTCCGCCGAGGAGCGTGACGAGCTCATCCAGCATTTCATTGCGGGACATATACATCTTGTCTTCCTGGGGCGTGCTCATCGTGTAACCGCCGGCGGAGCCGCGCGGGATGATGGAGACTTCGGTGACCGGGTCCTGGGTGTCCAAATAGTAAGTGGCGACGGCATGGCCGGCCTCGTGGAACGCGGTCAGGCGGCGCTCTTTGTCGGTCACCTTACGGGAACGCTTTTCGGCGCCCATCATGACCTTGACGGCCGCTTCCTTAAGTTCGTCGTTGCCGATGGCGTTCTTGTTTCTCTTGGCCGCCAGAAGAGCCGCCTCGTTCAGGAGGTTCTCGAGGTCCGCGCCGGTGAAACCGGTGGTGTTCTTCGCGACTTCGGACAGGTCGACTTCGTCGGCCAGGGGCTTCTCTTTGATGTGGACCTTCAGGATGGCCTCACGGGCCTTGATGTCCGGGTAACCGACATGGACCTGACGGTCGAAGCGGCCGGGTCTCATGAGAGCCGGGTCCAGAACGTCCGCGCGGTTCGTGGCGCCGATGAGGATGATGTTCTCCTCCGTCGTGAAGCCGTCCATTTCGACCAGCAGCTGGTTGAGGGTCGTCTCACGTTCCTCGTTGCCGGTATACAGGTCTGTGGCACGTTTTCGGGCCAGCGCGTCGATCTCGTCGATGAAGACGATGGCGGGCGCGTTGGCCTTGGCCTGGGCGAATAAATCGCGAACACGGGCGGCACCGACGCCGACATACATCTCAACGAATTCGGAACCGGACACCGAGAAGAACGGGACGCCCGCTTCCCCGGCGACGGCTCTCGCAAGCAGGGTCTTACCGGTACCGGGAGGGCCCACCATCAGGACACCCTTCGGCACGCGGGCACCGAGGCGGGTGAACTTTTCGGGGTCTCTCAGATATTCGACGATCTCTTTCAGTTCCTCCTTCTCCTCTTCGGCGCCGGCCACATCGTCAAAGGTCGCGGTGCGGTGGCTCTGGAGGGAGAACTTGGACTTCGTGAACTGCTGTCTTCCCTGGTCCTGGCGGATCTGCATCTGTTGCTGGTTCTGGGACATGTTCCAGAGCGCGTTGTCGAGAACGAGCAGCGTGGCGATGCCGCCGATGAGGGCGAAGTACACCCAGTTCGGGATGCCCCGGGAGTAGTCCATGGAGATGGGGTCATCCGGGTTCTCTTCGTTATGCTTTTTGACCAGCTTGTGGATGTCCTTCAGGAAGAGCTGTGTGTCCGGGACGATGGCGGAGCCGTAGGCCCCGGAGTCCTTCCGCTGGAAGACGAGGTTGCGGCTGCTCATGTCGAGGTGGTAAGCGGACACTTTCCCCTCCCGGAACAGACGCAGGACGTCGGAGTATTTCAATTGTTTGCTCTGTGCGTAATCAAAAAACTTGAGCAGCCCGAGGCCGGTGCCGGCGACGGTCAGACCGGTAAAACTCGCGTTCTCCACGGCAGCGGATGCGGCGGAGTTCGGGTCTTTCAGCTGTTCAAGAAACTTTTTGAATCGGTTTTCGCTCAAAGTGCAGACACCTCTTTTCTAAGTTAAAACTACTATAGTATTAGATTGTACAAAAGTCAATTTCTATTTCCGATACAGACCGATAGAAGGGACAAAAAAATCGGAATGCCCCGAAAGACATTCCGAACAGTCTGTTCTGTTTTATACTTCGCCCCGCTCAGCCTTCCCGACTTCGGCAATAATGAAGTCCACGACCTCTTCCTGAGGGATGCCGAGGACGGTGCCGAACTCTTCATAGACGAGGCTTTCCGCGTGCTTCATGGCGTTCTCGTCGATGGTCCAGAGCTTCTTGCCCTCTTCCTTGCGCTCTTTCTTGTGGTTGTAGAGGTTCTTGATGAGGAGCAGCAGTTCTCTGCGGTCGCCCTTCTCAAAGACTTCGTTGTAGTACTCGCCGCGGACTTTGTTGTCCTCTTCCCACTCCACCGTTTCGCCGGGCAGAGAATGGACGATGTCGAGAATCTGCTCTTTGCTGAGGATGGAGCGCATCTTCGAGAGGATCTCCTCGTTGTCAGCGGGCACGAACAGCGTGGAACCTTCATTCCCCTGCGGCTTCAGGATATAGTACTCCCGAATGACGCCGGCGAACTTCTCCTTCCGTTTGTCGGCCACGAGGCAAACGCCATTGTCCCCGTAGATGACATATGAATTCAGCTCCAGCATGCTGTCCCCTCCCCGTATTTCATTGGGCGATTTACGTAATGAACGCAAATATTATAGCACATTTTCCACAAAAATGCCAGTTTCCCCTTGTCATAGTTTCACAGAAAAACCATCCACACGTAAAACGTGTGGTTGTTAGTAGACGGGCAAAGCCCTTGCTCCTCGCTACGCGTCGAACGCGTGAACGCGAGTTCTGGCAGTTGCGTTCGCTCTACTGTAAGTTTATTTCTT